>Ga0099364_10001370_pt1 | contig 40405 bp, 31 predicted proteins | sample TergutTh196P3_FD_73070 | JGI IMG/M metagenome (GOLD analysis project Ga0099364, IMG submission 73070) | Microcerotermes parvus P3 segment gut microbial communities from Pointe-Noire, Republic of the Congo - Th196 P3 | ecosystem: Host-associated > Arthropoda: Insects > Digestive system > Gut ...
TTTTTATCAAATCTCAGACGGAAATCGTATGTGCCGTAATGGGCGCCAAGTGCATTGATCTGATCTGAGAGCGTAGCGTTGCTTCCGCCGGATGTTCCAACCATGACGCGTATGAAATCCTTGAAAGAGTGTGGCTGTTGTCCTTTCAATTCGGGGTCTGTTGCCTTGCCGCCCCACTGGACAACATGACGCATACCCACGATCAAAGAAACCGGAAAATCATTTTTTGTGTCTTTGAATTGAAGGTATAATGACTTGTGATGCCACAGCGGGTTTTGTATATAGTGTTGCTTTTCGTTGATGAACGAATTCAGGTAATCCGTATCAAACGAACGACCGACGGCAAAATTCCCTTTCGCTTGCAACCATTCTCCTATCCACGGCAATGATATAAAACCGGGCGTATAAATATTGATTTCAGGAATGGGACGGGCATTGGATGCCAATCCAAGATCGCCGCTGCTTAACGAAGGGTCTGTAACGGTTTGCATGTATTTGCCGGTTTCATGGCTACCGATGCTTAGCCTGACGCCTTTATAGGCAAGTTCGGTAAACAGTTGTTGAACATAGACATTGCGATAGCGAGGTGTGACGGCAATCAAATCCGCTTTCGTTGTCCAACTGAATCCCTTACTGAAAAGGTGATGAAAACCGATATCAGTGCGCAGATATGCGTTATTTGCCTCGAAAGGGATAACGCCATTCTGATTGCCGACCATCCAGAAAGGCGTCTGCTTATTGGTTGAAAAAGAACCGAATGTTTGGATGCCATAACTCAGATGGGTCGTTTCTTCCTGTGCGCGACCGGAAAAAACAAAAGCGAGCAGGATGATGTTATAAATTATTCGTCGTTTCATTATGCTATTTACCCATATCATTATGCAAGGCAGACAAAGATACCATTTTTTATGATAAAAAAAATCATTTTCGCAAAAAAACACGCATACAATGACGATGCGAGGAAATAATTTAATATGAATAATTAAACTTAATTTTTCCCCTTCTCACCCCCCAAAAAGATTAAAATCATCGAAACAACATCTCGTAACGTATAAAAATTGTTAATTTAAGCAGTTGGGATTTTTTTTATGAAATTAATTATGTTTTCTTTGCTGTCATATTGATGTCAAATAATTGTAATTATGAAACAAGTAAAACTTTATTTTCTTTTGAGTGCGCTTCTTTGCGCTTTTTCCTGTGGGGATAATAATAATGGTGATCCTGATAAATACTATCATTACTATTTTGAAGGTACATATCCTGATTTGACAGTAGGGAATGAACTAATATTGGTGTATAACGGGGATACGTTGGCAAATAAAAAGGTTGATGTAGACACCCGGGGTGGGATAGCTAAACCACAAGGTATATTGACGTTCGAAAATGTGATCAGCGGCGAAGCGAAAACAACACTTACAGTCGATTTAATCGAAATAATAAATCCTGAAAATAATAATATAGAGAGATGGGTATTTGAAGGAGTATATTCAACAATATCGCATGCTGTAAAATATTCCGGTTTTATTAATCCACCACTGTTGGTATTGGACTTGAAAGAAGAATAAACAAATGAATTATTTTGTTTCATTAACCCTAACAGGATTTAAAATCCTGTTAGGGTTAGGATTATGGCTATGTTGTATGCAGATAAGGGCTGCGGATACGCTGATGGTGGTCAGCGGTTATATTTATGATGCCACCGATCATACACCGATAGCAAATGTCAATGTCATGGAACCCCGTACCCGAACCGGTACTTCGACCGATCAAAACGGCTTTTTCAATCTCCGGTTTTCCACAAACACTATCCAATTACGCATTACACATGTCGCTTATACAGGTAAAACAATCCGCTTATCGAACATTGCCCCTGACTCACTGTTTCACATTACACTCTCGAAATCGGATATTCAACTTGGCGAAGTGAGCGTTACAGGTACAAGAATCAATGCACTGAACTCTACGCAAATGGGCACACTGTCGATCTCGCAGGAAGGCATCAAACAGATTCCGACCGTCTTTGGCGAATCCGACGTTATCAAAGCCCTGCAAACGCAACCCGGCGTGTCGGCAGGCGCCGAAGGGTTGTCGGGGATGTATGTGCGCGGCGGCAACGAGGACGAAAACCTGTTTATGATCGACGGTATTCCGCTTTACAAGATTATGCATCTGGGCGGACTGTTTTCGGCTATCAATGTAGAGGCTGTGCAGGATGTGACATTTTACAAGTCATCCTTTCCTGCACGCTACGGCGGACGACTGTCGAGCGTACTCGACGTTCGTACCCGCAACGGCAATCTATATGATTATCACGGCAGTCTTACACTGGGATTGACGTCGGCCAACGTTAATCTGGAAGGCCCAATCGTCAAAGACAGGACATCATTTGCCGTTTCGGCACGCCGCTCATGGCTCGAAGTCCTCTCAATTCCCGGACTGGCTATCATGAACAAGGCAAGCGAGAGCAGAGGTGAAAAGACCTTCGGAAGATATGCCTTTACCGATGCCAACCTGAAAATCAATCATATCTTCAACAGCCGGAGTTCAGCCGGCCTGATGTTTTACTATGGAGATGATTATTTCAAGATTGGAGACAGGGTATACATGGAAGGCGAGATGAGTTTCGTTAGGGATAATATCACGTATATGAACTGGGGCAACCTGCTCGTTGCAGGGCAATGGCTGTACCGTTTGAACGACCGGATAAGAATCACGGTAGCGCCTTCCTACACACGTTACACATCGTCGCTAAGAAAAAACATGTTTCAAAGCGATAATGAGAAAGGAGACGCAGACTATGATGAGTTAAGTACAAAAAAGAAAACTGAGAACGGAATAAACGACCTGAACGGCGTCATTCATTTCGATTACCGTCCGTCGGAACAACATCAACTGAATTTTGGCGCAACCTATACCCGTCATCGCTTTTTACCCGAACAAAACAGCCTCCAGACGATAAACAATGGCGGCGAAAAGCAATACAAAACAGACAGCAAACTTGTTATGGCAAACGAGTATGCCTTCTATGCCGAAGACAATTGGATGATGTCGCGCGTGTTTCGTTTGAATGCAGGATTACGGCTGAGTTTATTCGACGTTGATGGCGTAACCTACCGTACATGGGAACCGCGTGTTTCGCTTCGCGCCGCATTGTCCGACCGGCTGAGTTTTAAAACTTCCTATTCGCGTATGTATCAGTTTGCGCAGCAAATCAGCGACAGTTACATCAGTCTGCCGACCGACTTCTGGATGCCTGTAAACAGTCGGTTCAAACCGCTCGAAAGCAATCAGATTTCAGCAGGATTCTATTACGAACACCTGCGTGGCTACTCCTTTTCGGTTGAAGGTTACTACAAAGATATGCGCAACCTGCTCGAATACAGGGAAGGTTATGTGAATATGCCCGCTTCCGTCAGTTGGGACGAAAAACTGACGGCAGGGCGGGGATGGTCGTATGGCGCCGAATGGACAATGACGAAGAACAGCGGACGACTGACAGGATCAATCGGTTACGGACTGATGTGGTCGGACAGGCAGTTTGCGGAACTCAACCGAGGGAAACGCTTTGCGTCAAAATATGATAATCGCCATAAGATAAATGTAGTCGCTAACTATAAGTTCAACAAGACGTTCGAACTGAACGGCAGTTGGACATACATTACAGGCAATCGCCTGACGGTGATGCTTGAAGACTACCTGATTTTTAATGTAAACGGCTTCGACCCAACGCTGGCACCCACCAACCCTTTTCAGGATGAATGGGTGTCGTATTACGAGGACAGGAACAATGTACGTTTGCCGGCATATCATCGGTTGGATTTGGGGCTGAATATTTACCGTCCGCTTAAAAACGGACGCATGGGAATTTGGAATATCAGTCTGTGGAATGCGTACAACCGTATGAATCCGATAGCCATACGTACCAATTCCATGTATTCGGATCATGATCAGCAGAAAGTATCGCCACGTTTCCAGACTGTCGGACTATTTCCCCTTATCCCCTCTATTTCATACACCTGTAAATTTTAAAGCGATGAAACGAAAACTGTATATAATCTTTGCCATACTGACGCCTGTCCTGTTCTCATGTTACAGGGATATCGACCTGGGAAAATACCGCCCTGATCCTGACCTTGTTCTCAATGGCGTGATATCAGCCGACACGGTTGTTATGCTCAGTATCAGCCGCACCAAGTTTTTTACCGATACAAGCCGTTACGAGATTATCAGCAATGCAGACGTAACACTTTCTGTCAATGGCCTATTTCGTGAAACGATGCGGTGGACTGCCGACGATTCTTTTTACGGAGGAGGCATCTATCTTTCAGCATACAAACCACAAGCAGGCGATGTCGTCAGGATTGAGGCGACAACAATTTATGGCGAAGCATGGGTAGAAGAAACGATACCCGCCAAAGTGCTAATCGAAGACATTTCATTTTCTCACAGATTGATATATGAAGGTAAAAATTATGGGATGGATGAAAACGGAAATTGGTTTGAAATTCCAACAATGGAAATTACCTACCGGATTACTTTTTCGGATGACACCACAACAACGAATTATTATTTGATTCGTATTGAAAATCCTGCATATTGGGGAACAGGAAATTTTGATTATTCGTCAGACCCAGTATTTGTGGAACAAGTTTCAGTTGTGGATGGAATGTTTGGCGATACTAAAATTATGGGGCAGGGCGGACGCTCTTTTACAGATCATCTCTTTAACGGTCAACGCTATACACTTGCTGTCAAGGAAGCGCATCCAAGCAGCTCTCCATATTATGATTATGCTCCTGCTATGGGACGAAGAGTGTTTCTTTACGCCATCACAGGATCCTATTATTATTATCTGACTTCGATGCAGATGGCATCTGATGCTGCTAACAGTACGAATCTTTCGACTTTTGGCTTTGCAGAACCCGTCCATATTTTCACAAATATACAGGGAGGTGCAGGTATCATGGCAACGAGCCAATATGACGCTGTTACGATTGATTTAAAGGAAATATTGACGGATTATAGGGAGTAAAAATAGTGAAGACTTCTTTGGTGATGATTCCCATTTTTTTTGTACTTTTGTCGCGTATATAATCATAATGTGTTTTATATTATGGACTTTATAAGTACGAGGGATAAGGATTATAACAAGGTAACTGCCTCAAAGGCAATTGCCGGCGGACTGGCTTTGGACGGTGGTCTGTATGTGCCGTGCGCTTTTCCTGCATTGCATGGTTTTATCGGTGCGACTTATGAACGCATGGCGTTCGATGTCCTGAGACTTTATCTCACTGACTTTGATGAGAATGAGTTAAAGGAATACGTGCATTTGGCTTACGGCGATTGTTTGCCCGTTGCCGTCAATGGCCATTATATTGAATTATTTCACGGCAGGACATCCGCATTCAAGGATGTCGCTTTGCAACTTTTTCCTTATTTGCTGGCAGCAAGTTTGCGTAAACAAAACATTCACCAAACGGCAGTGGTCTTGACTGCCACATCAGGAGATACGGGTTCGGCCGTTTTGGCAGGCATGAAAAACATACCGGGTATACGTGCCATCGTATTCTATCCGGCTGACGGCGTAAGTAATCTACAAAAGTTGCAGATGACTACGCAGGAAGGAGATAATTTGAATGTATTTGGTATCAGAGGTAACTTTGACGACGCACAGCGAGCCGTCAAAGCAGTCTTTGCCGACGAACAGTTTCGGGCAAAGTATGCAGATAGGTATTTATTTACCTCCGCCAACTCAATCAATGCAGGTCGTCTGCTGCCCCAGATAGCGTATTATTTTTATGCTTATTCCCTGTCGGTTGAATCCGGTGTTATCCGCGAAGGCGATCGAATGAATTTCGTCGTTCCCACAGGGAATTTCGGAAATATTCTGGCGGGGTATTACGCTGAAAAGATGGGATTGCCTGTCAATAAGTTAATCTGTGCGACCAACATCAATAAAGTGCTGTATGATTTTATCAGAACGGGCGTATATAACAAAAAGCGTCCATTCCAAACCACCGTTTCGCCGTCGATGGACATCCTGATATCAAGCAATCTGGAGCGTCTGATCTACGATACGGGAGGATATGAGACGGTCGTAAACGCCTACCAATCACTCGAAAGCGCAGGTGAATTTTCATTAGACGCCCCTCTGTCCGCACTTGATACCGAATTTGTAACAGACCCCGAAACAGTGAAAACGATAACAGAGGTGTATCGAAAAAATAACTATATTTTAGATCCCCATACAGCAGTTGCGCAGTGTGCGTACAACAAATACAGACAGCGTACCGGCGACGGAACATACGCTATCATTTTAGCAACCGCATCGCCTTACAAGTTTCCTGAAACAGTATACAGTGCGTTAGGCGATGTCCTTCACGATCCACCGCCGAGCCTGCGAGCGCTTGATAAAAAACCCGTTTTGCATGGCGAAGTGATAGATGATATAAGAAAAACAATAGAAAAGATATTACAATGAAAATCAGAGTACCTGCAACAAGCGCCAATTTAGGCTGCGGATTCGACTCGGTCGGGTTTGCCGTCAACTTATATTTGGATTTAGAAATCGTAGGGCCATCCGAACGATGGGAAATCCTTCATGATTTGGGAGCGGAAATCCCTCAGAACGATACAAATCTGGTGATAGCCACCGCTTTGAAAATCATTCCGGAATTGACTCCGCACAAAATTCGCATGACTTCCGACATCCCGCTCGAACGCGGATTGGGCAGCAGTTCGTCTGCCTTGGTTGCAGGAATTGAACTGGCATGTGTTCTCGGGGGAATGAATTTATCGACCCAAGTAAAACTTCAGCTTGCATGCAGTATGGAAGGACATCCGGACAATGTCGCACCGGCGATTTTAGGAGGGCTTGTAATAAGTACTTATCATGAAGGCTCGCTTGAATACGTCAAATTGAACATGCCCGAGGTGGGGCTTATCGCATACGTGCCTGATTATAAATTGTCGACGGTTGCCATGCGTAAGGTTTTGCCGCAGGAGATGCTGTTCAGGGAGGCGGTATGTGCATCGTCGATAAGTAACGTAATGATTGCAAGCCTTATAGCAGGTGATATGGTCAAAGCCGGACGGTTGATTGAGCAGGACAGGTTCCACGAAAAATACCGTTCCAAACTTATCGAATTAGAAGAAATAAGAGAGATCGCCCATAAATATGATGCATACGCTGCGTATTTAAGCGGAGCCGGATCTACGATCGCTTGCCTTACTCCGATAGAAAAAACAAACAAACTGATCAAGGTTTTGTCGGAAAACAGCAATGCTAAAGTGTTAAAACTTGCGTTCGAGCCTGACGGTGCGCGAACTTTTGCTTGAAAAAATTGTATGTTACAAAAAAAACACTACCTTTGTCCCCGCAAATTTTTAAAATAAATAAAAAAAACATGAACGATTACGAAACCGTTTTCATTTTAACTCCCGTTTTATCTGATGTACAGATGAAGGAAGCGGTAGAAAAGATTAAAGGCGTTCTTATCAACGAGAAAGCCGAGATTGTGAATGAAGAAAATTGGGGCCTGCGTAAGTTGGCTTATCCGATTGAAAAAAAGACGACCGGATTCTATCAGTTGATAGAATTTAAGGCGAAACCGGAGACTGTGGCCGTGTTGGAAACACAGTTTCGTCGGGATGAACGTGTGATTCGTTTCCTGACATTCCGTCAAGATAAATACGCGGCAGAATATGCTGTGAAGAGAAGAAATTTAAGGGCATCTAAAGAATCAGGAAAGGAGAATTAAATCATGGCAACAAATACAACAAATCAATCCGAGATCAGATACCTGACTCCTATGACAGTAGATATCAAGAAGAAAAAATATTGTCGTTTCAAAAAGAGTGGAATAAAATATATTGATTACAAGGATCCTGAATTTTTAAAGAAATTTCTGAACGAACAAGGGAAAATCCTTCCGCGCCGTATCACAGGTACTTCATTGAAGTTTCAGCGTCGTATCTCTCAGGCAGTCAAAAGAGCCCGTCATTTGGCATTGCTACCTTATGTAACCGATTTAATGAAATAACGAAAAGAAGGAGACAGAACTATGCGAGTTATTTTAAAAGAAGATGTAGCGAATTTAGGCTACAAAGATGAAGTGGTGACCGTCAAGGACGGCTACGGACGAAACTTCCTGATTCCGCAGGGAAAGGCTGTGATTGCATCAGAATCAGCCCTGAAAGTGTTGGCTGAAAATATGAGGCAACGTGAACACAAATTAGTGAAAATCAGAGAAGACGCACAAGAGCTTGCTGCAAAATTGGAAGGTGTCTCTTTGATAATCGGTGCAAAAACAAGTTCATCAGGTACTATTTTCGGTTCGGTTACGAATATCCAGATTGCCGACGAATTAGCCAAAAGAGGATTTGAGGTTGAACGCAAACTTATTCTTATCAAAGAGCCTATCAAAGAAGTTGGAAATTATACAGCGGTCTTAAAACTTCATAAAGAGGTTTCGCTTGAACTGCCCTTTGAAGTGGTTTCCGAAACAAATTGATTTGAAAATAAATATTTTAAAAGACCTTTAATGAGGTCTTTTTTTTTTTTACTTCGGAAAAATCTTTATCTTTGTCGCCAAATTTCACCAAAATAATATATGTATGATAAAAAATGTGTGGTTTATAGGTGTTTTGACCTTTTTATTCTTGTTGACGCCTGTACATGCAAAAGAAAAAAATTTCACAGTCGTAATTGACCCGGGACATGGAGGTAGAGATCCTGGCGCCATAGGTTCGAAGGCATATGAAAAAACAATCAATCTGGCTGTTGCACTCAAATTAGGCGCATTAATCACTGCAAGCCATGATGATGTAAATGTGGTATATACTCGGAAAACCGATACGTTTGTTGAAGTGAGTGAACGGGCTGATATTGCAAACCGGAACAAGGCAGATTTGTTTATTTCTATTCATACAAACAGCGTCAAAAACAAAAGTAACGTACAAGGCGCAGAAACGTTTACGTTAGGATTGGCTGAAACAGCCGAGAACTTAGAGGTGGCCATGAGAGAGAATTCTGTGATTTTGTTGGAAGATAATTACATGCAACAATATGGCGGATTTGACCCAAACAGTACGGAATCGTACATTATTTTTGAATTTATGCAAAATAAAAATATGGAACAGAGCGTCATTTTTGCCTCTGAAATTCAAAAAGCATTTGCTACATCCAAACGGATCAATCGCGGCGTTCGTCAAGGTCCTTATCTTGTTCTCAAGGCAACCAGTATGCCCAGCGTATTAGTTGAACTTGGTTTTATTTCCAACAAAGAAGAAGAACAGTATATGCTTTCGGCTGCAGGACAAAATCAATTAGCCAATTCCATTTATACAGCTTTTAAAAAACACAAAGACAATTACATCCCAAAACAGGAAATAACCACCTCAAGAACAAATGCCCCTGCTTTCCCTGCTTCCGCCCTTTCTCCTTCCACTATTAATACGGAAGAAAATATTATTTATAAGGTGCAAATCATGTCATCCGACAGGCAACTTCCTTCCAATTCGCCTTTTTTTAAGGGTTATAAAGTTAATTGGTACAAGGATGGCAATCTATATAAATATACGTACGGGGAGTCTACAGATTATCAAGCCATACAAACGATTAAAAACACTGTTTCAAAAGATTTTAAAGATGCATTTATTATCCGGATGAAGGACGGTAAAAGATTGAATTGATTTTATTATAAAAAACACAGATGAAAAAGAAATTTACAAAAGAAATGATTATAGGGATTGTTACTGTTTTTAGTCTGACCCTTTTATATGTTGGGATCAATTTCCTGAAAGGGATTAACTTGTTCCAGCCGATTAATCATTATTATGTAGCGTGTCCCAATGTAAAAGATGTAACCGTTGCTACTCCGGTCTTTGTGGAAGGATTTAAAGTGGGTTTAGTCCGTAATTTAATCTATGATTACAATAATACAGGTACAGTCACAGTTGAAATAAATCTTGAAAAAAGCATGAAAATCAATAAAGGAAGTTATGTTACCATTGAGAGTACTTTTTTGAGCGGCGCCGAATTGCATATCCATTTGAATACCTATGTAGATGAGTATTTGAAACCCGGATCGACGCTCGAAGGGAAAAAACAGGGCGATATGATGGGTATGGTTCAGACCGAACTGTTGCCCGCCTTTGTAGATTTAATTCCCAAACTTGACTCCATCCTTTACGGATTGAATCTGTTGGTCAATAATCCGGCTTTGTCGAATTCATTAGATCACCTTAACCGGACAACAGCCAATCTGGAAATTTCATCACAAAAACTGAACCATTTGTTAGGTACACTGGAAGAAGACGTCCCTGTGATTGCATCCAATTTGCAGATTACGACACATAACTTTGTCGGATTAAGCGAGGAGTTGAGGAATTTGAATTTAACACAAAGTATTCATTCGCTCAATTTAACACTTGACAATTTAAAGATTACATCAGACAAATTGAATTCGAAAGATAATTCATTAGGTCTATTGATGAATGATACCTTATTGTATAACAACCTGAATCACACGGTATTAAATGCGTCCGAGTTGCTTATCGACCTGAGAATGAATCCCAAAAGATATGTACGTTTTTCCCTGTTTTAAAAACCGGAAAAGATTCGTTAATTAGACTTATTCCATATAACGGAGATTGATAATTTTTTTTTTGATGTGAGTATGTGCGGTTGATTCTTGTTTTTTTACAAAAATAACAAAAAAAGCATAGGGGATATACAATTCTTTTCAATTGTAATAATATGTTGATTTATGAGGGGAAATGCATTGGATGAAAATCACACCACACTATATTTCAGGAAAATAAAAACAAGTTTCTTGCTATAAGCAAAATAACAAAATGCCCTGTTTTTCGGACTTGATTGATTTTTTTTCTTTTGAAATTAAATTCCGACCTTTACAGCCGAATTTAAGAAGAAATAATTTCAATTTTTTAGGAATGAAACCTGATTATCAAATTTTGTGGGGGAAATGTTTGGCGGTGATCAAGGATATTGTGCCGGAGGCTGCCTTTAATACATGGTTTTTACCGATTGTTCCATTGGCTTATGAAGAGAAAAAGGTGACCATTCAGGTACCAAGCCAATTTTTTTATGAATATTTAGAAGAAAAATATGCAAATGTGCTAAAAGTGTCTCTTCATCGGGTATTCGGAAAAGGGATGGTACTGAATTATCGTGTTTCGGTGGGGCAAAGTCCGGCAAGAGGAACAATTGATTCTCTCACTGATAAAAAACATCTTCAAATCGAACGAATGTCCGGCAATGGTAAAAAGAACATCCATATTACGCCATTTACCCAAGATACGCCATTGGATTTTGATTCCCAATTAAATACACGCTATGTTTTTGATAATTTTCATGAAGGATTCAGTAATAAATTAGCCCGTACTGCCGGCGAGTCAATTGCAACCGATCCCGGTAAAACAACGTTCAACCCATTGTTTTTATTTGGCGCTTCGGGAGTTGGGAAGACTCATTTGTGTCATGCCATCGGATTACGAATCCGTGAATTCCATCCTGAAAAACGCGTATTGTATGTATCATCTCATCTCTTCAGGATTCAATATACCGATGCGGTGAGGAAAAATACAACGAACGACTTCCTGAACTTTTACCAGAGTTTAGATGTGCTTATTCTTGATGATATTCATGAATTAATCGGAATGGCTAAAACACAGAATATATTTTTCCATATCTTTAATAATTTGCATCAGTTAGGCAAACAATTGGTGATGACTTCAGATAAACCTCCCGTAGATTTACTTGGTATGGCGGAGCGTTTAATTACGCGTCTGAAATGGGGGTTAACAGCTGAAATTGCCCGGCCGGATAAAGAATTGCGAAAGATAATCCTTCGCAACAAAATCGACAATGATGGACTTAAGATAAGTGATGACGTGTTTGACTTTATTGTAGAGAATGTAACGGAAAATGTACGTGATATAGAAGGAGTATTACATTCATTAATGGCACATTCGTTCATTCATAATAAAGTAATAGATATGGCTTTGACCCGGCAAATAGTAAGTCAGGCAGTACGACTGGAAAACAGGAAACTTACGGTCGAAAAAATCCTGGAGACCGTTTGTAAATATTTTAATTTGGACAAGGCGCTGATTCAAACAACTTCCCGTAAACGTGAAATTGTTCAGGCACGCCAGATTACGATGTATTTATCCAAAAAACACACCGATTTTTCATTGACTTATATTGGAAAAATAGTAGGCGGAAAAGATCATGCAACAGTGTTATATGCCTGCCAAACAGTGAAAGATCAGGTCGAAATCAGCAAGACTTTTCGTGCTACCGTCGAAACCATTGAAGCCAGTTTGAATAATTGATTTCCCAATCATCGTTTATTTACTTTTTATAAACAAAAACATTTTATAAAAAATGTTAGTAAAGGTTGTTCAAATTCCGAACAACCTTTTTTTGTGTCGGTCATGTTTCTTTTTTTTGCAAATGCCAGGATCTTTTGATTTCATTTTTTTTTCTTCTATCCTTGTAGTCTCTTTATTTTTTTGGGAAACTTTTTTGATTTGTATGAAACGCAAATATCATATAATGATATACATATATTTTTTTTTAAAAAACTTTTCAACAATGTGTGTTTTTTTTATTTAATAATTTTGAAAATCAGTTAAGAGTCATTATTTTTGTCGACTCAAAAAATGAACAAATAATTATCGGTATGATTAAAAAAACATATAATTTTGATGAAGCCTATAAAGCCTCGCTGGATTTTTTTACAGGTGATGAATTAGCGGCAAAAGTTTGGGTTAACAAGTACGCGCTGAAAGATGCGTTTGGGCATATTTATGAAAAATCGCCGGAAGACATGCATCGCCGGTTAGCGTCGGAAATAGCACGTATTGAAAAGAAATATCCCAACCCGTTATCAGAATCAGAATTATTTGATTTATTTGATCATTTTCGATATATCGTACCTCAGGGAAGCCCGATGACAGGGATTGGCAATGATTTTCAAATTGCTTCTTTATCAAATTGTTTTGTGATAGGGATCAATGGTTCGGCCGATTCATATGGCGCTGTCATTCGTATAGATGAAGAACAGGTTCAATTGATGAAACGACGCGGCGGAGTGGGACATGATTTATCGCATATTCGCCCCAAAGGGACTCCCGTGAAAAACTCTGCTTTGACGTCGACAGGTTTGGTGCCATTTATGGAACGCTATTCAAATTCCACACGCGAAGTGGCTCAGGACGGACGCCGGGGGGCGTTGATGTTAAGCGTGTCAATTAGGCATCCTGATTCTGAATCATTTATTGACGCAAAAATGATAGAAGGCAAAGTGACGGGCGCCAATGTGTCGGTGAAAATTGATGATGATTTTATGCATGCTGTAGTGAATAACTCGCAGTATCAACAGCAATATCCGGTTGATGAACCGATTCCCATGACAGTTAAACAAATTCATGCGTCATCCCTGTGGAAAAAAATTATTCATAATGCCTGGAAATCGGCTGAACCCGGCGTGCTGTTTTGGGATACGATTATTCGGGAGTCAGTACCTGATTCCTATGCGGATTTAGGTTTCAAAACAATATCCACCAATCCGTGCGGTGAAATTCCCCTTTGCCCTTACGACAGTTGCAGATTACTTGCCATGAACCTGTATTCATATGTCGAAAATCCTTTTACCCCCCAAGCCTGTTTCAATTTTGATTTATTCAAAAAACATGTAGCGTTGGCTCAGCGAATTATGGATGACATCATTGATTTAGAGTCGGAAAAGATTGAGAAAATTTTAGAGAAAATCGATTCGGATCCAGAATCGTTAGAGGTCAAAAATTCGGAAAGGTATCTATGGGAAAAAATACAGAAAAAAACATTGCAGGGCAGACGTACAGGCGTCGGTATTACTGCCGAAGGTGATATGTTAGCCGCCTTAAACTTACGATATGGAACTGAAGAAGCCACTGATTTTGCGGAAACTATCCAGAAGACCCTGGCCTTGGAGGCGTATAGATCCTCTGTGAATTTAGCGAAAGATCGCGGCGCTTTTGAAATTTATGATGCGGCAAGAGAGAAAAATAACCCGTTCATCAACCGCCTGAAAGCAGAAGATGAAGGCTTGTATAATGAAATGGTAAAATATGGACGTCGCAATATTGCATGTCTGACAATTGCGCCAACAGGAACAACAAGTCTGATGACGCAAACCACCTCAGGCATTGAACCTGTCTTTTTACCGGTATATAAACGTCGCCGGAAAGTGAATCCGAATGATATATCTGTGCGGGTTGATTATGTGGATGAAACAGGCGATGCTTTTGAAGAATATGTGGTTTTTCACCATAAATTTGTAACCTGGATGTTGGCGAACGGATATTCGGTGGTAAAAAAATACACACCCGATGAGATTGATGATTTGGTGAAAAAATCACCCTATTATAAAGCGACCTCCAATGATGTGGATTGGGTACAAAAAGTAAAGATGCAGGGTCGTATCCAGAAATGGGTAGATCATTCGATTAGCGTTACCATCAATCTGCCAAGTGATGCAACAGAAGAATTAATCGACAAATTATATATTGAGGCTTGGAAATCAGGATGTAAGGGTTGTACGGTTTACAGAGATGGCTCCCGTTCGGGCGTACTTGTTTCGACGGATGACAAAAAAAATGAAAGAGAATGTGCGGAGTCGCCTGTTATTGTGGCAATCCGTCCTCGCGAATTAGAGGCTGATGTGGTTAAATTCCAGAATAACAAAGAAAAATGGATTGCATTTGTAGGTTTGCTGAACGGTCGTCCTTATGAAATATTTACAGGACTTGCAGACGACGACGAAGGTCTGATGCTACCCAAGAACGTATCGAAGGGTACGATTATTAAAAACCGCGATAGCGACGGAAAGAAACGCTATGATTTCCAGTTTAAGAACAAACGCGGGTTTAAAATGACAATGGAAGGTTTGGATGGGAAGTTTGACCCCGAGTTCTGGAATTACGCCAAACTGATATCGGGCGTACTTCGCTATGGAATGCCTATTGAACAGGTAATCAAGCTTGTACAGGGCATGGAATTAGATTCCGAATCAATCAATACATGGAAAAATGGCGTTGAAAGAGCATTAAAAAAATATCTGCCGAATGGCACCGAAGCCAAAGGGCAAAAATGTCCGACTTGCTGCCTTGAAACGTTGGTTTATCAGGAAGGGTGTCTGCTTTGTACTAATTGTGGGGCTTCCAAATGTGGTTAATTCGCTGAATTTTATATGAACGTTGTTTTTTTTATCCACTATCGAACAGAAGAAAACCAGAAACTGTATGTTATCGGATCAATACCTGAATTAGGAGATTGGCTACCTGCAAAGGCCAAAGAAATGGCATGTGCAGGCGATGGAATCTGGAAATTATCCATTGAAACATCGGCACAGGAAATTACCTACCGGTATATGATTATTGGAGGCAGAGAAACAATCCATGAACCATGGAATAGAAGACATGCCTTCAAATTGGATTCATCACGTCCGGTTTATTGGCTGTATGATTACTGGCAACTTGTTCCTGTGGATATTGCACTCTATTCGTCGGCTTTCACCCGGAATTTATTTGCCCGAAACGACTCGTTTTTTTTATGTAAGAACAATGATTTTCAATTGATTATTCGAGTTTTATGTCCTCGCGTGGCAAAAAATCAAAAACTGTTTATTTCCGGTAACCAGACTGTGTTAGGGGATTGGAATCCGGAATGGGCGCAGGAAATGAGTGCAGCTAATTTTCCGGAATGGGAAATCCGGTTGAATATCAGTGAAATAACGTTTCCTTTGGAATACAAATTTTTAATTGCAGATGAAACAAGGCAATGCTGTCGCTGGGAAACAGGCGAGAACCGGCTTTTATCCGATCTACCCGATACGCGCAATGCTACTTTTATCGTATCCGGATACCCTTTCAGGGATTCATTGCCGCATTGGAAAGGAGCAGGTACCGTTATTCCGGTTTTCTCGTTGCGTTCGGAACAAAGTTTCGGAATCGGTGATATGCGTGATTTAAGGTTGCTTATTGATTGGATTAAACAAACGAACCAGTGTCTGATTCAGATCCTGCCAATCAATGATACTGCCTCGACGCAAACATGGACTGACTCCTATCCTTATAGCGCCATTTCAATGTATGCTTTAAATCCGATTTATATTTCCTTGACCGATATGGGCGCTTTGAAAGATAAGAGACAAGTTTATTTATTTCAGAATAAACAAAAGACTTTGAACGCACAGAGAACGGTCTGTTATGAAAACGTTATAAAACATAAAATCAGATATTGCCGCGCTTATTTTAAACAGGAAAAGAAGCATATCCTGCGAAATAAAGCTTTTAAATTGTTTTGCCTGAATAATCGAACCTGGTTGGAACCCTATGCTGTATTTTGTTATTACAGAGATATATATCGTACAGCCGATTTCACAAAATGGAGCAAACACGCCGTTTATAATCCTTCGAAAGTAAAAAAACTATGTAAAGAGAAAACGAAAACCTCTTGGCAGGAAATATCATTTACCTATTATTTACAGTTTGTTTTACACACCCAATTTACAGCTGTTTCTGATTATGCACGTCAGAAAGGTGTTATACTTAAAGGAGACTTGCCCATTGGAATCAGTCGTACAAGCGTAGAGGTATGGATGAAGTCGTCTTACTTTAACTGCGAACAACAGGCTGGTGCCCCGCCGGATTTATTTTCAGCAATAGGGCAGAACTGGTCGTTTCCGACATATAACTGGGATTTGATGGAAAAAGACAGGTATGCCTGGTGGAAAAAACGCTTCCAAAAATTATATGATAATTTTGACTGCCTTCGGATAGACCATATACTGGGCTTTTTTCGGATCTGGGAAATACCGCTTGATTATGTACAGGGGCTGTGCGGGCATTTCCGACCCGTATTGACTTTGTCGGTTGAAGAGATTGAAGCGTATGGGTTCATTTTTGATGAACGATATGTTAAGCCGCAGATTCATAGTCGTTTTCTTCCTGATCTGTTTGGATCTAAAGCGGATGAGGTGAAACTAAAGTATCTCACCAGTGATGTTTACGGCAATATGAAATTACTGCCCACCTGTGATACACAACTAAAAATCAATCAATTGTTCGGCGAATCAGTAACTAACGATTCTCTTTTGGTCAGGGATGGATTATCTAAAATAACCAATGAAGTGCTGTTTTTAGAGGATCCGTATCAAAAAAACACATTTCACCCACGCATATTAGCTTCCCAATCCTATGCCTTTCAAGGACTAACCCATCAACAACAAATAGCGTTTCAAAAGCTCTCGGATGATTTTTTCTATATACGTCATAATGAATTTTGGAAATCGGAAGCTTTGAAACGTTTGACTCCATTAGTAAATTGCACGGATATGTTGATATGCGGAGAAGATTTGGGGATGATTCCCAAGTCGGTACAGGAAGTGATGGACGAACTGCATATCCTGGGTTTAGAACTGGAACGTACTCCTAAATCAAGCGGAGTAGATTTTACAGATTTACAGTCTGTTCCTTATTTATCAGTCTGTACGACATCGACACACGATATGGAACCGTTGAGAAACTGGTGGAAAGAAGATGCCGGCAGGACACAACATTATTATGAATCAGTATTACATAGGGTAGGGGAGGCTCCGGGAAGCTGTACTTCGGAACTTGCTGCACAAGTCATCATAAACCACCTGAATGCATCATCCATACTCACCATTATCCCATTGCAGGACTGGTTTGCGTTGAGTGATGTAATGAAACTAAAGAAAAACATTGAATCCGAACGAATTAATATCCCCTCCAATCCCCAACATTACTGGCGTTACCGCATGCATCTCACCCTTGAAAAACTTTTACAAGCTGACGATTTGAATCAACAAATCCGCGAAATGCTTGAAAAAAGCGGGAGATGATACTGTATTATTATTATAGAATATCAGGATTCTTTAGCTTCAAAATCAATTAATAAGATTTTAAACTTATAAGTTCACTGCCTGAATTGTCTATTTTAAAGGGTGGTTTAATTTAGACAATTCCAAAGAAGTTTAAATATTTATTGAAAAAATCCTAAAATGCTAAAAATTTTGATAAAAAATTTTAATAAATATTTTTTAATGCTTATATTTGTGCCATTAATACTGTCTAAATTAAACGACCGTTTTTTATAGACAGTGCTAATATTCATGATATATAATATGTTGAATCTTTATTATTGAATGCCTATGGGAGATGTTATTGTTTTGCTAACTTGCTGCTGCACGGAAGGACCATTCTAATTGTTATCCATCGCGTGAGTTTGATTATTTCTAACTAAAACAAACAAAGAAGTTAAAAGAAAATCTTTATTAATTAACAACTTAAAAAAAAAATTTTATGCAAAAACGTATTACAGGCTTATTAGCCTTGCTGTTATTATGGTGTATGTCAACGGCGGCTTTTGCTCAAAATGTGACAGTAACAGGGACTGTCACCGACGAACGTAATGAGCCGCTGATTGGAGTAAATGTACAAGTGAAAGGTACTACGATTGGCACGGTTACAGATATTGATGGGCGATACTCCCTCTCAGTTCCCGGTAGCCAGTCGACGCTTGTATTTAGCTATGTGGGTTATTTACCGCAGGAATTTGCTGTCGGCAACCAACGAACTATTAATGTAGTGATGAGAGAAGACACCCAAGGATTGGAAGAAGTTGTCGTAGTAGGCTACGGAGTACAACGGAAAGCAACACTCACCGGATCGGTTGCACAGGTTTCGGGAGGAGTATTGAAACAAGCGCCTACTGCTAACTTATCCAACACATTGGTCGGACGTTTGCCGGGTGTTATAGCAAACAACCGTTCGGGACAACCCGGAAGTGACAATTCAGATATCTTTATCCGCGGGAAAAGTACGCTGGGGAATAATACTCCCCTGTATGTAATTGACGGATTAGCCAACTTTGGAGACATACAGCGTTTGAATCCGAGCGATATTGAATCAGTTTCTGTACTGAAAGACGTTTCTGCCGCTATCTACGGCGCACAAGCCGCCAATGGGGTTATTTTGATTACCACCAAACGCGGAAATAGTGACAAACCGGTCATTACCTATGAAGGAAATTTTGGACTATCCCAAAATACGCGTACGCCAAACTTGATGAATGCGTATCAATACATGGTTTACAACGACGAGGCATCAGCGTATTTAGGCCAGATAGAACAATTCAAGGATGTTAAGGGAGGTTATCTTGATGGTACGATTGACAAATTGTTATGGGCGGACACCGACTGGTGTGATGTTATACTGAGGAACGCTCCGCAAACACAACATTCCCTGTCGGTACGAGGGGGGAGCGATAAAGTGAGATATTTCATTTCGGGAGGATACTTCTACCAGGAACCTGCTTATAAAAAAACGACCCTGAACTTTAATACCTTGCAACTTCGCTCCAACATAGATGCACAAATAACAAATGATTTCACCGTATCATTGGATATTTCCCTGCGGCAAGAAAACAGGAATAATCCCAATAATTATACCTCAGGAGACGGTGTATATTTTGAAGTATTGAACACCTATCCGTATTTACCCGACTTTTATCCCAACGGGCTTCCCGGACCGGGTTTATCCTGGGGTAATAACCTTGTTCTATGGTCAAGGGGCTTAACAGGCTATAACCGGATAAAAGATAATTACATGAATTACAAGGTAGCATTCGATCTGAAAATGCCATGGCTTCTTGATGGGCTTTTCTTGTCGGGATACGCGGCGCATTATGCGCAGTTCGTAGATACAAAGACGCTTAGTGATCAATGGGATGTATATCGGTACAATGCCGCTACGGGCGAATATGATAATATCCGGGCGACATCAGGCCATGGAAATATTAATTTAACCCAAAGATTCGATAATAATCGTATCACAACACTACACTTTAAACTGGGATATGAAAAACGCTTTGACGCGCACAGTATCAACGCATTTATAGCCTTTGAACAAAGCAAAGCGAACACAGACTGGTTTTCAGCTTACCGAAGAGATTTTCTGAGCAGTTCGGTGGATTATCTTTTTGCCGGAAGCGACAATCTCAAAGACAGTAACGGTAGTGCAACTATTTCGGCTCGCCAGAACTATTTCGGACGTTTAAGCTATGGATTTATGGATAAATACTTAGCGGAATTTACCATTCGCTACGACGGTTCACAAAATTTTGCATCCGAAAATCGTTGGGGATTATTTCCCGGCTTGTCTTTGGGATGGCGAATATCGGAAGAAGGTTTCTTCAGGGACAAAGTTGCTTTTATTGACGAATTGAAAATAAAGACATCATGGGGAAAGATGGGTAACGACCGTATAGATGCGTTCCAATACTTGAGTACCTACACTTTGGGCAACGGTATGCCTTTAGGCGTTGATCCGCAAAATACAAAAGGTTTTACCATAGGACGTTTGGCAAACCCTTCCATCACATGGGAAAGCGCAGATACGAAAAACATAGGGTTTGAGTCTGTTTTCCTCAACAGAAAAATCAGTTTTGACTTTGAATATTTCTATTCGGTTCGTACCGACATCCTTGCTCCCAGGCAGGCATCTGTGCCATTATATACCGGAATTACGCTTCCCGACCAGAATATCGGAAAAGTATCCAACCAAGGTATCGAAACAAGCCTGATGTTCAGGGACAAAATTGGAAATTTCAACTTTTTCTTTGGAGGAAATTTTACATTTGCCCGTAATAAAATCATTTATTTTGATGAAGCTGTGAATACTCCTGAATGGCAAAAACGTACCGGATATTCGATGGATTCGTGGTTAGTCTATCTAACAGATGGGATTTACCAAACGCAAGCAGAGGTAGATGCTACGCCACACAGGCTGAATACCCAACCCGGCGACATCAAATTACTTGATGTAGATGAAAACGGTAGTATTACCACGAATGACAGGGTACGGATATACTACGGCAGTACACCTCAGATCGTCTATGGAATCAATATGGGAGGCAGTTGGAATGGGATAGAATTGAATCTCTTATGGACGGGGCAAGGACGTGCGCGCCAGATGATTCGCCCCAGTACTTTTAACGCCGATGTTGATTATTTTAATGGACGTTGGATTTCTGCTGCAGAAACACCAAATTCCAAATATCCGAGAGCGTTTAATACAAGAACCGATACGTTTAACCGGGACGACTCCGATTTTTGGTTGAGGAACGCTTCCTTTCTGCGTTTGAAAAACGCTGAACTGGCTTATAACTTTCCTTCTTCGGTTCTTGAAAAAATCCGCGTATCGAATCTAAGAGTTTATCTCAGCGGTTTTAACTTATTTTCAATAGATTATATTAAGATTCAAGACCCGGAAACCACTAACGCAGGGGGAACGTACTATCCCCAGCAACGTGTCTATAATGTTGGATTAACAATGAGTTTTTAATTAATTAACAAAAAAATATATACACAATGAATAAGACATTAATAAAATTCATTATGGCAATGATGATTTCAGTATGTTTGACGTCATGCTCAGATTTCTTGGATCTACAGCCATTAGATTCGTTTTCAGAAGAGACGATATTTACCGACCTCGCGCTTGCTGAAGCGTATGTAAACGCCCGGTATTTAGAAATAAAAGTAGGAATAGGTACAGGTGGTTTTGCGTATGCAAGAGGGCAAGGATTGAGGTATATCAGCGATGAAGCATATCATACTTTTGGCGACCAGAATGCCTATGTGTTCAACAGAGGCGAACTTAACCCCGACTATTCGAACCAACATACCACATGGACGGATTATTATGTTGCCATCAAAAACTGTAACATCTTTTTTGCGAATATAGAGAAGTTGCAAGCCGACCAGAGAGTAATTGATCGTCTGACAGGCGAAGTTACATTTATCAGGGCTTTCCTTTATGCTGATTTGTTATCCCGTTATGGGGGTATTCCCATTATCACCAATGTATTTGGATTGGATGATGATTATTATACGGTTGTGAGAAGTTCTTATGATGAATCACTTTCTTTTATCCTTTCGGAATTGGATAAAGCCGCATCTTTACTGCCCGTTGTGCATGGAGATGTCAATTTTGGACGCGCAACTCAAGGCGCTGCTTTGGCGTTGAAAGCAAGGCTATTACTTCACGCTGCCAGTCCATTCTGGAATACAACCAACGACAGGAACAAATGGCAGGCTGCCGCCGATGCCGCCAAAGCGGTTATTGATTTGAAGAATAACGGCTCCACTGTCTATGAACTGGATCCCGACTATAAAGGTCTCTTTCTCAACAACAGGAGCAAGGAAATCATCTTCTTGCGTGTGTTCAATGACCAAATGAGAACAGATTTTGACAGAAACACCTCGCCTAACGGATTTAACGGATGGTCGCAAACCAGCGTATTGCAGGATATGGTGGACGCTTACGAAATGGCAGACGGCAGTATGCCGACAGAAGCGGACTATGCACCTGGTAATACGCCATGGCAGAACAGGGAACCACGTTTTTATGCGTCAATTGTTTGCGATGGACAACTGTTCCGTGGACGCGAAATTGAATTTTGGGTATCTTCTGCCGGTGGCGCAAGTGGTATGGACAGCAATCTGGGTATTGATAGTTGGAATGCGTCCAAATCGGGTTATACAATGCGCAAGTTTATGGACGAAAGTATAACAACCATAAATAACAATACCATCTCCAAACAACCATGGATATACATCCGGTTGGCGGAGATGTATCTGAATTACGCTGAAGCCATGTTCGAATTGGGAGATGAAGTGGCAGCTCGCGAGTATATTAATGAGATACGCAAACGTGCACGTGCAGGCGACCCCAATGTATTGCCTGACATTGTTGCAACAGGCGAGGCACTGCGGGAGAAAATACGACACGAACGACGGATAGAACTGGCATTTGAAGACCACAGGTATTTCGATGTTCGCCGCTGGAAAATAGCAGAAGAAACGGATAACAAGCCTGCACGGAGGATGGTTATCGTTCGTGATGATGTTACCCTCGAAAAGACATATACCATAGAGGTATTGCAGGAACGGAAATTTTTTCCGCAGCATTACCTGATGCCTATTTCAAGGTCCGAGATACAACGCGCTCCGCAGATTGAGCAAAATCCGGGATATAATTAATTAATGGTTTGGTGGTGTCATGAATCAATTGATTTCAAAATCTAAAAGCAAAATAGATAAACATATTAGCCGGTTTGTGACACTGCCAATTAATTATTTAAAAGACATTTTATCCAGATTGTTTATTTTGATCATATTTCTCATGAAAACAACAATGCGTCTTTATAGATAAGTATTAATCAATAATCCATTACTTATGAAACATAATTTATTATTTCTCATTGTTTTGCTGACCTGCATTTATATCCCGGACAGTTGGGCGAATGAACAGACAGCAGATGACCGGTGGGCAATCAACTCTTCCGGCGGTATCACGTGGATCATTGATTCTCGTATTCCTCATTCGGATCATATTGAAATGAGCGGCGAACAAATCTCCGTTGTCCTTCGCTACGGTGTGAATGCAAAGGGAGCTTTTGTCCTCGAACGCAGTTTCGTATGGCCTATGCTGCGAACTATACCCAACAATACGCACGCTAGCCTGATGCGCAGATTTGGGTGGAACCTCGTGTCCGACATGCTGATGGTTAATGGAAGAAGAGCGGAGCAGGAAAAAGTGACAAGCATCAGTCTGGACGGTGTTATGACTGTAGTAAGTGAATTTCAGATCACAGGTAATCAACGCTCAAGGACTCCACGCGCAAGTAAACTGGAACTGACGCGCTATCTTTTCCCTTCAACCACAAAAGCCGCCTTTTGTGAAAAATACGTTTTGCGTAATACCGGAGAAACTCCCCTCACTGTTGAAGCGCCCGAATCGCGATCCATCATTCGTACGGAACAATCAGCCGGAGTAGAAGGTGAATATATCCTGGAGTCTTTTATCGAAGGAATGCCCGGTCGCATATTGAATAGTGGCGACTCGCTTGTCCTTTATGCCGGATTTCAGGCATACCGTAATAGTGAAAACGGCGTACAGATAAATGTGGAGCAAGAATTGGCGGAACGCCGCCACCTCATTGACCTTTTATGGAGCCATCTTGTGTTGCAGACGCCAGATCCCGTCATTAACACCATGTTTGCTTTTGCCAAAATACGAGCTTCGGAGAGCATCTATAAAACGAAAGGCGGTTATATGCACGGCCCAGGGGGCGAATCCTATTATGCAGCCATTTGGGCGAATGACCAGGGCGAGTATATCAATCCGTTTTTTCCTTACTTAGGCTATGAAAAGGGAAACATGTCGGCGCTCAATTCTTTTCGCCATTTTGCCCGTTTCATGAACGATGACTATAAGCCTATTCCCAGTTCTATCATTGCCGAAGGCATAGATATATGGGATGGAGCCGGTGATCGTGGCGACGCAGCCATGCTTGCGTATGGCGCTTCCCGGTATGCCTTGGCTCTGGGCGATTTACAGGAGGCGGAAGAATTGTGGACTTTGATCGAATGGTGCCTGGAATACTGCCGTCGAAACCTCAATGACCATGGGGTAGTTGCTTCTGATTCAGACGATCTGGAACATCGTTTCCCGTCCGGAAAAGCAAATTTATGTATCTCTTCGCTCTATTACGACGCTTTGAAATCGGCAGCCTTTTTAGGAAAGAACCTTAGGAAACCGTCGTCACAAACCAATTTGTATGTCCGACAGGCACAAGCTATGCGAACAGCCATTGAGCATTATTTCGGCGCAACGGTAGAAGGATTCGAAACATACAGGTATTATGATGGAAACGATGTCTTGCGTTCATGGATAAGCGCTCCGTTAACAGTGGGTATTAACGACCGGAAAGAAGGTACCATACAGGCTTTGTTCTCCCCCCAACTGTGGACTGAAAACGGATTGCTGGTACAGTCCGGAAGCGAAACTTACTGGGACCGTCCTCTTTTGTATGCCTTGCGAGGCGTCTATGTCTGCGGTGAAACGGAAAGGGCAACCGATTACCTGAAAATCTATTCCAGCCGGCGGCTTTTGGGAGAACACGTGCCTTATGCTATCGAAGCCTGGCCGGAAGGAAACCAACGGCATCTTTCCGGTGAGAGCGGGCTTTATGCCCGCATTATTACGGAAGGCATGTTTGGTATTCGTCCTACCGGACTTAATTCGTTCACCGTTTCGCCCTGTCTGCCAAAAGAATGGCAGGAAATGTCATTGAGTAATATATATGCCTTTGGAGGCATTCCGTTTGATTTGCACATCTGCCGGATTGCGAAAGGAATCCGTCTTGAAGTTTGCATTGACGGGAAGCCCGTCATTACCCGAAACGGTAAAGAAGGCGACACGTTTACAATTGAAAACATCTTAAAATACAAAAAATGAAAAATTATTTAATTATTGGAATGCTTATCGTATTTTCTGTTTCTTGTCAGCAAAGTCATCAACAAGAAATATTTATGAAGCAGCAGGATCAAACCGTTTGGGTAAGTTTCGAAAATCAAACGGGTGAAAAAGGCGCTGCCGCACAAACCAACAAAGGCGCTAAAGGTTATCCTTCCGACAGGCTTGCAGCCGGCGACAGTTGCGAGTTGTTGAACATTCGGGGAACAGGTATTATTCAACGTATGTGGATGACCGTCAATGACCGAAGCCCGGAAGTGCTGAGAAATCTTTGGTTGAAAATGTATTGGGACGATGCCTCCATTCCGGCAGTTTCCGCACCACTTGGCGATTTTTTTTGCAACGGTTTGTCCGTTATGACTGCTTTCGAAAATTGTTTCTTTTCCAATCCCGAAGGTCGTTCGATGAACTGTATCATTCCAATGCCTTTCAAAACGGCGGCACGTATTGTATTGATCAATTATTCGGAAATAAGTTTACATAGTGTTTTTTATGACATCGAACTTGTCCGGCTTAAGAAGTGGGACAAGAATATGATGTATTTTCACGCCATGTGGAACAGGGAAAGTCCTACCAATTTGGGACAAGATTATACAATATTGCCCGAGATTAAAGGCGAGGGTCGTTTTCTCGGCGTCAGTATGGGAATACTTGCTGACAGTATTTACCGAAACACATGGTGGGGTGAAGGAGAGATAAAAATCTATCTTGACGACGATAAAGATTTCCCTTCCCTTTGCGGAACAGGTACCGAGGATTACATAGGAACTGCCTATGGACAAGGACGTTTTAGCCATACTTATCAAGGCTGTCTACTATCCGGAAAGGATCAGCAATGGAGTTTTTACCGCTTCCATGTACCCGATCCTGTGTTTTTTTTGAAAAATTGTAGAGTCACCCTGCAACAGATCGGCGGAAGCAATTATTCAGAGGTGTTGGATCTTTGGCAGAAAAAGATACCGCTGATCCCCATATCGGTATTCATCACGGAAGAAGAACGTTGGGTCAGGCTGCTTGATGAGCCTGTGTCATTGGACGCTCCCGATTTTCCCAAAGGTTGGGTCAATTTCTATCGGCAAGATGATGTTTCTTCTGTTGCCTATTACTATTTAGATAGACCGTAAAGTTTTAAAGAAACATGACCTGATGAAGTTGATGAATGTATGACTATATCACAAACAGGGATATGTAGTCATGTGTTGTAAATAAAATATCTGGGTTGTTCCGGGAAATAAAGGGTGCTTCTTTAAACTCTGTATATTACCCTTTTGTTATTGCGGATTCAATCCGCAATCTCCTGAATACACAGGAGATCCTGAAACTTTCGTTGGAAAAATTGCATGCTTTAGACGTTCCGGTAATGGCTCAGATGAAAAATAACAAACTATTGTATTATTCAAAAACATTCAGTATATTTGGCACGTAATTTTTTAAAATGATTTGCCAATGGATGTAAAACGTAAATGATACAAATTTAAAAGACATATTAACAAAGTTGCGGTTGCTATTTATTCTTGTAAGGATTGTGAATACAGATGTATCTGTACCGACTGCAGGGCATTTGTTGAAAATCCTGACGATATTTATTCTAAACCGGCAAAATGTTCCTACAATCCTTATACTTTAAAATGGTAACTTATTATGGTAATTAAAAGAATTTTAACATCAGTATTATTCGTTTTTACGATGGGAAGCGTATTGGCGCAATCATTTAATTTGGAAGAAGTTGATGCCAAATTGAACGAAATAAGGGAGGCGGATCAACAAATTCGGGTAAAATCGAGAGATGCGTTCGAAAAAAATCTGCCCAATGTACAATCTATCGTATCTGAAATGTATGCAATAGATTCAGTGAATCAAAAATATGTTTCCATGCTTTTAGACGAACATGGATGACCTGACAATTTATCTGAAAAAGCAAACGAAGCTATCTGGTTGGTGATAGATCATGCAGATAAGGCGTTTTCAGAAAAATACTTTCATTTAGTAAGCGAAAAGGGCGAACAGGGAATTCTTCCAATGTTGAATGTAGCCACATTGGAAGATAGAATTTTAATGAAATCTGCAAAACCTCAAAAACATGGAACGCAGACAATTACTTTATTATTAAGGTTGACAAAAGATTCAGGTGAAACAGAAGAAGAAATCGTTTCTTATATTTGGCCGATTGAGGACAATGAAAAGGTTGAAGAATTAAGAGCAGCTGTCGGGTTACCTCCAATGGAGCATCAAATACAGGCGAGCGAAGGTTCTCGCTTAAAAGTGATATGGGATAAAAATTTGACGATAGATGATTTGAAAGAAAAATACCCATGGTTTTTTCAAAAATAATCCTATAAGTGACCGTATGGCACAAGACAACCCTTCGACAGTTCATTACCGGCTAGGTCAACTGCTACAAACCGGCGAACATGAAAATGTTTCTTACCGGAATTGGCATGGATAACACTTTCCAAATTTCAATTATACCATGAGTACGCCGGGAAAAGAATACCCTGCGTACACATGGCACAGAGAACCTTTAAATGTTAAAACCCGAAACTCTTACCTGTCCTTAATTCACCGCTGGAATGATGATTTTGGGATTTTTATCAACTGTTTCCAGCGGATTTTTTCCGGACATCGTACAAGTTCCGTTGAAGTTTGCACCAGGCTCTATTTCAAGCGTTTGGCTGTAAACTTCGCCTTTGATGTTTGCAGACGACTTGAATATCAATTTTTCCTTGATACGCATCGTACCTTCCACAGTGCCCAAAATTTCAGCATTATCGGAAATAATGTTTCCACTAAAACTTCCTTTATGCCCGATGACGATTTTACCTTTGCAGTTAATATCGCCTTCAATACGTCCGTCTAAACGAAAATCAGAGTCGGTAACAACCGTACCTGTTACAACAGTTCCTCCGGCCAGTACATTATGTATGCCTCCACCGCCATTGTTCATTTGTATTTCTTCCTGTCTTGTTCGTGCCATCATTCTTGTTTATTTTTTTTATTTTTTAGTACTTTCTGCAAATATATAACTATTTTTTTTTTCAACACATTTATTTTTAGTATTTTTACAATAAATTATAAAAAATGCATACAATTATTGAATTGAAATCGATGAAATTTTATGCTTTTCATGGAGTTTCCAAGCAGGAAATGACCGTTGGAAATAACTTTTTGGTAGACATTATTTGTTCTTTTCCAATGGATAAGGTGTTTTTGAGCGATGATATAAATGACACTATTAATTATGAAGATGTATACAAAGCAGTAAAAAATGAAATGGGACGCCCTTCTCACTTATTGGAACATCTGTCAGAACGAATTTCCGGTACATTGAAATCATTGTTCCCACAATTGTCCTATTTGAAAATTAAAGTTTCCAAACTAAATCCTCCGTTAGAAGGAGAAATAGAGAGCGCTTCGGTGACAATCGAAAAATCATGGTAATTTTGCAGTCCATTCGTTCGGCATTCAGTTTGATCGGTACGCTGATTCCGGTAAATACCGAAAAGGCAGATACCCAGAGTTTAACGTTTAAGGGGGGGGGTATTTGAGTTCCTTGATGAGTTGGTTGACATTCTCAGCTATGAAAAAGTAATTGATTTTATTATAAACAAAAAACCCGAGACATCACGTCCCGGATTTCTTGTATTAACCATTAAACCTTTTACGACTAAAAAGACTATTATGAAGTATTATGTCTGGGTGCAAAATTAAACAAAGAAAATCATATAACAGTCAAATTTTCCTGATAATGAACAAAGAGACCGGTTTCTTTATCAAAACATTGGGGTTTTGAGTATGAAATCGGATATAACATGCACAAATTTTTACCAAAACCGTTTAATTCGATGGTAATGTGCCGTGAAAAATACTTTTTCAGATATCCTTCCTGTCAGTCTTCCGGAACAAAATCTTCTTTTTCAATTCCGCATAACGGACAAACCCAATCATCGGGCAAATCTTCAAAAGCTGTTCCCGGCTCAATCCCACTGTCAGGATCACCTTCGGCGGGGTCATAAATGTAATCACATACTTCGCATCTGTACTTTTGCATCTTTTTCTTTTTTAAAAGTTAGTAATAACCCTGATTTTTGATAGAATAGTTTCTAATCGGTGTCAAAATTAATTATTCCAATTCGAAAAAACAAAAAAAATGATACCTTTGCAACAAAAAAAGATAATTGTTATGATATATGTTTCCCTAAATTCCTCATTCGTAATGCCTAATTAATTTTGTTATGATATATTTTGAAAAAGGTTGCCCCGATTATGCGTTTCATCCGGATGAATTGAAAAAGGCAGTGTATTCCACGTTTGATAAACTTGGGGCAAGGAAAAAGGTATTGGCAATTCCGCCTGATTTTACGCGATTTCATTCGAGGACTGGGGAGTTGACACAGTATGTATATGAATATTACGGAGATAGATTGACTGATATTCTTCCGGCTTTGGGAACGCATGTTCCGATGACGGGAGAAGAAATCAGGGAAATGTATCCAGGTGTTCCCGTGTCGCTTTTCAGGGAGCATGACTGGCGTGAAAATGTTGAGACGGTGGGTACTGTACCTGGTGAATTTGTGAAGGATGTTTCGGGGGGCGCAGTTGATTATTCAGTTCCTGTTCAGGTGAACAGGTTGTTGCTGGAAGGCGGTTACGATCTAATTCTTTCGCTTGGGCAGGTTGTTCCGCACGAAGTGATTGGCATGGCAAACTATAATAAGAATATTTTTGTCGGCGTGGGTGGAGCAGAATGTATCAACAAAAGTCATTTTATTGGAGCGGCTTACGGGATGGAACGTATCATGGGAAGGGCATTAAGCCCTGTGAGAAAGGTATTAAACTATGCATCGGAAAATTTTACCCGCAATCTACCCATCGTGTACCTTCATACAGTTGTTTCGGTAGGAAAAGATGGTTTGCAAGTACGTGGGTTGTATATAGGCGATGATTTCGAATGCTTTGAAAAAGCCGCCGGACTGTCACTCAAAACTAACTTCCGTATGTTGGACAGGGAAATGAAAAAAGTGGTTGTGTATCTTGACCCTGAAGAATTTCGCAGTACGTGGCTCGGAAACAAAAGCATTTACCGTACACGAATGGCTATCGCTGATGAGGGTGAATTGATTATCCTGGCTCCCGGATTGCATCAGTTTGGCGAAGACCCGATAAATGATCAATTGATCCGCAAGTACGGATATGTTCATACGCCGCAAGTATTACAATTTGTTAAGGAAAACGAAGATCTTCAAGACAATTTAGGGGTTGCTGCCCATTTGATACATGGTACTTCGGAGGGGCGCTTCCGGATCACTTATTGTCCGGGAAATCTATCACGCCAGGAAATCGAAGGTGTTGGTTTTCACTATGCCGACTTGGGCGAGATGATGAAAATATATAATCCTTCCATGTTGAAAGATGGCTGGAATGAAGTCGATGGGGAAGAAATTTATTTTATTTCCAATCCTGCATTAGGCTTATGGGCTTATCATGAAAGGTTTGTCTAAACAGTTTTCAGTCCCCCTTTGAAGGAGGCAGGAGAATGTAGTCAGTTTTTAGTTTTTAATTTTCAATTCAACAGATGAAAAGACTTAAAATAGTATCAGATGATAAGATTCCTTTTTTGAGAGGAGTTCTGGATTCTTTTACGGATGTTGTTTATTTACCCGGCGCCAGGATAATGCCTGCCGATGTGGTTGATGCCGATGCGATTTTTACGCGCACGCGTACCTGCTGCAATGAGGCATTGTTGAGACAAAGCCGTGTAAGTCTGATTGTTACGGCTACTATTGGTTTTGATCATATTGATACTGCTTATTGCGAAGCGAACGGGATTCGATGGGTCAATGCGCCGGGATGTAATTCGTCGTCTGTGCAGCAGTATATGACCGCTGCTTTGTTAGTGGCGGCAAAGGAAATGAACAGAGATTTGGCTGATATGACATTGGGAGTAATCGGAGTCGGTAATGTCGGCAGTAAAGTGGCAAAAGCCGGCGCTGCGTTGGGCATGCGCGTATTGCTGAACGACCCGCCACGTGCCGAAAAGGAAGGCGATTCGCAATTTACATCGTTGGAACAGTTATTGGAACAAAGTGATATTGTCACCTGTCATACGCCGCTGACAAAGGCAGGCCCTTATCCGACTTATCATTTGTCGTCATTCAATTTTTTTGATCGGATGAAAAACGGGGCGGTATATATGAACACGGCACGTGGTGCGGTTACAGATTCGGCAGCGTTGAAACAGGCGGCTCGAACGAAACTTTCCGGTTATATTTTGGATGTTTGGGAAGGAGAACCTGATCTTGATCTTGAGTTGCTCTCAAATTCTTTGATAGGTACGCCGCATATTGCAGGTTATTCGTCGGACGGGAAAGCCAACGGAACGGCTGTTTGTGTGCGTGAGTTTTGCCGTTTCTTCGGATCGGATATGTTGCCCGGTTGGTATCCGGATACGATTCCGGCTCCTCCCATGCCAACTGTTATCCGGATCGACTGTGAAGGAAAAACGGCGCAACAGGTTTTTTATGAGGCGGTAACTCATACATATCCGATATGGGAAGACAGTTTGCGTTTGAAACAGATACCTGCCGCTTTTGAGAAACAACGGGGAGACTACTGGATTCGCCGCGAGTTTGGCTGTTTTACCGTACACCTTGAACATCCTACGGAAAAGATGGTTCACGGGTTAGGTGTATTAGGTTTTAGATGATTGATTATCATGTATTTGAGAATATTCTCGCTAAAAAGTGCAAAATACCGAAAAACGCTGTCGAATACCAGTCGAAAATACCTGGCAATATGCTATATAATCTTGTTGTACTGCAGTTTACAGGACATTTCGGCACAAAAAGTGGGATTGGTTCTGAGTGGCGGCGGAGCCAAGGGTGCAGCCCATATCGGAGTGATTAAGGCATTGGAAGAAAACAACATACCCATCGACTATATCACTGGCACATCAATTGGAGCTATTATCGGCGGTTTATATGCTGTCGGATATACACCCGACGAAATGCTGGAACTGATGCTGTCGGACGAATTTGGTTACTGGCAAAGCGGAACCATTGAAGATGACTATATCTATTACTTTAAAAAACAGGATGATACACCTGGATTTTTACGTTTTTCGATTGATTTGAAAGACACCATTCCTGTGAAAACAAATATCACCGACATATTGCCACAAAGCCTTATTAATCCGGTTCAGATGAATCAGGCATTTATGGGATTGTTTGCGTCGGCAACGGCTAAGTCGGGTTGGAATTTCGACAATTTATTTGTACCCTTTCGTTGCATGAGTTCGGACATTTATAATAACAGGGCGATTAAGTGGAGGAACGGAGATTTGGGAGAAGCTATTCGCTCGTCCATGACCTTACCGTTCTTTTTCAAACCGATATGGAAAGATGGCGTTCCGTTATTTGACGGAGGTATTTACAATAATTTCCCCATAGATGTTATGAAATCAGATTTTCGACCGGACTTTATTTTGGGTTCGGCTGTTGTCGGAAAAGAAAAAAGGCCCTCTGAAAATCCGATGAATCAGATTGAAAAAATGGTGATGCAGCATACCGATTACAGTGTGGAGGAAGAGGATGGCATGATGATTCAGTTTGACTTCCCCGATGTTTCCCTGCTCGAATTTAACAAGGCTAAGGAAGTGATGGAGACAGGATATGAACAGACTGTATCCATGCTTGATTCGATAAAGCAACGGGTAAAAAGAGAAGTTCCTCCCGACGAACTGAATGAAAAAAGAAGAGCCTACAAAGAGGGTTTACCTCCCTTGAGGTTTAAAAATATATACATCTCAGGCGTTACCGAATCACAGCGGATCTACATTGACTATCAACTTCGCCGGGATATGAACGACGAATTTTCGATGGAAGAATTTAAGCAGGCTTACTTTAAGATGTTGGCAGATTCCAAGATTAAAGAGATCATTCCGCAGGCTGTTTATAACCGCAGGAATCAAAATTTTGACCTTTATTTGGATGTGAAGGTATCGGAAGAAATCAATGTAAATATCGGAGGTAATATTTCATCGCATCAGGCGAATCAGTTATTTTTAGGTATCGGTTATCGGGGTTTGGGCGAATATGCCGGCGAGTTAAATGCAAATTTTCAGATGGGAAATTCGTATAGCGGAGTTGCCTTGAACGGACGACTTTATGGGTCATCCCGAATTCCTGCTTACTTAAATCTTCAGGCTGTTCATTCGTCCCGGAAATATTCGGAAAGCCAATCCCTCTTCTATGAGGATATATTACCGGCATTTATCAAACAACGGGAGACGTTTGCCAAATTGAAGTTGGGCTGGTCTGTTCTGACACAGTCAAAAGCAGAAATCGGTATGGCGTACGGACGATTAAGGGATGATTATTTTCAGACAAGAAATGTGTCTTTTGTAAATTCGGAATTTGACCGGAGCTGGTATGATTTATTTCAGGCTTCGATGCGGATCGAACGAAATTCGTTGAATGCCAAACAATACCCAACCGGAGGTCGGCAACAACTTTTGGCTGTTCAATATGTTTCGGGAGCGGAATCGTATCGTCCTTTTGATAAGATGGGTGCAGCAAAGAGTGATATAAATTGGTTGCAGGTGAAGGGGAAATGGGATCATTATTCGCCGTTCAGCAATACGTTCAGATTAGGTCTGATGGCGGAATCTGTTTTTTCTAACAAAAAACTGTTGAGTAATTACACCGCTTCTATTTTGCAGGCGCCGGCATTTACTCCTACGCCTCACAGCAAAATCGTTTTTAATGAAGCATTTCGCGCCAATCAATACATAGCAAGCGGAATCACTCCGATATTCACGTTTAGCAAAACAGTCCATCTTCGCACCGAATTGTACGGTTTCCTGCCGTTATATCCGATAAAAAAAGAGGTGATTGAGACAGACCTTTATCGTGATCGTCCCTATTATGGAAAGACATTGGAATCATTTCAATACATGGGTGAAGTATCGTTGGTGTTGAATCTTCCTTTTGTATCGGTTGGCTTATTTGCCAATGGTTACAGTTATCCGAAAAACAATTTCAATATTGGGCTAAATATTGGTTATCTTATATTTAACTCAGGATTTCTATATTAAACTTCATTTTTTCGATACTTTTTTCAGAAGAAAACTTTGTTTTATTTGGAAGGAATCAAACAAAGTAGTAACTTTGCAGCCTCAATTTAAGTAAAAGAACGGCTCCGTGGCTCAACTGAATAGAGCATCTGACTACGGATCAGAAGGTTGGGGGTTTGAATCCCTCCGGAGTCACTTGAAAATCAAAGCCTTGCATATCAGTTTGTGAGGCTTTTTGTTTTTAGCGCCCACGATTTGCCCGCAACTTTATGGATTTCGTGTTTTTTCGCATTTTAAACAATGCCATCCGGCATCAATTTCAGGACAAAGATAAGAATTATTTTTTAGTGATTAACTTTTCGTTTGATGGTGTGTTTAAATTTCAATACCGCAAAATTGAGTTCAAATGACGTTTCGGTATCTGATGTTTTCAAATTGTATCCAAGAAGTTCCGCAAAGATTTCGCCTCCTTTTTGCATAAGTGATTTCTGCTGAAATTCATCCGGCGTTTCGGACAGCTCGGCCACTGTTTCCTGTAACTCGCTCAATTTTTCAAAGGCTTCGATGATGGCAATGGTGGTATCAATGGCTTTGTCACCTTTAAGTATGGTTGCCAGTATGTAACAGCCTTTTTTGGTAAAGGCTTTTGGTAAAGGCTTTTGGCAAATATTTTTTATGTTGTCCTCTCCCTGGATGTTCTAAGGTCAAAATTTTTGACCGCAAGTCGTATAACTCGTTTTTTTTCAGTGCAAATATAAATGGAATTTTCCATGATGCTATATTTTTCTTTCATGTTCAGAAAAAAAATAAAGTCTGTAAAGTATTCCATTCAGACGCCAATATTCGCCAGCAAATACGCTTCCGCCTCTACATTCCATAAACCGTTGTTGGCTTCGCAAAGGCGATGCAGTTCGGCAAAGAGCGGATTTTCTTCTCCTTTGGTTTTAAATTCCGTTATGGCGGTCAGTGGCATGTTGATGTGGTTATATATCAGTTTTTTACCTCCCGGAATGGAAGGCAGGTTCAGTGTCGTTTCGATGACCGAGTCGATTCCGCCGATATGGGTGACAAGGCCTGCGGGGTCAAGTCCCTGACTCATCATTTCCAATGCTTCTTTCATGTCGTCGGTGTTACCTCCGCTGGTACCTGCAATATGCGTCGCTCCGTAATGGACATTATAGAAGTTGAAAGCCGCCTTGAAATCGGTTTTGGCCGGGCCTGCGAAGAAGTTCAGGCAACCGTCGAATGCCAGAATATCATCACCCTGTTCAATAATAGACGAAACAGGGGCAAAAACAAATACGTCATCAAAACCTTTGCCGCCGGTATATGCTTTCAATTCGCCGGCCGGGTCGCTCATCGCGCCTGTATTTACATATTTCAATTCGATGCCGTTTTTCGCAGCCATTTCGGGCGTGTACAGTGATGCGGCGCGGTTTAAACGATTTCGGTCAATATCTGTGATGACTAAAAGTTTAGGCTTGCGGTCTGTGCGGTGAATCGCATAGTTGATAGCCGCCAATCCCATCGGGCCTGCACCGGCAAGGATAGCCATGTTTCCGTTCTGTTTGATTCCCATCAGGTGCCTGTACGAACCGGGTTTGGTATGATAGTTGGCGTGCATGGCTCCGATAACACATGACAGGGGTTCGGAAAGCGACGCCGGATAATAGCCCTGGCCGGTGTATTTTAACAGGCAGCCATTTTCCATCACTTCGCTGGGAATAATGATACAGGTTGCGTTTCCACCGATAAAGCGATAGGAATAACCGGGGGCGCTCAGTATACCTACCGGCCCGCGTTCATCGTTCAAAGCAGGCTGGATAGAGAATTTATCGCCTGCTTTGAACTCGCTGCTCCACCGGCTGCCCACCTGAATCAGCTCGCCGGCAAATTCGTGCCCGATAATGGTCGGATTTTCAGCGATATCTCTGGGTACGCGTTTGTGAATATCCGCTTCGTGAGATGCTTTCCACGACGACATGCAAATACTGTCGCATACAACCTTCGCTACTATTTCATTCTCCCTGATTGGCGGCAGTTCGAACTCCTCCAGCCGGAGGTCGTTCTTGCCGTACAGTCTGACTGCTTTTGTTTTCATTATCCTATATAAATTTTATTCATTCTCCTTGTGCTCCAACATTATTCTTCATAATAATAAGAGTAATCAATTCCTTTCATAAATATTTCACGGCTGTGGATTTCATCGGTCAGTGCATTTTGTAGCAATTTTTTGAGGGTGGCGCTGTTGATGCCGCTTTTTACCATTGCTTTGTGATAATCATTTTTGCCAATCCTGCTCCAATCGACACATTTTTTCAGGCGTTTTTTAAATATCAAATCCAACCAGATTCTTGTGCTTCGTCCGTTGCCTTCCATAAATGGGTGGGCGATGTTCATTTCCACATATTTATTGACAATTTCATCGAATGTGTTTTCGGGCATTTGTTCAATTTGTTTTAAGGTTTTACCGAGAAAATGTGCTACTGCAAACTGAAAGCCGCCTTTTGAAATGTTTTTTTGTCTGATTTGTCCGGCGAAGTTGTACAGGCCGCCAAACAGATAAGCGTGTATTTGCTGTAAGCTTTTTGCCGTGCCAATATCTTTTTCATCAACGAGTTCGCTTTCAAAAAAAGAGTACGCCTTTTTTTTGCTTTGTCCATCAATAGAGTTGTCGCTATATGTAAACCAGTCAAGAAATTTGATAGCTTTGTTATTTGGAATTTGTTTGGCAAGTGTGATAATGCCATTGCTGTCCAGCGTATCCGCTAAACGTTTTTTGCCGTCCGGCGCAGTGAATTTGAAACCGTGAGTGACACTCACAAGTTGATTTTGCTCTTTGATAAGTTTTCGTTTAAACCAACGCCAATAATTGTTTGCTTTTGTATAATCGTCTTGCTCATTTAATACAGCAACTATATCAATGACATTAAACCACCATTTGGCATTCTCCTCGTCCCAAATGGCCCGTACTTCTTTGTCGTCAAAAAAGCGAATGGATATTTTTGTGTTTTTATTCATTGTCAATTATCAATTAATCATCACCTGCCCTCCCGTAACGGGTATTGCCTGCCCTGTTTCGCACGTTTGGTCAATCACGTATAATACGGCTTTGGTGACGTCTTCCGGGGTGGTTCCTTTTTGCATGGGTACCTGATTCATATAAAACCGGCGCACGTCTTCGATCGTTTTTGCTCCGGGTACTTTTCCGGCACGCAGATACTGAACAAACAGTCCGTTTTCGGGGTCAGCCCATAAAGGGCCTTCATAAAAGTTTCCCGGACAGATGGAGTTGACCTTAATCCGGAATGGAGCCAGTTCGAGTGCAAAAGACTGGGTAAGCCCCACCCCGCCAAATTTTCCCCCTGAATAGGCAAAATTGGCTTTCGAGCCGCGCAAGCCTGATTTGGAATTGATTTGGATAATATCCCCGTAGTTACCGGAAGCGTATCTGTTTTGCAACTTCATCACAGGTGTAGCTGCCCGGGTACAGTAGAAATAGGCATTGTAATTGACCCGGGTCACAAAATCGAAGTTTTCGGGCGTCATATCTTCCAAACCTCCTGCACGCAGCACGCCTGCATTGCTGAGAAAGACGTCCAATCCTCCAAAGTGACAAACGGTTTGGTGAATCAGATTACGCAGGCTTACCGTGTCAACCACATTTGTCTGGACAAAGATAGCGCGGTTGTTTTTTGCCATTGCGTTTAGTGCAAGGGCGGTTGCCTTTCCTGCTTCTTCGTTCAAATCGGCAACGACGATATTGGCGCCTTCCTTCATCAAACACCGCGCGATACCTTCACCGAATCCCTGTGCGGCGCCGGTGATAATGATGGTTTTGTTTTCGACGCGACCCGTCAGTTGTCCATTGTTTATTTTGCGTCGATAGTTTTCTGCTTCCCAGTTGTCGATAAAGCCGATTTGTGTTTGCGTCATCGGGTGTTCGCCGCCAAACGACTGCGCTATTTCAGCGATTTTCAGCATATCTTCGAATATATCCAACATCGTGTTACAACCTGCTGCGTGATCGCCCGCTACAATCAAACCAATGCGTTGTATGAGAATTATTTTAGGCATATACCCCCTTTTTTGGACAAAGGCATTGATTTCTTCTTCCGTTTTGGCTAATAACCCATCTTTGTTGTCCCAGGAAATATATAGATATGCTGATTTACAGTACACAACGTTATCGGGTGAGAAAGGAGCCGATATTTTGGCAAACTCTTTTTCAGAAGCGGCAAAACGGGCAATACGGCTGTTGTTCCTGATTTTTAATGTTTTCAGACTGTCTTTACTCAACATCATACGGATAGCCGGAATGACTTCCTGCACACAATCGTCAACAGGAATATCTTCGTTGGGCAAAAGCGTTTCCGGAACTATCGCCTGTTCGATTGTATGAATTACGTGTTCATAGATTTGTTTGATTTCGTCGGTGGTATCGGCTCCAACAAAGATTCCATGGTTTTGCAGTAACAGGACGGAAGGTTCTTTACCGAATTGGGAACGATAGGCCTCTATCCTGTTTTTCACTTCTTTGAAAAGGGTATATCCCGGAGTAATATAAGGAATAAAGACGGCATCGTTGCCAAAGAGTCGTTTTGTTTCGATTTCGGCATGTTGGCTGCACGTCAGTCCGTTGACGACTGTCGGGTGCAGGTGTACGACAAAACGGGCTTGCATGGTATTGTGCAATGATGTTTCTACCGAAGGACGGCGGTCTTTTGTCAGACAGGCAGCCATCAGGTCATTTTTTACTTCCTCTTCACGTATTTTCGGGTCGAAACTGTATGATTTTTCCGAAATAACCGCTAACTTTTTGCGATCGAGCACGGCAAATCCTTCTTTTGTGATAGCGCCTAACGCATACCCGCTGGCTTTTATCCATAGTTTGTCTTCGTTTTTATACGACGTATTTCCCCCGCCGGCAATCACATAACGATTGTCTTTACCGTAATGTCGGGATATTTCAATGAGAGAGTTTACCATTGCATATATTCTTATCAGTTGTTATTCTGCGCAATAAATCTTTCATGATGGTTGGTTGTTTTTATATGACACCACGAAGGTACGACTTTTTTTTGAATAGGACACTAAAACATCGCCATCACAGCATAAAACAGCATGACAGCGCTTATGATTAATTTGGTTCCCGTGCTGAAAAAGAAAGCAAGGAATGTGCCTAATGCTACCTTAAACGCTTTGGCGCTATCGGTACGGTTGTGAATCAACTCACCCGCCAATGCGCCGAGAAAAGGTCCGATAATCAGTCCTATTGGAGGAAAGAAGAATAATCCTATCAATAATCCAAGTATTGAACCTACCGTAGCCAAACGCGAACCGCCGAACCGTTGTGTCATCAAAGTCGGCAAGAAATAATCCCCGATGGTCACTACTACTGTTATTGCCGCCCATAGCCACAGGAAACCGGAAGTAAATCCTCCATACCCGCTCCATTGCAACAACAACAATCCTGCATAACTCAAAGGCGGTCCCGGCAGTACGGGAACAATTGCGCCAATAAGTCCTGTCAAAAGCAGCAGGAAAGCAAATATGACGAATAATATCTCTATCATTGTGTAATGCTCCTGATGATTTTGATTCCTTCGTGAATAAACTTTTCGCGGTGCGCGGTACAGGCTTTTCCAGTGATGTCTACATAGCCTTGTTTGCCGGTACGGACACGTTCCTGATGGGCGGCAATGACACAGGCGCCTTCATAATTAATCTGTTTGAGGCGGTCGGTCAATGGTATTTGTCCACGTGCAAATAACTCGATGGGTTCGGACGCCGGGGTGTTGTGTTCGCTGCCAAACGTTACCACAAATCCGCTGTCGTGAAGATACCCGGCATAGTGTTCGAGCGTTTCGACACTGTTGCGGGGGGTGATAAATTCGACTGAGAAGATACCGCGCCGTT
>Ga0099364_10001371_pt1 | contig 40368 bp, 35 predicted proteins | sample TergutTh196P3_FD_73070 | JGI IMG/M metagenome (GOLD analysis project Ga0099364, IMG submission 73070) | Microcerotermes parvus P3 segment gut microbial communities from Pointe-Noire, Republic of the Congo - Th196 P3 | ecosystem: Host-associated > Arthropoda: Insects > Digestive system > Gut ...
GTAAAAGGAATAAAAAAAGGATATAAAGACGAGTATGATATTTTACTGATAAACGGGCAATCTATTGGTATTGTAGAGATAAAATACAAGGCTCACGAAAAAGACGTACCAAAAGTATTGCAAAAAGCCCAAACTTTCAAGGTCAACTTCCCAGAATATGAAAACCACAAAGTGTTTCTTGGTTTGGCTTCAATGGCGTTTTATCCCGAATTGGAAGAAGAATGTAAAACTAATGGCATTGCTATAGTCAAGCAGATTGGCGAAAATGTTGTAATTTACGATGAACATCTGAAAGCGTTTTAATAATTGTCCTTCCTTACCTTAAAGAAGAAATGAAAAAGTTTTTGATGTTTCTCGTAGTCACCGCATCCTCAAACGTAGGATTTTCTCAACACTTTAATTTTGGCTTCGAAAATGCGTCTAATCCGCAACGACTGCCTGATGGGTGGTATGGGATATATAACGGACTATTTAGAAACGAAATAGATTCAATTAACAAACGCTCAGGCAAAAATGCTTTGTTGATAGAATCATCAGATGAATATTCTACCTATATTCTTCAATATGATATACCTGCACAATATCGAGGTAAACAGATAACACTCAGTACCTACGTGAAAACGTCATCAAACAATCAAAATATAAACTTGTCGCTCACTGAGTTAGACAATAATTATCGCCAAATTGATTTCACTACACCTTCACATCACGAAACTACTACTGATTGGAAACAATATCATAATACTATTTCCATGTCGGGAAAAGCAAAAATATTTCGCATAAGGATTGATTTTCAGGGGCAAGGCAAATTTTGGATAGACGACGTGGAAATTCAAATAGACGGCAAAGATATTTCAACGGCAAAGAAAAAAATACGTCGAATTTCTCTCGCCGAAAAAGACACCGAGTTTGTTAACGGTTCGGATATTATTTTTCCCGAACTCAACAATAAGCTAATTGCCGAACTCGAATTACTTGGCAAACTATGGGGTTTTTTGAAATACTATCATCCTCAAGTTGGTACCGGAAAATATAACTGGGACTACGAACTGTTTCGTATACTTCCTTCATTTTTGCAAGCTGAGTGCATTGAACAAAGAGACCGCGTATTAATTGAATGGATAGAAAAATACGGAAAAATAAAAAAATGCAGGAAGTGCATCGAAACGCATAACGACGCTTACTTGAAACCTGATTTGTCATGGATAAAAGAAGACAGTATATCAGATGAATTAAGAAATTTTATCATGAATATTTATTCAAATAGACATCAAGGGAAGCATTATTATGTTGGACAAACGTTCTCGGGTAGTCCTATTTTTCTTAATGAAAACCCATATACAAACATGGCATTTTACCCTGATGCGGGATATCGCTTGTTAGCTCTTTTTAGATATTGGAACATGATACAATACTTTTTTCCGTACAAATATGTAACAGATAAAAATTGGAATGACGTACTGAAAGAACACATTCCTAAATTTATTACAGCAAAAAATGAATTTGAATACGAATTAGCAGCTATACAACTTATTGGCGAAGTCAATGACACACACGCGAATATCCAAAATAAAATATATTGGTCAAGAGGAATTTTTCACCCCCCATTTGACGTTAGATTTGTTGAACAGAAATGGGTAGTAACAGATTATTACAACCCAGAACTTAAAGAAATATCAGGTATTGAAATAGGCGATATTATTACTCACATCGGTGGCAAACAAATTGAGTCAATTGTTGACAGTGTAAGGATATATTATCCTGCATCAAATGAAGCTACAAGATTGAGAGATATTTCTTATGATTTGCTGCGAAATAACAAAAATTCAATAGACGTCGGCTATATTTCTTCAGGACAATCAAAACAAAAAGAATTAACTATTTTTCCAAGAAATAATTTAAATATATTAGGAAACAGAAATGAAAAAAGCTATAAATTTGTGAATGATAGCATTGGTTACATCACTTTAGCAAGTATAAAGTATGACGATATTCCTGCAATAAAAGAAGCGTTTAAAAATACCAAAGGCATAATAATAGATATACGTAATTATCCGGCAGCCGATGTACGTCAAGGGCTTGGCTCTTGGTTTGTTTCACAATCTGCTCCATTTGCTAAACATACGAGAGTAAATATTAACAATCCGGGCGAATTTTTTTTTCATCCTGACGGTATTTCCAATTTGCGTAAATCCGCAAACGACGAATCATATCAAGGAAAATTAGTAGTGATTGTTAATGAAACAACACAAAGTCATGCAGAACACACAGCAATGGCTTTTCGAACAGGCGACAATACCACAATTGTTGGCAGTCATACTGCCGGAGCAAATGGTAACGTGTCGCATATTAAACTACCCGGAGGATTAAACACTATGATTTCAGGCATTGGCGTATATTTTCCCGACGGTACGCAAACACAACGAATAGGAATTATTCCGGATATTTGGGTAGAACCAACAATAGACGGCATTAAGGAAGGAAGAGATGAACTGCTTGAAAGAGCAATAAAAATAATATTTGTGGCTAAATAACCACATTTTATTTTTTTATTTAAAAAAAAAGTTATATATTTGCAGCGTGATTAAAATAATAAAAAAAAATGAAAAAGTTTTTTAAAAAGCCGATAATTATTAGCTTATTGATTGCCTTTATTACATGTGGATGCGTGGTAATCAATTATTTAGGCAAAGCGGGAAAAACCTCAGGCGCTGCCCAGAGGGCTACCGACTGGCAGCAGAATACCGCTGATATAATCTGCGAAGAGACAGGAATGTTAATAACTCTAACGGGCGATTGGCACAGGTGGCGCGGCGAAAATTTCGACGCCTTGGTAATAGATACAAGCCTAAATTTGAACTGGGCGGCAAATAAACCTGCGCTATCATGGGTATTCAGATATGCGGGAGCCGGATATTCAGGTCCTGCCGTTGTGGGAACAACACTGTATTTGTCGGGAGCTGCCGAAGGTTATGACTTTGCCTTCGCCTTAGACACAAGAACGGGCGATATAAAATGGCAACAAACACTTGGTGCGCGTTTTGTTCAGAATTATGGCGATGGACCGCGCGGCACAATAACCATCGACAATGACAAACTTTATCTGATACGCGGCGCCGGTCAAATCCATTGTCTATCAGCGGTTGACGGCGAAATAATTTGGCAAAGAGATATAGTGTCGGATTTTGGCGGTAGATTAATGGGAATGTGGGGTTACAGCGAGTCGCCCATAGTAGACGGAAATTTAGTTATATGCACTCCGGGCGGACGAACAGGAACAAAGGTAGCGCTTGATAAAAACACCGGCGAAACTGTTTGGATAACAGACGAATGGACAGACCAAGCAAGCTATTCGTCGCCGATTATTGCCGTTGTCGAAGGAGTGCGGCAATATATTCAACAATCCAGCAATGGCGTTGCTGGCGTAAGGGCTGAAGATGGAAAATTGTTGTGGAGCGTGAATGTTCCCGGCTACAGAGTGGCGGTTGTACCAACGCCCGTTTATTATGACAACATGGTTTTTGCGACCGCTGGCTACAACGCAGGATGCGCCGGCATAAAACTTTCTAAACGTGGCGACGCATTTCACGCCGAAATGCTCTACAACAACAGAAACATGGTAAATCATCACGGCGGGGTTGTGTTAGTTAACGAGCATATTTATGGATTTTCTGACGCTTTAGGCTGGATATGTTTAAATTTCAGAACGGGCGAAACCGTTTGGAACACTGGAAGAGCAAGTAGAGACGTTGGCAAAGGCGCGATACTTGCTGTAAACGACCGCCTAATATTGCTCGAAGAGACGTCGGGAACGATGGTAGTTATAGCGGCATCGCCAGATGGATGGAAAGAATACGGCAGAATGGAATTGCCCGAACGAACAGAAATAAGTTCAATGAACGACATGGTATGGGCGCATCCGGTAATAGCGAACGGAAAACTTTACATAAGAGACCAAGATTTGTTATTTGCTTTTGACTTGACGAAAAAATGAGTAAAATAATAATTCGCGTAATTTATGGCTAAAAAACAACATTTTATTTTGTAATTTCTAAAAAAAGATTTATCTTTGCAAAAAAATAATTTAAAACTAAACATAACATTTATGAACGAGCGATTTTTAGAACTTTTTGAAAACACCCTAAAAGCACATTGGAACCTGCCTGCTTTGACCGACCATAATGGAACAAGCTTTCTGTACAGGGATATGGCAGAAGAAATTTCCCGCCTGCATATAGTCTTTAAAAAGGCTAATATTAACAAAGGCGACAAAATAGCGCTTATGGGGCGTAATTCTTCCCGATGGGCTATCAGTTTTTATGGAACTTTATCATACGGAGCAGTTATTGTTCCTATTTTAAACGATTTCAAGCCCGAAAATGTGCATCATATTATCAATCATTCCGATGCGAAAATGTTTATTTTAACTGATTCGAACTGGGAAAATCTTGATAAGACAGCGATGCCCGAAATAAACTGTTTTTTGTCATTAGACAATTTTTCAGTGCTTTATTCGCAACAGTCTGAGTTAATGCAGATTAGCGAACAAATTAAGGCGTATTTTGAGGAAGAATATCCCGATGGGTTTACCGGCGAGCATGTCAAGTATCACGTAGAACAACCCGACGAGTTGGCGTTGATAAACTATACCTCAGGCACTACCGGTTTTTCCAAGGGCGTAATGCTTCCTTATCAAAGCCTGTGGAGCAACACGCGCTTTGCTTCCGACTGGCTTACATACGTCAATCCGGGCGATAAGTTCGTATCTATGTTGCCCATGGCTCACATGTATGGATTAGCCTTTGAGATTTTACACAAAATAAACAAAGGATGTCATATACACTTTCTACCGCGCGTGCCAAACCCAAAGTCTGTTATAGATACTTTTTCAGCTGTTAAGCCAACAATGGTTATAGCAGTGCCTTTGGTGATAGAAAAGATTGTCAAAAACAGAATTTTTCCTGTTTTGCGGGAACCAAAGATGAAAATTTTGCTGAAAATACCCGTTATTAACGGTATTATACGAAAAAAGATTTGCAAAAAACTCAATGACGCATTTGGAGGAATATTCTTTGAAATTGTACTCGGCGGCGCACCATTAAACAAGGAAATTGAGGCGTTCCTGAAATCTATTGGTTTTCATTATACGGTAGGCTATGGCATGACCGAGTGCGGTCCCTTGATTACCTACACTCGATGGGATAATTTCAAGAGCGGCTCGGTTGGCAAAGTTGTAGACCGTATGGAAGTTAAAATTGATTCGGTAGAGCCTGAAAACATACCGGGCGAAATATTAGTAAAGGGCGTTAACAATATGCTGGGGTACTACAAAAATCCCGAAGCCACTGCAGAAGTGATGATGAAGGATGGCTGGATGAGAACCGGCGACATGGGAGTAATTGACAAAGACGGTGTTTTGTATATTAGAGGACGTAACAAAGCGTTGATTTTGAGCGCAAGCGGACAAAATATATATCCGGAAGAACTCGAAAGCCTGTTAAACAATATGCCTTGCGTTGTAGAATCTGTAGTAATACAGAGGAAAGACAAACTTGTGGCGCTTGTGTATCCTGATTTGGAAAAAACCGATGAGGAACTTCAAACAATAATGGCTGAAAATTTAAAAAAGTTCAACCAGCAAGTTCCAAATTACAGCGTACTGTCTGAAATAAAGCTAAAAAAAGACGCCTTCGAAAAAACGCCTAAACAGAGTATTAAGCGATTTATGTATCAGGACGCCTAACGTTTACAACAGCCAGTATCAGGTTGAACGAAAAAATAGAACAAATGGCAATGACGCCCGATTTGTCTTTTATTTTGTAAATTATGCAAAAATTATGTAATTCTGTAAATTTTTGACGAATCAGATTATTTGAGCCATTACCAAAAAACTGCTGAAAGGTGCATCTAACTACGTTGAGCTCTGCGAGATTCCTCATTAACAACGACAATACCGTCATTCCGAACGAAGTGAGGAATCTCGCAAAGCCCTCAACGAAGATAAATGCCCCCCTGTTGAAAACTTTTTTTTCAAAAATTTTTGTTTTTTCAAAAAATAACTCCCACCTTTGCACTTCCAAATCGAAGGCGACTTTTTTAGTCAAATGCGAAGAGGAGGGCAATTTTAGAATTGCGTTTTATGAAGTTCTTGTCTATGAAATGTGAGAAATTTCAAGTTGTACAAGAGCAGGTATAAACGCCGCAGCAATGCGGGTTTGCTTGTTTGTACAACGGGTCTTTCTCACAACCTCATAGGCGGATGACGTAAATCCGCTGTTTTGTTTTGCCAAAACGAGTTCTTATTTTTAGTTAATTTAATTTTATAATCTAAACAAATTTAAGTAGTTATGTCATTTATGTTCAAACAAACCGTAGCCGCTACCGCTCAGAGTGTAGTAATGGAAGCAGCAAACCATTTGAAAAACAGCGTCATGGAAGCCGAAAACCATGTAAAACACGGGGCGAGTTCGAAAAGCCAAACGAGTAGAGGAAACAGTAGAAAACAGTAAAAAATGGGAACACAATATTACTATGTAGACGATAACAATCAACAACAAGGCCCTTTTAGTTTTGACCAGCTATGTTCGATAGGTTTAAAATCTGATACATTGATTTGGAAAGAGGGATTAAGCAATTGGACTCCGGCAAACGAGGTTGAAGAAGTAAAAAAACTGATTAACAGGACAAAACCAAAACCACCTCAACCTGTCTACGCACCTCAACCTGTTTACTCACCTCCACCTAAACGAAACGATATCGGAAAAAAGTTTATTTGGGTGGCAGTAGTAGCGGCAATTGCTGTTATTTTGGTGATTGTTTTGAAAAACAATATTATCGGTGGCGGAGGTAGTGGTAGCAGCATAATTAAGTTAAAGGTTGAGAGTGCTGGAAGTGTTGGACTTAGTCTGACAGGTACTGGAAATGTATCTATTGACTGGGGTGATGGCTCGCCAAAGCGAACACATGTACTTACTGGTGTGAACAAAGATGAGTATTTTAAACATGAGTATTACGATGCTAAAGTCCGCACTATAACGATAAATGGCGAGTGGATTACGAAATTTCGTAGTGATAATCAACCGATTTTCACAAGTTTGGAAGTGATTCGAAGTCCTTCACTTGCTGAAATAAGTATCGGAGCCTCCGATACTTATTTCAGCGGCTACAAATCAAATTTAACAAATCTAAATGTTCGTGAAGCACCAGCGTTGATGGGATTATATTGTTCCGGTAAATTAACAATCTTGGATGTGAGCAGGAATACTTCACTTACATATTTACACTGTTCCTCTAATCAATTAACGAGTTTGGATGTGAGCAGGAATACTGCACTTACATATTTACACTGTGCAGAAAATCAATTAACGAGTTTGGATGTGAGCAGGAATACTGCACTGACACATTTAAACTGTTCCTCTAATCAATTAACGAGTTTGAATGTGAGCACGAACACAGCTTTGAGGCATTTAGACTGTTCGTCTAATCAGTTTGACGTTGCCGCTTTGAATGCTTTGTTTCACACCTTACATAGTGAAAGAAATTATAATAATCTGTATATTTGGTTAATTCCGGACGCTCGCAATAGCAATTTTGAAATCGCAAAGCAAAAAGGATGGATTGTTAACGATAGCCCTTTGGGTCCGTGGTAGAACACGAAAGGTTACTTCATATCATACAATAAAAAATATTAAATTTAAAATGAACAAATTAAAATTAATAGCATTAAGTTTCGCGTTTTTTGTTTTGTGGTTGAGGATATTTCGGACTATACTCAGTTGTTAAGCGGCAATTGGATTGCCGCTTTTTATTTTGTGGCATAATTTCAAACTGGCTTCGCCGAAAAAGGATGTAAAGGGCTTATTATCAGGGATTTTATGGATAACTACACAGTAGGGAAACTCCGTATGGAGTTCAAATATACATAATGTTCTGAATATATGTACATTACATTCTTAGCTTGATGGCTATGGGGTCAAGCCCACAATGACGAAGAGAAGCAATTTTTTGTGAATGATGCAGGTTAGAGAATCAATAAAAAAAAGATTAGAAGTTGTATTTGCAAAAAAAATTTTGTGTTTTCAGAAATTTTTTATACTTTTGCATCGTAAAATTTTCATAAGATGAACGAAAAAATAGAACAAACGCCAATTACACCCGAAAGTACTTTGGCTGCAGTAAAGGAAATGTTTGCGGAATCGCGTGCCGAGTTTGACCGCAAATTAGCGGAATCGGCTGCTGAATTTGACCGCAAATCAGAAGAATCGCGCGCGGAATTCGACCGCAGAAGCGCAGATTTTGACCGTGAGTTAAAGGAATCGCGCGCGGATTTTGACCGTAAATCAGAAGAGTCGCGCGCGGATTTTGACCGTGAGTTAAAAGAATCACGTGCAGAATTTGACCGCAGAAGCGCTGATTTTGACCGTCGTATGAAAAAACTTGAAGAGCTGACAGGCTCGTATGCAAACAATAACGGTGCCTTTGCTGAAGAATATTTTTTCAATTCGTTTGAGAAGGGACAACAAAACTTTTTCGGTGAAAAGTTTGACGATATAGATAAAAAAGTAAAAGGGATAAAAAAAGGATATAAAGACGAGTATGATATTTTACTGATAAACGGTCAATCTATTGGTATTGTAGAGATAAAATATAAGGCTCACGAAAACGACGTGCCGAAAGTATTGAATAAAGCCAACACGTTTAAGGTCAACTTCCCTGAATATGAAAACCACAAAGTGTTTCTCGGTTTGGCTTCAATGGCGTTTTATCCCGAATTAGAAGAAGAATGTAAAACTAATGGCATTGCTATAGTCAAGCAAATTGGCGAAAATGTTGTAATTTACGACGAACATCTGAAAGCGTTTTGAAAACGCTTATAAATGTTGAAAAATATTTTTTAATCGTTTTTTTGCAAAAAAAATTTTGTGTTTTCAGAAATTATTTTTATATTTGCTTCGTAAAATTTTCATAAGATGAACAAAAAAATAGAACAAGCGCCAATTACGCCCGAAATGACGCAGAGAAGCAATTTTTTGTGAATGATGCAGGTTAGTTTTCCGTAATATATCCCGTTTTCAAAACGCTTTCAGATGTTTGTCGTAGATTACAACATTTTCGCCAATTTGCTTGACTATAGCAATGCCATTACATTCTTTTCACTGAAAAAATTGTATTTTTTACTAATTTTGGTTAGAAAAATGCAAAATGGCTGTTTATTTTTTGTAAAAAATGCAAATTTTTATTGACATGGGAAAAAATTTAGTAATTATTACTTTTGAATAAAATTTTTATACCTCAGTTTGTCGAAAAAAAATATTATTTTCTTTAATTAATACTACAATCAGAACAACAAGAAGCCGTACCTTTGCGAAAAATTTTGATAAATAAATTTTTCTTTGTTAATATTTTAAATAATTAGACTATGTTTTATTTGCAGGGTTTATAGCAAAAATTACAAGCAAAACTAAGTAAGCCGCTACGAAATTATTATTTAAATTGTGTTAAAAACTGCGTAAGCTGCCCTTTACCCCGAGGGCGGCTTTTTCGTTTCATATACAATAATTTATCTTCTCACGCGCGCATTACCTTTCCAGATACTCCACACCATCTCTTCGTCGGCAGGTTGAGCGTAATCGGTAAGGAAAGTTGTTGCTAATGCTCCTGTTGCCCACGCAAATTGAGTACATTTTTCGGGTTCCCATCCTTTTATTATTCCGTACAGCAATCCTCCAACAAATCCGTCGCCTCCTCCAATTCGGTCTAGTACATTAATAGGACGTGGCTCAACAACTGTAAAGTTTTCGCCCTCAAGGACTATAGCTCCCCACAGATGCTCGTTAACGCTTATCACTTCCCGCAATGTGTTGGCAAAGAAAAAAGTGTTCGGATAAGCCCTTTTTACGCGCAGTGTCATATCCTTAAAAGCTTCAATTTGATTGGTAATGGCTTTTCCTCCTTCCTTAGGTCCATCAACGCCAAGGCACAGTTGAAAGTCCTCCTCGTTTCCTATCAAAATGTCGGACATAGAAGCTATTTCGCGAAATGTATCGCTAAGTTCTTTTTCGCGTCCTTTCCAGAATGTGGCTCTATAGTTAAGGTCGAACGAAATTCGCGTTGCGTATTTTTTAGCTGTGCGCGACAGTTCAAGACAAAATTTGCTTGTTTCGGGCGATAAAGCGGCAATCAACCCTGATAGATGAATTATTTTTACGCCTTCGCTTCCAAAAATACGTTCGAGATCGAAATCCTTAACATTAAGCGTTCGACCAACTTCTCCGGCGCGGTCGTTTTGAACGCGAGGTCCGCGAGACCCGTAGCCGCTGTCGGCGATATTGAACTGATGACGATAACCCCACGGGTCTCCCTGTTCAATTTCTATGCCTTCGTAGTCAATTCCGCGACTTTTGAGGTCTTGTTTGATGAATTGAGCTACAGGACTTCCTTTTACGAAAGTGGTAAGCGCTTTAACTGGTAAACCAAGAAACGAAGAAATACTTGCAACGTTCGTTTCGGCGCTTGTAGCGTGCATGTGAAAAGTATTGCTGCTATAAACAGGCTGTCCGTTAAACGGCGTAATTCTAACGCCCATACTTGTTGGTACTAATAACGCCCATTGAGCGTTCTTTATTAAATCAAAATTCATAACAGTAATTTAATTTTAAAATTTAAAAAACTCCCGTGCGTTGTAATAGCAAACGTTTTCAACAATTTGTTCGATAAACTTCATTTCCGAAGCCGGCAGTTCGCCGTTTTCAACATCGTTGCCTATTAGATTGCAGAGTATTCGACGAAAATATTCGTGTCGCGGATATGACATAAAACTGCGTGAATCTGTAAGCATACCGACAAAACGGCTTAACAGTCCAAGTACTGACAGGGTGTTCATTTGCGCCTCCATACCATTTTTTTGGTCTAAAAACCACCATCCAGAGCCAAATTGAATTTTTCCGGCGACACTACCGTCTTGAAAATTGCCAATCATGGTAGCAATCAGTTCGTTATTAGAAGGATTAAGATTGTAAATGATAGTTTTTGCCAATTTGTTATCTTTGTCTAATGTATCAAAAAATTTCGACATTTTTTTTCCTACAACAAAATCGCCAATTGAATCGAAACCGGTATCTGGTCCAAGTTTATTAAACAGCCGTGTATTGTTGTTTCTCAAGCAGCCATAATGAAACTGCTGCGTCCATCCTTTCTCATGGTCCATTCGTGCGCCTTCTACCATTAAGGCAGTTTTAAACTTCAGTATTTCAGCGCGTTCTAATTCTTTTCCCGAAAATACCCTGTCAAAAATTTTTTCAACGTCGCTTTGGGAGTAATCTTCGGCGTAAAACTCTTCTATTCCATGGTCTGAAAGCTTACATCCGGCGCGGGCAAAATAATCATGCCGTTTTTTTAAAGCCTCTATAAGTTCATTGTAGTTGCTGATTTTTACCGCAGCAATTTCCGAAAGTTTTTCAACATAAGCTCTGTATGCAACCGGATTTTCTACAGCCATAGCCTTATCGGGTCTCCACGTAGGCAACACTTTTATTTCAAATCCTTCTTTTTGCAGCGTTAAGTGATGTTCTAACGAATCTATGGGGTCGTCGGTAGTACATACAACTTCAACATTAAACCGTCGCATCAACTGTCGGGCGCTGTATTCAGGAGAACGAAGTTTTTCGGAACACTCATCAAATATTTCTTTCGCCGTTGCCGGATTAAGGATTTTTTCTACCCCAAAAGTACGTTGCAGTTCCAAATGTGTCCAATGATACAACGGATTTCGCATAGTGTAGGGAACAGTTTCCGCCCATTTTTCAAATTTTTCCCAGTCTGAAGCTTCTTTTCCGGTACAAAATCGTTCTTCAATTCCGTTAGTTCTCATTGCCCGCCACTTATAGTGGTCGCCTTCGAGCCAAATTTCGCCTAAATTATCGAATTTTCGGTCGGCTGCAATCATAGCCGGGTCGAGATGACAATGATAATCGATGATAGGCATCTTTGCCGCGTGATTGTGATAAAGATGTTGAGCGGTTGGCGACTGCAACAAAAAATTTTTGTCTAAAAAAGTTTTCATTTTTATATTTTCTAAATTGTTTTCATAAAAAATTCAAACCGCAAATGTATAAAAAAAAATGCACAAAAAATTATTTTTTTTTAATATTTAAATTTTTTGTGTTACCTTTGCGAAAATTTTTAAATTGTAATAATTATGGTTTCATACAAAGAATTAGGATTGGTAAACACAAAGGAACTGTTTGCCAAAGCATTTCAGGGAAAGTATGCCGTTCCGGCATTTAATTTTAACAACTTGGAGCAGTTGCAGGCTATAATTTCAGCCTGTGTTGAAAAAAAATCGCCTGTCATTCTGCAAGTTTCAAGTGGTGCGCGTAAATATGCAAATCAAACGCTGCTTCGTTTTATGGCTCAGGGCGCGGTTGAATACGCTAAAGAATTGGGGTATGCAATACCTATTGCACTTCATTTAGACCATGGCGACACTTTTGACCTTTGCAAGTCGTGCATAGATTTTGGTTTTTCGTCAGTAATGATTGATGGCTCTCATTATCCTTTCGAAAAGAACGTTGAAATTACTGCAAAAGTAGTTGAATACGCTCACAAGTATAACGTTTCGGTAGAAGGCGAGCTTGGAGTTTTAGCGGGTATCGAAGATGACGTCGTAGCAGAGCATCACACTTACACAGAGCCTGATGAAGTAGAGGATTTTGTAAAAAAAACCGGTGTCGATTCACTTGCGATTTCAATAGGCACTTCTCACGGAGCAAACAAGTTCAAGCCCGAACAGTGCACCCGCAACGCCGAAGGAGTTTTAGTTCCTCCGCCTCTGCGATTTGACATATTGGAAGAAATTGAAAAACGCATACCCGGATTTCCTATTGTTTTGCATGGCGCATCATCTGTTCCCCAAGATTTGGTAAACTCTATCAACAAACATGGCGGCGCTTTGAAAGACGCTATCGGCATCTCTGAAGAACAATTGCGTAGAGCAGCAGCATCGGCAGTGTGCAAAATAAATATAGACAGCGACGGCAGATTAGCTATGACAGCTAAAATCAGGGAATTGTTTGCAGCTAATCCCGACGAATTTGACCCGCGCAAATATTTAGGACCGGCTCGCGAATCGTTGAAAAATCTGTATATGCACAAATTAACAGAAGTATTGGGAAGTGCGGGAAAAGCATAAGGAATATTTGATAAAACAATGGAAGAAGAATTTTTAATGCCCCCTATAGATTGGGCTGAAGGCAAATCATCAATTATCAAAGTCATCGGCGTTGGCGGCGGCGGCGGAAATGCGGTTAATTACATGTACCGGCAGGGTATACATAACGTCAGTTTTGCCGTCTGCAACACAGATTGGCAGGATCTGAAAAAAAGTCCCGTGCCGGTGAAGGTCAAAATAGGCGAGTTAGGAGCCGGCGGCGACCCGCAAGTTGGAAGGGAAGCAGCCAAAGACCACTTGGATATGATTCGCGAACTGCTTGAAGACGGCACAAAAATGGTTTTTGTAACAGCAGGTATGGGCGGCGGCACCGGAACAGGAGCAACCCCTGTGATAGCGCAAATAGCAAGAGAATTAGGCATATTGACAGTTGCTATAGTTACAATTCCGTTTCGAACAGAAGGCGACAAACGCTTCAAACAAGCCATAGAAGGTGTAAACCAACTAAAAGACCACGTAGATTCGTTGTTAGTGATAAACAACGATAAACTAATAGAAATGTACGGTAATCTTTCAATTACTGAATCTTTTGCTATGGCAGATAACGTGTTAAACATGGCAGCCAAAGGTATAGCCGAATTAATAACTCGCACCGGCACTATCAATTTAGATTTTGCCGACGTCAGTTCTATCATGACCGGCGGCGGTTTTAGCGTAATAGGCTCGGCTTCATATTCGGGAGAAAACAGAGCTCGCGAAGCAGTTCAGGCAGCTCTTACATCGCCACTGCTTAATAACAACGACATAACAGGCGCAAGACGTATATTGTTGAACATCACCACAGGAGGTGGAAAATATGACCTTTTAACCAGCGAATTAGGCGAAATTACAGACTACGTAAAACGAGTAGCAAAAGACGCTTCAATGATTTGGGGTACAGGAATAGATGAAAATTTAGGAGAATCAGTTTCAGTAACAGTTGTTGCTACCGATTTTTCCGACCACGAGTGCATTGATCCAATAATAGCTGATGTGCCAACAAGAGAAAAAATTTTCGTTAATCCTGATAATAACGGCGAAAAATTTACTCCGGTTATAAACGATGGCGGTTATGAAGTTCGCCCCAGAGCGCCACAGCCTGAAAGGAAAGAAACAGGTTGGAAAAAACCGGCGGCGCACGTTAAAACTCAAACTGAGACAGCTGACGGCGTTGATGTGGATGTAATGGTAATGGAAAAAGAAGACATTCAAGACGTACAGGTAGAAAAGCAGCGAATATTGTCAGTTCCAATCATATCTGATAAACAATACAGTATTGATGAACTTGAGAGCGAGCCGGCATACAAGCGTAGAAATATCAAATTAGACAGCAATGCCACTGCAACTGAAAAGGAAATGTCTAAATATACGCTCAGCTCAGACAGAGAAAGCACTGTAAGGTTGAGAGATAATAACGCATACCTCTACAATAGAGCGGATTAATACTTATTGGTATGGAATTTAAAGCAAGCAAAATTGCGGAAATTCTGAATGGTATAGTAGAAGGCAATAGCGACGTCGCAGTTTCTACTTTTGCCAAGATAGAAGAAGGACATTTGGGAGCGTTGAGTTTTTTGGCGAATACTAAGTACGAAAAGTATCTTTACGAAACAAAATCAAGTATTGTAATCATCAACAAAACATTAACGCTCGCGCATCCGGTAAAATGTACGCTCATTAGAGTCGACGATGCCTACCGGGCATTTGCTCAATTGCTTGAGATGTATGCCGCAGCAACGTCCGGAGAAGAAAAATCAGGACGCGAAGAACCGGTTTACGTTGCAGAAACAGCTATCGTAGGGGAAAATGTTTTCATAGGCGCATTTTCATACATCTCTAACAATGCAAAAATTGGAAACAATGCAAAAATATATCAGCAAGCCTACATAGGCAACGGCGTTTCTATAGGCGACAATACCGTAATCCATCCGGGCGTAAAAATTTACAACAATTGTGTAATTGGTGCTAATTGCGTTATTCACGCCGGAGCAGTGATAGGCGCCGATGGTTTTGGTTTTGCCCCGCAATCTGATTCAGATTATAAAAAAGTGCCCCAGATAGGCAACGTCGTAATAGAAGACCGCGTAGAAATAGGAGCCAATACATGTATAGACCGCGCAACAATGGGCTCTACAATTATTCGTAGCGGCGTTAAATTGGACAATTTGATACAAGTAGCCCACAACGTAGAAATAGGAGAAAACACAGTAATAGCCGCACAAACAGGTATTTCGGGCTCGTGCAAACTTGGCAAAAATTGTATGCTTGGCGGACAAGTAGGTTTTGCAGGGCACATAACCGTTGCAGATGGAGTAAAAATTGGAGCGCAATCGGGGCTGAATTCAAGTGTCAAAGAAGCCGGCAAGACCATCATGGGAAGTCCGGCTATGGATTATCAGGACTGTATCAAGTCATACGTAATTGTTCGTCGCTTGCCTGATTTAAAAAAGAAAGTAGACGAATTAGAAAAAAAATTGAAAAACTGAAAAAAAATATTAAGACATGGCAAAATATGCATTAATTACAGGAGCATCAAGTGGAATAGGATTGGAATTTGCACGTATAGCAGCTTCCCAAAAAATTAATTTAATACTTTTGGCTCGCAATTCAGACAAAATGATAAAATTGCGAACTGAATTAGAAGAAAATTACTCAATAAAAGTTTTAGCAATAGGTTGCGACTTGTCGGAATCCGATGCAATAGAAAAAATAACGTCATTGCTACACAGACGCAGCATAGTCCCCGACATACTCATTAACAACGCCGGCGCCGGCATATACGGTCCTTTTAGCAGATTACACGCTAACAGCGAAATGAAAATGATTCAATTGAACATCACTTCGTTAACAGAATTAACAAAAATTATTTACCGGCAGATGCGTAAAAGAAGAAAAGGAAAAATACTAAACGTTTCATCAATTGCCGGTTTTCTGCCGAATCCATGGATGGCGGCTTACAGCGCTACCAAAGCGTATGTTCTCTCATTTTCGCAAGCTCTTGCCTACGAAGCTATAGGAAGTGGAGTGACAGTCACAACACTGTGTCCGGGTCCTACTAATACAGACTTCGAAAATCGCGCATCAGACGGCAAAGGAATAAAAACCTTTAAAAAAAATATTGTGGATGCCGCAAGTGTTGCAAAATACGGATGGAAAAGCATGATGAAAGGAAAAAAAGTTGCAATATATTGCAGTTGCAAATTGAGAATTTTACTCTTTCTTTCGCGATTTTTTCCGCGAAAAATTGTAGTAAACATTGCAGGCAAAATGTTAAAACCGGATAAATAAACACTCCTTGCGTTAAGCATAAATAAATAACCATGTATTATCCGGCGTCTCAAATAAATGTTGCCGATTACGTCTATAACCTGCCCGATGAACGTATAGCCAAATTTCCGGAAAACGAGCGCGACAAATCAAAATTGCTTGTTTGCCGAAACGGAACTATAACAACGGACGTTTTCAGTAATCTGCCCGACTATTTTAATAGCGACGACACAATGATATTCAATAATTCGCGAGTAATTCAGGCTCGCGTCGAATTATTCAAAAACACCGGAGCACGAATAGAGATATTTTGTTTAGAACCTTTTGAGCCGGCAGATTATCAGCTTTCTTTCACACAAAAACAAACGTGTGTGTGGAAATGTATGGTAAACAATTTCAGAAAATGGGATTCAGAAACAGTATTGGAAAAAAAAGTGATATACAACGGAATGGAGGTACAACTGCAAGCTAAATGGGCAGGTAGCTCTCAAAAATGCCACTTAATAAGATTCAACTGGGATAACGAAATAGATTTCGGTACGCTATTAGACGTTTGCGGACAAATACCTATTCCTCCTTATCTGAAACGAAAATCAGAAGCAATAGACGAAACACGCTATCAAACGGTCTATTCAAAACAAAATGGCTCGGTTGCAGCGCCTACAGCAGGATTGCACTTTACTCCACAGGTTTTGATGCGTCTGTCGGAAAAAGGCGCAAAACAAAACGAAATAACGCTCCACGTAGGAGCGGGCACATTTAAGCCAATTAAAAATAACAATGTAGCAGAACATGATATGCACGTTGAGTTTTTTTCTGCTTCGCTAAAAACAATTCAAGATATTTTAAAAAATAAAGGAGTGATGACAGCCATCGGGACAACGTCGTTAAGAACGTTAGAAAGTATTTATTGGCTCGGAGTAAAAATGCTGAAAAATAAAAAAAAGAATCATGATAATTTTAATATAGAACAATGGGAATGTTACACTCTGCCGCAAGAAATTAGCGTTGAAGAGTCATTAAAAACAGTCTGCGAATACCTATTGAATGGCAAAAAAAACACCTTATTCGCATCTACAAACTTAATGATTGTTCCCGGATATAAATTCAGAATTGTAAAAAGATTGCTCACAAATTTTCATCAATCGCAAAGTAGTCTACTACTGTTAGTAAGCGCTTTTATAGGAGAGCAATGGCGTGATATCTATGAATATGCCCTGAAAAACGATTTTCGCTTTTTGAGCTATGGAGATACTTCTTTGCTTGAAATAGCGGAGTAATTAAAAGTACTTAACAAGTAATCAATGTTTATATTTTAAACAAATCGGACGCTATTCTATCTGCCGTCATTTTGCCCTTTCGCGTAAGCGAAAAAATACCATGCTTTTCTTGCATATAGCCGCTTGACAAATACGTTGCAGCGTTTTTAATAAAATAGTCCACAAATTCGTTTCCAAAATGTGCGCTTATATGACTTATATCCACTCCCCACACTGCCCTCAACGAACTCAAAACGTATTCATTGTATTGTTCGGCAACGGTTAATATTTCACGTTCAAACCAGCCTTTATCGTTAGCTATTGCGCTCATGTATTTACTATTGTTGTTTATGTTCCATTGACGCGAAGCGCCATCGAATGAATGTGCCGAAGGACCGATGCCTATGTAGGGTTTCATAAGCCAGTGGGCTGTATTGTGTTGAGAGCGAAATCCGTCGCGCGCAAAATTGGATATTTCGTAGTGCTCATAACCGGCTGTTTCGCTTGCATCGAGCAAGGCGCAAAACTGCCTTAGGCTTGCTTCTTCCGACACATCGAATATTTCGCCTTTGCGTTCTCTTCTCCCAAAAACAGAACGCTCTTCGACAATTAGATGATATGCCGACAAATGAGGCGCTTCCAATTCGAGCGCAAGTTCCAAAGTAGTCTGCCATCGTTCCATAGTCATTGATGGTAAACCGTAAATTATGTCAATATTGATATTGTGAAAACCGTGCTTTTGAGATTTTTTAACAGCGCCGACTGCTTCTTTTGCATCATGTCTGCGATTCATCCATCGCAAATCATCATCAAAAAAAGATTGAACGCCTATACTTAATCTGTTGATACCCAGACGCAATATGTTTTCAAGATAATTATCCGTTAAATCGTCAGGATTGGCTTCGAGTGTAATTTCTGCATCTGGCGACAGAATAAAGTTTTTTTTTGCGGTATCAAAAAGTTGCGACAACTCTTCAATTGTTAAAATGGAGGGAGTTCCGCCTCCGAAATAGAGTGTTTCAACCGGCGTATTATTTTCAGTGTGTTCAGAAACTTTTCTAATTTCCGCGTTCATAGCGGCAAGAACAGCCTCCTTGTCTGACGTGGAAGCCCGTGAGTGATAGTCGCAGTAATAACAAATTTGTCTGCAAAAGGGTACGTGAATATATACGTGTTTAAAGCCGCCTGTCATTACCGCCTATTAGCTGGATTTTATTTACTGTATACTTTTGGTTTTTTCGAAATTTTTTGTACTCTACGCTCGTGTCTTCCGTTGTCGAATGGTGTGTTCAAAAATGCGTCTAAAATGCTGTATGCAGTGTCATCACTAATGAAATGCGCCGGCAGAGCGCATACGTTGGCGTTGTTGTGTGCGCGAGATAAGCGACTAATTTCAGGATGCCAGCACAGGGCGCTTCGTATTTCGGAATATTTATTTGCAGTCATATTTATACCATTACCGGTGCAGCAAATAGCAATGCCCGTATCGCATTCGCCGCCAAGTATTGCATCTGCCAAGATGTGAGCATAATCGGGATAATCTACCGACTCGCTGCTGAAAGCTCCATAATCCCTGACCTCATAGTTGTTTTCGCTAAGATATTCCACAACTTTTGTTTTAAGTTCGTAACCTGCGTGGTCATTAGCTATTCCGATAATTTTTATGTTATTTTCACTCATCTTCCCGCTTTTCTGAACATTTTTCGTAATCTAATTTTCATTGGAAAATTTTTTTCCTTGTTGAGAGATAACCAAACGAAGCGAGGTGCGCCAACTATGTGGTCTTCAGGCACAAAGCCCCAATAGCGCGAATCTAATGAATCATGTCTGTTATCGCCCATCATCCAATAATAGTCCATTTGAAACGTATAAGTATCTGTTTTAACGCCATTTATGAGAATATCGTTGCCTGTTATTGTCAATTCATTGCCCTCGTAGGCAGTTATAATGCGCTCGTACAGACAGATATTGTTGATATTTATTTTAACAGATACGCCTTTTTTTGGAATCCAAATAGGTCCAATATTGTCCATATTCCACGTGTATAGCTCGTTGTGAGGAAATATTTCGCTGTCGTACACGCCTTGCGTTCTTAGTCGTTTTTGTACGGAAATAACGTTGTTTAAGTTTCTCAATTCGGTTACATTTGCAGCTATGAGCGGCATTTCAAAATTTCCTGTGCTAATTTCATTTACATCGCTTCTGTATATTTGCAATTTTTCTAAAGTGCGAACATTGATGCGCGAGCCGTCAGTTTGAACGTTGTAACGAAACTGTACGTTGGGCAATGGAGTTTGTTGCTGTCCGTTTATGAAAATAATACCGTTTACTATTTTCAGCGTATCGCCGGGCAAAGCAACACAGCGTTTGATGTAGTTATCGCGCCGGTCTACCGGTCTTACCGTGATTTCGTATTCGTTAAGTATATGTCTGCGCGCAACGTTTACGTAATGTTCAAAGGGTCTAACACCTAAGCCCGAAAACCGGTCTCTGTCTCGCAAAAATTCGGCATGACGTCTTACTGTCATATAGTAGCTGTTTGCTTGGTCTCTAACAATCACAGTATCTCCTTCGGGAAAGTTGAAAACTACTATATCATCGTTTTTAATACGCGTAATACCGCGTAGTCGCTTATAGGGCAAACGTATCCACTCAACGTACGATTTTGTGTTAACCGTCATAGGCATTGTATGTTGTGCAAAAGGGAAAGAAAGCGGGGTGTTGGGTATTTTTGGTCCGTATTTCAATTTGCTAACAAACAGGTGGTCGCCTATCTGCAACGTTTTTTCCATTGAGCCGGTAGGGATTTTGTAGTTTTGAAACAGAAAAATATTTATTAAAGTAACCGCAAATACTGCAAAAATAAGAGCATCCAACCATTCAACAACCTTGTTGTTGGGACCGTTGCGTTTCTTCCAAAATGTCCAATTTACTTTTTTTGTGATATAGGTATCGAACAAAATGGGGACTCCCAAAAGTAGCCACCAACTACCAACCCATACGACCCAAACAAGATACAAAAAAACAATTACTCCGAATTTGAAATACTCGTTTTTTAGCATCCAAGCCCTTTTCAATGCCATTATAGATATTTTTGATGCATTGGCATTTTTATCGTTATCCTTGTTATTCAACACGTTATATAATAATTACAACTACAAATTTTCGAGCGCAAAATTATATATAAAATTTGAATTATGCAAATAAATTTTTTTTTGAGAGAAAATGAGGTCAATTTTGCGTTACAATATCCAAGTTGTTTTTTATAAAATTCAGAAATGCCTGAGCCTGAATTTCCAAAAATGTGGCGCTTGCAGTCAGAACTAATCGCCCGTTTGGGTCAGTTTGCTGCAAAGCGTTGGGTATTGTGAGGCGCGGTTGATTCATAATTTTCATATTCAGAAAACTTAAAAGCGTCACAAGATGGTCCTGTGCTATTCCTGTTCCCGACATTCCCGGCGTAATGCCGCTAACGGCGGCAGGTTTACCCGCGAGAACCTGTTTTTCAACGCTGTTTACCGGTCTGGAAAGCCAATCAATAAGATTTTTAAGTACGCCGGGGAAAAAATGATTGTACTCCGGAGAAAAAAACCATATACCATCAGAAAATTTAACTATTTCGCGCACACTACTTACTGCTTCTGGCGTTGGATACTCAATATCCTGATTAAACAACGGAACGTCGCCATAGTTTAGCAGTTCGAAGTCTGCACGGTCTCCAAGCGCTATGCCGGCTTCAACGGCTAATTGTCGATTGTAGGAATGTTCTCTAAACGAGCCTACTATTGCTGTGATTTTAATCCTTTTCATTCAAATTTTTACTATTTTTTTTTGATACATAATTATTTTTAATTTGCCGCAAATATACAACTTTTTGCAAAAAAAATGCGTTTTCAGAATTTTTTTTGTATTTTGAGAAGAGATAACAAAAATTTTGTGGCAAAAAAACCACATTTTATTTTTTTATTTGAAAAAAAAGATTTATCTTTGCCGCGATATTTTTTGTAAAAAATCAAATAAACTAAGAAACTATGGCATCTTTAAATTTTGGACAATTCTACCAAGCTTTTTTTCAAAAACTTGTGCTTCTCGTCGCTATATGTACGCAGATAGAAATAAACGCTCAGGTATCAGCTTCTGCTAATGCAAGAAATTACGCAAGAATGACGGAAGTAGATATAGGCAGTATGCGTATATTGTACGCTTTCAACGCCAAAGATATCAATGCCACTGAAACATACGAAGACCAGCATCGTTTGGAAATTGGCGCCTACCTGTCGAAATATTACAGCGATTTTATTGTCCGTAACGATTCGTTATGCGATGAATGGGGTAGGCAAAATCCGACAGCACAGTCGGCGCCAAGTCGTTGCTTACCCTTAGGCTTTCAAAGAAGACATCAATGGTCGGAGTACTATTATTCTTACCTGTTCAAAGATTTTTCGCAGGGAACTCTTACCCAATTTACCCTTATGACAAGAGTAGTCCCAAATTTTCAATTATCCGAAAATATTCCAGTACTGGATTGGACAATTTTGACAGACACCTTGACCGTAGCCGGATATTTGTGCCAAAAGGCTATATGCAGATTCAGAGGTAGAGATTTTGTGGCGTGGTTTGCACCGGATATCCCAATAAACAACGGACCTTGGAAGTTTGGCGGCTTGCCGGGACTGATACTGAAAGTATATGATACCGAAAAACAATACGTTTTTGAATGTACTCAAATAAGGCAGACAGCTTTTCCCATAAAAAAACCTGACCCGCAACTCTTTACAGAGACAACTCGTGAAAATCTTCGCAGAGCGGTGGCAAGAATTTACGACGGGACAACTAATCCTTTAATAAGAGTGCCAGTGGTTTGGAATCCTATTGAATTAGAATAAAATCGGTAAACACCTTTTTATTTTTTATTTCGCCGTCATTTCGTGCGAAGCGAGAAATCTATCATAATAATTCGTGTCAATTCGTGTCATTCGTGGCTAAAAAGGCTAAAAAAAACCATATTTTATTTTTTTATTTGAAAAAAAAGTGTTACATTTGTCGCGAATTGTTGACAGTCTTAAGTTTATATATAAAGCGGTGTATATGAAATATTTTCTTGTTATTTTGTTAATGGAGGTTATTTTGACAGTAAAAATGACAGCTCAGGTGGTATGTATTCCACCTTTTCAGAAGGATATGACAAAACTCCATGTTGTCGATTCTACAGGGTATTTCAGAGCGTCATATGCGATGAATGCAACCGATATTAAAGACACAAATACATACGATGACCTACATCGCTTGGAAATAGGACAAAACCGTTCAATATACTATAGTTACTTTATTTTTCAAAACGATTCTTTAGCTACGGAATGGAGAAAAATAAATCCTATTGCAGAAAGCGGTCCCCCTTTTATAATGGGTGATTTTGGCAAGCAAAGTGGAAAATGGTCTGAGTATTATTATACTTACTATCTGAAATATTTCGATACAGGAAGACTTGCCGAATTTGTACGCTTCCCCAGAAATCTGCCTCACTACCGTTTCACAGAAGATATTCCTGAACAGCGCTGGACACTTCATCAAGATACATCCACTATAGCTGGTTATATGTGTCAAAAAGCGACAACTCGCTTTAGAGGAAGAAACTATGTTGCATGGTTTACGCCTGAAATCCCAATAAGTAATGGTCCGTGGAAATTTGGCGGTCTTCCGGGGTTGATACTGAAAGTGTATGACGAAGATAGACTGTTTACGTTTGAATGTGCTAAAATAGAATACTTTAGGAATACTTTTCACATACAGGCGCCTTTAAGTCTTTTTTATTACCGCTTTCAGGATGATTACCAGAGGCATCGCAGGCTGATGGCTAATATTTGGGAAGATTGTTATAGAGCATCCGGATGGATTATGAATGGACCAAACCCTGACGCAAACGAAAGGGGATCATACAAACCGTTAGAATTAGAGTGAATCGCAAATAAATTAAAGCCTGACGCAATGATGATTTTTCAACAGATGTCTCGCTTCGCTCGACATGACATGCTGAGAGTGAAAAATCTATCATGTAATTTCGTGTCAAAAAAATCAAAATTTATTTAAAGAAAAATAAAAAAATATTTTTTTTTAATAAAAAAATACTACCTTTGTGACTTTGTATTAAATTTATAATTTAAAAAAAATAAAATCATGACAGACGTAAATAAATCGAACACAACTCCAAGAAACATTATACCAAAAGAGCCTCCAAGACAAGAAATATCTAAATTTGGGAAAATGAGGGGCATATATAAGGATTTGATAACTGAAAGAGAAGACTGTTGGGACTAATGAGGCATTATTTGTTAGATACACAGATATTTCTAGAAATCTATCATAATAATTCGTGTAATTCGTGTCATTTGTGGCTAAAACCCCACATTTTATTTTTTTATTTGAAAAAAAAGAATTATCTTTGTCGCGAAAGTTTTTTGAAAAAAATCAAGTAAATTAAGAAACTATGTCAGTTGGAGTACAATTTGGAAAAAATTGCGGATGCGTTGCATTTGGTCTGCGGGGGCTTTTTATTGTCGCTGCCTTGTTATTCGGTTTTCAGAAAAATGATTTATATTCGCAAGTACGCGGCAGAGCTATTCCCAGAGATTACTCAAAGCTTTCGGAGGTAGACACGGGTAACCTTCGTGTTTACTACGCTTTCAACGCCGAAGACATTAGTAATCAGGAAACCTATGAAGATTTACATATTTTGGAAATTGGCAAACATTTTTCAAAATACTACAGTGATTTTGTTTTCCGTAACGATTCGTTGTGTTTGGTATGGATACAGGAAAATCCGAGAGCTCAGTCGGTGCCTTCTATATGTTTACGTTTAGGCTATCAATCGCGACATCGATGGTCGGAATATTACTACAGTTACTTATTCAAAGACTTATCGCAAAGTTCTCTAACTCAATTCACTATAATGACACGTCCTGTACCAAGATACCAATATTCCGAAAATAATCTTCTTCAGGATTGGGAAATTTTGAGCGACACCCTAACAGTAGCCGGACATTTATGTCAAAAGGCTATATGCAGATTCAGAGGTAGAGATTTTGTTGCATGGTTTACGCCGGATATCCCAATAAATAACGGACCTTGGAAATTTGGCGGCTTGCCGGGACTGATATTGAAATTATATGATACCGAAAAACAATACGTTTTTGAATGTACTCAAATCAGGCAAACAACTTTTCCAATTACAAAAGACGACACTTCGCTTTTTACAGAGACAACTCGTGAAAATTTTCGCAGAGTGGTAGCAAGAATTTACGATGGAACACTTAATCCTTTGCGAGTGGGAGATGAAGTTTGGAATCCTATTGAATTAGAATAAAATCGCTAAACACCTTTTTATTTTCTTATTTCGCCGTCATTTCGTGCGAAGCGAGAAATCTATCATAATAATTCGTGTCAATTCGTGTCATTTGTGGCTAAAAAGGCTAAAAAAAATCACATTTTATTTTTTTATTTGAAAAAAAAGAATTATCTTTGTCGCGAAAGTTTTTTGTAAAAAATCAAGTAAATTAAGAAGCTATGCCGGTTATAGTAAAATTTGGAAAAATTTGCGGATGCGTTGCATCTGGTCTGCGGGGGCTTTTTATTGTCGCTACGTTGTTATTCGGTTTTAAGAAAAATGATTTATACTCGCAAGTACGCGCTCCGGCTTTCTCGAGAAACAACTCAGATGTTACGACTGTAGATACAGGATATATGCGGGTTTGGTACGCTTTCAATGCCGAAGACGTCAATAAACAGGAGACTTTTGAAGATTTTCATCGTTTGGAAATAGGTGCATTTTTGTCAAAATATTACAGCGATTTTGTTTATCGAAATGATTCGCTTTGTGATGTATGGAGTAGGGAAAATCCCAGAGCGCAATCGGCTCCAAGACGATGCTTAAGTATGGGCTTTCATGTCCGTAATCAGTGGTCTGAATATTATTTTACCCATTTTTTTAAAGATTTTTCGCAAGGTTTAATAACTCAATACAGTTTGATGCCGAGACTAACGCCTCATTTTCAGTACTCTGAAAATATTCCGGTACAGGATTGGACTGTTTTGAACGATACCCTAACAGTAGCCGGATATTTGTGTCAAAAAGCTATTTGCAGATTCAGAGGTAGAGATTTTGTGGCGTGGTTTACGCCGGATATTCCGGTCAACAACGGACCTTGGAAGTTTGGCGGCTTGCCGGGGTTGATATTAAAAGTATATGATACTGAAAAACAATACGTTTTTGAATGTACTCAAATCAGACTTGTAACTTTTCCTATAGAAAAACACGACCCTATGTTATATGCAGAAACAAGTCGGGATAATTTTCGTAGAGCAGTAGCAAGAATTTACGATGGAACAAATAATCCGTGGGCAAATGATGTAGTTTGGAATCCTATTGAGTTAGAATAAAATCGCTAAACACCTTTTTATTTTCTTATTTCGCCGTCATTTCGTGCGAAGCGAGAAATCTATCATAATATTTCGTGTAATTTCGTGTCATTTGTGGCAAAAAAACCACATTTTATTTTTTTATTTGAAAAAAAAGAATTATCTTTGTCGCGAAAGTTTTTTGTAAAAAATCAAGTTATTTAAGAAACTATGCCGGTTATAGTAAAATTTGGAAAAATTTGCGGATGCGTTGCATCTGGTTTGCGGGGGCTTTTTATTATCTCGTTTTGTGTTGTGTTTCAGACAATCGAAGCAAACGGTCAGGTATATGGCAGGGCAAATTTTCGAGATTATTCAAAAATGACGACGGTGGATACAGGCAGTATGCGGGTTTTGTACGCTTTCAATGCTGAGGATATCAATGCGCATGAAACATACGAAGACCTGCATCGTTTAGAGATTGGCGCCTATGTGTCAAAATATTACAGTGATTTTCTCTTTCGTAACGATTCGCTGCGTACAGAATGGGGAAAGCAAAATCCAAACGCTGAGGGTTCGCCTTTTAGGGTTTTAAATTTAGGATTCCTCATGCATATGAATTGGTCTGAGTACTATTTCAGTAATTTATTAAAAGATTTTTCGCAAGGCATCCTCACTCAATTCACTCTGATGACAAGACCTGTTCCCAATTATAGATATTCCGAAAATATTCCGACACAGTATTGGGAAATTTTGACCGACACCTTGACCGTGGCTGGGTATTTGTGTCAAAAAGCTATATGCAGATATAGAGGAAGAGATTTTGTGGCGTGGTTTGCACCGGATATCCCCATCAACAACGGACCTTGGAAGTTTGGTGGCTTGCCGGGATTAATATTGAAGATTTATGATACTGAGAAACATTATGTTTTTGAATGTATTCAAATCAGACAGCAGATTTTTTCAATAACAAAAGACGACCCGCAACTCTTTTCCGAAATAAGTAGAGAAAATTTTCGCAGAGCAGTGGCAAGAATCTATGATGGAACGTCGAACCCTTTGACGCCTGTTCCAGTGGTTTGGAATCCTATTGAATTAGAATAAATTGCTAAACAACTTTTTATTTTCTTATTTCGCCGTCATTTCGTGCGAAGCGAGAAATCTATCCTAATAATTCGTGTAATTTCGTGTCATTTGTGGCAAAAAAACCATATTTCATTTTTTTATTTGAAAAAAAAGTTGTAAATTTGCGGCGAATCATTTTGTACGTAAAAATCAAATAAACTAAGAAACTATGGCATCTTTAAATTTTAAACAAATCTATCAAGCTTTTTTCCCAAAACTTGTGGCGTACGCTTGCAAAAACTACGGTATTAACGAGCAGGAAGCTGAGGATATAGCGCAAAATGTATTAATGGAGCTACACATGGATATTGCTAAGGTAAAAAAAATGGATGCCTTGGAGTCATACCTTTTTTCATGTGTCAAAAATGACTGTTTGGACTTCAAAAACAAAGCAAGCCAAAGATACAACCAAAGAATAGAGGATAACGAAGAATTCAGAGATGCCGACAAGCAATGCCAAAATTGTGCAATTGAGAAAGAGGAAATGAAAAAAACTCTGAGAAAAATTGTGAAGGCATTGCCTTTTGAGTACAGGCAAGTGATAACCCTGCGTTTTATTTTTGGTTGCACGATTAAAGAAATAGCTGAATTGCTTGGCATAACGGTAAAAGCAGTGGATGGCTTATTAAAGCGCGCTAAAGATAGGATGAAAAATGAAATAAATCTCAAAAACCAATTCGACCAAAATCTCAAAAAGCTCAGTTATTTCTAAAATATTTCGATTTGTGAAATCGTAAATTGAAAAAAAAATAAACTTTTTTTCAATTTTTGTGAGGGATTTTTAAGTTTAAATCGCCTTACAGATAACGAACGATTTTGTTCGGTGATTTTTTTGTTCGGTGATTGTTTTAACTTAAATTTAATTCATTATGAGTAAAATAGAAAAAAAATGAAACTAATATTGATAGTTGTAATCGTTTCAATTTACGGCAGTTTAATGGCCCAGGTGGTTTGCTTTGGAACTTATCCGAAGGATATGTCGAAACTCCATATCGTTGATTCTACCGGGTTTTTCAGAGCATTTTATGCGATGAATGCAACCGATATCAAAGACCCCAATACGTACGATGACCTGCATCGCTTGGAAGTTGGGCAAAGTAGATCGATGTACTATAGTTACTTTGTCTATAAAAGCGATTCGTTAGTTACCGAATGGGGCAAAGCGAATCCTCATGCAGCCACCGCGCCAAATCATATGCATTCGTTTGGCAAGCAAAGTGGTAAATGGTCTGAGTATTATTTTACATACTACCAAAAAAACTTTGAAAATGGAAGATTCACCGAATTTGTACGCTTACCTCGAAACCTCCGCCCCTACCGCTTTAATGAAGATATTCCAATTCAGCAGTGGGAAATACACGAAGAGACAGCCATAGTAGCAGGCTATCAGTGTCAAAAAGCGACAACCAGATTTAGAGGAAGAAGCTATGTTGCATGGTTTACGCCTGAAATCCCAATAAATAATGGTCCATGGAAATTTGGCGGTCTTCCGGGGTTGATACTGAAAGTGTATGACGAAGATGTACTGTTTACGTTTGAATGTACTAAAATAGAATATTTTAGGAACACTTTTCACATTCAGGCGCCCTTAAGCCTTTTTCATTTCCACTTTCAGGATGATTACCAGAGGCATCGCAGGCTGATGGCTAATATTTGGGAGGACTGTTATAGAGCAACCGGATGGATAATGAATGGACCAAATCCTGACGCAAATGAAATAGGCTCATACCAACCGTTGGAATTAGAGTGATTTGACTCAAAATCTCTAAAAGGACTGTTATTTCTGAAATATTTCGATTTGTGAAATCGTAAATTGAAAAAAAAATAAACTTTTTTCAATTTTTGTGAGGGATTTTTAAGTTTAAATCGCCTTACAGATAACGAACGATTTTGTTCGATGATTTTTTTTAACTTAATTTTAATTCATTATGAGTAAAATAGAAAAAAAAGTAGTAGTAGCAATAGTTTTGGCGGCGGCAATTAGGACAATACCGGATTTAGTCCTAACTCAGCTTTCGAGAAAAGAGTTGCGTCAGAGGCAGCAAAACCAGCTTAGAGGTGGTGGTAGAGTTTGTTTCTGTGCGTGTGTCGGACCGTCCAGTAGCTCAGACAACCGTGACGCGAACTATGAACTAGGTGAGTACGGAGGTATTTCGCCAGATGCGTGTGGCAACTATGTCAAAGGTGAAAACGCAGGATATGACTACTGCGAAAGTTGTCACGCGTGATTCAAAAACTAAATCGTTATTTGCGCCACAACAAGTAGTGTCGTGGCGTAAGTTTCTATATGTTAGAATAATGAAAAGTGTTTTAATATTTTTCGTAAGCATTGTCGCACATATAGAAATAAACGCTCAGGTTTTTGCTTATCCTAAACTTTGGGGTAGTCAGGTTAGATTTTATTCGTCCATGCAGACAGTCGATTTTGGAAGGATTAGGGTTATGTATGCGCTAAATGCTTCTGATATTAAGGATACTGAAACTTTTGACGATTGGCATCGTTTAGACATTGGCTCTAATTTTTCTGTATATTACAGCTACTTTACCTTTCTAAATGATTCCCTGCTTGATGTTTGGCGAAAAAACAACCCTAATGCACGAACAGCGCCTACGCGACTCACAGGCGATGGTAATCCGGGAAAGAGTTTGTGGGCTGAGTATTACTACTCGGATATTTTAAAAAATTTTGATGAAGGCATATTAACGCAATACACATACATGCCAATGAACGTAACCAATTTAAAGCGTATCGAAGCTATGCACCTACAAAATTGGACACTGCATGAGGACACCGCAACTATTGCAGGCTATTTGTGCCAAAAGGCTACCACCACATTTAGAGGAAGAGATTTTGAGGCTTGGTTTACGCCGATGATACCTATTAGCAATGGACCATGGAAATTTGGCGGATTGCCCGGCTTAATCCTGAAATTGTACGACACAGACAGATTGTATGTTTTTGAATGTACCAATATATTTTTCTCTCAAGAAACTTTTCCCGTAAAAATATACGATGAAAATATTTACATGGAAGCTGATAGAGACAGATTCCGAAAAGTAGTGAGAGAGGTTAATGAAGAATATTTTTCAAGATTTGGATTTAATCCTGAACGACCACCTGTATATCCTCCCTATCATCCTTTAGAATTAGAATAACGACGCAGTATACTATATTAATTTTACGATAGCCAATTGTGTTCGAGGTAACCGATGGCTGTAATCTGAAATGCAAATATTGCGCATACGGTGAGTTTTATGGCGATTATGACAAACGTGAAGAAAAAATGTTGCCAGTTGAGAAAGCAACACGTTTGATAGACTATTTGTCTGATTTTTGGAATTCAGACAAAAACAAGTCTTCGCAGCGCCCTTTAACTGTATCTTTTTATGGCGGCGAGCCCTTGATTAACATGCCTTTTATCAAAAATATTGTAAATCACGTATTAAACAAAGTTAACTGTCCTCGCTTGGATTTTAAATTTGGAATGACCACCAATGCCGTTCTGTTAGACAGATATATGGATTATCTGAAAGCGCATGATTTTCACCTTCTTGTCAGTTTAGACGGCAATGAAGAAAACACAGGCTACAGGGTAGACAAATCAGGAAAAAGCGCTTATGACCGCATTGTTAGCAATGTAGATGCTTTAAAAGAGAAATATCCCGAATATTTCGATAAACACGTCTCATTTAACGCCGTGCTGCACAACAAAAATTCTGTGGAATCTATTTACCGTTTTTTCAAGAATAAGTACGATAAAACGCCGCGAATTGGCGAATTAAACAATGTAGGTATACGTAGAGATAAGTTGGAAGATTTCAAAAAAACGTATAAAAATGCAAGAGAGAGTCTGCAACAATCCGAACATTACGAAAAAATAGAGCAGGATATGTTTATGTTAACCAGCTCTTACAAGAGTGTTGCGCAATTACTGCATCATACTAGCGGTTACGTGTTCACAGATTACACAGATTTATTATTTGACAAGTCCAACCAAAAACCACTACCAACAGGTACCTGTTTGCCATTTGATAAAAAAATGTATGTCACGGTAAATGGAAAAATTCTTCCTTGCGAACGCATCGGACATCAGTTTGCATTAGGGGAAATAACTGATACAGATATAATTATAGACGCCGAGGCAATTGCCGACAAATTTAATGCTTATTATACAAAATTAGAAAATCAATGTAGCAAATGTAAAATAGACAAACTATGCATTCAGTGTATTTTCAATATTGAAAATTTAGAGACTGAAAAGCCAACGTGTCATGGCTTTATGAACGAAAAACGCTTTGCAGAATATTACAACTCACAGATGCATTTTTTAGAAAAACACCCTGAAGCGTACGAAAAAATAATGAAAGAGGTTATTGTAGTATAAATCGCTAATAATGAGATGAATATGGAAGCAAAAAAATATTGGTTTTCTTTACGGTCGCATGTTTATGCAGAGTTTAAAAGCGATACAATGTTGCTTTACGACACGCACACCGGCATGAGGATGGAAGTTGTTGCCAAAGAAGCAATTTCATTAGTAACACAAATGCGCGAGCCAGAAAATCTGGGCGTTGTCCTTTTTGATTGGGAAAAACAAAAAAACGCTGAAGTTCAATCTTTTGTGAGGAGTGTAACAGAATTGAAAATGGGCGATTTGTGGAAATACGAAGAGGGCAGACAAAAACCTGTTAGGCTCTACCCTATTCTCAATCTGCAGAGAGATATAGACAGACTGAAGGATGGAAAGGGTAACGAATTTTTGCTGGGTAAAGACGTTATTAACTATCTGTTAGAACTAAACATCTATTTGACAGATGTTTGCGACAAATCATGCAAATATTGCGCGGATTATTACAAACAAATACGCTGCTGTACAAGCTCCAACAGTGGCGAAATATTGTCGATTGAACTCTTCGAGGAGCTTGTTGAACAAATCAAACATTCGCCGGTGGGGAAAATAAATATTTTAGGCGGCAACATTCTAAAATACAATGATTTAAAGAGGATGTTCGATTCTTTAGAATCGTTAAAAGAAGCAGTGCATTGTTACATACATTACAAAAATTATACACCCGACGAATGTGTTAATCATCAGCGCATTGAGCTCATTGTCGACTTTCCTGTTGATGAAATATCATTCAAAAATGCGTGGTTGAAGCTTGAGAAAGAATCTACAAACGTACATTTCGTAATAGAAAACGTAGAGCAATATTTCGAGGCTGACAGATTGGTCAACGATTTTAAAATTGAACATTTATCCATTCATCCTTTTTTTACGGGCGACAATCTTGGTTTTTTTGAAGAAAACATATTTTTCGGCAAAGAACATATTTTGTCCAACACATTGCAGATGCGAGAAATTTTTCGCAATCAAAAATTAAATTCTAACTTTTTCGGCATTTTGCACATTCTGCCCGATGGCTCTGTGAAGGCTAATATGAATGCTGAGACGCTTGGAAACATAAAACGTGACACTGTTTTGGATTTGATATACAAAGAATTGATAGATAACACGGCATGGCGTAAGGTGCGCAATGAGCGCCCTTGTACAGATTGCATTTATCATTTTATCTGTCCGGCTCCGTCAAATTACGAAAAAGCTATAGGTCGTCAGAATCTATGCCGTATTAAACAAATAATTGAATAATTTTATGGATACAGTATTAATAAAACAACAATTGCGCCAAATAGCAAATATGCTTTTGCTGAACGGTACTATAACAGACTGCCCCGGTTTAGTACACGGCAAAACCGGAATTGCTGTTTTCTTTTTCACCTATGCTCAATATGCAGACAAAGAGTTGTTTGAGGATTATGCCATGGATTTGATAACAGAAATACACTCTCAAATTCACAACAAAAGCCTTGCGGATTACGAGCGAGGTATTGCCGGTATTGGGGTTGGCGTAAATTATTTGATACAAAATGAGTTTTTAGCTCCTGAAGGTAATACTCTCAGAGATTTCGACGAGTTGATGTATCGCGCAGTAATGTACGAGCCGTGGCAAAACTTCAGCTTTTACGAAGGATTAGTAGGGTATGGGCGTTATTGGATAACGAGATTAAATCACCAAGCTGCATCAGAAAAAGCAAAGGAATGTTTAGATCGAATTTTAGAGTTAATTGAAGAAAAGTTATTGATAATACCTATTGCAGAGCAAACCGATGTATATTGTTTTTTACATGACATTCATCATATTTCAGGATTCGCCGACATATTTAAAAAATGTAATAATTGGGATTTGTCTTATCCTCGATTTGGAAATTCCACTATAGGCAATATTGTTCGCGAATCAATCCAAAATAATCTCACCAAAATTGAAAATTTTCAGTCAGATTTGGATTTTGAACAACCGCCAACAGACATGGGGCTTATTAATGGCTATGCCGGCGAAGGAATGTTACGGTTATCAGCAATCAATATAACAAATTTATCATGGATGAATCTATTGTAAGCCCGTCTATTTGCCATACGGCGAGCAAGTCAGCCAAATTGAACTTGTATGTGTTCAACGAAAAAAGCCGCGCTGCCGTTTATGGCATTGGAACTTATATTAGAGAGTTAACCGGCGCACTTAGCGGAGGCAATGTAAATATTTGTGTAGTACATTTGAAAGCGGATAAACCACAGATTCAGTTTGAAGAACAAGACGGCATACGACATTGGTATTTTCCTGACGCCATGCACAAACAGCTAACAATAGACCACAAAAAAAAGAGCGAGCTTTTTTATAGAAATATCGCATTTTTACTGCGATTACACATAGAAGATAAAAATAATTTAATTTTTCATTTGAATTACAACCAAAGCAGAAAATTGGCTGAGGAGTTAAAAAAAATATTTGATTGCAGAATTGTAACCGCTATACATTACTTGGATTGGTGCTTTAGTTTGTCGGGGAATATATCTCGTTTTCGGCAAATATTGGACAACTCAGAAGTAAATCATGGTGAGTTTGAAAAATCTATAATTAGAACATACAGAGAAGAAAAAGAGTTTTTAAAAAATGTAGACCATGTTATTTGCCTTTCTGAAAACACAAGAAAAATCATACAGGACTTTTACAATATTAGGTCTGATAAAATATCTGTATTATACAATGGTTTAACTGACTGTACTTTGATTAAGGACAAACCGGCATTGCGGCAAAAATATAGCGTTCCTGATATTCCTGTTATTCTTTTTGTTGGAAGATTAGATAACGTAAAGGGGTTGAGTTATGCATTGCGCGCTTTTAAAACAGTAGTAAACACAATAACAAGCGTACATTTCATAATTGTTGGCAATGGGGCTTTTAGTCTTTATATGAAAGAATGTGAGGATATTTGGCGTCAGATAACTTGGACAGGTTTAATAAACAAGGAAAAACTTTATGATTTATATTCTATAGCTGATATCGGCATAATGCCGTCTTTTCACGAGCAGTGTAGTTACGTTGCAATAGAAATGATGATGCACGGCGTGCCGCTAATAGCAAGTACAACAACCGGACTGCGTGAGATGGTTGAAGACGGCATAACAGGCTTGCATATACCTGTTGAAGAACACTCAGACAGGGTTGAGATTGATACTGACCATTTTGCTGAAAAGATGATTTTTATGTTGAAAAATACTGCCGAAGCAAAAAAAATGAGAGAAAACTCACGCAAAAGATACCTGAATGAATATTCTGCGGAAATATTTCAGAAAAATATTATGCGATTTTATCTATCGTTATTTCAAACTAAATAAGAAACTAAATATGCTAAATCTATATATTATAAATGAATTAGGCGGCAAAACCGGTGGCGGCATCAAAACTTATATCCGAGAATTGACGGTTTTGTTAAAGTGTACTGATATAAACGCTACCGTAATTAACTTAAAGTCTGAAAAACACAAAATTGAGCAAGAAGAAATGCACGGCGTCAATTATTGGCACATCCCTGAGCCTATAAATAAGTATTTTCGAAATGAACTGTATTACGGCAATGTGGTATACATTCTGAAATCAATTTTAAATATCAAAAAAAATATGATTTTTCATTTAAACTACAATCATAGTTTAACATTAGCAGAGAAACTTAAAAAAGCCTTTAAATGTAAAATTGTTACGTCTGTTCATTATTTTAATTGGTGTTTTCCTTTTCTCGGCAATGTTTCTCAATTCAGAAAAGCATTTTCAACATGGAAAACAAGTCTGGATAATATTGAAAGTACTGTTGGAAAAACCTGCGAGGATGAAAAAGAATATTTTGAACTCGTAGACAATATCATTTGTTTATCTGAAAATATGCAACAAATTTTGATAGACGACTACAAAATAAACTCCGATAAAATTACCTTAATCTTTAATGGTCTATCTGATATAAACCATGTTTTGAACAAATCGAATTTGCGACAAAAATACCAATTAGAAGATGAACTCGTTTTTCTTTTCGTAGGAAAAATTGAAAAAGTTAAAGGTTTAACATATGTGTTACAGGCTTTCAGAAAATTATTATATGAACATCAAGCGCCTTGCCGACTTATCATCGCCGGAAAAGGCGCTTTTGACGCGTACTTGAAAGAATGTGAAGACATTTGGTTTCATATTAATTGGCTTGGGCAAATAGATAAAGATAAACTCTACGAGTTGTATTCTATTGCCGATGTTGGCGTGATGCCCTCTTTTCACGAACAGTGTAGTTATGCAGCTATTGAAATGATGATGTTTGGATTGCCCATTGTAGGCAGTACTACCACCGGATTGAAGGAAATGATTGTAAATGAAGAAACTGGGCTGCATGTGCCTGTAATAGAGCATATAGACAAAACTGAAATAGATGTTGAGGTTTTGGCAGAAAAAATGTTGTACTTACTTCAAAATAAGGAACTTCGTCAGCGCATGGGAATAAACGCCCGCAAAAGATATGAAAAATTGTATTCATCAGAAATAATGCGCGAAAATATGATTAACTTTTATAATAAATTAATATGATACCTAAAATAATACATCAAGTGTGGGAGGGCAGAACAGAACCTATACCCGATTTTTACCTCCAATTAGGCGAAACATGGAAGAAACACCACCCTGATTGGAAATACCAGTTATGGAACGGCGATCTTATGGACGCCTTTGTTAACGAACATTATCCTCAGTTATCAAACGCCTATTTTAGTTTCAAATACAGCGTTCAACGATGGGATGTTATTCGCTATCTGATTTTGGATAAGATAGGAGGAATTTATGCTGATTTAGACTACGAGTGTATTCATCCCGCTGATAACTATGTGTCAGAAAAAGACAAATGTTATTTTGCTATGGAACCGGAAGACCATTGTATACATTTTTTCAAACAAAACACATTCAATAACGCGTTTATGGCAAGCTGTCCGGAACATCTATTTTTTAAAAAAATTATTGACCATATCTTCTTCGAGTCTCAGTATGCCTACACAGGCAACAAAGTGCGCGATGTACACGCCACAACTGGACCGGTAATGCTCACCGAGTTGTACAATAATTTTCCAAATAAGGATGACATTGTTTTATTTCCTGAGGAATTGGTTTCGCCATGGACAAAATTAGAGGCAAGGTCTGTAATAAATGGAAATGCCGATATACCCTATCTTGAAAAGAAATTAGAAAAGGCTTTTGCAATTCATTATTTTTTTAGTTTATGGTAATAAGTTCTGGTATTCAATATAAAATCACAATACTAATAATATTATTCAAGTGAAACATCTCTGTATATTATTTTTTTTCCTCATTCTCTCAGCCGCTATCTCAGCCCAGACCACTATCACTGGCTCAGTAAAAAATCGCGGTGGCGAGCCTCTCATAGTCAATGTTTTAATACAGGCTCAGGGCAGCGTAGCCATTGCCGGTTTTGCCACTACCAACGCCGATGGCGCATACACGCTCACACACAGAATTGAAACAGACAGCGTAATACTTACCGTTACCGGCATGAACGTAGGCAGACACATCAAAACCGTTTCCAATCAAGCCAGACAGGTTGATTTTGAAATAGATGAAACGCCTTTAGATATAGCTCAGATAACCGTAGCTCCTACTCCCATACGACAAACGGGCGACACAATAACCTATTTGGTAGACGCTTACAGAGACCAAAGCGACCGCGTTATAGGCGATGTATTGCGAAAATTGCCGGGTATAGAAGTTTCTTCGCTTGGCAGTATTTCCTACATGGGCAGAACTATAAACAAATTTTACATCGAGGGTTTAGATATGTTGCAGGGGCGCTACGGCTTGGCTGTTCGTAATATTTCGGCAGCCGATGTAGCTGCTGTTGAGGTTTTAGAAAATCATCAACCAATCAGAGCTTTACGCAACAGAGTTTTTTCGCCCGATGCAGCAATAAACCTCAGGCTTCGCGACAGCGCAAAGGGCACGCTATCCATTTCGGGAATGGCTGGAGCGGGTTATCAGCCGGCAATGTGGAACGCCGAGCTTGTAAGTATGTATTTTGCTCAAACCATGCAACATATGACTACCTACAAGGGTAATAACACCGGCAATGATGTTGCTGCCGAGTTTCGTCGGCATTATGATTACGAGCGCGTGTCAATTGGCAGCGGCAGTCTTCTGCACGTACAATCGCCCGGCGCTCCTCCGGTAGCTCAAAAGCGATTTCTATACAATAATGCGCACACGGCAACTGTCAATCAATTGTTTAAGCTAAACGAAGATACGCAATTTACCATAAATGCGCTCTATTACAACGACCATATCAGGCGAAGCGGCTATTCCCGTTTTGAACAATACCTTCCGGGCGACAGCATATTGTCGATAGAGGAACGCGTAACCACGCGCAGCAAAATCAATAATTTAGACCTTGCCTTGCGCCTCAACACAAATGCCGAAAACTTTTATATGAATCATTTATTTAATCTTCACAGCGGCTGGAATAGCGATACCGGACGGGGTGAAACCCGCAGCAATGCCAATAATTTTGACGAAACAGTGTCGCAAACGCTTGACCGCCCGTCGTTTACAAGCGACTATACGCTAAATATGGTAAAAACCACGCAAAACAATGTTTATAACATTCATTTTTCGGTAGGCTACGGCGAGCGTTCACATTCCTTGAACGTTTCGCCTGCTGATTATTTTGGAAATCGTCAATCATCAATGACACAGGATATGTTTCTTCGCAATTTAGCTTCTGTGTTGCGCGTCACTTACGGATTGCGTTTAGGGGCTTTTACTTTAGACTACGGAGTGTGGGCTCGCGCCGATGTTCAAAACATGAAAACAGAACTGCAGGTAGAGGAAAACGTAACTGCAATACCCGACTCGTTGAAGAACAACCTGTGGTTTAACAACTATCGCGGCGGAATCAACCAACGTTATGTTTATCTAAAACATAAATGGCGATTGACGCTTGAATTGCCGTTAGTGTATGACATTCAGACAGCCGACGACCGTATTCCCGAACGGTTTGCCCAAAACGCGAACGTATTAATAAATCCCTCATTTACAGCCAGACATGAGTTTAATCACGAATGGACATTAACTACCAACACCGGTTTTAACCGTGCCTTTGGCGGAATGAACGACGCCTACACCGGATATATAATGCACGGTTTCAGAAGCTTACAACGCAACACTGTGGAACATCAGTTTGAAACGCGCTCTGCAAACGTTGGCACAAACATCGGCTACAGAAACGTTTTTGAGGCTATATTCATAAATGCCGGTATAAATTACCGATACGGTTGGCGAAATATGTTGCATGGGTATGACTATCAAGGCATTACAAGCATTAGAAACACATTAGACCGTCCAACAACTTCTGACGGAATAAGCGCAAATTTTAGAATCAGCAAGGGTTTTAGTTTTTGGCGCATGACGCCGAGTTTTTCGTGCAACTACAGTCAGAGCAGAAGCCAGCGTTTGCTGCAGGACGAAATACTTCGTCATCGCTCTCAGGGTTATGGATTTTCATCAGGCATAACCAGCAATCCATCGCGAAAATTGGGGGTTAATTATTCGCTTTCGTGGAATCAAAACCGCAGCTACGCATTAGAACAATCAACGCCATTTCCGGCTATCACAGGCATATCTCAGGACGCGCAAATCAATTATTTCCCAACCCAGCAAATAACCATAAACTTCAGAACAGAGCATCGTTACAACAGCATAGCAAGCTCCCGCCACACCGCTTTTTCCGACGCCGGCGTGAAGTTCAAACGCAACCGCTTGGATATGGAAATGGAAATAAACAATATCTTCAACACAAAACAATATGTATCAGCTTCATACAGCGACATAAGCGCATATTACACCACTTATGAGCTACGCCCTTTGAGCGTCATTGTGAGCGCAAGATTTAAGCTGAAATAAAAAATTTGTAGGGTGCATTGCAAATTGTCGTTTTTGTATATATTTCTGGGGATACACGGATTAGGCTGATAAGACTGATGTTCACGGATTTTTTTGAAGGTAAGGAGTAATAGAAAAATGTTTGACGCCACGACATACGAGAAAAAATATTCAAAAATCCGTGTAAATCCGCTCAATCCGCCAAATCCGTGTATATCCCTCTAACATCTGCGACAATTTGCAATGCAACCAATTTGCAAAAAAAATTGTAAATACAAAAAAATAGTAGTAACTTTGCAAAAAAATTATTAATGATATGAAAACAATAAAATATATTTTGATTACATTATGGATAGTTACCGGATGTAAAAACACCGCGATGAAAGAATATTATGTTAGACCGGTTTCTTTTGTTTGTGAACATCAATTCAATGATACTACAAAATTTGCTGTAACGTGTCGTGTGTGGGGAATATTGAAGTATTATCATCCAAATGTGACAGCAGGACAGTTAGATTGGGATAAAGTACTTTTACAAACGCTTGGAAAAATTAATTTTGCATCTACACCCGAACAAGTTATGCTATCCTCGCTCATAATCTGCGCTATCGAAAAGTTGAAAATTTAAACTAAACAAACTGTCCGTTTCGTCCTTTCTCTGTCCTTTTGAAATCATTAATAGTTCTTGATTTATGGTATATCTAAAATCATCAAAACATTCGAAATACTTACTGTTAAGGCATTTTTTTCGTAGAAGACGCCATAATCTTTCTATCAAATTCAAATTGGGACTGTAGGAAGGTAAAA
>Ga0099364_10001372_pt1 | contig 40356 bp, 23 predicted proteins | sample TergutTh196P3_FD_73070 | JGI IMG/M metagenome (GOLD analysis project Ga0099364, IMG submission 73070) | Microcerotermes parvus P3 segment gut microbial communities from Pointe-Noire, Republic of the Congo - Th196 P3 | ecosystem: Host-associated > Arthropoda: Insects > Digestive system > Gut ...
TTCAAAAAAAGGCTTTGTGTTTTCCCTTTTCCCGGGTTTTGCCCCCCTTTGCCCTTTTTTTTTTAAAAAAAAAAATTTTTTCCCCCCCCCCCCCCCCGACTATCTGCCAATAAAATAAACAGTTACAACACAATATCTTGCAAGTTTCGTAGTTCTGAAGATGAGATTTCCAATCTCCGTAGCAGAAATCTCATCTTTCATCATTCAACAAGAAAATCAATCTTCTGTAGAGAAAATTTCCGATTATCGAATTCCGCTAGGAATTCAAACTCTGTAGAAAAAAGAAAATCCCAATCCTTCTCTCCCCCCTCAAAAGAAACACCCTCTCGAAATCATTTTCTGATAAAAAATGATTTTGAGAGGAAATAAAGAGAATAGGGTAAATTGTTTTCAAAAAAAACTGAATCTCTTTGAGATAGTCCGTAGTGTCAGCTTTCCAGCTGGAAAATCTAATAGAAAACTATCTCGAACTAGAAAGTTCGAGTTACTACAGCATTTCTACTTGACATTAAATGTAGCGGCAATCTCCGATTGCCAAATGGCGATTGGAAATCGCCGCTACGGTACTGGTCAATGTCAAGTGGAAATGCTATAAATAAAAACAAACAAGGAGGGTCTATGAAAAGACTCGTATTAATTTTAGTGCTTGGGTTAGCGTTAAATATGCTATTTGCCCTTGAGAGGAAAGAGAGTGCGAATTCTAAATCTAACTCAATCTTTTTCGGTATTTCGAATTCGTCATTATCAGAATCAGTTGCAGGTGAAAATAAATTTCAGCCTGCAAATGGTTTTCATATAGGTGTAACTGATCTTTGGCAATTGAAAATCAAAGGTAAAAACCTGTTTGAGCTTGAAGAGGTATATAAATACGCTCAAAGAAACTACAAAATAAATTATGATGATGTAGTTGAACGCAGTTATTTAGACATTTCTTTAAATCTCCGATATGATTTTTTAGACTGGGAATTTCTGTATCCATATATCGGAGTGGGAGCATCCTGGCTTTTATCTGGTCCGCACCAAAGTAAGACATGGATTAGTGATATTCCGCTCACTATTGGGATAGAATTTTTTCCAAATTTCAGATATGAATACTCACACGGAACATTTTCCCAAACAATCCTTGATGGGCATAAAGCTAAAACTAATACCCACAGTTTTACATTTATTGTGAAGATACCATGGCTTTAAAATAATGAGAAAAAAAGGAGATAAAAAATGAAACGATTTTTTATATTTATGTTTTTGATACCCTGTTTGACATTTACAGGGTGCGCTACGATGATACTGGGGGCACAACAAAAAATATTCATCGAAAGTAATGTTCCAGATACCAAGGTGACAATTTATCAGGAACCAAAATCAAGCTTTAATCCCTTTGTGTGGTCGGTAAAAAAGTTAATAGAACCCAATGTTGTTTTTGTGTCCAATGCACCAGTAGAAGCCAATCTTCCAAGAGGAAGATTTTCTATGATAATCGCAGAAAAAGAAGGATATGAAACTGATATACAGTTTATTGGCGTGAAGCTGGGTGCTGGTTATGGGTTGTATTTTTTAAATATTTTAAATCTCGGTATAGGTATATTTGTAGATTTAAACAACGCTATGTTTTGGTCATATCCAAAGAACATCGAAATCTATCTTCAGAGAGAAAACATCTCTTTAAACGAAAATATCACTAATGATTTTAATGAAAATTTAGAGGAGTTTAAAAATGAATAAAGTAAATTTACTAGTTACTATAATTATCTCTATGATAATCGGGTTTACAGGGTGTACTACTACCAGACATTTTAATATCACCAGCAACCCTACTGAAGCACAAGTAAAAATACTTACCTATCAATACAATCAATATTCTTTTAGTCCATCTGATATTATTCATGAGGACACGACACCTACACAAAAATCTATTGAAATCTCTACTTTGGCTCCACCTATTTTTGCAATCGTAGTAGAAAAGGAAGGATATGAAAGGCAAGTCAAAATGCTCAATGGACACAAATCGCACAACCTTCACTTTGATTTTATTTCTGAAAATAGGGATGATGATACAATAGTATTAAACAACAAAACTATCATACATGCCAATATTACCGAGATATCCTCTCGTGAAATCAGGTACAGACCAGCGAATCAGCCCGAGGGACTAGTTCGAGTATTGTCAACATCACAGATATCAGAGATTATTTATAGTGATGGGACTAGAGAAAATTATGCCAAAAAGACTTCATTTGGGATTTCTGCTGACCCATCAGGATTTGCCTTGTATGGACCTGATGTCAGTATAGAAATCAACAAAGGAAGGGCAAATACTCAGCTTCAGGTTCGTTTCCCTTCTGTTGGTGCTCAAAACGATGATTATCTCAGTGGTTTGGGAATAGGATTAAGTGTGCTCTATGTTCATTATGGTCGTTCTGGGGGATTTTATTTTGGTGGAATAGGTGAGTATTCCTATCACAAAAGCGGGGAGATAACATATCACAATGGAGCTTTTGCTGCTAGTACTGGTTATAAGTTTGTTCATGATTCTGGAGCAAATTTTAGACTTGGTTTCGATATTGGTGGTCAATTTGGTGATACAGAAAATTTTGTGATACGGCCAGTGACAGCAATTGGATGGAAATTTTAGACTATATAGGCAATTGTATAAGTGGGCAAGGTTTTCTATCTTGTTATCTGACATAAGCTGATTTAACATTAGAACTAACAGAACACATCCCGCTTTGGAGATGATACTATGTAGAAAAAGAAAGTAACATTAGTCTCCTTATACCCTCCTCCCTTCACAAACCACTTGATGTGTGTGAAGAGAGGGAGTTGTTCATAAGTGTAAATCCATAAGTGTCAACTTTTGTTCGTAGCGGCAATCTCCGGATATTACAAACCGTTGTAAAAGCCAATCAGAGATTGGCACTACGGACAAAAGTTGTGAAAAATTGACACATATGGTGTAAATCATATCTATTAAGAGTCACACAACTTAGTAGTGTGCAAGGTAAATCATATTATTTCATTTCCAAAAATCAAATATTCTTCTATTGACATAGAGCCTTGATTTTTATTGAAAATCTCGCAAAGCTTGTCCCTGTATTTATCAGGGTCGTAGCCTAGTTTTAGCTTAATCTCTTTACTCATAGTGTCTCTTTAATCTCAGGTTTATATATATCAGCGACATTTCCTGATTTGATTAGTTGAGAAAGCTCTTTACCTCTTTCGTTGATGTAGGTTATGTATTCTTGACTAGTCATTGTACTTCTAATTTTTTCTCCTCTTTTGCATAATTCATCCCTATATTTGTCAGGGTCATAGCCGGGTTTTAATCTAATTTCTTTACTCATTTTGCTTCTTTATTTTCAGGTTTCAAAGCCTCATCCTCATTTTCAAATTTTCTAAACAATGGTGATTTTCTAAGTTTTTCACTACGATATATCATATAATCACGCATTGTCATTGTACCTTGATTTTTGTTAAAAATCTCGCAAAGCTTATCCCTGTATTTATCAGGGTCGTATCCTGGCTTTAATTTGATTTTTGTTTCCATACTACATTATCTCCTCTGGTTTTTTATTTCTAGAGTTGTGTATCCCTCTTTAATACTTACTTTATTAAATAGAGGTATTGTAATTTCGTTGGCAATGTGTTTTAAATTCCAACTCACTAACACATCCACTTTCAAAATAGTTGCAATTGCTACATGCATAGCATCTGACTTGAAATTTTCATCGACAATTCTTTTTTCCATATATTTGTCATAAAGATTAATCATTTCATCTGTCGTAGCTAACTGTTTATAATCTATTGTGTTTAAGTTTTCAATAACTTCAATCGGAGTATCATCATCATATAACTCAGATAATGTATGTTCAGAAATAATCGGAATAAAAACTCCCTCACGAATCAAATCAAAGAACTTCATCAAATCATTGTGAAATCTTTTTCTGCCAAAACCACTTATTACAGAGGTTTCTATATAAACCTTTATGCCTTGTTTAATCATAAAATATCCTACAGACTCCATAAATCAAGCTCATCATCAGGTAATGGGTCAAAAAAACTATCTGGTAATGGTGGCACATCAACTACAAAATCAAAATTCCTTTTTTGACTTTTTTGCATTATCTATTGCTCTTCAGTTATATAAAATAACCTGTCCTCAAAATAGCCTTCATGAATTAAAGTTTTCATAAATTACCTCTTTTCATATTTCACAACATATAAATCACATTGTATAAACAATCCAATATCTCAATCTGTTTCAAAAATTTTGCCTTTTACTTTCTTTGATGTAGAGAATTGATTTATGAGCCCATTCTGAAATATTAAATAATTAAATTATACCTAATACATGCCTTTAGGTATGTGCAGCTCTGTAGAAAAAGGGTTATACATCAAATCAGCATCCCGTAGGGATGCAACCAAGATATTAGCACATTTTGTAGCATCCCTACGAGATGCTGCATGGTGCTTATATTCGTTTCTACAGAGCTTTAATCTCTACGAGATGACTTTTCGGAGTGACTCATTTATCTGCTGGTGAAAAAATGATGCTGTCTTCAGAAATCTCAAATTTCTTTATCTCTTAGAGATTTATTTTTCTGATTGGAAACCAGCAAAAAAATAAATCTATTTCTACAAAGCTTGATTTCCTATCGGAATAGTAATGTGGCTATAATCGACATATCAGCTAGAAAATTAAGCATAGTAAACAATCTATCCTTTCTGGACAGGAAAACTTTCTAAATAGAGGGTATCTGGACAGTAGTCTAAATTGTTTTCCCAGGTAATAGTTCCATTAAAAATCTTAATATTTTTAAAGAGGACAATATTTTTTAGAGGTTCAAACACTTTATGATACAAAAGTTTATTTCCGTCAAATATTCTTTTTTCGCCATTTGTCCAGGTGAGTAAGAGCTGGTAATCATCTAATGGTTCGACTGCTGTTATTCTTGGTCCAAGTGGTTTGCCTTGTAATATTTCATTTTGTTCTGTCATTTTAATCTCTCCTTTTATTTCAAAGGGTCTATTTTAAAGGTTTCCTCGCCATTGACTGCGAGTTTCCAGTTTGCATGCAATTCATCTTCGTGAATTAAAGCCCATGCTTTCACAAAAGCAGATTGTCTTTTAGGAAAATCACCTTCTAAAAGCTCGCCATCTAAGGTAAATACAGCTTCAAATTCACCATAATAAGCATGAAAATGTGGTGCATTATGTTGTCCTTTGTCCATCCAATTCATTTTAATTAAAATTCCGAGAAACATTGCTATAGTTGGCATTCAATCCCTCCTTATATATTAAAAATATTTCTACCCTTTTCGTTCATAAATCACCACTCCTGATTTGTTTATTTCATTCGCTATTGGTCCATCTGGCACGACGCTACGGCTGGATATCAAGTCCATTTCTTCTATGTTTAGTGCATCCAATATCGGTCGAACCAAAGCTACGAACTTATATCCTCTGATATGAGGCTCTGTCTCTACTACAATATCAATGTCACTTTCCTTTGTAGCAGTTCCATTTGCATAAGAACCAAATAAAATAGCCTTTGAAACACCATTTTGCTCAAAGACAGAAGTCAGTTTTTCTGAAATCTCTTTTATCGTCAGCATCGTTTAATTCTCCTCCAGTTTATTTAAACTTTTTTTGATAGCTATCTCCCAAATCGATACAGAAGAAACATATAGTTCATTGTCTGGATTTTCAATTATTTCAAGAATCTTTTTGGGTAACACACCAAAATCATCATAACATGGGTATCAAGCAAATATTTCATTCCATATAATCCTTCATGTCGTCAAGTGGGGCATCAAAATCATCAGCTATCCAGATTTTACCCTTTAAAATGCCTCTGAAATCTTTCATCGTTTTTTTATTTTTGCTATTGCTTTTTAATGTAGCCATTAATTGATTATTATCACTATTAAGTATCATTTTTAAATAATCTTCTACAGCATCATGTAAATCAATCCCCAAATCATTTAACTTGACTTGGGCTTTTGTGAATAAATCTAGGTCATTAACATAGTTCTTGTGTAAGTTTGACATGTTTCATAAGCTCCTTATATATTTTTCTATGTTTCCTTAAACACAAAAATATTAAATAGACTTTTTTTGAGTAAGCTATAACAATATTTGTATCAAGAATATACCTCATTTCCAAGCCTCATAATTAATTGTCCTACATTCTGCAAGAGCTTCTTCAAATATTTTGGCATCTTCACCAGAAAGACATCCCGCTAGCTTTCTTAATCTCTTATTTCTCTCTATAAAAAGTTTGCAAAAAATAATCATAATTTCATCCTTATTTAATTATTTTGCAATTCTTTCCAAAAGATACTCAATAGCTTTTTCAAGTTGTGGGTCTTCTCTTTTAACTATATCACTAGGTAATCTTGGAATTTCTATATCAGGTTTTGCACCTGTATTTTCCATATTTTCCATATTGAGCCTATATAGACCCATCATCGGCAATCTCATTTCTGAGCCGTCAATTAAAATCGATGAAGTTGTCCCAATTACACTTCCACTTGTTGGCATCCCAATGATTGTTCCAAGATTTAAATCATTGAACAGTATGCCAAAAACTTCAGCATCAGAATAGGAATTTTCATCAATTAAAACAACTAAAGGTTTTTGATAAGAGATTGGATCGGATGTTATAGCACTGTCACTTCTCCAACTTAGATAACTATAAGGCTTTCTTGAAATCATTTCAAGTAATCTGTCACTAATTCTACCACCGGGATTAGAACGGACATCAATAATCATTGCATCAGTATAAAAATTTACAGCAAAAAAATCTTCTCTAAATTTATTTAAACTATTCCAATCCATCTGTTGAATATGAAGATAACCTATTCTTCCATTTGTTTTCTCTCTCACTGATTTTATATTGTTCAATACCATATCATCATATCTCATTTGCCATTGATCTTCCCAAGAAATGCCTTTCACTATAGCATTTACTATCCCTCTTGGTGTTCTTATCCTCAAGCTTATATCTTGATTTTCTTTTCCGACAAATAAAGGGGTTATTTCTGTATTGGAATTTATATTTTGACCATTTATAGCGAGTATAACATCATTTTCTCGAATCCCGTATTGTTGATATAATACCGAATCAAAATAAATCTTTTTGATATTAATTCCTTCTGACAATATAGATCTAAAATCAAGAACAAAACCAGCAAAAGCTATTTCTCTTGTATTATCGTTGCTTTCACTTCTTGCGCTGTAACCTGTGTGAGAAGCATTTACACGACCAATCATTTCATCTATGACTTTAGCTAAATGAGAAACTTCTAACAAATTTTTTGTAAATGGTGAAAATTTCTCAAAAAGAGCTTCCCAGTCTTGACCGTGCATATCTGGATCATAAAAAAAATGTCCAAAATCACCCCATACTTCTTCAAAGACTGTTTGGTTTAGCCTTAATATATCATATTCATACTCATATTCAAAAGAGATACCCTCACTTTGTTCGGTAGTCATATTAAATTTGTGTAAGTTATCATCTTGAACATAATAAAAATGTGTTCTGTCTGGTGAAAGTTCAAAATCTGGAAAGGTATAATTTTCACCAAATTTAAGAATTTCCGTTTTATCAGAACCATCAAAATTTATACTATTTAAAGTAGCCATTGTCCAATTTACATAAACTAGAGTAGAATCATTTGTAGCATATAAAGGGTTAACCCATCCGCTTTCAGAGACTACATTCCTTATTCTTGAGCTAAAATTGTCTCTATTAATATCCCATTCTCTAGATGGTGTTGTATCGGGCATAGAGCTTCCTGGAACAATCTTTTCCCAATTGTCATCTTGAACTTGCCTATCATTAACTAAATTTACGATTTTTATATCTCCCCATGAACTTAAAAAAAGATGTGTATCATCATCGTTTAAAAGAAGAGAACCCAAATCACTAGAAACAAAAATTTCCTCAATTGTATTAGCTCTGATGTCATTAATTTTCAAAAATTTGACTTCATCAATATCGTCAGATGATATATAAAATTGTTTTGCATTATCTTTTGTTTTTGCTGGACGAGTAAGTACTCTTTCATTAGGGAAAAGTTCTGTAATCTGTTCATTTTGAGCCAAGAAAGCTAATTTATGTCTTGATTCATTATTGTTGAATAAAATGTAAATATCCTTTTGATCATTGCGACTGATAGATAAAATATATTTATCTTTTGACCAATCAACTAAAGTTGCTTCTCTTGAGTTAGTCAGAATATGGTCTTTAATATTTGTTTTAAAAAGTCTCGGAATTCCTCTTTCTAATGCTCTAAAATAGATAGTTTCATTATCATCCAATATCACTATTTGAAAAATTCCTTTTTGGTCAAAAGTAAGCTGCCGGACATTGCCACCACTAACTGGAACTGCAAATAAATCATATTTATGTGAAAAAACAAGTAATTCTCCATTTGGTGAAACTGTAAAATTCGTTAATTCGCTATCAAATTTATTATAAACAGTAGTATAGGGTAGATTATCTTCAAGAATAGTGATACTTACTTTTTCACTAAGTTCTGTTTCAGGGTCAAATCGCCATATTTCGTCGAAAAGTTCAAAAACAATTCTATCGGTGTTGTGAGAGACAGATATATTTCTCACTGACCAATCATCAAAAAAAGTTAATTGTGTTTTTGTCGAATAGTCAAAGCCATCCATATAAAATAGTTGAAAATCTTTTCCATCTGAATTGACAAAATAAATTCTATTTGGATGGACTCTAGAAAACCTTGGATAGCTATAAGTAAAATCACCTTGTGATAATTTTGTAAACTCTTCTTTTTCTATTTCATAAAGCCACAGCTCACCACTTATAGATCCTTGATAAGCAGGTCTATCAGTGTCCTCAAATCTGTTAAATACGATACTCTTTCCATCGTTAGATATTGTTGCAGTTTCACCAGCAAATCCTGAAATTTCGGTAAATCTTTTTGTGCCAACATCAAATCTTACAAAAATACTCTGTTCGCCGGGATAGGAAACTATACCAAGAATTGATTGTTCATTTGAGTAAACATCTCTTATCCGAAAATATTCATTACTCAGAAGTTCTGCTTGACCACCAACTGCGGGTATCCTATAAAGTTTAAACCGACCTTCTCTATCTGAAACAAAATAAATCCAAAGACCATCAGATGAATACATTGGTCTGCCTACATCACTATTAGAAGCTGTTAATCTTCTTGCTACGCCTCCAGTAAAAGGAACTTCCCATAAATCACTTCTGTAAATAAAAGTAATATTTCTACCATCTGGAGAAATTGTGGGAAATGTCACAAAGTTCGGCTCAAAGGCATCAATAAGAGCAATTGAAGCCAAAATAATTAAAAGAAAAAATAGTTTTTTCATAATTCCACCTTATAAATTATATTATTCGTCTATATATTCACCTCTATGTATTCTTTGTAGTGCCAAAAAAAGCTTATGATTTTTGTCAAATAAAAGAATATTTTTAGGATATTTAATGGATTGAGTTACCCATTATTTTACATAAAAAAGCATATTGTAAGACAACTTGTCTGTATTGTTCAAATCTACCAGAAGCGCCAGAATGTCCTGCATCCATGTTCGTATAAAGCAATAAAAGATTGTCATCTGTTTTAAACTCTCTTAATTTTGCTACCCATTTAGCTGGTTCCCAATATTGAACTTGAGAATCATGAAGGCCAGTTGTAATCAACATATTTGGATATTTTTGAGCAATCACATTATCATAAGGAGAATATGACATAATGTATTCATAATATTTTTCATCTTCAGGATCACCCCATTCAGAAAATTCACCAGTTGTGAGAGGAATGCTTTTGTCACACATAGTAGTTATAACGTCAACAAAGGGAACATCAGCGAGTATAGCTTTGAAAAGCTCAGGTCTCATATTGACGACAGCACCCATTAAAAGCCCTCCAGCGCTACCACCTGAGGCACATAAATGTTCAGCATCAGTATATTTTTCAGAAATAAGAAACTCAGCACAATCTATAAAATCGGTGAAAGTGTTTTTTTTGTTTAAAAGTTTGCCATCATCATACCACTGTCTACCTAAGGTTTCTCCCCCGCGAATATGAGCAATTGCGTAAATAAATCCACGATCTAACAAACTAATCCGAGATAAAGAAAACATTGGGTCTATAGAATATCCATAAGCACCATAACCATACAGTAATAATGCAGTCTTGCCATTGAGAACAGTATCTTTTCTGTAAACCAAAGAGATAGGGATATTTTTACCATCTTTTGCAGTTGCATAAAGCCTTTTAGCAACATATTCGTCTGGATTGTAACCGCCAACAATTTTTTGTTGTTTTAATAAAGTTTTTTCACGAGTAATCATGTCATACTCAAAAGTAGAGAATGGAGTCGTGAGTGATGTATAACAAAATCTCAGTTTTTCTGTATTAAAAGAAGGGTTAAGACCAATAAAGGTAAGATAATCAGGTTCATCAAAAATCATATAGTGTTCATCACCTACAACGGGGATTATACGCAATTGTATCAACCCATTTTTCCGTTCAGAAACAACTAAAAAGTCCTTAAAAATCTCTATTTTTTCTAACAAAACATCGTCACGGTGAGCAATAACTTCCTTCCAATTTTCTTTTAGGGAATTATCAATATTGGTTTCCATCAGACGAAAATTTTTAGCTTGATAATTTGTCACAATAAAGAATTTATCTTCAAAGTGATCAATTCGATATTCTAAGTCTTCCTCACGAGGTTGCACAATTTTAAAATTTCCTGTAGGTTCAGCAGAATTCAAAAACCGATATTCAGACTGCGTATGACTGGATAGGCTAAGTAGAATCATTTTTTCTGATTTTGAGCGATAAACATGCATGTAAAAAGATTCATCTTCTTCAACATAGATTAGTTTATCTGGTTGATTACCGTTCAAAACATGAAGCATTAATTTTTCTGAGCGCAGAGTTTCAGGATTTTTTAAAACATAAAACAAAGATTTATTATCATCCGCCCAAGCTAAAGAACCATCAGTATTTTCTATACATGCTCCTATTGTTTCCCCGCTTTGCAAATCTTTGAACATAGTAGTAAAAATAAATCTTCCCATTGTATCTATGCAGTAAGCAAGGAGCTTGTTGTCTGGACTAACAGAAAAATCGCCTATATTAAAATAAGAATAATCTTCAGCCATTTTATTGCCATCAAGTATGATTTCTTCTTGAGCATCCAGAGACCCTTTTTTTCGGCAATAAATTGGGTATTCGCCTTCTTCTTCAAATCGAGAATAGTAATAATACTCGTTATGAAAATAAGGCACAGATTTGTCATCTTTTTCGATACGAGAAGTGATTTCAGAAAATAATTTTTCTTGTAATTTCTCAGTATCATTCATCATTGAGTTAGTATAGCTATTTTCAGCCTCTAAATAAGCAATCACTTCAGGATTATCTCGCTCATTGAGCCAAAAATAATTATCAACTCTTTGGTGACCAGCTGTAGTTAAGGTCACAGGTATTTTCTTTGCTGGTTGAAAATCTTTGATGTTTTTTAGTTCTTTATTTGTCATTATTTACTCCTTTACATATAGGGCAAAACACCCTTTTTTAGACTAAAACTAAGAGCTTAATTAGCTTTCTTTTTGATAGTCACAATAATTTCATATTGGTCCTTTGGCTTTTCATACATAGGTTTTCCAATGTATTGAGCGGGATTGTTGATAATTTCTGATTCAGTTACTTCGAGTACTTTGTTTTCCTCGGCAACTATCCAATAAATTTTTTCTTTTGTCGTTTTAGTAGTTGTTGGAATTGTTTGTTTTGATACTGGCATTATAACTCCTTTCATTTCATAATCTGGGTATGTTTCGATGTATTTTTTTAATAAATCGATGTCAAATTTTAATCTATACTCTGCACATCTATCACGACAATTGATAGTGCAAACTATAATGTTTTCAAATCGTTGAGATTTTTTGCATAAGATTATTTCAGGATTATCACCTGTTTTTGAGGGTGAATTAATTCGACTCATAATAATCCTATATTTATCCCTTTAGTAGTTTTTTTATTGAATTTTATTTTTAAACTCATTGAAGATAGCGATAATTTTTGCCTTTTTATCATCCGAGGTTGGGCATAAAGGCAATCTGAAACCTATTTCAAGTAGATCAAGATGAGCAAGTATATATTTCACTGGGATAGGGTTTGTATCTATAAACAAGACTTCATTTAACTCAATTAAATGCTGATGAATAGATAAAGACCTTGCACAATCACCTTCAAGAGCATAGTTTAACATTAGGTGCATTTCTTTGGGAACAACGTTTGCAGTGACTGAAATAGCACCTTTACTCCCCACACACATCAAAGGAAAATTCAAGGCATCCTCACCAGATAGAAGAGCAAAACTATCTGGAGTATCGCGAACTATCCTACTTGCCTTGATGATGTCTCCAGATGCTTCTTTAATAGCCACTATCTTTTCTGGAAAATCATTTGCAAGTTTAATAACTGTCTCAGCAGATATATTAACTCCAGTTCTACCGGGAACATTGTAAATAATGATAGGTAAATTCGTTTTATTCGCCAGTTCTTTAAAATAAAGATATAGTCCTTCCTGATTTGGCTTGTTGTAGTAAGGTGTAACAATCATTGCATAATCTACTCCAAGGGACTCTGCCTTTTGAGTTGCTGAAATTGTATGTGGAAGGTTGTTCGAGCCAGTTCCAGCAATAATTGGAAGTTTTGATTTTAATCTTTGGACAGCAAATCTGAGCAAAGCTTCTTTCTCATCGTTTGCTAATGTGGCACCCTCTCCTGTAGTGCCAAGCAAAACTAAACCATCTGTTTGATTTTCAAGATGGAAGTTTAACAATTTTTCCAATGAATTGTAATCTATCTCGTTATTTTTGAAAGGAGTAACGAGAGCAGGTATAGAACCTTTTAGCATTTTATCCTCCGTAATTTAAATATAATTTTTCAATGTCCTAGATAATCAGAGCCTATATCGTAATTCTTCGTGTTATTCGTCATCGCTTCATATCTCTTGAACCTACCTTGCAAAAAGGGGTAAATATTGAACATCCCCCCTCACTGAGGTGGCGGTTTTCTTATAATCAACCCAAGGTGGCTTCGCAGTCATCAGCCATACACAAAAATAATGAAACCACTACCTGCTCTCCCCCACCTCAAAAGGCGGGATTAATGGGTCTATTTTCGTAGTAAAAAACTTAATTCGTGGCAGTTTTGACCTTCAGGTAGCTGTATCTTATATCATTTCAAATCGCTACAGGTATCTTTTTTATCTGTTTCCCAGCTTTATAATTAATTAGTTTAAAATCACTCACTCGAAAGTCATAAAAATATTTGATTTCAGGATTAATTTCGAGAATTGGAGCTGGATATTGTTCTCTTGAAATTAAATCATTAATCAAAACTATATGTCTGTCATAAATATGCGCATCGGCTATGATATGAACCAGCTCTCCAGCCTCCAAATCTGAAGTAATCGCCAAAATATGTAAGAGTATGGCATATTGGCATACATTCCAGTTATTAGCGACAAGAATATCCTGAGAACGTTGATTCAAAATCATGTTGAGCTTATTCCCTGTCACATTTAGGGTTATAGACCAGGCACAGGGTTGTAATCCCATATCTTTTAAATCATCATGATTGAAAATATTAGTTATCATTCTCCGACTCGATTTATTGTTTTTAAGGGTCAGTAAAAGCCAGTCAACCTGATCCATTTTACCTTCTGGAAAATCGATTATTCGCCCTAATTGATAACCATAAGCTTTTCCTATACTGCCTTTTTCATCAGTCCAAGAATCCCAGATTTTACTATTTAAATCTTTTACTAGATTTGATTTTTTCTGCCAAATCCATAATATCTCATCAATCGCTGCTTCTAAATTTGTCGGTCTTAGGGTAATTATCGGAAATTCTTCTTGTAAATCATAACGATTTATGGCCCCGAACTTTTTGATTGTATGTGCCTCAGTTCCATCTTCCCATCTAGGTCGAACAAGTGTTCCTACACTCGAATGGCCATTATTCAAAATATCACTGCACATATCAATAAATATTTTGTCTGCTCTACTCATTTTACCCTTATTTTATTAATTCCTTAAAATGTTTTTTAACAATCCAACCCATTCATAAGTTGGGAATGATATTCTTAATATTTAATTCTCCATTATCAATTGCACAGAACAACTAGATCCTATCCTATTAGCCCCTGCTTTTAGCATACTAATTGCAGCATCCTTAGTTTTAATACCTCCAGAGGCTTTTACACCCATTTTTGTTCCAACTATAGCTCTAATCAGTTGAACTTTTTCTATCTCTGCTCCATGGGTGGAAAAACCAGTTGAAGTCTTGACAAAGTCAGCTCCAGCTTTTTTTATTGCTAAACAAGCAAGGATTATATCTTCATTAGTTAGTAAACAAGTTTCTATAATGACTTTCAAAATAACACCACGATTATTGCATATTGAAGCTATTAATGCTATTTCTGAAGCCCATTCATTAATTTTTTTGGTGATATAAGGAAGTGATGTATTTGACTTTTCTACTAAATCGACTGTTTGCTTTTTTAACTGATCTTCTTTCTTTGATGAAGTGCTTGGCGAACTTTTTGTAGAACTATTTTGCGAAGTTAGAGTTGATTGAAACTTAGTTGAAACATGCAGAGGTGCGATATCATATTCCTTGACTATTTTAGAATTTAACTTCAACCCAGCTATGTTTAAAACCATATCTATCTCATTTGTTCCCATATCTATAGCTCTTTCAGTCTCAAATATTTTTGTTTCTGGAATATTCGCTCCTAAAGGAAAGCCTACAACAGAACAAATATCACTAGATTTAATTTTTTTCTTGGCTAAATTTATATAACATGGGTTGATACATACGCACCTGAAATTATGTTCATTGGCTTCTTCACAAAGGTTAATGATATCATCATGATTGGCATCTGCTCTTAAATTGGTATGGTCGATAAGGGGACTGAGGTCTGTAAAGTCAGTAATTATTTGGTCTTCAAGCATAGCTCTACATTTATTGCATTGAAGACAGATTTCATGCTGAGCATTACATTTACAATCTACATATTCCTCAAAAGGAAATATTTTTAATGCTATTTCTTTTATTAAATTCATATTTTTCTCCTTTATTTTTCACATCAGGTGTTTCGTATTAAATAAACTAAATACCAATTTAAAAGCGGGATATCGGCACATAGAACATAATACATGCTATTCTCAATATTAACAATAAAATTCTTATTTCCATCAAGCAATCTATTAATTATATTTTGAACATCTAAATTGTCATGGATTAATAAATTATGTTTTTCAAAAATTTCGTAATAATGCTCAAAATCTCTTGATAATTCAAATAAATCCATTATGTTCTCATCACCGACTACTAAAAATCCATTATTGTTCATTAAAAATGCAGAGACTTCATTTGTATTGGTGTCAAGTATACGCCTAAAATAGATAGAATTTACGGATATATCCAACCCTACCACTCCTTGCATTTCGTCATAATGATAAACTGGGGCTATGACAGAAATAATCCAACTATTATCGATATTATCATAATGAAGGTCATCGATAAAAAGTGGAACTCGAGAAGGATTAAAACTTTCATTTGCCAGATAATAAAAATTATAATTAGTAATATCTGTTCCTATTTGATAAAAAGATAAAACATCAATTGAAGGAAAAATGCGTATATAAGAATGCTTTTCTGCAAAATAAATCTGGGTAAGCTCAGATATAGATTCGATATTGGCTCTAAAAACATTGTCCAAAGACTCTGTCATATTCACTATTCGCAATATTTCTGGAGATATTGGGTAAAACCCTGAAACAAAAACTGCTGAATGTTCTTTATTGACTCTGCTTATCATTGCTCCGCTTGGGTGCAATATAAACCTATCTATCTCTGATTCCAAGATAATATTATCTTGCTCATTGTATAAATGCTCTGTAAACTGTGCTATTTCGTAGACTATATTGAGATAATGTTGTAAATCTCGATTTATTTGAGAAGCATTTCGAGATATGCTTATTTGGAAGTTTTTCATTCTTTCATGATTTTCAGAGCAACTTATAAGTGTTAATAAAAGAAAAATGATTGTAATATTGATGATGTATCCAAAACTAAATTGTCCTTGAATACGATTTTTCATCATGCCTCCTATTATAATCAATTGATTCAGTCAAACAACATCATAGTTCCTCAGATCCCAGAAATGCATATTGTAGGGAATCATCTACAATACATTCATGCTAAAATTAGTATTGTGATTTTGTTTGAAGAGCAAGAAAAAAGTAAACCCTCATTTTGTCAACACATTTTTGAATTTCCAATATGACCCTACTATTTTCTTAAAAATATCACGAAGTGATTATCTCTTAATCAATCCATGTCGGGGTTTCCAACACCAGCCATGCATGAAAATAATGTAGCGGTGGAGCTTGCCTCCATCCTAATTTCAGGACAGAGGTGATTGCTTCGTGCCTCGCAACTGCCACTACAATATAGGGGTATGTTTTCGTGTTATAAAGTGTAGATCTAAATTTATATATAAGGCGTAAGCAATACGCCACTACGATATGGGGTCTGGGATAGGGGGGAGTGACACGGAGATTGCTTCGTGAGGATAGCAAGAAGGAACCTCGCAACGACGGTATTGTCCATTATACACTACAGGCGTAAGCAATACGCCACTACGATTTTCTATTTAAGGCGTAAGCAATACGCCCCTACGATTTTCTATTTAAGGCGTAAGCAATACGCCACTACGATTGTTCAGCAACCATTGTCTATTTAAGGCGTATGCAATACGCCACTACGATTATCCATAAATCATTATCCATTGTCCATTATTTCAACAGCACCGCTCTATTCACTTTTGTATATCCATCCGTCTGCATTCTGATGAAATACACTCCAGAGCCGACCTGTCTGCCGTATCCATCCACACCTTCCCAGATCAGATGATGGTGTCCTTTTTCGAGGATTTCATCGACCAGAGTTACTACGCGTTGACCTCTCACATTGTAAATAACGATACTGGCATGTTGGTCTTCTTTCAGACTGAATCTGATATTCGTAGACGGATTGAAAGGATTCGGATAACTCGAACGAAGTTCATTGATGAACGGGATTGGTGTATCATCTACTAAATCACCTATTTCTCCGTCTTCAAAGTCTATTATAAAGGGATTCAATATCGTTCCTGTGGTCCCACCGGGTATAGCCTGAATCGTTTCTTCAAGATAAGTGATAGGATCTCCGTCTTTCCAGATTCTAAAGGTAATCACTTCTTCAGGATCAACCGTTGAAATCAATGGATATGCCCATGTTTGACCATTGAAATTAAACATTCTTGCTTTTCCACGCAATTCATCACCTACATAAGTAGCCAAAATATAATCCGGATGGATAGCAAAACCATTGGCATGGATTCTCGCTATCACAAAATGACTATTGGGTTTTACTTGAATGATACCAAAGGGGTCAACAGCTGCCAATAAATCAGGTGATGGAGCTGGCTCTGGTTCTGGAATAGCGAGTCTATCTACGCGTTCAAAAGTAAACCCTTGATTTTTACTGATACGAACAAAACGAATTATATAAGCCTCTGAGGAAACCAAATTACCACTCGTTGTAGGTCTCACCCACAATCTCATCATATCTCGTAAACCTATTGTAGTGATAGGTTCAGCAGGATTCCCTCCTGATACAATGCGGTTTGCATCAAGAGCATTGTTTCCGATATCCGGTCCAAGTGCTGTATAAACACCAAAACCACGGCTATCAAAATAAAGTTGAGCACTCAAAAGTGGTTCAAAGTCTTCGTGAAGTGGTAAAGCTATCACAAATTCACGGCTATCTAATCCACCTACACGGATTCCATCAAAGACTTGACGATTTGGTCCATTCGCATCGTGCACAAGAGATATTCCAAACAATCCTGTGTTGATGGTTTGCTGTGGATAGTTTGCGGCATTATTGTTGATAGTTAGCTCATAAACCACTATACTCGCACTATTTCTTTCATCAAGATTAGTTAAATCTTTATCCGATAAGATCAAATAATATGGTTCAGTTGTATTAAATGTAGTAGCATCGGTATAAACAGTTGCAGAAGCCACGACTTCTGCCAAGAATTCTTCCCAGCCTTGTGCTTCAAGAGCTGCCATTAATAGACCATCATATACTGTTTTGGAGGCTACTCTAAATGTTTTAGGTCCACCATATAAATTAAAAGCAAGGTCATTGAAATCAATAGTTGCTGTAGCAACAGGGGTTGTCCCGGCAGTGACATGAACAGCTATCCTCTTTGGTTCCTCAATGTTGCGTGCTTGAGTGCCTGTCGTTCCAGTTGCAGCTACAGGTGTTATCACAGTAAAGATTTCACCCGGTAAACCGCTAACCGCCCCTGCTCTTATATAAAAATCAGCGTTAGTAGCGACTATACTCGGAGTAGCACCAGTTGGGTTTAATATTTTGTAAGTCTGTCCCACAATCATTTCATTTATAGGTAGCGGAGCACCTACTTTCATAGGATAACCAAGATATTGGTCATCTATGATCCCAAAGGCATGAGCGCGACTATCTGTTCCTTGTGTATTTAACCAAAATCTTTTCAAAACATTGTTATAATCTGGTGTGTTATAACGGATATAGATTTCTGAATCAGCCTGTGAGGTGTTTTCTATCCAATAGCCTTCGCCGGGATTGAGATGTCTCAGGGTGGAGGCACCGATAGTATCTTCTTCTCCAAAATATACCCAGGAATCGGAGACCATCACACCTATATCAGGATGATTGGTCACCATAACTCTCGTTTGAGCTATTCTACCCGGACTATAACCGACAAGATTCCAGTTGTTACCACGAATCCTGATCTCTGGATCGAACATCGGAACACTTGTTGCGGTTAAATAGAAATTTGTATTCAGTGATGAATGGACAAAATATCCTCCATCATGGCTCTGATAGGCATTTATTCCATAACCTATATCTATTGAAGAAGCAGTTCCCGGTTGCCAACCATAAGTTGCATTACGAACATCGTCGATGCCACCTGTGAGTATATCATTTCCAAGAGGATCTTCAGGTAGAGTAGTGGATGTAAATAATCGGGTAGGAGTTGTAGCAGTTAAATTATATTGATTTTCCCACCAAAATACCTTTTCAGCATCGCGTGCATCGGTAGGATAGTCAAGGTTTAATGAAACAAGATTCCAGCCCGGTCTGAGTAAAAGTTTTTGTGTTCTTTCAATAAAATGATCAGGAGACAATAGAAATTCAGCTGTTACAATTCTATCCTCATACATATCTCTGCCCACTATACCTCGTTCCAAAATCATTGGAGTCTCAGAATCTGCAGGCGGGAGAACTACTCTCGCATAATAGTTTGGAGTCTGTAAATCTCCATATCCTGATTTTGCCAGTTGAGCAGTCGTTATCTCTATACCCAAAACATTGGCACCAACCACCACAGGAGCATAAAAATAGCCAAATTCATCAGTAGTAGTGATGACATCTTCGTCTGGAACATCAGATCCAGTTGGAGTCCCCAATAAAACGGTAAATTCTCCATTTACATAAGGGTTATTCTCGGAGATATAAATCTTTCCTATCAGGTAGTTTACTCTCAGGCTGGATTCAAAATCCAAAGCACTATATTGAGCTGCCGTAGAAGGATTAATATGAGGTGTTTGTATTGGAGCAGTATCATTGATATAAACTGAAAATTGTGTATCCCAGGGCGATTGACTAGCATTCGCATTCGGGATGATTTGATTGGTAGCGTCACCAAAAGGATTAAAATTCGTTGTCTGGAAAGCAAGTCTTTGAGACTGAGGGTTCAGTGTCAAACCATGTCCAGCCCACATCCCAAATCTATACATTCCAGTGCTGTCGGTTATCCAATGGAAATGATCTCCTCTTTCAATAAATCCGGGGAATATTGTTGCTGAAGCTGATGAAGGCGCGGATAAACCTCCTGAAGGTCCTGAATAATCATTACCTACATAACCTCCTACCCAATCCGATGTATCATAATTGCTGATATGCCCTTGTAAAGTTATTACTCTTGCCCCAATGATAGGGATAGGTCCTGTATTTCGGCTATTTCCGCCACCACCGATGCTTCCACCCGGCACAGATACTATATCATAAGCCCGTGGAGTGTCGTATAACAAAGCTCCATCAGCTGTTCCTTCAGGAACGAAGATCTTGAAATATACTATTTCTCCAGCGTCTGCTGTATTGACTACAATAGAGACATTACCCAAAAGATTGTAGGTTCTAGACCAGCCACGCAATTCTTCACGCCCACCACGATTGACAAAGGCTCCCACTACAGTATTGATTGGTGGATTGATATGATTTCCTAAAATATTTACTATTCTGGCTCTTGCTTGCACTGTCATCTGGTTGGGTAATATATCATCTACTACTTTCGGTCCGAAGAAATCTGCATCTGGATCATCTGCCCATGACGCATCATTCCATGTATTTACAACCTTTCCTGTTAGTTTTATCGTTCTCCCGGCTGGTAAAGTGTCTCCGGGTGTAGTTGGGTCTGGTGAAGTTGCCAGCACTTTTAGAAAAACTGTATACTCACCAACGCCATCGGGGTCGAATCCGACAACCACATCAAAAGAACCATTTGGTAGTATCTCTAAGCCACCAGCTGGGATAACCATTCCTCCGTCACCTGCTGACAAGACAATACTAAAATTTCCCACAGAGAGACCACCAGTTGCAGCATTATGAGTCGCTGCCAAGAATATAGGACTACCGGTACCAAGTCTCAAAGGAACACCGCCACCATTGGTAAAGGTAAATCTTTTTATGATTTCATTACCATCGTCAGCCCATTCTCCAAAATAATAGGAAGGCAAAATCGCTACTTCTGAAGCAGTCAGCTCATCGCGAACATGACTAATACTCGGATAAACCATGAGTCTATTGGAAAAATCGACCGTTATCGTAATCCTTTTTGTAGGATCGAGCTTTGAGATAAAGACGATTTCGTCTTCATCAGCAACTGGTAAAATATTGTTTATAAGACAATGACCATCATCATTCGTGGTAAGTCTAAATGTAGTCTCATAATAATTTGTATTAAACCCAGTTTCTAAAAGCAGAGCATCTATATAGAAGTCGTTGCGAGTATTTTGAATCAACACTTCTGTAAAATCTCTGGTAAAGATATTGTTGTCAGTAGCATGAACGATGGCATGATAAGGAATACCGGTTGTGAGCGTTCTGACGCTATTTCCTTGTAGATTTAGTAAATCAGCCATCACCTTGACCTCTCTAACTCCAGAGACGAGGCTTGGAGTATGTTCATGCGAACTTGGTAATAGCGGATGTTGATAGACCACTTGTCCGAGACCTTGTTGATTGGGCTGATGGAAAATAGTGCTGCCTACTGCGAGATCATATCTTTGACCCCAGAAATTGTTGCTTGCACCAAAAAGAGCAGAATGGTCGTATTTGAAATTTGCACCGCGATTGGTCTGAACTAAATCTGCTGGATGATTGGGAAGAGGATCAAAGATGATTGTTCCATCAGGTTGAGTAAGGACAGTAGGATATTCAGCTTTTAAAGCAGTAGTAACTATCAAATACTGTTCTTCCTCACCATCAAAGGTATTTTGATAGAGGTTATTCCAGAGCAGAGCTTCAGGCGCTCCCCAGATAGCCCAGTTTCCATGATTGGAAGCGATGATATTGCGATAAATAAACATTTTTCCTAAGGGAGATGTAAAACTATTTAATGTATGGATAGCAGCACCTGCGTATCTTGCTTTGATAGTATCATGGTCATAAGGTAGGGTCAATGGGACATGGATATTGGGGACGCTATTGGCAGTGATAGTATTACCTTTCATCTCGCCTATAGACGCATTTATATCTGGACCCAAAAAGACAGTTCCGCTATGATGATAGAGAGCAGCACCCATTGCACCTTCGCCGGTAGCATGGTTGTCAGAAATAGCATTTTCATTTCTGATATGGATGGTATTGGTCAAATTGGGTGACTCGATATAAAGAGCTGCACCGTAAACATTTCCTTGATGTCTTTGGATGATATTACCTTCCATCCAAGCTGGAACTGCATGGAGCATGATATAGATAGCTACCGCATCTCTTTCTACGACATTTGCCACATCTATCGCTCCGCCAGTTGTTGAAATCCACTCATCTTGCAAGTTTTTGGCGATATTATTTTCGATAGTATTGTCGATGATATGCAGATCAGCACTTTGGAGTCTGAGCGTATTTCTTTTGTAATTGTTGTTGGTAAAGACATTACCAACGATTTCCAGAGGTGTGTTGTCGGTTCTAAAGACTTCAAAGATAGAACCATTTTCAGCTCTGTTTTGCAGTAAGGAATTAAAATTGAATACTTCCATTGTGGGAGATGAAATGATGTCATTGTCACCTCTGGAACCATTGCCATTTAAGGTAAATTTTTCTACCCAGTTCAAAGTGATTTCTCTTCCGCCACGGATAGCAAAACCAGCTGAAGATGTATTAGTAATAGCCTCACCTAAGGTAGATTTATTCATTATATTGCCATCTACAACAGAGTCTTCTTGAGCGAGGATAGCATCTTTACCACCACGAATCTCATTGCCGTGAATGATGCTTCCGTTGGTGATAGCTGTCCCTTTCATATTTAGGATATAGTTTCCTAAAACCTCGACAGTTGTAGCGGAAGTTCCCAGATCAGCCAATATCCCAAAAGCACCTTCACGGGTGAAAGTAGAGGGAGTGTTGGGAACACCTGAAACTATTCTATTGTTGGAGATGATTCTTCCGTTTTGGATACCAAATCCGACTGGGTTTGTGATACGGTTGTCGTCTACGACAGCACCCGGTGTGGCATAAATAGCATAATGCGTGTCAAAAGCAGAATCTGTGACTGCTGCAAGATTTGTCAATGTATTTCTGGCTATGACAGCACCATATCTGATACCATAACCGATATGACTGGTGATAGTATTAAAGGAAACATTTGCTTCTTCTGGATCTGCGGTGATAGCATCGGTAATCTGGATTGGAGTTCCAGCTGAGACTGGATGAGTAGGACCACTACCATTGTTTTCTATGGTGTTGTTTTGGATGATAGCACCATTTTGGATAGCAAAACCTCGATTGTCATAAATCCTATTGTAGAGAACTTCTGCAGCTTCGTCAGCGAGAATTGCACCAGGTCCGATGTTTTGGGCGATAGTATTATTGCGGATGATATGTCCATTTCTGATAGCATAACCGAAATTTCTTTCTGCTGCATTGGCATTGAAAGCGGGAGTAATTGTTGTTGGTTTTGGTGAATCTAAATCATAAGTATATACATTTATATCCCAGTTTCCTATTCTATTGTTAGAGACAGTGGCGCCGGGGTTAGCCCAGATTACTGCATTGTCATTTCTTGTATTTTCAGTTCCGACACCGGTGATAGTGTTACTATGAATGACAGCTTCGCCAGCTACAGTTGTGTCTATCCAGATACCATTAGCTTTCACATTTTTGATTGTTGAGTTCAAGATTTGAGCATCTGGGTTGGTGGTGACTATACCAGAACCGAGGAAATAAGCATTTGTTGGTGCTGGAGGGGTGCCTGCTTGAATCTCAAAACGCCCATCGATAAATACTTGATCAAAATAAGCACCACCAGTGATGGCTGCACCATCGGTTGTGCTTGCACTCGCAAAGCCAAAGAAAGTAGGGGGTTGACCAAAATTCGTATTAACTACACTGCTATTGTTACCTATTACAATACCATTGTGGGCATTTATAAAGTCCGTAAAACTGATGTTTATATTTACCGGTGTTCCACCAGGTGTGACATTGATAGGATTGATAGCATTTTGGATGATAGTATAGTTTAGAGAAGAATCTACAGCGTCAGGGTCACGCTGGATAGAGCCATCAAAGAGGATACCACCCCAGGTATTAGGTGTGCCATTGCTTGTTGGTGGTTCTGGGCGGAAAGTGATGCTTCTGTTAGTAGGAAATGAAGTTACACCTTTTACGACGATGTTTCCTTGCACAAAGAGTGTATTATCAGGAGCTATAGTGATATTTTTGTTTCCTGAAGCAGCCGGTTCTATAGTGAGAGTAGCACCCGGTGCGATAACAGGGTTATTGAAGAAATGATAATTTACATTAGCCCTCAAGGTTCTGTCAGATTGGATAGTTCCAGTGATTCCTAAAGGTGTATTGCCAACAGGCATGGTAGTGAACTGCCAAGCAGGGAGTCCAGCCATATTAGCGGGTGGTGTGGCTATACCAGCTGACATGACATCTACTCTCCAATAATACAATTGAGAATCAACTAAATCTCCGAGATAAAGTGATGTATTGGTAGTTTCTATTTCAAAGATACTCGTTCCATTGGGAGCTGGAAAAGTTCCAGTAAAATCAGCAAAGGTGGTAGACATCCTAAAACGATAATGAGTGATCCCATCCCATCCTCTACTTTCAGAATCAAAAGCTGGTGTCCATTCAAAGTATTGATAGATAGGTTCACCTGTTAGGTTGTTGCTTGGCGTGATCAAAGTATAATTTGAATTTATACTCTGAGCAATGATCCGAGTCCTCGTGAATACACCGGCTGGTATGGGTGCTTCAAGAGCGATGTCTATATTTCCATTAAAGTTGGCTGTCGTAGCCCAGACCCAGCTGGGGTTTGCATCTGGTCCGATAAAGGCTTTGATGGTGTTGGTAAAAGGATCGGTGATGTCTCCTATATTAATCGCATTTCCTTGACCCAGATTATGGTAAAAACCTACTGGATCGGCATTGGAAATGATACGAACCCAACCCGGATTCGGCTCTATACTATTTATGATAATCTGTTGATTACGACTATGTGAGGTAGCATTGAAGGTAATACCCGAAACGGTGTTTTGTAAAGGTGTAAAACCATTGCCAGTCGGATAGCCTAACCAGATAAAATCAAAATTACGAATTGGCTCTAATTCATCTATATCTTGATATTGAGGATAATCGGCTGGGAAGATACTGATGCGGATAGGCTGTTGTTGAGTAATCTTGCCTGGTACGTAGAACATTTCATTGATTTCCTCGCGAGTGAGACGGAGTCTATATTGAACTGTAAATGGAATTGTTGTCAGTGCTGTAGCAAAGGCATATCTCACTTCTTCTTGTCCATTGAACATGTTTTTGATGATGATCTTATGTGATGAACCAGGGGTTGGAGAGGTGGGATTTGATGTGTAATGAATAGTAAATTCATCTAAATCTACTGTGGGACCATTTACTGGAACATTAACGGGTGTATTTACTGCTCGTCCTGTTATAGTAGCTTTAGGCACATTAGTAGTAAAAACAAAGGGGCTACCATGTTCAAACTGCATGGTGATGATCTCATCATTGGTGATATAAAAATTTGTGTAACCGGGTGTACTACCATCTGTTGAGAAATAAAGAACATGAAAAAGACCTTGTAAACGCATTCTATGATCTGTAGGACTATCTGAAGTTATATATTCTAAATATTCTACATCTCTCTCAGGCTCAGATATTGGATTGTCTATCTTAAACCAGGCTGTTGTTTTAGTATTCGCAGGAAATTTCTCAAACTCATCTGTGATTGCAGTATAGCGGACAAGGGAATTATTCCCAATTGGATAATACATTTGAGGAATCTGCCATGAAGGTGGACCTGGAGTTTGATGCTCCCAAATTTCGGAAACCACATTCAGAGGTTTCGTAGTGAAAGAGCCGCCTTGTTGCCAGTTGTTATCAAAGATATTAACTCCAACCGCTCTTTGAACCTGCCAATAATAGGTAGTATTATATTTTAAAACGGTTTCCAGAGTATTGGAATCGATATGCGGATTAAGTCTCATCCCTGTAAAAGGAGTTGGTATATTAAGGGGATTTGAGGTTGTGCCAAGATTGATTGTTTCAATCTCATTATTAGCAGTAATTTGATAATAAGTCTCCGCAGCTGAAAAACTCGGATTTTCTGAAAATCTGACGCGATAACGCCATTCTGGGACCGGTGGTGTCGGAGTAGGCGAACCAAACTCTTCCCAGGTCAAAACAGGCATGACAGAATAAGGCGGAGTCCGAAAAGAGCCTATTTCAGAGGGATTCATTTGTTCTTCATAATAGATGACCCCATTTTCTTCGTGGCTGATTCCATAAAATTGATGAACTCGCCAAAAATAGTTAGTGTCATAATTTAAGGCTTGTTTTATAGGTATCTGAAATGTTTTGGGTGGTAAACCACTTGTTCCCAAGCCAGCTCTTACGATTATAGGTGAGTCAAAATTGGTATTTAAACTTAGTCTTATCTCATAAAAAGATGTAGGTCCAGGTGGTAAAAAATAGCCGTCGAAAGGTGCGCCCAACCAATCTGCGGTATGAGTCCAGCTTAATTCTGGGGTCACAGTAGTAACGGTAGCTAAGCCTTGTGTAGGGTCTTTTAAGGTTATATGCGTGATTGAACCTGATATAGGTATATCTTGTGATGAGACAGTGACTATCACTGTGTTTGAGGGTATTGATTCTATGGTTGGTCCTGTATAAACAGCTGTTACACGATAATGATAGGTGCCTATGGCAAGCCCATTATCTTGAAATGTTGTAGTCGTAGAATCACTCGTTTCGTGGATTGGGTTCCAGGGTCCACCAGCTGAGGTGCTGCGATAAACTATATAATGCCCCAAAGTAAGCACTGACACCGGAGCTGTCCATGATAAACTCGCTTGCCAATGTCCAGCGGTTCCGATCAGGTTGGTCGGAGGGCTGGGGATTCCAGAAAAATCAACTGTAAAATTAATTGTAGCATTCCCTGAGGGACCTATTTCGGAAATATTCAAACCTCCTGCCCCAATGGCTGTCCCTGCTGAATTGGCATAAATAAACGAACTCGGGTCTGTGCCATCATTTATCGCAGTGCGACCAGATTGATTTGAGAAAAAGGCGTTATTGATAGCCCCATTGTTATCTAAGGTTCCACCCGGTCTATAGACATAAAGTTCATCAGGCGGTCCATTTCGGTTGCCAGTATTGATGTTTGCTACCACTTTATAAACCAGCATCCCAGAACCTGGTAGATTTGTATCGGTTATCAAACCTGTTCCAGTATTTCTACGATATTCAACGACAAAAAACTGATTCGGATCGGTAGAATTTATTCTATAGGCTACATCGGTTTGACTTAAAGATAGAGTATTTAATGAATAATCGCCTGCTGTCGTGATGGTCGGCATGGAAATCCAGTTTAAGTATTTATGTTTAACATGCGCGGATATAGACTGACCTGTGGTGTGAGTATTTGCCATCAGACACCAGACATCGATTGGGCTTATACCTGCATAAGAATATCTATACATGTCGGGTGCCCCAAAGGTATGAGCCAATTCATGCACATAAACACCGACGCCTTGGGCAAATTGACCATTGCTTTGTTCGAGATTGACATTGTATCTAAAGACTCTTTTACCATTTATTAATGGCGGTGTTGCATGTTGTATAACCCAGGCATGGGGCCAAAGTAAATAATTCACTTCAGGTCCACCAGCTATCATAAAGACAACATTATCGACATCTCCGTCGTTATCGCTATCTATAATTAAACCTGGATCAACATCATTGGCAATAAACAAAACAGCATTTCTAAGCATGGTATGAAAGCGTGTATTCAATTCAATTTCATCGAAACCTGCGCCTGATATTGTATAATGTGATCTTGGAAAGCCATCTACATAAGAAACTAATGTAGTCCCAGATGGAGCGGGATAAAATGTTGAAAAAACCTCAAGCTGTTGATAAGAAGCATTGTAAAAATAAGTATAAACGCTATTGGCAGTTGTGCTAGCAAAATCTGTCTCATAGCTACTAAAAGACTGGGTAAAGCCAACATCAGAAAAACTAATAAATATCACTAAATTTTGGATAATCCCTGTCGAAGGTGCGCGACTCTCATTTCGCAGATTATCATCATCCATTCGCGACCTTTTTTCGAGGTATCTTGCTTCTGAGATGTTTATACGAGGACTTATCCCTATCTCTTGTGGTGTAAATAAATGAACTGGGTAATTTGAGGGAATTAGATTGTCATTTTCTAGCATTGCCCAAGTCCAATATCCAGTATTAAAATCTTGTATTATAGTAAAACCTTCCGCATTGTGAACCCACCGATGATGCTCGTCACCGGTTATATATAAATCAAGCTGCGTTCCATCAGGTTGTGTCAGCTGTAGCGCTCCGTCTGTAACCCAAACTGCTTGTAGATTAACAAGCAAAAGGGATAGTAAAAATAAAAATAATATGTTTTTTTTCATTGTATAACCTCTTAATAAATTACAAATTACAATTTACAAATTACAAATAAATTATAAATAAATTACAAATTACAATTTACAAATTACAAATAAATTTGATTTCCAAAAAAATCTGTGAAGGTCTGCATTTCCAGGTTGAACTGGTTTACAGTTTCTGTGTCTTTATTCCCCCATAAATGTGGGGGGAGTTTCTCTGCCAGATGTGTCAACTTTTCGTGATGCTGTCTGTATTGGTGGAGCTTGCCTCCGTCCAAACATATTATATAACGGTAAATTGGACGGAGGCAAGCTCCGCCACTACAATCACAAACCGCCAAAAGTTTACACATAAGGTTTCTCCCCTCATATTTATGGGGGGGAGAGGGAGCCGAAGCCCCCTCTCCTGGATTATTTCATTTGTCGGTTTGGCGTAAGCAATATGCCATTCCATTTTCCATTATTTCAGCAGCACTGCTCTATTCACTTTCGTATATCCATCTGTCTGCATTCTGATGAAATATATTCCAGAGCCGACCTGTCTGCCGTATCCATCCACGCCTTCCCAGATCAGATGATGGTGTCCTTTTTCGAGGATTTCATCGACCAGAGTCACTACGCGTTGACCTCTCACATTGTAGATCACGATGCTGGCGTGTTGGTCTTCTTTCAGACTGAATCTGATATTTGTTGACGGATTGAAAGGATTCGGATAATTGGAACGAAGTTCATTGATGAACGGGATTTCTAACGGATCGTCATCACTTGATGCGTAAGGAAATTCCATTACAAACGGATTTACGATAGTTCCTGTTCTTCCCATAGGGATTGCTTGAATGGTTTCTTCGAAATCATATATCGGTTCGCCTTCTTTCCAGATTCTGAATGAGATGATTTCTTCAGGGTCGACCGTTGAAACCAACGGATATGCCCATGTTTGACCATTGAAATTGAACATTCTTGCTTTTCCGCGTAATTCATCACCTACATAAGCTGCCAAGATATAATCCGGATGGATTGCAAAACCATCTTTATGGATTCTCACTATCAATGAATGATTACCCGGTTTTACTTGGATTGTGCCAAACGGATCTGGAGCTGCCAATAAATCAGGTGATGGTGCTGGACCTGGCTCTGGGATAGCTGGTCTATCTATACGCTCAAAAGGAAATCCTTGTTGTCTACTGATACGAACAAAACGAACTATATAAACCTCTGAGGAATCTAAAGCTCCACTCGCTGTCGGTCTTACCCAAAGTCTCAACATATCTCTTGCGCCTATCGAGGTGATCGGATCTTGATAGGTTGGATTACCTTGTCCGGTTGGATTTCCACCTGATATGATGAGGTTTGCTGGAAGTGCATTAGCAGTTCTATCAGGTCCTAGAGCTGTATAGACACCAAAACCACGGCTATCAAAATAAAGATGAGCACTCAATAGCGGTTCAAAGTCTTCATGGATAGGTAAAGCTATCACAAATTCACGACTATCCAATCCACCTACACGGATGCCATCAAAGACCTGACGATTTGGTCCATTTGCATCATGCACAAGAGATATTCCAAATAACCCTGTTTCGATAGGATCGCCAGCATCAGTTCCTGAAGCTATTTTCTGTGGATAATCATCTGGATCATTGAATATCTCAAGTCGATATACAACGATGCTTGCACTATATCTTTCATCAACATTAGTTATATCTTTATCAGAGAATAAAATATAGTATACACTCGAACTTGCATTATTGAAAGAGAATGCACTTAGATCTTGAGCGCTATATGATGATAAACTCTCAAAGAAACCAGCCAAACCTAATGAGTCCATTAATCCCATTAAACTTGTATATTGAGTTTCCGTCAATATTCTCACAGATTTAGGACCACCATATTCATTAAAGGCAAGGTCGTTATAATCAAATATTGCTAAAGCTGAATATTCTAAATCATCATTTAAATACACCGATATCCTCTTAGGCTCTTCGATATTGCGAGCTTGAGTGCCTTCAGAAGTTCCAACAGCTACAGGTGTTAACACTGTAAAGATTTCACCCGGTAAACCACTAACAGCACCTGCTTGTCTGTAAAATGGTGCGTTAGTTAATATATTAGCAGCTATTTCATCCGCATCTGCGCCTTCAGGTTCCAATATCTTGTAAGTCTGTCCTACTATCATTTTATCTATCGCTAGAGGATCTGCTTCTACTACCATAGGGTAGCCAAGATATTGGTCATCTATGATTCCAAAGGCGTGAGCTTGACTATCAGAATCCCGATTTAACCAGAATCTTTTTAGAACATTGTTGTAGTCAGGGGTATTGTAGCGGATATAGATTTCAGAATCTTCTTGTGAGGTGTTTTCTATCCAATAACCTTCACCAGGATTCAGATGTCTCAGTGTAGAAGCACCGATAATGTCTTCCTCGCCAAAATATACCCAGGAATCTGAGACCATCACACCTATATCAGGATGATTGGTCACCATTGCTCTCGTTTGAGCTATTCTGCCCGGACTATAACCCACAAGATTCCAGTTATTACCTCGAATCCTGATCTCTGGATCAAATCTTGGGACATTAGTTGCGGTCAAATAGAAATTTTCATTATGTGATGAATTGACAAAATATCCTCCATCATGCATCAGATAGGCATTTATTCCATAACCTATATCTATTGTTGAGGCTGTTCCTGGTTGCCAGCCATAAGTTGCATTACGAACATCGTCGATATAACCTGTCAAAACGCGATTAGGTGTACCGGGAATCAAAGGTAGATCTGTATTGGCAGCAAACAATCGCGTTGGATTCGCAGGAGTTAGTTCATAATGATTTTCCCACCAAAATACTGTTTCAGCATCGCGAGCAGCAGTATCATATTCAAGGTTCAGTGAAACAAGATTCCAGCCCGGCCTCAGTAAAAGCTTTTGAGTTCTTTCTAAATCTTCATCTGGAGATAATAAAAACTCAACCGTTACTATTCTATCCTCATACATATCTCTGCCAACTATGCCTCGAGTCAGTAGTATTTTATTCTCAGCACCAGCTGCTATTACAAAATCAGCATAATATTTTGGAGTCTGTAGATCGCCATACCCAGATTTTGCCAGCTGTTCAGTAGTTATCTCTATTCCCTCTACATTGGCACCTACCACTACAGGAGCATAAAAATAGCCAAATTCATCGGTAGTAGTGATGACATCTTCATCTTTAACATCAAATCCTGTTGGAACACCCAAATTAACTTTAAATTCTCCATTTACATAAGGGTTGTTATGCGAGATGTATATCTTTCCAATCAGGTAATTTACTCTCAGACTGGACTCAAAATCCAATGCACTATAGGGATCTGTTTGAGGTTCTGCTTGAGGATTAACATGAGGACTCACTATAGAAGTTAAATGGTTGATATAAACCGAAAACTGTGTATCCCAAGGTGAATGACTTGCTGTTGCGTTTGGTATAATCTGATTAGTTGAACCATGAGGATCAAAATTCGTAGTCTGGAAAGCAAGTCTTTGAGACTGAGGATTTAAGGTCAATCCATGTCCAGCCCACATCCCAAATCTATACATACCTTCTTCATCGGTTATCCAGTGGAAATGATCTCCTCTTTCGGTAAATTCTGGGAATATTGTGGCTGAGCCCCAAGCAGCTGTCAAACCGCCTGAAGGTCCTGAATAGTCATTACCAACATAACCTCCAGCCCAATCCTCTCCATCGTAATTGCTGATATGACCCTGTAAAGGAACTACGCTTGCACCAATGATAGGGATAGGTCCTGTGTCGCGTGAATTTCCGCCACCACCGATACTTCCACCCGGCATTGATACTACATCATAAGTTCGAGGGGTGTCGTATACCATAGGTCCACCTGTCTTCCCATCTGGAATAAATAGCTTGAAGTATATTATTTCCCCAGCATCTGCTGTATTCACTGTTATGGATACATTACCTATAATGTTGTAAGTTCTAGACCAGCCACGCAATTCTTCGCGCCCACCACGATTGACAAAAGCTGCCACTACGGTATCGATAGGAGGATCAACATGAGTTCCTGCTACATTCACAACCCGCGCTCTCGCTTGGATGACCATTTGATTGGGTTGGATATCATCTACCACCTTTGGTCCAAAGAAATCTGCATCCGGATCATCTGCCCATGAGGCTGTATTCCAACCGACTATTGAATGTGCGGTTAGTTTTATTCTTCTTCCAGCATCAAGAGTATCTCCTGGACTAGCTGGATCTGGTGATGTAGCAATCACATTTAACCAAGCCTCAAAAGGATCTCCAGGTAATGTGGCATAAGTCTGTGGTGTATATCTTACAATAACATCAAAAGAACCGTTAGGAGGGATTATAGTACCTGCTGGAGGTAATTCTAAACCAAGAGCTATTTCGGCAGCTGTAAGTCCATCTGAATCTGGATATATAATTTGGAATTGACTTATTCGGTACCGTGGGTCGCCTGAAGTTGTTGTATAAGCTGTACCAATGAAAATTGGGTTTCCAGCGCCTAAAGTCAAGGGAACTCCACCACCATTGGTAAAAGTAAATCTCTTATGAACATGATTTGCGACACCTGACCACTCTCCATAATAGAATGGTGGTGCCGCCGCCGCAGCAGCTGCGCCAGCAGAAGTATCAGTTTCGAGAACATGAGTAATACTCGGATAAACCATGATTCTGTTGGAAAAATCGACAGTTATCGTGATTCTTTTTGTAGGATCGAGCTTTGAGATAAAGACGATTTCGTCTCCATCAGCAACTGGCAATATATTGTTTATGAGACAGTGTTTACCAGTTGAAAGCGTGAAAGTAGTCTCATAATAATTTGTATTAAATCCTGTTTCTATAAGCAGAGCGTCTATATAGAAATTGTTTTGAGTATTCTGAATCAATACTTCAGTAAAATCTCTGGTGAATATATTGTTGTCAGTCGCATGGACGATGACATGATAAGGAATCCCAGTGGTAAGTGTTCTGACGCTATTGCCTTGTAGATTTAGTAAATCAGCCATTACCTTGACTTCTCTCACTCCAGAGACGAGGCTTGGGGTATGTTCATGCGAACTTGGCAACAGCGGATGTTGATAAACAACCTGTCCGAGTCCTTGCTGATTGGGTTGATGGAAGATAGTGCTACCTACTGCGAGATCATATCTTTGACCCCAGAAATTGTTACTCGCACCGAAAAGGGTAGAGTGGTCGTATTTGAAATTTGCACCGCGATTGGTCTGAACTAAAGTTGCTGGATGATTGGGAAGAGGATCAAAGATGATTGTTCCATCTGGCTGATCAAGTGCATCATAAAGCTCTTTTAAAGCATCAGTAACTATCAAATACTGTTCTTCCTCACCGTCAAAGGTATTTTGATAGAGGTTATTCCAGAGCAGAGCTTCAGGCGCTCCCCAGATAGCCCAGTTTCCGTGATTGGAAGCGATGATATTGCGATAAATAAACATCTTTCCTAAGGGAGAAGTAAAGCTATTCATAGTATGGATAGCAGCACCTGCGTATCTTGCTTTGATAGTATCGTGGTCATAAGGCAGGGTCGATGGGACATGGATATTGGGGACGCTATTGGCAGTGATAGTATTACCTTTCATTTCGCCTATAGACGCATTTATATCTGGACCCAAAAAGACAGTTCCGCTATGATGATAGAGAGCAGCGCCCATTGCACCTTCGCCGGTAGCATGGTTGTCAGAAATAGCATTTTCATTTCTGATATGGATAGTATTGGTCAAATTTGGTGACTCAATATAAAGAGCAGCACCGTAAACATTTCCTTGATGTCTTTGGATGATATTTCCTTCCATCCAAGCTGGAACCGCATGAAGCATGATATAGATAGCTACTGCATCTCTTTCTACAGCATCTGCGATATCTATTGGTCCACCAGAAGTAGTGACCCATGCACCTTGCACATTTTTGGCGATATTATTTTCGATAGTATTGTCGATGATATGCAGATCAGCGCTTTGGAGTCTGAGCGTATTTCTCTTGTAATTGTTGTTTGTAAAGACATTACCAACGATTTCCAGAGGTGTGTTGTCAGTTCTAAAGACTTCAAAAATAGAACCATTTTCAGCTCTGTTCAATAATAAAGTATTAAAATTGAAAAGCTCCATAGTTTGAGATGAAATGATGTCATTGTCACCTCTGGAACCATTTCCATTTAAAGTATATTTTTCTACCCAGTTCAAAGTGATTTCTCTACCACCATGGATAGCAAAACCAACCGATGATGTGTTGGTAGCCGCCTCACCTAAGGTAGATTTATTCATTATATTGCCATCTACATAAGAGTCATCTTGTGCGAGGATACCATCTCTACCACCACGAATATCATTACCATGAATGATAGTACCGTTGGTGATAGCTGTCCCTTTCATGTTTAGGATTTCGTTTCCAGTAACTTCTACTGGTATAGCTGCTGTTCCGAGATCTGCGAATATCCCAAAAGCACCTTCGCGGGTGATAGTAGAGGGAGTGTTGGGAACACCTGAGAGTATCTTATTATTGGAGATGATTCTTCCGTTTTGGATACCAAATCCGACTGGGTTTGTGATACGATTGTCATCTACAACAGCACCCGGTGTAGCATAAATTGCATAATGGGTGTCATAAGCTGCATCTGTGACTGAAGCAACATTTGACAATGTGTTTCTTGCAATGACAGCACCATATCTGATACCATAACCAGTATGATTTGAGATAGTGTTAAAGGATACATTTGCTTCTTCAGGATCTGCGGTGATAGCGTCGGTGATATGGATTGCAGTTCCACCTGAGGCTGGATGAACAGGACCACCACTATTGTTTACAATGGTGTTGTTTTGGATGATAGAACCATTTTGGATAGCAAAACCTAGATTGTCATAAATCCTATTGTAGAGGACTTCTGCACCTTCGTCTGCTATGATTGCACCAGGTCCTAAATTTTGAGCTATTAGGTTATTACGAATAATCTGTCCATTTATGATAGCATAACCGAAATTTCTGTCTGCATGATTTAAGTTTAAATCAGTAGTGGGTGCTGGAGGTGGAGGAGTTATAGTTAAACCTGTTACATAGATGTCTACATTCCAGTTTCCTATCCTATTGTTGGAGACAGTGGCGCCGGGGTTTGCCCAGATAACTGTATTGTCATTTCTTGTGTTTTCAGTTCCGACACCGGTGATTTGATTGTTATGAATAACTGCCTCACCAGCTACAGTTGTGTCTATCCAGATACCATTAGCTTTCACATTTTTGATTTTAGAGTTTAAAATTTGAGCATTTGGATTGGTGGTAACGATACCAGAACCGAGGAAATAATTGTCCGTAGGTGACCCACCATTGGTTGTAAAATAACCATCGATAAACACATTATCAAAATAAGCACCACCTGTGATGGCTGCACCATCGGTTGTGCTTACATTGGCAAAGCCAAAGAAGGTAGGGGTAGCGGCATCTTGACCAAATCGTGTATTAACTACGCTACTATTGTTACCTATCACAATACCATTGTGGGCATTTCTAAAGTCGGTATTATTGATGTCTATGTTTACCGGTGTTCCACCAGCGGTGACAGCGATAGGGTTGATAGCATTTTGGATGATAGCAAAGTTCAATGCAGAATCTACTGCGTCAGGATCACGAGGAATTGAGCCATCAAAGAGGATACCGCCCCAGGTATTAGGTGTGCCATTGCTTGTTGGTGGATCTGGGAGGAAGGTGATGGTTCTGTTTATAAATGGAGGGCCTGTAACTGCTACACCATTTACGACAATGTTTCCTTGCACAAAAAGCGTGTTATCAGGAGCTATAGTGATATCTCTGTTTCCGGAGGCATTGGCTTCTATAGTGAGAGTAGCACCCGGTGCGATAACAGGGTCATTAAAGAAATGATAATTTACTCCAGCACGCAAGGTTCTATCTGATTGGATAGTGCCGGTGATTCCGATAGGACCACTGCCAGCAGTCATTGTAGTGAACTGCCAAGCTGGAAGACCAGCCATATTGGCGGGTGGGGTTGCTATGCCTGCTGACATTACATCCACTCTCCAATAATACAAGGTAGAAAATGGTAAATCTCCGAGATACAGTGAGGTATCGGTAGTTTCTATTTCAAAGATATTCGTTCCATTGGGAGCTGGAAATGTTCCTGTAAAATGAGTAAAGACAGTCGACATTCTAAAACGATAATGAGTGATACCATCCCAGCTTCTACTTTCAGAATCAAAAGCTGGTGTCCATTCAAAGTATTGATAGATAGGTTCACCTGTCAGGTTGTTGCTCGGAGTGATCAAAGCATAATTTGAATTTATACTCTGAGCTATGATCCGAGTTCTCGTGAATACTCCAGCTGGTATGGGTGCTTCGAGAGTTGTTGGTAAAGCTGTATTAAAATTGGCTACAGTTGCAAAGACCCAGCTGGGGCTCGCATCTGGTCCGATAAAGGCTTTGATAGTATTGGTAAAAGGATCTGTGATGTCGCCGATATTAATCGCATTTCCTTGACCCAGATTATGGTAAAAACCTACTGGATCGGCATTGGAAATGATACGAACCCAACCCGGATTCGGCTCTATACTATTTATGATAATCTGTTGATTACGACTATGAGAAGCCGCATTGAAGGTGATACCTGTAGCAATGGTTGGGATAGGTGTTATGCCATTACCGGTGGGATAACCAAGCCAGATAAAATCGAAATTGCGAACAGGTTCTCCAGAATCCAGGTCTGGATATTGAGGATAATCTGCTGGGAAGATACTGATGCGGATAGGTTGTTGTTGAGTAATCTTGCCAGGTCCGTAGAACATCTCATTGATTTCCTCGCGGGTGAGGGTGAGGGTGTATTGAGTTGCACTTGGTGCAAAGGCATATCTTTCTTCTGTAGCTCCGTTAAACATGTTTTTTATGAAGATTTTGTGTGACGAGCCTACTGTAGCTCCTGATGTTGTAAAACGCACTGTGAAGACTTCATAATTAAAAGCAGATTCTGTTATATTGGCTGGAAAAGGCATAGGAGGGTTAGGTCTATCTGCACTAACTGCTGTTATTTCAGCATTTTGTTCATTATTTGTAAAAATAAATGGACTACCAAGTTCAAACTGCATGGTGATGATTTCATCATTGGTCATAAAGAAAGTCTTGTATTCATCTCCTAAATCCGTCCCCAAGACACGAACCGATCTAAATAATCCTTGAATACGCATCCTATGATCTGTAGAACTTCCTGAAGCAAAATACTCTAAATATTCTACATCTCTCTCAGGCTCAGATATTGGGTTGTCAATTTTAAACCAGGCTGTTGTTTTTGTATTGGCTGGGATTTCTTCAAACTCATCTGTAATTGCTGTATAACGGATTCGACCATTATTAACTAATGGATAATACATTTGAAGAATGTTCCATACAGGATCACCAAAAGGTAGCGAAGTAGTCTGCTCCCAAATTTCTGAAATCACATTCAGAGGTTTTGTGGTGAAAGAGCCGCCTTGTTGCCAGTCATTATTAAAGACTTGGTTTCCGGAAACTATTCCAGTCGCTCTTTGAACCTGCCAATAATAGGTAGTATTGTATTTCAAAATAGTTCCCAGAGTATTTGAATCGATAGTAGGGTCAAGTCTCATACCTGTAAAGGGCATAATCATAACATTAGGATTTGAATTTGTGCCGAGATTTACTTCATCATATTCATCATCGTCAGTTATTTGAAAATAAGTCTCAGTTGCTGGAAAATTCGGATTTTCTGAAATTCTAATCCGATACCGCCAAAATTCGCTAATAGGCGGTGATGGATCAGGTCCCCCAAACTCATTCCAAGTCAAGACAGGCATGACCGAATGTGGCGGCGTTCTAAAAGAGCCTATTTCGGAAGGTGTCTGCTCAACATTTGTGTTGTATTGACGCATATACCAAAAATAGGTAGTGTCATAGTCGAGGGCTTGGTTAAGATTGAGCTGATAAAACTGATCATCTTTATCTGTGATGAGATTTGTCCGATAAGGCTCAATGCCCTCAAAACTCGTAGTGGTACTGATGTATATATCAAAATGCATCGATGTTCCAGCACCATAATTGTCTGGATCATAACCACCAGGAATTGCGACCATTCTTTGCCACTCCAGTTTTGGTGTAACTGTAGTGGTAGTACTAAGACCATCTGGCACTGGTGATATAAGCCATAGCGCCGTCAGATGATTGATTTGTGCAAACATACTTGCACAGTATAGGATTAAAATCCCGAAAAGAAAAACTATTTTTTTATTCATAGTTTCCTCCTTCTATCTTTTTTTTTTTTTATTTATCTAAAGGGAGGGGATGGAGGTGACAATCCGCTCCGCTGTTTTTTTTGGAGAAATTTTGGTGGGGTCAAGGTGACAAGGGGATAGTGACACGGAGATTGCTTCGTGAGTTGATTGCTTCGTGAGTATAGCAAGAAGGAACCTCGCAATGACGAACCGAAGTGACCTCGCAATGACGGTATTTTCCATTCTCCATTCTCCATTCTCCATTCTCTCTCTTTGCAGTCATTTCCTTTCTATCAAAGGGATTCAGCTATTTTTTTTGTAACGAATCTAGTAGGGAATAGTTACAATGAAATAGAAGCTGTGAGAATAAATTGTCATACCATTCCGAATATTTTAAAGGAAACTTGAATTGCTTTTTCTAATTCTTAATTCTTAATTTTGCGTAGCATCAAAGGGTTCCTTTTTTTGAGACAAAATCCCCAAATTAACCTCATCACAATTTTCACACTATGCGACATTTTTACGAAAAACCGATTATTTTTATTACAATCGGAATTTCTTTCCAAAACTTTAACTATATAAGCAAAAACAATGCCAAACTTTTAAAAAGGATAAAATAAAAGGCAAAAAAAACCTCGAAAATCAATGATTTTCATATCTTTTCAACAATCCTATCCATCTAAAAACATTATTTCCCATTTTTCTTATCGTCAAAATCTTTAGAAAATTTAGAAAAAGTTTCAAAAATTCATATTTTTTTTGATACAATTTTTCCACTTGTAAAATATTCCCTTATTTTTTACCATTATTTTAAAAGAACCAATTCTGTCAAATAAATTTTTTGAAATCCTACCTCCCGTCTTTGTTAAGTGGAAAAAATATAATTCACTTGACAAAAAACACAACAAAAATAAATTTGTTATTTATAATTTGTGAATTGTAATTTGTAATTTGTGAATTGTAATTTGTAAATTGTAATTTGTAATTTGTAAGGAGTTTTCCATGAAACATTTTAATACTGCTGGTCCCGTCAACCGACCTAGTGCCTACAAAATAGACCCATTATCTCGCTGGGATTTAGAAGAGATTTTAGGTTTAATACAAGAAGAAAAATATTTCATCCTTCATGCGCCAAGGCAGACCGGCAAAACAAGCTGTCTATTAGCATTAAGAGACTATTTAAACAATGAAGGTCAATATTTTGCAATTTATGTAAATTTTGAAGTCGGACAAGCCTGGCGACACAATGTAAAGAAAGCGACAGATGAATTTGTGCAGGAGATATTGAGTAGATTTCGGGCACTAAAAGATGATTTTCCTTTCCATGAAGCTATAGCTTATTATAAAGATTTAGCTTCTGAAAACAGTTTAAATAATATGCTTGAGTATTTATCCCTTCTTATCAAAAAGCCTATAGTTATGTTTATCGATGAAATAGACTCTCTGATAGGTGATACGCTGCTTTCTGTTTTGCGACAACTGCGTGCTGGTTATGACAAAAGACCCGATAATTTCCCGTCTACTATTATCCTTTGCGGTGTGCGAGATATAAAAGACTATCGCATCCATACCAGCAATCAAGAAATCATCACTGGTGGTAGTGCCTTTAACATAAAAACCGAATCACTTAGACTGGGAAATTTTTCCAAAGACGAAGTGATAGAGCTTTATAATCAACATACTACCGAAACAGGACAAAAATTTGCCGAAGAATGTTTTGACCTTGTGATGAAATACACGGATGGGCAGCCTTGGCTCGTTAATGCTCTTGCGCGTGAGG
>Ga0099364_10001373_pt1 | contig 40355 bp, 29 predicted proteins | sample TergutTh196P3_FD_73070 | JGI IMG/M metagenome (GOLD analysis project Ga0099364, IMG submission 73070) | Microcerotermes parvus P3 segment gut microbial communities from Pointe-Noire, Republic of the Congo - Th196 P3 | ecosystem: Host-associated > Arthropoda: Insects > Digestive system > Gut ...
TATAAAAACTTGCCCGCACACGGTTACGCTCGAAGTCATACACATCCTCCCAGCGTAGGCGCAAGAGGTCGCTGATTCGCAGAGCCGTATGGACACCAATCATAATCAGGACATGGTTGCGGATTTCGCCTTTCTTGAGGTAGTAAGTTGCAAGTTCACGGACTTGGTGTTTGTTGCGGATCGGTTGAGTGGTCATAAAAAATTCCTCCTAAAAAAATCTAACGCCCATGTAACATACTTTTTCAAGTGTTACATGAACGCTGTTTGGTTTGTATTTTCAAGGGCAAAGGCCCTTTGAGACGATAGTAGTTCCTCCTACGCCCGGCTCTGCTATGATTGGCGTATAGGCGATTATAGCAAGGGAAAACTGGCGGTGTAACACTTGAAAAAGCTTGTTACATCACCAACGGGTATAACGAATTGAAAGATTCGTTTATCAAATAAAAAATTTTGGGAGGTACAAAAAATGTTTGTACAAAAGGGTAAAAGGTCAATTTCTTTCCTGTGCTGCTTGGCACTGCTGTTGTCGTTGGTATCGGGGATTCCCCCTGCCACGGCAGAATCTACCGTGTCGAAAATCACCGCCGAACTGCAAGCGGTGCTGGATGACATGGGGGATGGGGATACTGTTCCGATCTATGTTTGGATTGGGGACATCTGCTACGATGAGGTCGAGGAAGAAATTAAAGAAGAGATTGGTTTTGGCCGGGAGGATTTTGCTATTGAGCAGGATGGTTATGGTGCTAATTTCCTCAAACCCATATATGGCAGACCTGAAGCGATGGTGATAGATGATCCATCGAATCCTTTTGACTGGGAGAAATTAGCCAACGAAGAATATTACGAGCTTGTGGAAGATGTGGATACCTACATAGATTCCGAGCGAGTAATAGCAAGGGAGAAATATAATGCCCTTCTCGAAGATTTCTCAAAAAAACATCTTACGGATGCCGATATTATCTTCCAAAGCGAGTATGCCCCTATGTTCATTTACGAAACAACAAAGGCAGGGGTTGCTGCTCTTGAAGCTTTAGATCAAGTCATACACATGGATTTATGCGTTGAATTAGAACTCAATGACTCGAATTTAAACGTTGCCATAACTAACATCGATGGGGATTTCACTAAGGACACAATGGGATTAAGGGGTGAGGGCGTTACAATCGGGATGATTGAGACTTACGTTCCGCGATATGGTGTTGATCTGCTAAAAGACAGTAATATTATACCTCTTACAACCAATCAATCTGGCATAATTCATGCAGATGCGGGTCTTCATGCGGCCTTAGTTGCATCAATTATGGTTGGAAGCGGAGGCGTGGTTCCTGATGCCCAGCTTGTAGCTACGGGTATGGACGCTACAAGAGACGGCAAGCGTCCGGCCAGAAATACATATGAACGTATTGAAAGATTGATAGGCAGAGGTTCCAATGTTATCAATATGAGTGCAGGGTTCGAGGTCGAGGGAGAATATGATGCTTTTGCCAAGTGGGTTGACCACATCGCACCGCATCATAATGTGTCTTTTGTTGCCGCTGCCGGAAATAGCACTGAGCTTGGCGGGAGTAATTTTGGGAGTTATGTAGATTCCCCGGCAACAGCTTATAACGTAATTACCGTTGGCTCATACCGTGCCATGGCTAATCCGAGTAACGACATATTAGCCGATTTTTCATGCTATGTTACAGAGGGAGATAGAGCCAATAAACCGGATGTAATTGCTCCAGGTGATCGATTTAACTTGGGTATAGCGGAATGGCGAAATGCAAAAGGCACCAGTTATTCGGCACCGATGGTAACAGGTGTTATTGCACAATTGATGCAGGCAAGGCCGGAATTGAAAACCCGCCCTGACTTAATCAAGGCAACTATCATGGCATCAAGCCACAGAAAGGTTTTGAATACTAACGGAACAAAGAATCCGGTGCTTGGGTGGAGCCATATGCAGGGTGCGGGGGCGATAGATGCACGGAACGCTGTGTTTGCCGAAAGCACTGACGGAACGATTGCCGCAGATGACTCTGTGCATACAGTAACAGTATTCGAGGGCGAAGACGAATACGACAGTGTATTTTTTAAGCGCGGTGATCCGGTGTCGATGGCATTGACGTGGACTATGCAACATAAGGTTACTCTAACCCCTCATACAAGCGGTGCTGTTGATGAATCCGACATAAAACTTGCCAATTTAGATCTGGAGGTTTACGATTACAGAGGTACTCAAGTTGCCATTTCGGCTTCCAAGTATAACAGTGCGGAATTTGTTCATTTTACCCCGGAATCTGATCAACCATATAAAATTATTGTAAGACGGGGGGATGAAGACGAAAGGGCTGAGGATGTAAAGTTCGCAGTTGCCTGGAGTCAGCCAAAATTCAAGAATTTAAACCAGGTAACCGCGCCCCGCATTACTACAACGCACGATGACATAAGCGATATAGGCATAGGCGATACTGTTACCGTTGAGATTAAATCAGTAGCAGTTTCAGATGACGGCACAAGTGACGATGACACCCAAGATGAAACAATTTATTACACCACAGACGGCACAGTGCCACTGCCTTCTCCCAACGCATATACTACCGGAGTTACCCATAAATATACCGGGCCCTTTGAAATTACATCAGAAAACCCTGCATCACCTGTGGATATCCACAGAAGCATCCGGGCAGTTTCTGTAAATGCAGACGGCGAAGCCTCCGGGTATGCTGTTAAGTGGATCAGGTTCAGATACCGCCCTATGCCTGGCATAAACTACAATATCACAGATGTTGTGGCATACGCAACAAGCCCCGGGCATGGTGACTACGGCATCAACCTGACCCGGGAAGCCCTTGTGATTCCTAATGATTTTGTTCCCGCCAAATACAGTGTTGACGGCGGCAAGAAGTGGAAAGAGATTAAGCCCGCCAATCAAGCCCTAGACAACAACAAAAACCCTTTTAATCATAACGCCAAAAAAGGCAAAAATAATTTTGCCAAGCTGCTGAGTAAAAATTTGGATCTTAGAATTTCCGATGGCACACAGGAGATTGTTTTCCCGCCAATAAAAGCCCCCGCAAAGGTTAAATATGCAATTGATTACGCTCAGGGGCAATTCGCATCCCAAAACGGCGATTGGGTATTAACACTCAAGAAAGAGAACGATGTTAAAAAAGACGTGCTGATAGCAAGAGCGGGTGTGAAGGATAGATATAGCCCTGACAAAGCGGGTAAAGAGCTGGTGAAATATGACTTTAAAGAGAGAAAGGAAGTGCCGGGTGAATTTGCCTGGGGTAGATTTCACGCCCAAAATCCCGCATTGCCGGATGACATTGTGAACGGCATAACTCTTGACCCATTTAACGGCAAAAAAGTGACCAAGTGGACTTACTTTGTAAGAAGCGCGCCAAGCTCCAACGCAGCAGGCACCGGCGATTTTGTTGCGGCGGGGAAAATCCAGAAGGTATCGCCGACAAGCCTTCGGAAGGCACCCAATCTAAAGATTAAAAACGGTTCGGTGAAAACCAAAAAAAATATGTTTTACAACTTCATGCCCGCGCCAGACAACACTATTGACATTGAGCTTGGAGGGGTACCGATAGATTCCACAAATTTTGAGTTGAAAAGAGGGGTATATGAGTTTTGGTTTGGCGGAGGTAAAAAAGCACCCTCGGCAAAACAGACGCTTCCTTAATCATGCACAAAAGCAGGGGCAAAGGCTTTGCCCTTGCTTTTACCCCTTTTATTGTGCGTTGACAGCTGCAACTAAGCAGAATATAATTTTAATGGATATTATATGGGAGGGAAATGAAGATGTCAAGACGTTTTTTATCTATTGCGCTTGTTTCTATAATGGTGGCGGCATTGTTTCCAGTCCCGCCTATGACGGTAGCCGTTCCGCATGGTGCACCCGGCTATGGTTCTAATGGAAAATTTCTTGCACCAATTGAACCTCCTGACCCGGATGCAATACCGATTTACACAGCGCAGGATTTGTGGGATATACGGGATGATCTCGGCGGCTCGTATGTTTTGATGAATGACATTGATTTATCCCTGATTAACGGCGGTCAATGGACACCGATTGGGGATAGCACATCACCTTTCACAGGCACTCTTGACGGGCAGGGCTTTGTCATCCGTAATTTGAAAATCACAGGGGTGATTCCAGTAATTCCGGGAGGAATATCCATAGGGCTTGGGTTGTTCAGTGAGGCAGATAACGTAACGATTAAAAATGTTGGGCTGGAAAACACAGATATTGACATCAGCAACGGAGTGCCAGGTGTTGGGGGTTCAACCATTTCTGCCGGAGGATTCTCCGGGTTGAGTTCAAATACCTATGTATATAATTGTTACAACAAGGGTGATATAAAGGCGGTTGCTGTGTTTAGCAGAGCTAATGTCGGCGGCTTTTTCGGACATTTTAATTCTGGCAGCGATGCTATCATCTACAGCTATAACACAGGCAACATATCGGCGGTATCCAATAGCAGTACCTCCAACTCAAATGCCGCAGGGATATTGGGTACTGCTAGGAGTTCCTTGTTAGAAATCCGCAATTGTTACAATACCGGCAGTATAACATCGGTTGGTTCCGGCACTAATGCTGATGTTGGGGGAATTTTCTGTTGGAATACAGACTTAGGCTGGTGGAGTCCCTCCATCGTTACTATCAGCAACAGCTACAACACAGGCAATGTGTCAGCCACAAATATTGCTGTGCCTACAGGTCCTGGAGGTGTTAATCCGAATCCTACTGCCAGAGCCGGCGGAATTGTAGCCAGTGTACAGCAAGACGTTACTGTTGAAAATTGCTACAACACAGGGGATATATCTGCATCTGCGCTAACTTCCCTTGTTATCGCAGGAAGCGTTATCGGCAGGAACCCGGGTGCAACCTCCACCCTCACCTCCACCTACTGGAACTCCGACGCTTCCCAAACCATCAACGGCAGTCCGCAAGTCCCCAAACGAGGCGTTGGCGACCTCACAAACGAAAGCGACACAACACCGCTTACCACCGCACAAATGCAAGACCAGAGCAACTTTGCAGGCTTCGATTTTGACAACACATGGGGCATATGGCCGGGGGTAAACAACGGTATGCCCATCCTAATCCCCGTACCCACGCCATCCCCAACGCCGGAACCTACGCCGACTCCCACGCCCGAGCCATCGCCAACGGAAGAACCCACACCATCGCCCGAGCCAACTCCAACAGAAGAACCCTCACCTACACCTGAACCGTCACCAACGGAAGAACCCTCACCCGAACCCACACCATCCCCCACACCGGAACCCACGCCGGAGGGCTGCTGCATTGACTACGGCGAACAGGAAAGTATTATTATACAAGGGCAGAACAAAGACGGCACACCGGCAGAGGGTTTCTACATAGACCTTACCAAGGAAACTCTCAATATCCCCAACGGATATGCTGTTAAAGTGTTTAGCAGGAACGGCGGGGCGAAGTGGAAAAATCCGAGCAGTCAGACCCTGAGAGCTAAATTCTCGAAGCTACTAAAAAAAGACCTGACTTTGCATCTCTCCGACAAGCCATACGACAGAAAAACCGGGAGACTTGAAGAGGGTGCAGTTGAGATAACTTTTTCGTCAATCAACAAACGACCCAAACCCCCGAAATTGAGACCAAATTACAGCTTGGGTTCACACTATAAAAGCCATTGGGGAGAGTTTGACGGGCAGTGGGTTTTGAGCGGAGATGACAAGAGCAGGGCATTCAAAGTGGGTATAGAAATCGGAAAGGCTAAGCTTACCAAAGGCAAACCCGATAAGGAGGTTGATGAGCATGGTTATGGCATGTTTCGGGGTACTGCTAGGGATAACAGCGGCATCTGCGTAAGGGAGCTGCCGGACGATGGTAACGTGCTGAAAATGCGATATTTTTTCAAATCCGCCGCTAGAGGAACTGGCACACCGGATGACCCCTATACCCCGGCAAGCAAGCCTAAGAAGCTGAAAATTACAGGCTTGCGTAAGCCGCCGAGGTACAAAATAAACGCCAAGAAGAAAATTATCAAATATAAAGCCAACACTTACGTCAGCATCAACGGCGGCGAGCCGGAGCTGAAGCCTGCTAAAGGGCAGATTGCTGTAACGGCAGGGGATGTTTATGAGTTCCGATTTGGCGCAGAGGTGAAAAAGCCGGCGAGTGCGGTGCAAATGTTGCCGTAGGGAGCAAGCAGAACGAATTAAGCCGGAGCTTGAGAAGACTGCCAGTCGTCCGTCCCCATCCCCTTTGGCAAACTTCTCAGATAATCCATTGGTTTTACTGTAATTTCCCCACGTTGCCTCTTGGCAACCTTGACAAGCCCATCAATTCAGTTTCATCATCCAAAGCTCCCCGCTGCGATATGATTTTACACCCAGTTCAACCTTGGCACGGTTAAGGGTTCTTTCGGAAAATCCGCTGTTGAGGGCAATCTCGTGTATTTCGGTGGATGGACGGTCAGCATCACGCAAAAGGTTGAGCAATAAATCAGCCGCTCCGTCCAATTTGCCGATGCCAGAATCAACAATGCCATCGGCACAGGAGTCACTTTCCCTCAGTACATCATTTGCCGTGGCACTGCATTCGCCCAGCCACTCAAAACCGCTGCGTTTGGATAGGCGAAATGCTTGAGAAACTCCGAGTTCGTCCATATTTGATTTGTGGTGCACCATCGCCGATACGCCATCGGCAACATCAATTTTGCCGACCAGCATAACGCTCAGAACAGAGTTAAAAATGTCAGCACTGCCCAAGAGCCTGTCGCTGGATGCACTGCTTCCCTTGTTGACGTGACCAATCAGGACAATTGCACAATTGGTGCGTTCGGCAACCCCGGCAAGGTGCGTGAACACTGGACGGATGCTCTCGGCGTTGTTCATGCTGACACCTTGGGGAAGATGGGCTTGGAGTGGGTCAATCAGAGCCAGGGCAATCTTTTCTTGGACGATAAGGCGTTCCAAACGGTCATCGGCAAGTGACAAGCCGTTTTCATCAAACAACACGATTTTATCCAGGTCTGCACCCACAATGTCGGCCCTTGGGCGTATCATCCGTTTCAGATGATTTTCTGAATTTTTCAGAAAGACATTGGACGGCGGCAGATGGGCGGTATCGTTCCCCGGCAAGGGCAGTCCTTTGGTCACAGCGGCGGCGATTGCCAGCGATAAAAACGATTTTCCTTTGCCGCCCAAACCAGAGATGAGAGAAACTGTGCCTTGGGCTATGAACGGCTCCCATAGCCACCGGTTTTCTTCGCTTTCATATTCCGAAAGCCGAGACGTTTTCACCAATTCCAAAGTATACTTCTCCTCGCAACTGTAATGCTTGCCATTATACAGCAATCAGGGAATTTACGCAAGGATTTTATGGATAGCGGTGAAGAATATATCCTGCTGGATGTTCGTACTGACCAAGAATTTAACGAGCGGCATATCGGCGGCGCGGTGCTGATTCCAGACTATGAAATTGCCGCCAACGAGCTTTTGGAAATGGGCTATTTGCGAGTGTATGACTTCGGTGGAATCATCGGCTGGCCATATGAAACTACCGGCGAATAATTCTGCAAAAACTTCCGCAAATCCAGACCCCGCAATCGTTTTCTCCCGCACCATTGTTCGCCGTCACTTTCGTCTTGCAGAGCGTTCCGATAACCAGTCCAATCGGAACGTTCCGATTGGATTGGCAAGCAAGGGCTGTGTGTTGACACATCACCCGCCAAGGCTGATTTTCCCTCGGAAAATCAACCTTGACTTGCTTGTTGGGAGGCATCTCCCAAACCCTCTTGGACACCCCTTTTCGGGGGTGTCCGTCAAACGCACTTCGTGCGTTGCTGCGAGCGTTTCACGCTCTATCTTTGTCGTGGTTTCCTTGGCGTTTCTCTGTCTTGTTTTTGCGTGCCTGGCCGTATGTCGAGGATGCGGGATGCGTTCTCCCTGGCAGTCAAAAGCCGGGTCATATTTTCCTTGACGGTACGATATTCGGTGTAGTCTTTTTTCTTGCCGGCAAGCAGTGTTGCGTACTCTTGTTTCAATTCAGAAATCTTGGGCAATCGTGTCAGTCCCAGCCCGTTAAAATACTTTTTGGCGGCACGGTGAAGCCCTATTTGCTCTTGGTGATCAGCGTAATATTTTTTGTCCCAGCCGCTGGCTTTGTAAGCCTTGTAGACCTCGCGGGTTCGCCCATAAATCCCGATTTGTTTTTGCAATTCCGCAATTTCATCCATACGCTTTTCTGCACTCTTGATTTTATCGGAAAGTGCGTGAAAATCATCGAACGCCAAGGCCGCTTTCCCGACCAAATCTTCGTAGCTGTCAATGCCGTTTTCTTTGAGAAAAATCAAAGTCTTTGCCGCTTGTTGGAGGTTAAACACTCTCGCCCATTTCTCATAGCCGATACCCTTGCCTTCGGCTATTTTCGCCTGAATATCAATGAGCAGATTTGCCCTTGTTCCTGTTGGTTTTGCTGGTTGCATTTTGGGGGCAACGATGTTCGTTTTTAGTCGCTCTCGGATGCCCATTTCGGTGTACTGTTCACCATACTTTTTTGCAAGGGTTTTCAGCCGGGTCGGATGCTCTTGGCCAGGTGCAAAGACGGAGATATTCTTGCCTCTTGTCTTAAAAGCAAACCCGTCAGCCATCATCTTTGCCAGAAACTCCTCGAAGGTAGAACAGGTTGGCAAAACCTCATCAATTTTCTGTTTGATGGACCTGATAAAAGTCGGTGGTTTGCCGCCGTTAGGCAAGGTATAATTTTTGCCCTTAGAGGGCTTTGGGTTTTCGATAACAGACAGCCCGCGCTCGGCACAAATCAGGTCAGACAACCGCCGCAGGGCAAAGGAGGAACCAATGAAGTTGTTGAATTTTCCGGTGCAGTCAAGAGTGGTGCTGTTGTAAATGATATGGCAATGGATATGCTTGCGGTCGGTGTGAACGGCGACGATAAAAGCGTGTTTGCCTTTTGTCCAGCGCATCGCCAATTCTTCGCCCACCTCCAACGCTTCCTGCGGTGTGATTTCGCCCGGCTTAAAACTTTGCCGGATGTGATAGGCAAGAGCGTTTCTGTCACCTTGGTCACGCCCGGTAATATGTTCATATTCAATCTTGGAAAGCAAAAATTCTTCATCGGCTGTCCGTGGGTCACAGGCGTATCCCGTGACCAGTTCGCCGTCCCCGGTTTTGCCGGGGTTTTCTGCATAATCTATCCGCAAGCCGAGGGTTACAGCGATACTTTTGCCTTTGTTGATTTTCAGCGGTTTAATCCAAGTGACGGCCATAATTTACAATTCCGCCAATTGCCGTAAAATGATTTTTGCCTGTCCCCAAATCTCGTCATAATGCCTCCGCACAACGTCTAAGTCTGAGGCGTAAACGCTGTGGGTCTGATTGGCTCGTTTGGCGATTTGATTGATGTTGTTTGTGGCGTTGGAAAGCAGTCGTACCATCTCCCTGACGCTGGACAAATCCAAGTGGGTAATCTGCCCCTCTGTCGCCATTCTGAGCATATACGCCCGGATGCTTTTCACCCCGGCTTTTTCCATCTGCCGCTTGATTAACTCGTGTTCTTTTTCGTCCACCATAAAATGAATGCTTTGTGTCCGTGTTCTTTTTGCCAAGTCGCAAACCTCCCAATAAAGATTAGGCACGGCAAGACGTATCGCCCTGCCGTGCCTGCTGTGTTAAATGTCCTGCTCACCCGCCCTTCGCTGGGGAGCCACCGCTTGGGTTTTGCCGCTTTGTTGATTGAGTGCCTTCTGCCGTTCGATTTGCTCCATCAGCGGCATTCGGGTACTTCTTGGCGGGGACTTCAAATTCGTCCAAGTCAGCATAGTCTTCCGGCCCATTGCTCACATCCATACCGCCCTCGATGTTCAGCTCGGCGTTGAGAAGTGCCAGCCGTGCCTCTTTTTCCGCCAGCTGGTCTGCCAATGTAAAGGGCTTTTTCAGTTCCTCTTTCGCCGCAGCCTGCTGTTCGTGCAGTCGTTCAAGGTGAGCTTTGACGTTCTCCAACCGTTCGGGCATTCCCGCCAGCGTGTTGTTGATTCTTGTGATGTTGCCGAGGGCATCCGTGCCGAGGGTTGCCTCGTAGGTCATTGCACCTCGCAGGTGCAGTTTGATAGACTGCCCGAAGCTCTCAAATGTCAGGCTCATTTTGAAACCCATATACTCGCCAATCGGCACATCGGTGTCTTTTTTGACCTCCTTGCAAGCCTCTAACAATGCTTTAGCAGCGGATTCTTTTTCTGTGTAGGTTGTGCCGTGGATGACCATCCCGGCAAAGGGGGCGGAGGCGGTCACAGCACCCGATGTGTGAGTTTGCAGATTGCTGAGTTTTTCTTTCTCTGCGGTGTATAAAATCAAGTCTTTCTCGATACCGGCAATGCGTTCTTTCACCGCCGTAATTTGTGCCGGATAGTGCTGCAATAAATCATCTTCCAGCTTGTAATGCTGGCTTTTGTAATCCGCTTTGAGCAGACGCAGTTTGGCTACTTCCACATCAAGATTCATCTTCTCAGCAATCAGCGGATTGCCTGCACACAGGGCTTTGATTTCGGCATAAGACAGAGCTGTTTCGTCTACGTCTTCACAGCAACGCAGCGGTGTTTTAGAAGTCATAATTTGTGCGATAAATCTCTGTTTTGCCTCTACTGACTGCCACAAATACGAGTCAAAAGTGCCATTGGTCGCATATCTGTAAATCTGCACTTCTGCGTTTTTATTGCCCTGCCGGACAATGCGCCCGGCCCGTTGCGCCAAGTCGCTTGGCCGCCACGGGCAGTCCGCATCGTGGATCGCTATAAGACGGTCTTGCACATTTGTGCCCGCCCCCATCTTAAAGGTTGAGCCGAACAGGACTCTGATTTTGCCCTGCCGGACTTTGGCGAACATTTCTTTTTTGCGGGTTTCGGTATCGGCATCATGTATAAAGGCGATTTCATGTTCAGGAATCCCACGCTCGATGAGTTTGGTGCGAATATCGTCATAGACATTGAACCTCCCGTCCTTATTTGGGGTGGAAAAATCACAGAAGCATAACTGGGTCAGGCGGTCGGCTTGGGTCTCGTCCCATATGCTGAAAATGTTGTCGGTGCAGGCGTTGATCTTGCTGCCCTCGTGGTCTGGGAGGAGAGGGTTGATGAGGCGTTGATCAAGGCCGATTTTCCGCCCATCCGTGGTGATGGACAGCATATTATCCTTGCGGGGATCTACGCTGCCGTTGTGAACTTTGGCGGCTCGTTTGGACAAATCCTCCACCATCTCTTTTTGCAAATCGGACGGCTCTACAATGACATTCTCGTACTTGACATTCGGTACGGGCAGGTCAAGCATATCGGCGGTCTGGATGTCGGCCACTTCTTTGAACATACACATGAGTTCGGGTAAATTAAAGAATTGGGCAAATCTGGTACGGGCACGGTAAGCGTTGCCTTCGGGAGCCAATTCGATACTGGTTTGGGTCTCTCCAAATATGGAAGCCCAACAGTCGAAATGTACGAGGTTCTTTTCCTCTAAAACATCATATTGAAGGTACCTTTGGATGGTGTACATTTCTGTCATCGAATTGGAAATTGGTGTGCCGGTGGCGAAGATAACACCCTTGTTGCCTGTGAGTTCGTCCATATAGCGGCACTTCATAAATAAATCAGAAGATTTTTGTGCATCAGAGGTTGAAAGTCCCGCCACATTCCGCATTTTCGTGTAAAGGAACAAATTCTTAAAAAAATGCGATTCATCAACAAAAAGCCTATCCACCCCCAGTTGCTCGAAGGTCACAACATCGTCCCGTTTTTGGTTGACTAGTCTTTCAAGCCGTGCCTCGATGGATTTTTTTGTCCGCTCCAGTTGCTTAATCGTCCAGCGTTCGGCATCGGAATCTTCAAGCTCGCAGATACCTTCTTCGATTTCCCAAAGCTGTTCGTTGATAAGCCGCTCCTGCCGTTCTTGGGACATCGGAATTTTTTCAAGTTGGCTATGGCCAATGATAACGGCATCGTAGTCGCCGGTGGCGATTTTCGCCACGAACTTCTTGCGGTTCCGCATTTCAAAGTCTTTCTTCCGCGCCACAAGGATATTGGCCGAGGGGTACAGCCGGAGAAACTCCGCCGCCCATTGCTCGGTCAGGTGATTGGGTACGCAGAACAGGGATTTTTGGCACAACCCCAGCCGCTTCATTTCCATTGCCGCGCCCACCATCTCGAAGGTTTTGCCCGCCCCGACCTCGTGTGCCAAAAGGGTGTTGCCGCCATAAAGGATATGGGCGATGGCGTTAAGTTGATGGGGGCGTAAAGTAATCTCCGGCGAAATACCGGAGAATGTAATGTGACTGCCGTCATATTCACGAGGTTTTGTGCTGTTAAACTGCTCGTTGTACAGCTGCACGAGGGTCTGTCGCCGCTCCGGGTCTTGCCAAATCCAGTCTTTGAACGCCTGCTTGATTTGCTCCTGTTTTTGTTGAGCCTTGGTGGTTTCGTCCTTGTTCAGCACACGCTTTTTCTTGCCGTTGGCATCCTCTTTGTAGTCGTACACCCGCACATCCCGCAGATTCAGCGTGTCGGCGATAATTTTGTAGGCGTTCACCCGGCTTGTGCCATAGGTTACATTGGCGGTGATGTCGCTGTACATGGTTTTGCCCTTGCCCGTAACCTGCCATTCGCCGGACTTTTCGTGGTATTTGACCTGATAGATTTTCTGCATCCGCCAAGTGGTTTTGAGCAAGTCGTACATAAACTGCTGAACATACTCCGGGGCAATCCACGTTGAGCCCAACCGTACCGAGATTTCAGTAGCCGTTAGCTCTTTGGGCATGGCGGCTTCGAGTGCCGTGACGTTATCCCGAAAAGCATCATAATGCCTGTAATCATCAGGCAAAACTTCAAATGCTTCTTTGTATTTTTTGAGTTTTTCCCGAATATTGCCGGACAAAAATTCATCAGCGGTTCGGTAGGTATAATTATCCAAGTCACCATCAAAGTGATAATCAAGAAATATAACATTCCGCAGTTCGTTGAAAAGGGTTTTTTCGTCTTTTCCCGTAAGTTTTGACATATATGCCATGTCAACACAAGCCTTTTCACCCAAAGACACCGCCAATGCCTCGCTTGCCGTGTCCACATGGGTGATTTCTACCCGCTGTTTGATGGTTCGTTTGGTGAACATATCGGCTTTGCGTTCCAGATTGCCGTCTTCGTCCAGAATTTCCAGTGAACAGAGCAAATAATAAGAATTATCGGAGCAGAACGCCCGATTGTTGGCGGAACTGTTAATTAAACCGTAATCCTTGGAGAATCGGTCGTATAAAACGGACAGTTCGGCTTGTTTTGATTTGATTTCTTTCTCGGTTTTGTTATCAAGCTGCAAAGTAATCAGTTGATGAACACAATCCCGCAGTGCTATCATGCCTTTGATGCGGTCCAGCGTTGTCACAGGCAACTCCACCGGGTACATCCGGGAATTTTCACGGAAGTATACTTGCCCTTCGCCGATTTCGGCGGCGTGATATTCGCCGCTGTCAAGGTCAGGCTTATCCGTGAGCGTAATCAATGCGTAGCTAAAATTTTTGACGTTATGGTCAGCGGGAATGGAATGATTCTCAACGCCCTCAATGTCGTCCAGCTCGGGTTCGGCGTACTGCCCCTGAACGTAAAAAAGTGCGGTCTTTAGCTGCTCGGCTAAATCCGCACCGTCAATGGGATAACAAGTGGTTTGGTCGTCCCGCCCGAATTTGTTGTTCATGCGTTCATCCAGTGCCATTGTTCCTAAAATCATCTCTGGATTGTCGGCGAAGTAGCGGTTGAGTGGGATTCCGTCGTCGGTTTGCCCTAAGTGAACCCAATCGGGTTCAATGTCAATGGGTCTGTCTCGTTTTTGTAAGAAAAGTATGTCTGTTGTAGTTTCTGTCCCGGCGTTTTTCAAAAAAGCCGTATTGGGCAGACGTACCGCACCCAGCAAATCAGCTCTCTGGGCAAGATATTTCCGCACTTTGGGGTCTTTTTCGTCCATTGTGTATTTACTGGTGAGAAACGCCACGATCCCGCCCGGTCGCACTTGGTCTAACGACTTTGATAGCGATAGGTAAGGCTTTGAGATAATCTCCGCCTTTTCCCCCGCTCCACACCGTGCGTGCGACTTTCACCGCACACGGCGTTCCACCGTTGTATGGTTCAGTATTAACTAAAGCAAACTTGCAATTTTCGAGCATTAAAGAAACTCAATTTTTCTTAGATTGCTTGGAGATTTGCTAAAAGACGCAACTTATTCAGTTTTGCCTTTTGTTTCGGGTTGATTTTTAGTTGTGAGAGGTATTGCCGGATAGTTTCCTCTTGCGTTGCGTGTAGAAGTCGGTGTATGTCTTTGTGAAGGATAATCAGGTTTTCGTATCTATCGTTTCCACCCTGACTTACAAGCGTTTTGTGATGACAATGGATTTCATCTATATCCAACATACGCTCTGTAATTGCACATTTCCCATATTGTGCCGCATAAAGGGATATTCGGTTATCCATGTACTCAATGCTTCTGCCAATTTCCTTTGCCCGCATGAGTAAAAGCATTATATGGGTATTAACGCCTAATGCTTTATGGATTTCCTGTCTGCCCTCCGAGGTGAATTTACACACCGACTTCTTTTTCCACATGGGGTTTTTGTGTTTGATATAAGCGATTGGCACTAAAGGTTTACCACTTAGAAAACGGATTTGTTTGCTCTTTCCGTATTTTTTCTCGATAAACAATGCGCCTTTGTAGTCCCCATGCTTTGAAAGCGCCCTGCGCTTTATTTGGCTCATTCTCACAACATCGACTCGCCATCCTATTGCTATGAAATCGGAACTTACACACGTTGCGATTTGAAAATAGTTGTGCATACCCATGACCATTGAGTTGTACTCGTTAATGAGTGTCGCTCGTTCTTTATCGTCCTTTGGGTGCGCTATTTTCTTTATTTGCTGAATCAGCTTGTCCGTTTCCCTTTGCTTTGCCTTATCGCAGATATGCGATTTGACAACATAGGATGTTCCCTTTTTCATTAGGGTGAGTTTGAATCCCAAAAATTCGGAATAGCCCTTTTTGAGATTGACGATTTTTGACTTTTCTTCGCTAACCTCTAATTTCAGCCTGTCACATAACCACTGTTTTGTGGCTTCATATGCTCTGACAGCATCATTTTTGGTTTTGCAGAAGATTTTGAAATCGTCAGCATACCGCACTATGTGCATTTCTTTTAGGTTTGTCTGCCTAAACGCCTTGTATGCCGCCCCACGGTGAATCGCTCCTGTATTAGTAATAAAATCACTAATGTTATGAGCTGGATGTTTTTCCCACTGGCTGGCTATCCACCAATCCAATTCGTTCAAAACGATGTTGGATAATAAAGGTGAAAGTATACCGCCCTGCGGTGTTCCTTTTTGCGGCATGATTGTTTCGCCGTTCGTGAGAACAATCGGAGCTTTCAGCATTTCTTTGATTACACATAGCAGTTTTTTATCCTGTATTCCCAAACTCCACATCTGTTGCACCAATTTTGCATGGTTGACGTTATCGAAAAACCCTTTGATGTCAATATCCACAACAAAATGCAAATGCGATTTCTGCATATGAACATAGGCTTGAGCGATTGCGTGTTCCGCCGACCTATTGGGACGGAAGCCGTTGCTCTTGTCGTGAAATTTTGCCTCACAGATTGGTTCGAGAATTTGCAGTATGCACTGCTGGACTATCCTATCCCATATTGCGGGAATGCCAAGCGGTCTTAATTTTCCGTTCGGCTTCGGGATTTCAACCCGTCTTACTGCTTTGGGCTTGTACCATTGGAGTTTTTTACGCACGATTTCAACAAATTTACTTTCAGGTATTTTTTCGATGTCCCTAATCGTTAGTCCGTCGATACCGCTTGTGTTGCTTCCTGAATTTCGCTTGATGTTTCTGTACGCAAGGCGGATATTTTCTTCGCTCTGAATTAACGGCATAAGGTTGTTGAACGTCTTTCCGTTACAGCTATCCGCATAAAGTGTATCAAGTGTTCCTTGCAGGCCGTAATACTCCAAATGGCGTAGTTTTGAGTTCTTTTTCTGCTTCGTCGTTGTCACAGTCATCTCCTCCCTTCGGATTCGATTTTCTTTGTCATACTCGAAGCTGTGAATGTTTGCTTTGCTATTATTTGAAACCATAAACGGCTAATGGCTGTTCCTCCGTTCCCATTACAGGAATTTCATCAGTCGTGCCATCGCTCTCACAGAGAACTCGTGCAGTTATGGTTTCCTGCGCTAACTAACCTTTGGTTAGCTTCTCTGCTTTCCTCGTTCCGACAATTCTATCATTACATATGCCCTTAGGTGTCCTCTCTGAGCCTGTGTGCGTGATATCGCCTGTAACGATATAAAGCAGTTCATATCTTCGATTCTTACTTTGCTTCACACACTGTCCTGTCAGACAACTGTACATTTCTATACAGCCTACTTATAGACCCTTACATTCGAGGATTCGTCAGACTTTTCACAGCCATTCTCACCATAGACATTTTGTAGACCTCCGGCATATAGGTTACACCATCCACCTCTGGACAGCTTTCGTTGCGTTGTTGCCACAGCCGCAAGACGGTAACTCTCTGCCGACTTTACCGAGCTTCTGAACATCTGCCTTTTGAGCAGAGCCAGTCGGAGTATCAAGGTTGGCGTTTTAGGGCGTTACCCCATCATTCCACCAATCGAATTGTCAGTTTGCAATTATTCTATTTCACCTCTCTTTCAAATTTGCACCTAAACTTTTCATTTAGGAACGAGTCGCACCAAAAAAGTAGTTGTGGATGCTAAAATTGTGTTTGTCATAGCGTTTGTCTGGTAGGCCATAATTGCCAAAAGGCACATTGCCAATGGCCAAGTCAAAGAAAGCATCAGGCATATCGGTTTTCTCAAAGCCTGTTTGCTGGATATTTGCCCTTGGATAGAGTTGTTTGGCAATTCGGGCGGATATGCTGTCCAGTTCCACGCCGTAAAGCTTCGACATTCTCATACTTTCCGGCAGTAAACCAAAAAAATTACCCACACCGCAGGAGGGTTCTAAGATGTTGCCGGATTTGAATCCCATGCGTTCTATGGCTTCATACATCGCCTTAATCACAACAGGGGTGGTATAGTGGGCGTTGAGGGTGCTGGCTCGTGCCAGTTTCCAGTCCTCTGGCGACAACAGCATATTGAGTTCGAGGTATTCGTCTGTCCATTGCTTGTTTTTGGGGTCAAAGGCTTGCGGTATACCGCCCCAACCAACATATCGAGAGAGTATTTCTTGTTCATTGGGTGCAGCGTCACGCTGCTCGAACTCCAAATCGTGTAAAAGCTGAATCGCCTCAATATTGTTGCGGAATTTTGTTTTTGCCCCGCCCTCACCGAGATGGTCGTCTGTGATGATGAAATTTGGTGCGGTGGGCGTAGTTGGAACAACCATAGGCACTTGCTCAAAAGCTGGCTCTTGAACTTTTGGGGGTTCGCTTACAGGCGGCGGTTCGAGAGGCTCTTTTGTTTGCTCTGCCTGCTTGGTTTCCCAAGCCTTTTTGTAAACAAACCAAAATAAATCATCCGCAATGTCGTCATCATAAAAGCCCTCTGGTGCATCAGGTTTCAAGTCTGCGATAACCTTGTCGAGTGCGTCATTGAGGGGTTTTCGCAAACTTCCTCGGTTGTCGGCAAACCGCAAATGATAGGCAAATTTTTCGTTGGCCATTATGCGGTCGTAGACTGTTTGTTTGAGTTGGTCAAGGTCTGGCGATTCCTCAATGATTTCAGGCTCAGTCTGGACTGGCACATTGACACGAGTTACAGAGCGTTCACCGTTGTCGCCGACCATTGAAATGGCGACATTATGCCCTGCTTCAAACACTTTTTGGGTGTAGTCAAAGAGCATATGTTCCGGGATGCCAGCGCATTTGACATTTTCGATTCCGTCAATGGTTCGGCTTAAAACTTCCACTCCCAAAACGTCTGCCGCAATGTGAGCATCCCCTTGATACAGCTCGTAAAATGCGCCCGCCTGAAAGAAAAGTACAGCGTCTTGGTTGTCCTTTTTGGTTTGCAGATACTCGTCAAACAGGGTTTGCTTTTGAGGTTCGGCAACCGCAAAAGCACCATCCCCGGCAAGCTCTGTGATCCGCTTGATGGCTTGCGGGAGCGGCACTGGCAGGGTGTCGCCGTAAACCTCACGCACAAGCTGTACCGCTTCGCGGGAACGAGGGTTATCAGCAAATTGTTCCGCCAACCGCGCTTTGTCCCCATCCGATATGCCCGTCAGGACAGTATCGGGGTCAATATCGGCGGACAAATCAACAGCCGGGGCTTCTGCCTCGGCTGTTGGTTCTGCGGGTTTTTCTGTTTGTTCGATTTTTGCCCTCTGTTCCTCCGGGCTTGGCAGTATCGGCAGCGGCGAAAACATGGAAAACTGTTCGCCGATGATTGGTGTTTGGCCGAATGTCGGAGCAGCGGGGCGGGAAGGTGCTTGGGCTTGCCTGCCAAAGTTTGGCACGGGCAGTTTGTCAATGCCGGGGAAAAGGGTGTATGTCCCGTTGCGAAAGGCTGTGAGGCTTTCAAACCCTACCTTTCGGGTATCGTAGTAGCGGTCGTCTTCGGGTGTGTTCTCAAAGATGCTTTTCATCTGGGCAAGCATGGTGTCGATGTTTTCGGGATGATCTAAAAAATCCCGGATGGCGTTCTTTTCTGCTTGTTTCGGATCATTAAAATTCAGCTCTTGGGCAAAGGGACGCTGATATTCCTCCGGCAAATTATAGTAGAAGTTCTTGATGTTGCGGACAAGGATGATTTCCTCGTAGTCGGGAATTTGATTGCATTCGGTACGGGTCACATACCGCCCTTCCCGGATGAGTTTATCTATGCGTTTGACGGCAGCAGCCCATCCGAGTTCTACTTTGTCGTATGGCTCAGAAATATTCCCTCGTGTCAAGGTGATTTTGCCTCTGAATCCATCATAATTGCTGTCATCTGCACCGCCTAAAGCGTGGCTGCTGCCGCTGTCTTTGTACCGCTTTTTGATGAAATCTTCACGTTCCTTTGGGGTATGTTCTTGCAAAAAGAATGACAAAGTACCCAGTCTTGTGTTGCTATCACTTCTGCCTGCAAAGAAATTATCAATTTCATCTTCGGTGATAAATCGCATAAAATTCAGCGTTGGAATCTCGGCAACAGGAAAACCGTGGGCGGGGTTGCCGGATTTTTCAAGCAGATCCATTGTGCGATACGGGTCACGCCAAAATCGGATGGGAACATTGCCCTCGTCTGCGACTGCGGCAATATCTTCTCTGAGCTTGTTCAAAATTAAGGTATACTGATTTTTGTCGGACAACAATTCGGCCATGTTTTCATCAATTTTCGGATGTGCTTGATGAAACGCCCATTCTTGAGGGATTTTCTCGGATAAACGGACAGTTTCCTCCCACAAGTGCATAAGTTCTTCGGGTGTTGGGCTGTTTTCAAGGGCTTGGGCTACGGTCTCTCTGAGTTCGGCTAAACCACGGATGAGATACCGGTGTTCCCGCTTGCTGTCTTCTATAATTTCTCGCTGTTTTTTGTCCATGGCTTTATGAATGTCCCACTGAACATCGCTGATGCCCCGTGTCATATTTTTATATATCTCAATCACATCGTCTGCTCGTTCTTTGCGTTCGTTGTGCAGGGCTTCGTCCAAAATATCATGGGAAACAAACTGCCCTGCGTTGTACAGTGCGTTTACTCGTTCAGCGGCCTGTTCCCAAGGAATCACGGCAAAATCACGAGCCAGCAGTGCAGATTTTCCAGTGCCCACAGTAATTCCCGCATCATCAAACCACATTGACACCTGTTTTGTGCCGAATTGATAGCCCTTGCCGCCTGCTGAGGGGCTGTGTCCCCAACGACCGCTGAGATATTCGTTTTTCAGAAATTCAGCGTTTTCTTCTTGTGATAGATTTTTTGCAAAATGTGCCGCAATCCGCAAAATGCTGTTTTTGCTGTTGCCGCCGTCCCGTAAAATAGCATCAACCTCATCCAGAGTGATGGATGAGGTTGACAGGGTTTCGGTTATGGAGGTTGTCCCAAGTTGGGACAAAGCATCGGACGGGGCAGACTCTATGCGTAAATCAGTTCGTTCAGCACCATCTCCTGAGCTTGAGCGTTCAGGGCGTTCATCATGGCCGTCCAGCCCATCGGGTCTGTCGCCTTGTCCGGCAGTCTGGATTTGTTTTTCTCGGTCAGGTGGTTCATCACCTGCTCCAATCTCGCTGTTGCCACTTGCTCCGTCTCCCGCAGGTGCGGGAACAAGGTCTCTTTCAGCAGCATGGTGTTGTACGTCATTGCCCGGTGGTCTTTCAGGAACACTTTCCGCATCCGGGCGTATGTCCCCAGCGGTTCGGTCAGTTCCGGGGGCGGCTCTTGCAGGGTCAGGTTTGGCAGGAGGTAATCCCCCACCGCTGTGTAGGTTAAGGCTTGGTTCATTTTCAGCACTCCTTTCAGTTTCGGCGGCAAGGCTTGCGGCCTTGGCTCGCTCGTGTTTTTTGATGGTCAGTTCCACATCCCGCAGAACCTGCCCGGACAATTCGCAGGATGCCGTTCCCAACGAGAAAACCATGTCCGGCGTGTTGAAATCCAACACACATTGGAAATCTTCATCATCAAAATGTTGGGATGTATCCAACCCGCACCGTGACATCAGCGTGTAGGAAATGCTCACGGTCAGGGCTTCCTCAAATCGGGCAAAGAGGTTGAAGTCCTCAAACTCTTCTAAAAGGCTGTCCTCGGCTCGGATGCGAATTTCACGAGCATTATCCTGAGTATATTCCTGTGCAAGCTGTTTGGCAATGCTGCGGAATGAATCACTGAGATTACCGCCTACATCCTCATAAATGCCGCCAAGTGTATGCAGAACCAGCGGCTTATGTTCGGCTTGCATTTCCCAAAGATGAACAGGGCGTTTTTGTCCCTCTCTGCCCGGTTGCGTGTCAGCTACATCAAAGACATATTTCAGCCGGGGGAAATTGCCCGAATCATCAATCAATGCAATGCCTTTTGAACCCATCTGAACAATCAAGCCAAATCTTTCGTTCCAAGTTTCAATGGGGGCGCAGGCGATGGCGTGAGGCCGCTGACCGTAAATCAGCAATTGGTCCGGGAACGGATATTTGTACATATTGGCGGCTGTATCGAGAAATTTCGTCCAGTTTCCGCTCTTTGCCGTGATTTCTTTGGCTATACGCTCCGATAATACGTTATAAAATTGCAGTTTGTTCATCATATATGGGCTGCACCTCCGGTTCTGTCAGTTTTTTCAGTTTTCGCAGGGTGTTTTGGGCAAGTTCAGCCATTTCAGGGTCGTCAAAATGTGGCATCGCCTTTTGAATGTTGTTTATCAGGGTTTTGCGGCCGCCTGCCTCAAAAATACTCATCAGGCATTCTTCCTCGTAAGTAAAAAGTTCTGTGTTCATCCAAGTCCACCTCTTTCCGTCACTCTCTGTGAATTTGATTTATCCTGTTGTTCCATGAGTTTTCGTGCTTGGGCCATTTGCTCTTCAAGCCGTGGTCTCTTTTTAGAGGACACAGGGCGTTGGGTCTGTTCGGGCGGCTTTGTCTCGATTTGGGACGAGGTTGGGGGCGAGGGGTCTGCAATTTTGAGAGGCTGGCGTTTTTCTTCGCCTAAAAACGATTGTAATTCCGCAAAACCTACCCTGTCAACGTAGTGAGAGGTTAAATCACCGCCTGATTTCAGCACAATCACATCGCTCATAGAAACAGAACGTCCCGTGTAATCTTCGGGACGGTCTGTGTTGAACTTTTGAAATATGCTGTTCAAAAGAGGGAGTTTGTCGGACATACTTTCAATGTCCTCCGGAATCGGTGCGGTGTAGACCAACTCATAATTTGCCCGATTGACGGTCAAATTCTGATTTTCCAATTCTTCCATAGAGGAAAACCGAACATTCCGCAGTTCCTCACCGTCACGCACTTGATAAATCCCGAAACGATGATCCATGCTGTGCAGTAATTCTGCTTCACGCCTGCCTTCAGCGTTCGCAACAATCGCCAACTGTGCCGACCGGACAGGTGAAACTTCCCAATCTGCGTATGTAATCCCGCAAAAACCATCACTGCTGAATGTAATGATTTCATCACGGTCTAAAGCGATTGCTTCGGTGTTGTCGGGGTAGAGGAGGTATATTGTGTGGTCTGTGTCAAACAGTTCAACCGCTCTGTCAACTGATAGCGGGTGCATATCCGGCTCGGTGTAGCCGTAAGCGTTGAGGTCTGCGGCAGATACGGTTGGGTCTGGCAGAGAGAGGTCAAGTGTAGCAGCTTCGGGTTTCTGAGATTCCGGGGTTTCCGGCTTCGATACAATAGGCGTTCCGTCCTTGTCAAAGGTGATTCGCATTTCCTCGCCGTCAATTTCTGCGGCTCCCCGAACAGGCATATATCCCTGTTCGCTGATATTCTCAAACCATTGGATTGCAAAATCATTGAGTTTCCTTTGCAAATCAGGAATGCTGGATTGCCTTCCGTTTCCGTCAACGCTCAATCCCACGCCGTCCTCTATCCGCTGATAGACGGGGGGTATGCTTTGCTGAAACTCAACGGCGGTCAGTGTTTTGGCTTCTTTGTTGATTTCAAATGTCATCATCGGGTCATAGCATAAGTCACCGTTTAACGTGTAAGTGTGCATGATGGAAATGCGGTCACGCCCAATCCATTCAATAGAAAGCGGCTCAAATCCATCAGATTCAAGCCGCAGATAGCGAATCTCCCCGCTGAACATTCTTGGAAACAATTCTGCGAATCGTCTGTACAATTTGTGCGGCGGTGTATTTGTCTTGCTATACGGCGGCGGGGTGGGCGCGGGATAAGAGGGCTTTTCGTTTTCCGCTGTTTCGGCGGGCAGCTGCGGCTGCCTTTTTTGCTCAATCGGCATGGCTTGAATTTCTTGGTGCAGAGTTTTGAGATAGCCGAAAAATGTAGTTGAATCGCCTTTGTGTTTGCTCTTATAATAGCGGTATGTATTTCCTGTGATTTCAGCAAGTCCTGTATTCACCCAGCCTTGTGTCCGCAGTGGCAATTTGATGTCATACAACCGAAACAGGTCAAGCACAGGATTTTTACCGTCAAACGCATATTCTTTATAGGGAACGGCAATGGATCGTCCGGTTTCAATCGCTTTTGCAATTTCATCAATGCGATTATCATATTTTTCTTGCTTTTGGCGGGCTTCCTCTTGCCGCTTAACCTCAGCTTCGGCGGAACGCTGTTTTTGCCGTTCGTCTTTTGCCTTGCGAACGGGAATGTTATGCTTTTCGCACTCATCAAGCCGATTGACCACTGCTGCGTGTTGGTATAGTGAAAACTTCGCCGGGTCTGCCAGGTCTTGCTCAAACCGCTCAGCCACCTTTGCAACAATCTCATCCAGTTCGGCTTCTGTAGGCAAATGATTCTCCCACTTGTGAGTTTCTTCGTTCCATACATCACGGAAATACTGCGAGGTGCGGTCAATCATCCCGCTCGCCGTGAGAAAATAATGCTCTTTTTTCTCAAATTCCTCCCGGCTGAAAATCTGATATTTTCCAATGGGTTCTTCAACAGTTACACGGATTTTCTTGCCGTCATGATTGAAGTTGTGGTCAGCAAACACAGGCGGCATCAAGACATTTTTGCCAACAGTACGCTGGACGAGACCCTCTGCATATTGGGTGAACGTATTCATAAATACTGAATTGTCCGTTTCAGCAGAGGGCGTTTCAAGGACGGTTTGCCCTGCTGTTTGTTGGCTCAAATCAATGCCACGCTCTTTGACGATTGCCTGAAATTTCTCGTCAATCGCGTCAATCAGTTCCGCCGCTGTCTTTCGGATGGTGTCCAGACTGGCATTGAGTTCTTTGACCTCCCGCCCATCAGACCATTCCGCCAAATACCCAAAGCTGTTGGCGCTGGTTTCAATGCCGAAATATTGACAGACTGCATACGACACGCCTTCGGCTTCAATTTCTTTGGTTTTGCTGTCTTTTGGCTTGAAATTCTCATCTTCTTGCACCAAACGATCTTTGTCATGCAATGTATCGTGGGTCATTTCGTGAATCACGGCACACACTGTTTGTTTTTGACTCATGCCTGTGCGGATGCCGATTTGCTCACCGAAACGGCAGTACCCATCCGTATCCTCCGGCATCGGTTCAATGACGATGGGTAGGGGCGACACAGCTTTTAGGGCATCCATGAAAGCTGTGTACTGCTCGACATCGCCTGCCAAATCAGACACAAGAGAGGGTAACGGTTCGCCTTCGGTTTGCGATTCGTCATAAACGTGCCCAACCCTGAACTTCGCAACAAAACGCTCTTCAATCTGTTCCATAACCGGCATCCCGTCTTCGCCAATGACCGGTCTTTTTGTTTCAGGGTCAAGTTTTTCCTTTTCCTCTTTTCGGACAACCGGCACAGGGACTATGATTTTGATGCCCTTTTCGCCCTTTTTTACATGACGGTTGAATTTGCTTTGCCAGCCCCGATAGGATGCCACCTGTGTCGCTCCGGGGCGTTGCATATGGATTAAAAGCGTGTTGCGGGTTGAATAGCTGTGAAACCGGGACATTGTTTTCAGATATTCCGTAAATTTATCGCTGTCAAAAACATCTTTGACCCCCTGCTCTAATTTTTCGGCGATTTCTTTGATTTTTGATGTGTCAGCCACCTATTTCATCTCCTTTACGTTGTTTTTTCGGTGTGTTTTGCTTTTAACTGCTTCGTTATAGGTCATTGTGAATTCCCTCCAAACATTAAAAATTCACCCTCGTCAAAAAGACCAAGGTGTTGTGGTGGACAGCGGGGTAGTTTTGTGGTAAACTCGGTGATATTATCGTCTTGAGGCCGCCATTCAAGCCAAAGGTTGTAGATTTGAGAGTTTTGAGGATATAAAGGTATAGGTGGCGCAATTGTCTGACCGCATCATTTTTCACTGCGACTGTGACAGTTTCTTTGCCAGTGTGGAGGAAACTTTTCAACCTGAATATAAAGATGTGCCGATGGCGGTGGCCGGTGACCCGGAGCTGCGTCACGGCATCATCCTTGCCAAAAATCAGAAGGCCAAAGCGTTCGGCATCAAAACCGCTGAAACCATTTGGAGTGCCAAGAAAAAATGCCCGGATTTGGTGTTAGCCCCGCCTCGGCGTGGTGCATACAGCGATTTTTGCAAGCATATCAACAAAATTTATGAAAATTACACCGACCAAGTGGAAGTCCTAGGCATTGACGAGAGCTATTTGGATGTGACCGGTTCCCTCCACCTGTTCGGCGGTGACCCGGAAATTTTGGCCAAGATCATTCAACAACGCATTGAAAAAGAAACCGGGGTAACAGTGTCTATCGGTATAAGCTGGAACAAAATTTTCGCTAAGCTAGGCAGCGACCAGAACAAACCCAGCGGCATTTTTGTCATCACACGGCAAAATTTCCGTGATACCGTCTGGCATTTGCCCATTTCAGAACTGTATTCTGTAGGCAAAAATACCGCTGAAACCCTGCGAAAGCATTTTATCAGCACCATCGGCGAATTGGCTAGGACAAGTGAAGCAGTCCTGACTCGTTGGCTTGGCAAGCATGGCGGTGAGCTTTATCGCTACGCAAACGGGCTGGAAGAGAGTCCAGTTCTTCGTGTCGGCGAGGGTGAACCGGTCAAGAGTGTGGGCAACGGCAGGACATTCAGGCGTGATTTGACCACTCGGAGCGATATTCATAAAGGGTTGGTTGCCCTGTGTGATTCGGTTGCGTCCCGGATGCGGAAAAAAGGTGTGAAATGCCATACCCTGCAAGTGACCATCAAGGACGCAACCCTGAAATCCATCCAACGTCAGAGAAAACTCGACAATCCGACCTATCTCTGTGCCGAACTTGTGGCTGTTGCCGCTGAAATTATCGAAGAAAACTGGACAATCGGAAAACCCATCCGAATGCTGACCATAACAGGGCAAAATCTAGTTCCGGAAGACCAAGCGACCGAGCAGATCACCTTGTTTGACACCGGTGGCAAGAGGTCTGAAAAAACCGAAAAACTGGAAAAGGCGATGGACACCATCCGGGATAAATACGGACGGCAGAGCGTCCTGCCCGGTGCGTTTTTGGGGAATGACTTGGGGATTGACGGGGAGGAGTAAAATTGAACAACCCCTTGCCACCACCCCTGTTTTCTGCTATAATTTCACTATAATCAAAGAAACGAGGTACATACCAATGAGCGACAACAACACCCCCAAAACAATGGAGGAAGAATACAGCCCCGACACATCGTCTGCCAAGAAGTGGGCAGAGTTCGTGGAGTCCACGGTTGTAGACTTTTTCTCCAACAACAATCTGGAAAAACTCACCATCGAGGATGGCGGCGGCAACAAAGCCAAAATGGGCCGCACCAAAGACAACGACATCAAGTTGGAGTACAGCACAACTAAACTGCTGTAATCACATTCCCGAAACCTACAGGGGCGGCGTTGCCGCCCCCCATTGCTGTACTCACCCTCCAAACCCATCGTCATCATCGCCGAACCCGTCATCTTCAAAGGCGTTCGGGATTTCTTCCTCGTCCTCAAAAGGGTCTACGTCCTCTATCTCTGTGTCCTTGGCAGTATTTTTTGCCTGATTTTTGAATTTGCGTTTTTTGATAAAGAACGCAACGCCAAAGGCCGCAACCGCCGCAATTCCCACGAAAATAATGGTGTTGTTGTCCGAACCGCCGCCTGTGTCTTCTTTGGGGGCAGGAGGTTTTTTGGAATCGGGCTTTTGGGTGTCGGCTTCGGCAGGAACAAGTCCTGTTTGGATGGTTACGCCGTCCATTTCGGCAAGTGCGACAAGATCGCTTTCACTGACAGCACCTAAGAAATACACGTTATCCTGCGGACGCAAGCGGTCTATCACAAGATAAAACGCATTGCCCGCAGGGGTGGTGAAGGTGTAAAATTCTTTGCCGTTTTTCTCGGTGATGTTGTCCAGCACCGTACCCGCCCCTTCCGGCGTAAAAGCGTCTTGGGGCAAGGGTGCGGATGCCTCGGTTGCCGGAATGTCGCCATCTTTTTCGGCGGCGGATGCGGCGATTTGCAAGGGGTTCACAAGCAAAACAACGCTTGTGAGTGCTATAAGCAATTTTTTAATCATCGTCAAATGTTTCCTCCTTGACCTGTGTTTTTGCAGGCGATTCGGGTGGTTTCGGCTCGTGAGCGTGGTAGGTTTTCAGCATAGCGGCGAGGGTGTCGCTCGTTAGATTGTTGGCTCGTGCAAACGCCGCAACCTCATCATCTTCCGCCTCGATTTTCTGTTTTTCCAGCTCACGCAAACGGGCGTTGGTTTGGGATAGCTTCACCTTGGTTTTTGCGATTTCTTCAATCACTTTTTCCAGTTTTGTCATTGTCAGCCTCCATTCTGAACGTAGTTTAAGGGATTCACTGTTGCCCCATTGATATGTGTTTCAAGATGCAAATGCGGCCCGGTGGAACTGCCAGTATTGCCCGACAGAGCAATCAAATCCCCGGCTTGCACCGTTTGCCCGACCTTGACCAAAAGCGAATAGCAGTGGGCATACAGGCTTTTCATTCCTTCAGCGTTTTCAATAACAATATAATAGCCGTAACCGCCTGCGTTGAACGCCGCCACGGTCACCTTGCCCTCCTGCATAGACCGGATATTTGTCCCAACCGGCAAGGGAATATCCACCCCCTTGTGAAACCGCTTGTCGCCGTATATCGGGTGTGTCCGCCAGCCGTAGCCGCTGGAAACAAGGCTTTTCCAGTCAAAAGCAAAGGGGCTTTGGAAAATCCCATTGCCATCGCCCTCGATTTCCTCATTGTCAGGGTCAAGCCACTCCGTATCATCGCCGTCTTGGTGGTTTTTTTCAACGGCTACGCCGATGCCGCCCATGAGCATACCGGCGGTGGAAAAGCAGGATGCCATAAAAAACAGCAGCAAAACAAAGAGCAGGAGTATCCCCACCGCTATGGGATGGCGTGTGACAGCCGTGGCAACGGCTTTTGCGGCTTTTTGCGGGATGGCAGTCGCCTTTTTCGCCGTCTGCATCGCCGTTTGAGAGGTTTTCTTGCGAGCCGCCTTTTGGTACTGCTTTTTGATGGTTCGCTTTTGGGCTTGTTTGGCTTTGTTTGTCTTGCCTTTGGGCGATTTTTGAGGTGTTTGGCGGGTGCTGGTTCTGGAATTAGACCGTTCCGTCTGCACCCTCGACCGTGTTGACCTTATCCGTGGCGATTGCCGGGTTCTCTGGGCAACATTGCGGCCAGTCCTGTACAGAGTTTCGGCGGCACGTTCGGTTTGGTGTGCCGTTTCAAGCCCGGTGTTTTCCCGTTCCAGTTGACCGATTTTCTGATGTGCCGCCGAGTATACAACACTCGTGACACCATAGGCTGTGTTTGCCGGGCGTGGCCTGCCCTGTGACTTCAATGGTTTTACTGTTTCTATGGGCATTTCAGATTTATCAAAATGCAGTCGTTTGGGACGTTTAGCTTTTGCCGCTTCCACCAACAATCTGCCGGGTTTTGGTTTTTCTGAGGTTCTTGGAACGGCAACAGCAGGTTCTCTTGGTTTTTCCTCTTGCTGTTCTACTTTTGGTGTATGTTTTTGAATTACAGGGACTTCCATTGTTTGTTGTTTTGCTTGGGGTAGCTGCTCAATAAAACCTTGCTTTCGCTTGGCTTTTTCGGGTGTTTTGGGTTGGGGTCGTCCGGTATCTGTTTGTTTTTCCCGGAGGTCAAAATCTTTTTCTCGCTGGCTGATGTTCAGCACATCGCCCGTGGCGGCGTTGTGTTCCACTAGACCGTCCCGTGTTATTTTCCGGGTTATTTTCTCTCTTGGTTTGTATTCATGCTCCCGGCTCATATTGTTACCTCGCGCTTTTTGCCGTGGTCAATGGGCTTTGGCGTTTGGGCTTCCATCAGCTTTCGCCCCTCCGCCAGTTGTTTATCAAGCGATGGTCGTTTGGGCTTTGCGGCCTGTTCCAGACGGTTCAGCTTGCCGATGAGTGAAGCCATCCCTTTCCGCATGGCTATGTTGAGTTTCCGGTCTGCTTTGAACGGCACTTGCAGGGCCTTCGCCAACTTGCCGTTTTCATGTTTTTCAACGGTTTCTTTGCCGATGAAAATACGCCCGATATTGCTCAAATGCGCGCCGGTTTCGTGATATTCGGCGGCCATCGCAGCTATTTTGGAAATTGCCTTTTCATCTATTTTGATGGCGCCGGCAAGAATGTTTTGCATGGAGTTCAAGGTGGGTTTCACCTTGAAAAACCGCATAATGCCGTTCAATGCGGTTACGCCTTTTTCTTTGAAAGCGGCCAGCGCACGTTTTGCGCCCTCAACAACGGCCTGTCTTAATTCGCCGATTTTCTCCCACAGGGCAACAGCCTTAGCTTGCAAGTTACGAGCCGCTTTTGTAAATGCCGCTACTACGGGATTTTTCCGATTCTGTGCTTTCAGGGTATCATGGATACCGCGCAATTCTTGGAACACATTTTTCATCTGTGCTTCAAGCGTGTCAACGGTACTCAACATACTGAAAAATTCAGCTTGAGGGACTTCCATCTTTGCACCGTTTAAGACACTCATCAACTCAAACACATCGGGATCATTCCGTAATGGTGGAAATGCTTTGACTAATGTTGACATTTTCTAACCTCCATTCTTATTTATTTTTGCAGTTCAATACTGCATGGGACTTCGTTGCCCCATACGTCCCAGCCTTCCGGCTGTTGGCGGGCAAACAGTTCAATGCGTGGCACATCGCCCATCAGCTCGACAATGCGGCGGCGGGCTTCGTCCGGTTTTTTGCTGTGTGCTTCGATAGGCGTGTCAATAATCTGGTGGACACGCCCTGAAATACGCTTGGGTTTTCCTTTGGTGGCTAACAGACAAATCTCAGCATTGGCTCGTGTCCAATGACCAAGACCCCAGAACCATCCCTGCGACTTTTTATTTTGCTTAACCCAAGTAAACGCCACGGTTTTGTAAGTAAAGCCCCACGCTTTGATAACTTCAAAGGCTTCTTGCAAATTTGGGAATGTCGCCCATAAAAAAAGCGCGCAGTCTGCCGCCACAAGCTCGGCAACAGGCAACGCGCAAATCTTTGAAAGGCTCATGGTGGGGTAATGGCTCTCGGCTGTCCGGCCAAGCCCTTTTTTGCTCCACACACGATAAGACCATGCGGGATCTGCGTATATCACGCTAAACTGCTTCATGCGCCATCATCCGCCTTTGCTTCATCCGGGGTTATGCGGTACGGAACCCGAATTTTCCTTTCAAGGGGCCACGCTTGTATTTTGGTTAAATCTTGCCTTGTATAGGCCATTCCTTTCCCTCCTAAAAGAAGAAACGCCGTTTTTAGCGGCGTTCAAATCAATATTGCGTTTTCCCTTTGCATTTTTTGGTGAAATGTGCTATCATTTGTCCTGATGCAGGAGATGTGTTTCTATTGCCAGTCCCCGCAACGGTTCTTAGCTTATTATCACTGGCTTGCTTTGGGGGTATCCTGTTGAAACAACAGCTTGGCTGCTTGAACGTGATAACCTTTTCTCATAAACATCAACAACTATTCCGGGCAGCAGATAAAGGGTGATGGGTATGGCATACAGCGATGAATTATGGGCTGAATGTAAACGCAAATGCCGTCTGAATATGGAAGATATTGATCTTGCTAAACGGCTTGGCTTAAACCCTCGCAGCTTAATTAAGAATATTCCGAGCAAGAGTCAGCCGTGGAAAGCCCCTGTAAAAGATTGGCTGCACGAAATAGAAGCCAAACGCAATAAAAAAAGCGGCTCAAAAGCAACGGCGTAAGGAACAGACAAAGAGAGAAAATAGCTGAAAAAAATCAGCTGTTTTTCAACTCACTTGGCACAGTTGTTAGTATGTTGTACAATTCCGTCTCCCGTGGAAACTTATCAATAAACGGAATAATCGTGCCGCCGTAGGAAACCAATCCCTCACCAGCCCCGGATTGTGTTACATAGGAAAGCTGATGAGGCGATATGCCGAGCTGCTTGGCTAAGATTTGCCGATCGCCGCCTGCTTGGTTGAGCATCAGCACAAAATCTGAATTTTCAAAGATGTTTTCGATTTCCCGAGAGGATAGCAAATCTTTGACGTTTTGCGTTAAACCCGTGGGAATCCCGCCCCATTTTCTGAACCGTTTCCAGATTTCCACCGAATAGGCCGCCGTTTGTTCTTCCTTCAACAAAAGGTGCATTTCGTCGATATAGAACCAAGTTGTCTTATGTGCATTTCGGTTGACCGTCACCCGGTTCCACACTTGGTCTTGCAAAATGAGCATGGCGATTTTCTTCAACTGCTTGCCCATTTCCTTGATATCGAAGCAAACGAGACGGTTTTGTAAGTTGACATTGGTGCGATGGTTGAACACGTTGAGACTGCCTGTTACATAGATTTCCAACGCCGTGGCGATTCGCTGGGCCTCGGATTCTTTTTGCTCCCGCATGAGGTCGTAGAGGTCTTGCAGTATCGGCATTTTGGCCGGATCGGGGGCGGCTAAATACTCCCGATACACCAGCCGCACACAGCGGTCTATGATGGTTTTTTCCACCGGTTCAAGCCCCATTTTGCCGCCGATGATCAGTTCACAGAGCGACAAAATAAAGTCCGATTTCAAGGTTAGCGGGTCTTCCTCATCGGCGTAGTCCGGGTTGATGTCCATCGGGTTGATGTACTGGCTGGATGCCGGGGACAATTTCACCACTTGCCCGCCCAAACGCTCGACAAGGGGCAGGTACTCAGCCTCCGGGTCTGCGATGATGATGTCGTCTTGGGTCATCAGGAACACATTGGTGATTTCCCGCTTGGCTGCAAAGGATTTGCCGCTTCCGGGTGTACCCAAGATTAGGCCGTTTGGGTTTTTCAAATTCTTGCGATTGACCATAATCAGATTGTTAGACAAAGCGTTCAGCCCGTAGTAAAACGCTTCACCTGTCTGGAACAATTCCTGCGTGGTGAACGGCACAAACACCGCCGTGACCGAGGTTGTCATCTGTAATACGGAAATTGTGCCGCTCCGACATGGGGACGCTGGGGAATGCGTCGAAGTAGTTGACACGGACAGGCTTTTTCTTTTGTTCCCATGCGGGGGTGAGGTCAGTGGACAGTTGAGAGTGGACAGTGGACAGTTTTGATTCGGACTCTTCTTCATCTTTATAATTGTCAACTGTCAATTGTCCATTGTCAATTGACAAGCGGCGTTCCTCTTGCGGTATAGGCATCAAAAAAGCGGAAGGCTTTTTTGTCTTGCCTTCCGCTTTTTCTATATTTTGTTGTTGTTCTTCGGGCGTGGGGAGGTCGTCTAGGCGTAAATCAGTTCCGCTTTGATGATTTCCTCCGCTTTGTGACGGATGTTGTTCATCATCCCCACCCACTTCATCTGGTCGGTTGCTTTCAGTGCTTCGGTAACGCCCTGCGCTTCGGCCATCTGCGATACTATCTGCTCCATCTGCTCGTAGGCCGTCTGTTGGATTTCCATCAGGTGCGGGTTCAGACCGCCGTTCATCAGCAGGCAAGAGAACGTCCCCTTGCGGTGGTCTTTCAGGAATCGCCGCCGCATAAGGGCGTATTTGCCAAGCTCCACCTCCGGCTCCTGCGGTAAAGTCAGGTCGGGTATCCGATACCCATTTACTTCGCTGTATGTCAGTTCCATGCTCAAAACCCCTTTCATTTTTGGTGGCATCTTGATTATACGCAGATGTGTTTTGGGTTGCAAATGTGCGAATATGATTTTTTTCACGTTCTTGCAGATTCAGCACTGTAGCGGCAATTTCCCGCAAGCCCATCTCGGCAATATCGCCGGTGGCCGTGCCTAAAACGGTTGCGGTATCGGGAGTGTTGAAATGAGTTATATTACTAAACGTGTTTTCCCCAAGCAACCGTCCGGCATCAAGGCCGCACCGGTGGAACAGCATATAGGCCACCGAACAATGCAGGAGTTCATGGGTCATTTTTATAATTTCGTCAGCCCCAAGTTCCTCTAACTTACTGCCCTCAAAACAACCGCCAAGCTGTTCCAAATAATCGGGGATATTATCGTCCACGGCATTTTTGGCCGCCGAAAACAATGCCGTGGCCAACAAACCTTTTTCACTTAGTTCGCCAAAACTGTTCCCCAGAGCTTCGATAACCTCAGATTCATACTCCGGCTTCATATCCCATATGGGAACAGGGCGGGCGTAGCGGCTTTCGTGAGTATCGGAAATGTCAAAATAGTGTTTCAGCCGCCGCTTGCCAGGGGATTCCCTGTCAATTACAGCAATCCCGGTTGCACCCTTGTTGACCCAACGCCCAAACCGCCTGTTCCACTTGTTCAGCTCCAGCACGGCGGTAGCGTCAGGGCGTTGGGCGTGAACTAGGAGTTGTTCCTCAAATGCCAATTTATAATTGCGGCTGGCCGAACGCAAAAATCCTTGCCACTCGGCGGCATTTTCAGTGACGTTTTTGATGTTATGCTCGTACATGGCCGTGATAAGCTGTAGTTTTGAAGCCATCGGCGTGTCCTCCTTGTCCGTTTACCTCTCCGGCTCTTCCTTTTTAGGCGGCAATGACCGGCGTGTTCCGTCTTGATTGTAATTCCACGGCTTGGCGCCGGGGGTGTCCCAACCAAACATACTACCGGCAAGCATAGCTTCCTCCTGCCCCCTCGTTATGCCCAAATTGGCATTTTGGACGTTGACTTTATGCCGCAATTCATCGTAAAGCATTACTTTATCTTCAAGACGTGTGTACCCGCCTTCGCCCCGCTGTATCAATATGCGTGTGCCGCTATGAGGCTTTATGCTGTAACATTTTTCAGGTAACTCATGCTCTCCCCTCAGCTCGGGTATAAGATAGCAGTTGTCATAGGCGAAAACATAAACATCATAATCGTGCCGGGTGGGATTGCATCGGGCGTAATAGGAATACATCGGCGTGTGTATATGGAAGCCTACCCCGCGATTATCAATATTCTGTTCGGTGTGTTGTTGGCAAAATACTTCTAAATCCCTGCGGCTGCCGAATATCCCATCAAGCAGAAAATTGATAACTTTATCAAATTCGGTATTGAACATCGAGGATTTCAAACGGCGTTGGCTATTAGACCATGACGAATGAAATTCATCCCCGTTACGCCCAAAGTCTGCTCGCATATATCCGATTGCCCCGTTGCGTTCGGCGGTTTCGCCTTTCAGCCGGAAAAAGAGGTATTGTTCGTTAGGCTCTGCGAACAAAAGATTGTATGGCTCATATTCTCTCACCTTGCATCCTCCCCCCGGTTTTTCTCTTTTTTAATCAGCGTGGTATGGTCATAAGACATTCCTGTGCGTTCGCTGTCGGCACGGAGAAAAAAGTCCGTCCGTGCTGTGCGTTTGTCGCTCCAGTAATGCCCCCAATCGTAGCCGGGGCGGTCGTTCCGGCCTTGCCATGTTGCCCACGGCTGTACAGCTTTTGGATTGTGTGCCATCACAAAAACCTTGTCGCCTACAAATGTCCGTGCGGTAATGCGGTAGCCGCTCACGATTTCCGGCTCAGTTTCCGGCTCAACCTTTGAACCAATCCGTGCTTGGATTTCTGCGAATTGACAGATATGATACATTTCGCCATTGATAGAAAAATGGTACTCGTCATGGTATTTGCAAGTCCCCACCCATTGCTCCTGATAGCCGGGGTACATCTCTCCCATTGGCCGGGTCACAACAATACGCCCGCCGTCCGGGATACGGAAAAGTTCCTTGTAATCCGGCGTGATAAAGCGGATTTCTCTGTTCTCGCTCATCGTGCATCCCTGCTTTCTCTTTTGATTTCTCTCTGCAATGCTGCATTTATCTTATTTTCAAGGGCTGCCATGTTGTCACGGCGCAGTTCAAAAACGCCGCATGGTCGTTCTTTGTTGTATTGGTCGTATTCGTTCTTTTCTTTTTTTGCAAGAGCTGCCAGCCAACTGCATTCTTGTTTGGTTAGGTTTAATTTCATACTCGGATTCTCCAATCTTATAAATTTGGGAATGTAAGAGGGCGGGACAGCTTTTCGCCGTCCCGCTCGTGCCAGTCGTTATTCCCAGCTCTTTTTCCTGTGCCGCAGCCATAAGGCCGCACCCGCAATAAATACGGTCAGCACAATGGAAACAATCATTTTAATGTTCAACCTTTAACCTTCTTCCACTGAGCGTAATACGTCCTGTTTTTCAACGGCACTTTCGTCTTTTTCGTCACTTTCTTGCCGCCTGATTTCTTGGTGAACCAGCCGGTAAATTTGTACCCCTCACGGACAGGCTTATTGGCAAGTTTCATTTTTTTGCCGTAGGTGTTTTCGATAGAATGGGTGGTTTTCCCTTTGTTTGCGTGGAATTTGATGTTGACCGTTTTGCCTTTCCACTTGGGCTTGACGGTCATGCTCTGCCGCACATTGGTCAAGGTTTTGTTCCAACCGTTGAATGTGTAGCCGGTCTTTTTCGGTACGGGAGGGGCAATCGCTCTGCCGCCGGAGAGTACCGTCTGTTCGTCTAAAACCCTTGTACCGTCAACGAAAACAACGGTGTATTGGTTGAGGTTTTGGTTGTTGTTTCCGGGAGGTGTGGGGGATACGGCGGGCGGTGCAGGGGTTGCTGAGGGTGCAGGGGATGTTGGCGGCTCGTTGTCTGTCCATCGTGCCGTGAGGATAATATTGGCCTGTCCAACGGTATCATTGGCAAAATCCCACATCACATCGCCGTTGAACCAACCGACAAAGAATTGGCCGGTTTTTTCGGGAATGGTGGGCATGGTGACTTTATCGCCATAGCTGAGAATTTGGGTGGTGGCAGTCGTGCCGCCAACCGGGTCAAAGATGACGGAAATAGACTTTTGCAGCCAGATGATTTTCCCTGTGTATTCCTCAATTTCCGGCCAGACGAGATTGCCTTGATACGAGCGGTCAATTTTGATAAGTTCAACGGCACTGTCAAGAAATACACCGGGTTCAATGGTAACAACCGTGCAGGGAATTGTGACGGCGGTTAAATTCACAGCACTGTCAAAAGCGTGGGCGGCAATGCGTGTCACCGTGTTTTGGATGCTGTAGTTGTTGCCCTTTTTTGCGGCGGGATAGCGGAGCAGAACCGTAGCAGAGCGGTTGAACAAAACGCTGTCAACGCTGAGAAAAGAATAGTTTTCCTCGTCTACCTCGAACCCGGTCATGGCCGTGCATCCGGCAAAAGCCGAGCCTTGTATACTGGTCACAGCGGCGGGGATAAAGATGGTTTCCAAAGACGTGCAATCCCTAAAAGTATCCTCCCGGATGGTTCGTAAATCTGCGGACAAGACAACATCTTTGAGCGAAACACAGCCCAGATACGCCTTTTCGCCAATGTTTGTAACACTATCGGGCAGAATGGCACTCGCCAGTCGAGGGCAGTCTTGAAACGCACTCTCGCCAATGGTGCGAACCGTAGACGGTATGGACACGAAGACCAATTTGTCGCAGCCCGCAAAGGCCCTTTCGCCAATCTCTGTCACGCCGGATGTGACGATGACCGACATAATCTCGCTGTTGCCTTTGAATGTTTCCAAAAGTCCGATGACGGGGATATTCTCGATGGTGGCCGGGGTTCTGGCGGCCAAATCTTCGCCGGTGTATGCAACCAGCGTGGCACGGTCGTTTTCCACGGTGTACTTCCAATCGCCGGATACTAAGACTTGCGGCGTTGCCGCAAAAGCGGCGGGCAAACCTGCGGTTGGCAATAGTGTCACCACCATGGCGGCGGTGATTGCTAATGAAATCAGTTTTTTCATGCAGTTTGAATCTCCTTCTAATTTTAATTTTTGGGGCTGTGCGTGGGGCTTTGGGGTGTATCTCCTCCTTTTTTTGAAAAGATTCTTAAATCCGCTTGACAAAATGGGCGAAACCAATCTATAATAAGAGTGTGGCAAGCAATTGTCACAAAGATTGTCCGCTTGTCGTTTGCGGCATATAAGTTTACGACTTGCTTTTGATTGCCGCTTGCCCGTGGCGACATACAAATTGCGGGCTTGAAAGAACGCAGGAGTCGGTACTTTTGCCGGCTCCTGTTCCTTTTGGAGGAAATTATGACGATTACGCAAAACGGGCTTTATATCGTATCGGATGCTTATTTTGAGCGGTTCAAAAGCGAGTATCTGCCTGATAACAAGCAGGAAAAAAGACCATATTACTACGCCTTTGCAGACAAAGACGGCGTTATATGGTTTGTTCCATTGAGCAGCCAGACAGAAAATTACCGTGCCAAAATAGAGCGTGATGAGCTGAGGCACAAAAAATGTTTGTTTTACCATATCGGGAAAATCGCTGGAATTGACAGGGTTTTTATGATTGGAAATATGTTTCCCGCCACCGAAGCCTACATAAAACAGGAATTTGTTATCGCAGGCGAACATTACATTGTGGGCAACGAACAACTGATAAAAGAAGTCCGCACCCGTGCCGCTCGGTATTTAAGCCTTGTTAAAGCGGGAAAATTAAAGCCAAATGTGGATATAATGAGCATAAAGAAAATCCTCCAAGAACAGCCCTAACCCCTGCGGCCTACCACCCAATCGTCATAAGCACTGTCTGCAATTTTGACAGCCGGGGCGTTGAAATACCCGGACAGCATCCCGGCCGGTGTCCACAAATCGGTGACAAAACCCTGCACGGTGTAGTCGCCGTCCGGGAACCAGAGCGGCGTGAAGTGCAGCCGTCCGCTGTTCTTGGCTTCCGGGTTCTGCCGCACTTCAAAAACGCCCGTTCCTGTGCTTTGCAGATGACGGTATTTGTTATCTGCCATCTGATAATTAAACTCAGGGAACAGGGCGTAACCGTTTTGTGCGTGGGTGAACGCATCGGCAGCAGGGGTCAGCATCCCGCTGAACGCTGAGAAAGTTTGCGTGATTTTTGCCGTCAGGCCGTAACCGCTCCGCATAACCCAGACGCCGCCTTGCTTTTCACGAGATGGGTAATTGCTGTCCGGCTCGGATTCCACTTTGGTGTTCTCAATGGATGTACCAAAATTCCGCATGACATAGGAGTCGCCGGAGAGTACATATTCCCAAAAATTCCAGCTTGCCGTTTTAGGCGTAACGGCACTGACCGGATCGGTTTTGCTCCAACCGTGAGGCTTATCGCGTTCGTATTCGGTCACGGGCGTTTGGGATTGTTTTACAGATTCAATCAGCCGGCTGACGGTGCTTGTGTCCTGCACAGCTCCGCCGTTGACCCGGATTTGGCTAGCTAGCGTGAAGGTTTTTCCTGCCGTGCCGTCCGGCACATGCCACTTGAAAAACACAATATTTTCATTGGCACGGGGAATCACCACTTGATTTTTGGTTGGCACAGTCACGCTGCCGCCATCGTAGGTCACGGCAAGCGAAACCGATACATTGTGCCTCGGACGAGCGTTTACCCCGCCGCCATTGTAGATCCTATATGTGGAGATTACTTCCGTACCCTCAGTGTAGTCGGCATTCGGATTGACAAAATTGATGGTGAGATTTTCCACCGGAAGCTCCTGCCACCGGGCGTTTACGGTGAGGTTTGACGTGACGTTGGTAAACCCCTTGTCCCAACCGAGGAAGGTATGTTCGTCCCGCCAGACGGTGGGTGCAGTTGCATTGCTGCCGTGGTTCACTGTCTGCGACAAGACACCGCCGCCTGTGCGTGTGCCGCCTTGCAGATTGAAATTAACAGTGTAAGTAATAATTTGCCATTGAGCATACAGTGTAATGTTACTGGTTACGTTGCTGATGGTCGCTCCTGCGGCATAGGATGTGCCGGAGCTTGATCCGGTTCGCCATCCTGTGAACCGGTAGCCGATGCGGGTGAAGGCGTTGGATTTGATGGTGTAATTGCTGCCGTTATTTACCGTTACCGAGGACATAGTGCCAGTACCGCCGTTGGCATTGAAGCTGATGGTGCGGCTGGCAGACCATTGGGCATACAGCGTGATATTGCCTTTTACATTGCTGATTGTTCCACGGTCTTTATAGGATGTGCCGGAAGATTTGCCGGTTCGCCATCCGGTAAAGGTGTAGCCGGAACGGGTGAAACCATTCCGTTTTATGGTATAATTTTTACCGTGGTCAACAGTAACGCTGGACATTGTGCCGCTGCCACCGTTGGCGTTGAAGCTGATGGTATGGCGTGTCGGCTCTCCTGTCCCGGAAACCACGCCGAAGCCCAAGGCTGAGGACAAAATTGTGGGAGACCGCCAACGTCCGGAGTTCCCGCTGCCAACATCAAAGGATGGTTTGCCCCCGTTGATGCTGATGGATTTGTAGTCATTTTCGGCAAAAGCAAGCTCCGGTGCCTGCCGCTGGGTATAGCTTACGAGGAAATTCCTTACTTTGTCGCCGTATTGGGAGGAAGTGCCGCCGTCTGCTATGTCTAGCTTTGCCATTTCCGCAGGGGTTAGCATAAAGTTTGTGCCGCCGAAAACAATGCTCATCATGGGTTCAAAGATATAAAAGCCGCCCTCCGCCGTGAAATCCTCAATGGTGCTGCTTCTTTCGAGGGTGTTGCCCTTGATTAGGTCTTTGAAATACGTCTTTGCCGAAGATGCAAAGTTTGAATTTGCCGTAATACTGCCGCTCACCAGCGTATACGCCCTTGGGGAGTTGGTATCCGTGATAACGGTAAACCCGGATGTGCCTTGCTGTACGCTGGGGACTTTATTGCTTCCGGGGTTCAGTTTGTGCCAGATTTTGTGCGAGTTCTGAAAATAGTAATAACTTGACGGCGTTTGGTTGCTGTTATAGCGGATAATCCACTGTTTATGCAACACTCTCCCATCGCCGGAAATCTTGCTGACCTTGATGGCACTGTACTCGTTGGGGTGCTTGTTGTCCGCACTCAAGGCACCGCCAGGGCTGATACTCCCGCCGCCGCCTATGTCAATATTGATGGCCAAAGCGGGAATGTTCAGGGCAAGCAAAATCACAAAAGCCATTAGAAGTTTTTTCAATCAGATTTCCCTCCTTTGTCTGTTGGAAACGGAATGTCTATGCCAACGTGTAAATCGGCCTGCCCATGCGGGTTTTCTGCCACAAACGGCGGCTGAGGCGTGGGGTCTGGGATAAGCTCCGGGATAAGCTCCGGGACTTCAATTTGAGGCGTTTCGGGTGTGTCCGTTTCAACCGGCACACTTTCGTCTGTGGGTGTCGAAGGGTTTTCAATGCCGATATTTTTTGCAAGCATCATTGTGAGTATCAAGATGAACAAAATCCCGATTGTGTTTTGTATAATTGAAATGTAGCAAAAACGAATATAAAAGTGTAGCACCTAACGATCCCGGGGGATCAAGAAAGAAAGTGTGTTAAACTGTGTGAAAAAACATACAGGGGGACGCAGAAAGGTG
>Ga0099364_10001374_pt1 | contig 40353 bp, 36 predicted proteins | sample TergutTh196P3_FD_73070 | JGI IMG/M metagenome (GOLD analysis project Ga0099364, IMG submission 73070) | Microcerotermes parvus P3 segment gut microbial communities from Pointe-Noire, Republic of the Congo - Th196 P3 | ecosystem: Host-associated > Arthropoda: Insects > Digestive system > Gut ...
GACTGGAACAATGTAACACAATGGGACTTGAATAAAGTCATGCGGTATGTTAATAATAGACCAATGAAGTGTTTAGGCTACCAAACACCATATGAGGTTTTTGTTGCACTTGCAGCTTGAATTCGGGTGTACCTAAAAGTATCTTTGTCCATAAAAGCCCGAATGGATACTTTACCCGCATTGGTAGTTTCAAAACGCGAAATGTCACCGGATATGCTTTCTAGGCTCTTCCAACAGCGATCCCAGACCAGGCTCATACGATTCGATGAACAAATTGTAATAAGTGCTCAACTTTCCGATATGTCTAAAAATCTTTGGGAGCGTTTTAAATCACCCTTGTCTCCCCAGGATGATATCGAGTTTTTATCGAAACTAAAATTAGTCTCTATCGATGAAGATGGAAACATTCATCCTACTATTAGTGGCATCCTCTTGGCATCTGAAAACCCTGCTAAAATTATTCCCAGTGCATATATTCAGGCTCTCTGTTATATGGGTGTTGATAGTAATTCAGAACAACTAGATGCCCAGGATATCCATGGCCCATTAGATGAGCAGATAAGGTTGGCATGTAAATTTGTTAAATCAAATATGAAGGTAAGGGCATATAAAAATCCCGGAAGGATCGAAACCCCCCAATATTCGATTAATTCTGTTTTTGAAGCTATTGTTAATGCAGTCGCCCACCGGGATTATTCAATTTATGGTTCAAAAATAAGGCTTAGAATTTTTTCTAACCGGATCGAATTATCCTCCCCCGGAACCATACCCAATACAATGACTATTGACAGCCTTGCGTTACGGCAATCATCAAGGAACGAGTTAATATGCTCTTTATTGGCCCAGTGTCCCATGAATTTTGATGCCACAGGCAGTAAGCGCATGTTCATCATGGATAAACGGGGTGAAGGGGTCCCTATCATTTTAACAGAAAGCGAGCGTTTATCGGGCCAACGTCCATTATATGAACTGATCGACGACGCTGAACTTAAATTGACCATATACTCATCCTAATGCTCCCTAAACTCCTCTTCCACTTTAAAAAGTTCCTTACCTTCTTATTCACCTTTAACCCCTGCATCGCCTTTCGGCTTCTTGTCTTCCCCTATTTCACCTCCACCCGCCACAACTATCAGGGCTTTGCCCTTCATCATAGCATGGTTCTGGCCTACCTTCGAAAAAAGTTCAAGAAGACATTAAATCAGTTTAAAACCCCCTCCCCTCCCCTTTCCTTTGATCCTGCCTATCCCATTTGGTTTTTATGGTTTCAGGGCGAAGAAGCCATGCCTCTTATCGTTAAGGCTTGCTATCAGACTCTGTTACAACATTCAAATGGACATCCAGTTAATTTAGTTACCAGAGAGAACTATGTTACCTATGTTACTCTCCCTGATTTTTTACTGGATAAGGTAAACAAAGGTAAAATATCTTTAACCCATTTTTCTGATATTATGCGTCTGGCTTTATTGCATGAACATGGGGGCCTGTGGGTTGACTCAACTGTTTTGCTAACTAAACCCCTGCAGCCTTTGCCTGAAATCTCCTCTTATCTGGGCTTCTGGACCCCAAAAGATGACGGCAAGATAATCGCTACCTGTTTTGGTGCCTCTAATTGGATAATCCGGGATGGCCGCTGGGTTACTTTTTGTTTTTATTCAAGCAAAAACAACATAATGATATATAATGTCTTATCATTATACCTGGCTTACGTAAAAAAATATAATGTCTTAATCGATTACTTTTTATTTGATTACCTCTTCGCCCTCGCCTACGAGACCCTCCCTCAGGCCCGCATCATGATAGATTCGGTGCCCCCAAATAACCCCCAGGTCCACGAGATCTATCATCGCCTGGGGTTGGACCATCCTTATAACGAGGCCCTCTTTAATGCGATCTGCGAGACCACGGCCTTCCATAAACTTAACTGGAAAGAAGAATTCCCCGAGTATACCCCCCAAGGGGAATTAACCAACTATGGCCATATTATCCGTAATTATCCCGGTTTATAATGCTGAAGCCCACCTTACTCGCTGTTTAGATTCCCTCCTTTCTCAAACCTTCCCTGACTTTGAATGTATCCTCATCAACGACGGCTCTGCCGACGGGACCCCTGGGCTCTGCGATGCCTATGCCGCCCGGGACAGCCGCTTCCGGGTCTTTCACCAGCAGAACCAGGGGACCAGCCAGAGCCGCCGCTTTGGCCTTAGCCAGGCCCAGGGGGACTACATTGTATTTGTCGATAGCGACGACTGGGTCGAACCGGGCTACCTGGGGGCGGTGAAGGATCTCATCGATCAGACCAATCCGGACTGTATTTTTTTCGATTTTTTCCAAGGGACCGGATTAGGCAAAGAAAGGTACCAGGGCCAGGGAATAAAAAACCTATCTGCCCCTGCCTTAACCCAGGGGGTCCTGGAGGGCCGGGTTTTTTCCTGCCTCTGGAATATTATTTTTAAGAGTGATTTTTTTCGTACCCAGGGGGTTCAGTTTAGCCCCGGGATCAACTACGGCGAAGATACCCTCTTTGTGCTGGACCTGCTTTTGGCGGGCCCCAAGATTTCCTACCTGCCCCGGGCCTTTTATCATTTTTGTTTAAACGAGGCTTCTTTTACCCGAAAAGAAAAAAAGCCCCGCTTTACTGAGCGTCTTTTGTTTTTAAAGGCCCTGGAAGATCGCCTGAACCATCAGCCCCGGTACAAAAGGCACAACTTTTTCCCCATGAACGATAAGTACGAGATGCTCTGCTCCAGGGAATTTTCCCGCATCGAATACAAGACCCTTTACACCCCGGCCCTTTCGTTTTTCTACCTTCGCCGGGGGGGACTGCGGAAATTCTTCATCCTGGCCCTGGCTGAAACCTGGGCCTACTACCTGGCCAGGGCTCTGGCTGTTCTTCTTCGCTCCCTACGGAATTAAATGCCTAAGTTACGTCAACTTTTTCAACTATTCGTCCTCTTCATAATCTTCTGTGTATGTCTGGGCTTCCGCCTTCATTGGCTGGATCAGAAAGAGGGCTTCCACGAAGATGAGGGGATGTCCATGGTCCTTTCAAGCTACCGGGACTATGGCTGGACCTCGAACTACGAACCCAATGTGCCCCATACGGGCTTAGAGATAAAAAACTTGAGCCTTATCCCCGAGAGCCCCGATCTTGCTGGGGCCCTTAGGGACATAGGGCGGCTTTGGCAGGACAGCCGGGACGAGCCCCACACCAACCTCTACTATTCATTTTTCCGCCTGGCCCTGACGGGCATGGAGACCTATGACACGGGCGAAATGATCCGTCGGGGGGGCCTCCTCAACCTCCTCTTTTTTGCTATCTCCTTCATCTTTTTTAGCCTCCTCATGTCCTACCTTTTTCCCGAGAGCCGGCCCATCCAGTGCCTGGCGGTCTTCTGTGCCTTCATGTCCACCGCCGCGATATCAAACACCCTTTTCTTTAGGCCTTACCAACTGCAAGAGACCTTCTTTATCATCTTTGCCTATTATGTGATCCGCTCCTTTGATTACCGCCTTCCCCTCTGGAAGATCCTTCCCTTGGCCCTCTTGACGGGCCTTACCCTTCTGACGGGCTACTATGCCCTGGTCTTTGTCTGCCTCTTTGGGCTCTGGATTTTTTATGCCAATATCCGAAGTAAAACCTACCTGAACATAGTCCCCTATGTGGCGGTCCTGGCCCTGGGGCTCCTCTTTGCCTGGCTCCTCTACCGGAGTTATTTTACGGGCTTCTTTTCGTATAGAGCGACCGAGACCGCCGATACCGTCGTGGGCCGGACCGGTAATACCGTTACCTCCCTCTTCCAGGCTATCTGGAATGTCCATTACTACTTTTATTCGATCTTGAGTATCGCCGCCTGCGGGGCCAGTATAATCTATCTAAGGATCCAAGAGGAAAGGTTTTTTAGGTATAAACTGGGCCCAGAAGAAGGTCAGGGCCCCCTTGTGCTTACCCGGCCTGCCCTGCTTTTGATCCTCTCGGTCCTCTTTACGGCCATCATCATGATCCTGGCCCCCTATAGACTCCTTCGCTACGTCATGCCCGCCTATCCCTTTTTTATCTTTTTACCGGCGGCCCTGATTCGCTCCCTTTGGTTCGAAAACCAGAACCGGATCTTCGCCATCTTGGCCTCGGCGGCCCTTTGCTTTGGCTTTATCTACCCCGCCCTGGACGAGGCGAAGATCCAAAACCTTTACCGCGGAAAGGCCGAACGCTTTGTCTTTACCGAAGAGCCCGATACCCCGGTGGTAATCCTTAACCAGGCCATGTGGAAGTACTCGGACATGATCCCCTACCTCCACGACCAGCAGACCTACTATGTTAATGAGTCCTTTGATGATATACTTCCCCTTATGCTGAGGTACGACCAGGTGTTTTTAGTCTCCGAGTTCAACGAAGCCTACTTTGGCCTCGATATAGAACCCTTTGAACGGACCGGCGACTGGGCCTGGGCCCGATTTTTCATCATCCGAAAACTTCAAAAAATGGAAAGCCCCGAATGATCAATGCAAAAGCCCAAAAAATTCTATCGATTTGTTTCTTCATAGTTATATATGCCCTCTGTCTGGGGGCCCGGATCTACTGGATGGGCCAAAAAGAATCCTTCCATGTGGACGAAGGTTCCTCCATGGTCCTTTCGAACTATCAGGAACTCACCTGGACCCGGGACTTCGATTACCACCGCCCCTATACGGGCCGGGAAATTAAAGATTCGGTCCTTATTCCTTCGGACCCCAGCCTCTGGGGGGCATTGAAGGACATAGGCCGGCTCTGGCAGGACAGCCGGGACGAACCCCAGACCAACCTCTACTACTCATTTTTACGGCTGGCCCAGGTGGGCTACCGCAGTTTCGATATCCAGGAGATCATCCACCGGGGGAGCATCCTCAACTTCATCTTTTTTACCATCTCCTTCATCATGTTCTTTCTGCTCTTAAGGCTCCTCTTTCCCGATTCCATCTTGATTCAATTACTAGGCCTCTTCTGTGCCTTTATCTCCACCGCCGCGATTTCCAACAGCATATTCTTGCGGCCCTACCAGTTACAAGAAACCCTCTTTATCATCTTTACGTTTTTCCTCATCCGATCCCTTCAAAAAAACGAGCTGGTCTATACGCCCAAGACTATTATTCCCCTGGCCCTTATCACCGCCCTAACTCTTTTATCGGGCTACTTTGCCCTGGTTTTTATAGGCCTCTTTGGGCTCTATATCATCTTTAGGAATATCCGGGACCGGACCCCAAAAAATATTCTTTACTACCTTCTGGTCCTGGCCCTGGGGCTCGCCCTGGCCCGGTTTCTCTACCTGGGTTACTTTAATGCCTTCTTTTCGTATAGAGCAACCGAACTGCCCGACACCATCATCCGCCGCTCGGGGAACATTACCCTTTCGCTCCTCCGGATGTTCTGGAACCTCCACTGGTTTAATTTTTCCATCGTCTCTTTGTCGGTGGTGCTCATTGGCTTTGTCTGTATGAAGTTCTGGGAGGATGAATACGAGCTTAACCCCCCGACCATGATCTTTTTGGTGTCCATCCTTTTTATTGCCATCATCATGATCGCCGCCCCCTATAAGCAGCTCCGCTATGTCATGTCGGCCTATCCCTTTTTGATCCTCTTCCCCATTATGCAGATCCATACCATAGGCTTCCTCGAGAAGAAGACTCGGATAGTTTCTACCGCCATGGTACTCCTATTGATCGCCGGTTTTATCTACCCCGTCTTTGACTCCCGGAAGGTCGAGAACCTCTTTCCCTTTGCCCAAAAGGAGCGGGTCTTTAACTTTACCCGGGAGCCCCAGGTGCCGGTGGTCATGATAAGCCGGGCCATCTGGAAGTACGCCGACATGATCCCCCATTTTCATGATACCCAGACCTACTACTTTAACGATTCCTTCGAGGACAGCCTCCCCCTGATTAACCGCCTTTTAGACAGCCACGACCAGGTCTTTATCGTCACCGAATACTACCCCGAGTACTTTGGCCTGGGGATAGTGAACCACTTCGTGGTCCTCCAGCGCCACCGGGCCCGGTTCTACATGGTCCGGCGGGTCATCCATAGGGTTGAAGGGGGCCCCTTTGGCCTCGAGGATGCCGACTTCTAGCAATGGAATTTTGCTATGTCCTCTCCAGCAGCCCCGCTGATACCTACTACGAGCAATTCCTTCTTTCCCTTACTTCCCTAAAACTGGTCCTCCCCGGGGCCCAGGTGGTCCTTCTCTGCGATGAAAAGACCGCCGGGGGACTCTACGGGAACCGGGGGTCCCACGGGCGCTTCATAAGCCGCCAGGTGGTTTGCAAGACCCCCGACAATATGAGGGCCCACGAAGCGGCCCCTGCTATGCTCTGCAGTCTTAACCGCCATGTCCAGGGGGAGTTTTTATACCTCCACTGCGACACCATTATCTGCGAGGCCCCCAACGATCTTTCGGTTTTGGGGATAGATTACGGGGCCTGTCTTGAAGGCGGCCCTGGGGCAAAGCAGTACTCCACCGCCCTTATTTATTCCTCCGGGTCCCCCGAAACCCACCGCTTCTTTGGCCGCTGGAACGAACTCTGGTCCAACTCCTTCCGCTGGGGGACCCACCAAAGCGGCCCCTCCTTTAACGAGGCCCTCGCCGAAGACCCCTCCCTCTTTACGGCCCTCCCCCCCTGGTGGAACTGTCCCATCAATGCCGGTGGTCTGCCCCATCTGGCCCAGGCCCGGATCATCCACTACAATGCTTCTTTGCCGGCCGCAAAAAAGGGGCCCTACCTTCTGGGCCGGGAGTCGGTTTTATTGGACATCAAGCACCAGGGCCAGGTGCCCCCGGAGGTACTGGACCTTTTGCAAAACCCCCGGGGGGCCTTTCACCCCCAGACTCGATTGGCCCTGGGCCCAGAAAAAAGGCGATGGTTTTAATCAACGGCTATTTTCATGCCCGGCCCCTGACGGGCATAGAGCGTTACGCCCTGGAAATTACCCGGCGCCTCGATGCCCTATCCAGGCCTGGCGAAATTGCCATCATAGTCCCCGGTGACTTAAGCCCCCTTCCCTCCTACCAGAACCTTAGCCTTATCCCCTACAAAAAAAAGATCCCCCATATCCTGTGGCAAATGTTTTATCTCCAGGGCTTTTTACTGCGGCACAGGCAGTACCAGATCCTGGACTTTGGAAACACCTGCCTCCCCCTTTTTCCGGGGATTATCTTTCTCCATGACATCTACTGCGAAGTTTTTCCCCAAGACTTTACCAGCCTCCGGGACCGGCTGGTCAGGCTTTATAACCGCTCTCAATACCGGCTTATAACCCGGCGGGCCAGGCAGGTTGCTACGGTCTCATATTTCACCCGGAACCAGATCGCCGAGCGGTTTTCTGTAGACCCCTCCCGCATAAAGGTCATCTATAGCTCCCATGAACATTTTAACCAAGTCCAACCGGACTACTCGGTCTTTGATTCCTTCCCTGCCCTCAGCAAGGGGAGCTACTATTTTTCCCTGGGTTCCTATTCAAAGCGAAAAAACCTGGGCTGGATAATCCGCCATGCCCGGGCTTACCCAGATCGGACTTTTGCCCTCTCGGGGACCAGCATAGCTACCACCGGGGTAAGGGAACTGGATGGGGAACTCCCCCCCAATGTGATCCTTCTGGGTTACCTTAACGACAGCCAGGTGAAGGCCCTGATGACAGAGTGCCGGGCCTTTATCCTCCCCTCATACTACGAGGGCTTTGGCCTTACCCCCCTGGAGGCCCTCTCCTGCGGGGCTCCTACCATAGTGGCCCGGGCCGCGAGCCTCCCGGAAATTTTTGGGGACCATGCCCATTACATCGACCCCTACAATACGGATATAGACCTGGAGGCCCTGCTGGCCGAGCCCGTGGAGTCCCCCCTGGCCCTCCTGGCCAAATACTCCTACGATACTTCGGCCCGGATGGTGTATGATATGATTAAGGAGACCTAAGGAGTTCAATATGAGTAATTCTGCCCCCCAGCCCCTGATCCGCTCCAAGGCCCCCCTTAGGCTGGGCTTTGCCGGGGGCGGCACCGACATCGCCGAGTACTACGACCGTCACGGGGGCTATGTCCTTAACGCCACCGTAGACATGTACGCCTACTGCACCATAGAGCCCCGCTCAGATGAGAAGGTGGTTTTTTACGCCGCGGACCTTCATGTCCGGGAAGACTTTGAAGCCGCCCCGGTCCTAAAGACCTCCCAGGTCCTGCCCCTCCATACGGGGATCTACAACCACATCTGTGCTTTCTTTAACGAGGGCCGCCCCCTCTGTTTTGCCATGACCACCTACTCGGATGCTCCGGCTGGGTCGGGCCTGGGCTCCTCATCGACCCTGGTGGTGGCCATCATCAAGGCCTATGTGGAATGGCTCAACCTGCCCCTGGGGGAATACGATATCGCCGCCCTGGCCTACAAGATTGAGCGGGAAGACCTGGCCCTGGCGGGGGGCAAGCAGGACCAGTACGCCGCCGCCTTTGGGGGCTTTAACTTTATGGAGTTCTATAAGGACAACCGGGTAATCATCAACCCCCTGCGGATCAAGCGGTGGATTAGAAATGAGCTTGAGGCCTCCCTGGTCCTCTACTACACTGGGGTCTCCAGGGACAGCGCCAGCATCATCAAGGAGCAGATTGAACACTCGATTAAGGGGGATGCCAAGAACGTGGAGAGTATGCACGAGATGAAGCACCAGGCGGTCCTCATGAAGGAGGCCCTCTTAAAGGGGGACTTTAAGAGCTTTTCCGGCTGCCTCCTGGCGGGCTGGATGGCCAAGAAGAACATGGCCGCTTCGATTACCAATTCCTTTTTGGATGAGATGTACCAGTTTGCCCTGGACAACGGGGCCGAGGCAGCCAAGATTTCTGGTGCCGGTGGGGGGGGCTTTATGATGATCCTCTGCGACCCCTGCCGCCGGATTGAGCTAATCCGGGCCCTCAGCAACCGGGGCACCGAGACGGGGAGCCTGGTCCTTACCCCCAGCTTTACCGAAATCGGCACCCAAGCCTGGACCCTCTATTGAAAACCGTCATCATGGCCGGGGGTAAGGGGAGCCGGATAGCCGAGATGGCCCCGGGCCTTCCCAAGCCCATGATTCCCATTCAGGGAAAGCCCATTCTGGAATGGCAGATTGAGGTCCTCCATAGGTATGGCCTAAGGGACATCATCATCACCATAGGGCACCTGGGGCATGTGATTAAAGAGCACTTTGCCGGCCAGGACATCACCTGGTTCGAAGAGACCGAACCCCTGGGGAGCGGCGGGGCCCTCTTCCAGCTTCTCGACCAGGGCCTTCTAAGCGAGGATTTTTTATTAGTTAACGGAGACCTGATCTTCGACATGGATCTGGACCTCTTTTACGATGCCTATAAAAAAAGCGGGGCCTGGGCCCTCTTGGCATCCCACCCTAACAGCCACCCCTATGACAGTGCCCTGCTGGTCAGCGATGCACCTCACCCTGGTGCTGAAACCTCAGGTTCAGCCCGGCCCATCAGCCAATGGCTCCACAAAGAGGATGAACGGCTCTGGTATAAAAACCAGGTGAATGCGGGGGTTCACCTCCTTTCTGTGGAGCTTTTGCGGGCAGCTGCCCCCCAGCTGGGCCTGAGCACCCCCCCTTCCCGCTCGGATCACCCCCAGGTGTATAAAAAAGTAGACTTGGACAGGGAAATTCTTAAGCCCCTAATCCCCTCGGGGAAGCTCTACGCCTACCCTACCCCGGAATATATAAAAGATGCGGGGACCCCCGAACGCTTTGCCCAGGTCAGCCAGGATTTGGCCTCGGGGCTCGTCTCTGGCCGGAACCTGAAAAACAAGCAGAAGGCCGTCTTTATAGACCGGGACGGAACCATCAACACCGACTGTGGTTTTGTTACCCGCCTTGAAGATTTTGAGCTTATCGAGGGGGCCGCCTCTGCCATCGGGGCCATAAACCGCTCGGGCTACCTGGCCATCGTGATCACCAACCAGCCCGTCATAGCCCGGGGGGAATGCAGCCTGGAAGAACTGGAAGAGATTCATAACAAGATGGAAACCCTTCTGGGCCAGGAGGGGGCCTTTATCGACGGCCTCTACTTTTGCCCCCACCACCCCGACAGGGGCTTCCCCGGTGAGCGGCCCGAGTACAAGATAGACTGCCTTTGCCGCAAGCCCAAGCCGGGCATGCTCCTGGACGCGGCGGCCGCCTTCAACATCGATCTGGGGGCTTCATTTATGATAGGAGATCATCCCCGGGATGCCCAGGCAGGCCTGGCCGCGGGGGTAAAGCCCATCCTGGTGGGCGGGGACAGCACCGAGGGCAGCCACGGGGACAGAGCAAGTCAGGCAGAGATGCAGGGCGTGCCGGTTTATGGCAGCCTGCTCGAGGCGGTAAGGGCCATATTATGAAGATAGCCATAGACTGCCGGCACATCAATTCCAGCGGCATAGGGGTTTATTTAAAGGGCTGCCTCCCCTACTTCTTGGCTTCGGAGCACCGTTTTCTTCTTATCTGCCGGGGTACTATCCCAGGCGAAGCCCAGGGCCATGACAGGGTAGAAATTATCGAAACCAATATCCGCCCCTTTTCATTGGCGGAGGTCCTCCGGAGACCTAAGGCCCTAAGCGAAGCCATTAATGCCTGCGACCTCTATTATTCCCCCTTCATGAACATCCCCCGGGGGCTCCGCATCCCCCTATACACCACCATCCACGACATGGTCTTTCCCGACCTGCCGGGGCTGGTATCCAGTGCGGGCCTGGCCCTACGTATGTTCTTCTATCGCCGGGCCTTTAGACATTCGAGCCGGATCTTTACGGTCTCGGAATTTTCCAAGGGCCGGATCGAATATTATTCTGACAATAAGGTACCCGTGACGGTCACCCATAGTGCCCTTCAGCCCTATCTGCTTGAGCCCCCGGCGGGGACCGAAGAGCCTGCCCCGGCCTTTGCCCAGGGGCCCTATATCCTCTTTGTGGGGAACATCAAAAAGAACAAGGGCCTGGTCTACCTTTTGGATGCCCTCCTTCTGGCAAAAAAAGAGGGGCCCATCCCTCCCCTGGTCATCCTAGGAAACATGGGGAATTTTAGGACCTTCGACGAGGCGGTCCACGCCAAGGTATCCCTCTTTGAGCCCGGAGAGCTCCACATAGTCGGTTCCCTCTCCCAGGAGGAACTCAGGGCCCTCTTCCGAGGGGCCGCCCTTCTAGTCCAACCCAGTTTGTACGAAGGCTTTGGGCTCCCCCCCCTGGAAGCCCTGGTCTCGGGCTGTCCGGCCCTTATTTCGGATATCCCGGTCTTTAGGGAGATCTACGATGGCCTGCCGGTGCAATATTTCACCCTTGGGAACCCCGAGGAATTAAAGCAAAAAATATTCGCCATCATCGAAAAGAATGAGCGAATCAATCTGACCGAGGAAGAGACCAGGCGATATAACTTTGAAAAGACCGCCCGGATTATCATGAAGGCCTGGGAAGCCCATGCCTAGCGAAACCTTCTTTAAAACCTCCCGGGGCCTCTACCTGGCCCTCTTTTGCATAGCCCTGGGGGTGGCCCTGTCTTCCAGCTACATGCCCTTCAATTTTAGAATCATGTACGTTGACTCTTCGGTCTACCTAACGGTGACCCAGGGAATTAGCCGGGGCCTTCTGCCCTATAGGGATCTGGTGGACAACAAGGGCCCCCTGACCTATCTGATTAGCCTGCCGGGCTATTCCCTGGGGGGCTTTACGGGGGTCTGGCTCACCGAGATTCTGGTCCTCTTTGTGTCGGTCTTCTTTGCCTATAAGACCGCCCTTTTTTTTGCCAAACCTAAGGAAGCTTTTCTGGCGGTCCTCTTTTCCTTTGTGGCCCTCATGGCCTTTATGCTGGTTAACGCGGGCACCGAGCAGTACTCCCTTCCCTTCTTGATGATCTCAGTCTACTTCTTTAGCCGTCACTTTTTTTCCGGAGAGCCCGCTGGTTTTTGGCACGCCCTTATCTTGGGTCTCTGCTTTGCCGCGGCCATTCTCATACGCCTCAATATGTTCCCCCTCTGGGTTGGTTTTTGTTTGGTTATATTTATTGTAAACGTTTACAATAAATCTTGGGCCCGATTATCCGCCCTAGTCCTGGGTTTTATCCTTGGAGCAGCCCTGGTGGCCTTGCCGGTTTTTTTGTATCTCTCCTTAAACGGCATATGGGATGATTTTTACGCCCAAGTCATTGTCGCCGGGGCTTCCCGGGGCTTTGGGACGGGGGATCTTAAGGAGATCGAGAAAACCTTCTTTACCGTCCTGGGCCGGAATAACAGCGCCATTCCCCTCTACCTGGGCATCTTTTGGGTCCTCACGGGCCTAAAAAGACATGAGCTGCCCTACTATGTGGGCTTTTCCATCTCATATTTTTTAATGGTCCTCTTTCTTTCGTTTTCCAGCGGAGGGGTCCACTACAACCTGGTCTTGATTCCCTTTTTTGTCCCCATGCTTTCCTGGCTTATTACTATCCTGGGCCCCCATTTTGCCCGCTTTAAGCGGCCCACCCTGGTGCTGATCTTTTTCATGTCCTGCCTCTTTGTCCCCGGCATCATTCGCTATGGCTACTATATCACCCACTTTATCCACGACCGCTCGGGGGCCAACCTCAAAGTGGCGGGCCGGCTTATCGATGAACACACGGGCCCGGGGGATACTATTATCTCCCTGGGGATTAACGGCTACATCTATCCCTTTACCCGCCTCATGCCGGCTTCCCGGTATATTTACCAGGGCTCGGGGCTCAATCACCTTTCCGGTGCCCGGGATGAGTTCATCCATGATATCCTGAGCCGGCCCCCGGCCATTATCACCACCGTCACCGAGGGGGGCCGCCGGGAGATCAGCGGCCACTGGCATGGCCCCATCATGGAGATGGTGGGTAGGGATTACCGTCTCCTCTCGGATCAATATGGCCACGATATCTATATACGAAAGGATGTAGGACCCTAATATGAAAGTTGTCATCGTCCATTACTGGCTTGTAAAGATGCGGGGGGGCGAGAAGATGCTCGAAGCTCTTTTAGAGCTCTTCCCCCAGGCGGATATCTACACCCATGTCTATGACCCCAAAGGGGTCTCCCCCGCCATTAGGGGCCATAAAGTTATCAGCTCCTGGATAAGCCGCCTCCCCTGGGCAAAACGGCTCTATCCCCTCTATATGCCCCTTATGCCCCGGGCCCTTAACAGCTTTGACCTACAAGCCTATGACCTGGTTATTTCCAGCGAGGCTGGGCCTGCCAAGGGGGTGGTTCCCAGGCCCAATGCCTTCCACCTCTGCTATTGCCACAGCCCCATGCGCTATATCTGGGATCTCTATCATCAGTATGCCGGGGCCGCTCATCCCCTGGTGCGTTTCTTCATGGGGCTCTACCTGCCTTCCTTAAGGGCCTGGGACATCCTGTCGGCAAACATGGTCGACAAGTTCGTCACTAACTCAAGTTATGTGGCCCGCCGGATCCGCCGGATCTACCAAAGGGAGGCCGAGGTGGTCTACGGTCCCGTGGACATCGAAAGGTATATGGCCGCCGAGCGGGCTCCGGGGGATTATTACCTCCTCTTTGGGGAGATTACCCCCTACAAGAAGGCCCCCCTGGCCATAGAGGCCTGTATAAAAAGCGGGCGGAAGCTTGTGGTGGCCGGTTCGGGGATGAAAAAGAAAGAAAAAAGGAAGTATGAAAAATCTGGCCTCGTCGAATTCCTGGGTCCCGTATCAGACGAAAGGGCCATTGAGCTTTTTTCCCAGGCCAGGGCCCTGCTCTATCCCGGCATAGAAGATCTGGGCCTGGTGCCCATCGAGGCCAATGCCGCCGGCTGCCCCGTCATCGCCTACAAGGACGGGGGGGTCCTGGACACCATAGCCGAGTATCAGACGGGCCTCTTCTTTACCGAGCAGACGACCCAATCCCTTATCGATGCCCTGGAACGCTTCGAAGCCGCCCTGGCTTCGGGTGTTTTTCAGGATCGCCAGATCTTTACCGACCAGGTCCAGCAATTCTCAAAGCAGAACTTCCAAACCCGGATCCTTCAAGCCCTCCCCTTTTCTCCTACCTAAACACACTAAATCCCAGCGTAAAAATCAGAGCTCTTCCTCCCTCGTAGACCCCTCTTAGATCCTCCCTGGGCCGCCGGCCATCGGTGCTCGGTGGCGCATAACGGAGGTACTCTTCCTCTCCTATGGTGCTAAAACTCCTCAGCACCAGTCCCAACTCCCCATATACCCTTAGCGGCAAAGCTTCAAACCGGTACTCCCCCCCCGCCTTAATCACCTGGGTCCTCTCGTAGGCCCCGTCGGAAAGAAAGTTTTTTCGTAACGAAACCTTCTCGCTCCTGCCCTCCGGGTCCAGCTCGGACCAGAAGGAAGATCCATCCACCTGCTGGGGTCCGTACTCGACCCCTCGGCGGATCAGTTGGTACTGGAGGTGCACCTGGGCCCGGGCTGCTGGCCGCATCTGGAGCCTCAGCTTAATCTCATCCGAGTTAGGCGGCAGGTAGTAGCCCAGGGGGGAGCCATTATTGGTATAGGATTTTTCCATGAAGAGTCCCCCGTACCAGGGTACCGTGTCCCGGTGGTGGGTATAGGTGTAGGGCTCAACTTTCGTATAACTAAAAATGAATTCCGCCAAAGGAAGGGCCGGGATATTACCCTGGAGCCCCGCCTGGTAGGCAAACATGTGGCGGTCCAGCTCAAAGGCCTGACCCAGGCTGGAAATTTCCATCTCGTCCACAAAGACCGAAAACCAAAGCCCCCCCAGACCGGGGTAGCGGAGCTTCAGGTTTGCAAAGACCCCCATGTTATCGAACTTCCCCGTAAAATTTTGATAGAAGAAATTATCCACCAGGGGAAAGACATAGCCCAGATCAAAACGCCGGGGCCAGATGGCGGTGCTTCCAAAACTGATATGGGCATATTGCTTTATATTGATCTCCACCATCTGGAGGGAGAAGGCGTTCTGGCTGGTCCGGGGGTCATCGTAGATGCTGGTCACCGGCTCGTATTCGAGGATCCCGGTGATAGCCGAATAGGCAAACCAATAGATGGGATTATACGAAGCCTCTATGCCCACAAAGGGCCGGGCACTCCCATTAAATACCAGACTGCTCCCGGGGGCCATGCCCCCCCATTCCCGCCTGATCCGGCCGAAGCGCAGAACCAGGCTGTCCCCCAGAACTGCCGCGGTCAGCTCCGAATGCATCCGGGGGGCTATGGCCAGGCTCTGGGGCCAAAAGCCCATGTTACTGGCGGTGATCTCCCCCAGATTAAACATGAAGCCGTCCCATTCCTTCTGGTAACTATAGGGGAAAAATGCCAGGGCCTGGCTATGGACATCCAGGGTCCGGTTCACATGGCCCCTTTGGTAGTTACTGGCCGCTTCGGGCCCAAAAGTATCCAGTTCACCCAGGTAGGCCCGGGGGGCCCTCATGAGCCCCACCCCAAAGTCCACGTTAAACGAAACCTGCTCCCCCAGATCCCCCTGGAGGTAGAGGAAGCCCCAGGTGCCGGTCCCAAAGTGGAGCCCCTCGTGGTCGGTCCTATGGGCCAGGGAGTTAAAGGAATCGAGGCCTATGCCCAGTTCCCCCGCAAAGGGCAGACCCCCCCGGCCCGGCCCCTCGTGGCGGTAGAGCCCCCGGTCCAGGTGAAGGCCCCCGGGGGGCGATCTAAATTCTTCCCTCATCCGGGCTATGATCTCCCGCTCTGTCGCGTCCAGGGCCCCCCATCTTCCGCCGTCAGCTCTTAGGATCTCATCCAGGGCAGATAGGATTCTGTCCCGGGTATAGGGCCTTACCCTGGGCAGGGGGGCCAAGAGCCCCCGGGCCTCCGCCAGATCGAGGATCCCGTAGACCCGGTGATCCAGGGGCACCGACACATGGGTCTGGCCAAGGGCCCCCAGGGTAACAGCGGCAAAGAGGGCCGCGGTGAGTACAAGCCGGGCCCAAGGTAGGGGGAATTTATCTTGCATAGCTCATCATTATAGCTGATAATTCTTTTTATGGGAAACCTTGCCTCCCCTGCCCGGTCTGGGGGCCGCATCTTTTTTTTACTCCTCCTCCTTGTTCCCTTGACGCTTATATACCCACTGCCGCCCCAGAGCATGATACACCCGGGCCACTGGTCCTACGACGCCCTGGCCTTTCTCTCCCGGGAACAGGGGCTTGTCCTCCATAGCGGCACAAGGCTTACGGCCGCCCAGATGGAATCCCTCCTGAGTCAGATAGATCCGGCGGCCCTTTCCGATAGCGGCCTTCAGCTCTACGACCGGCTCGTAGAACACCTGGACAGCCAGTACTGGCTTAACTTTAGCTCCGATGCCATTCGGGGGGGCATGGATTTAATCATCCAGCCCGAGGGCTTCTATAAAACCAATCCCGATGTCCCATGGATCTTTGATGACCATAGCCGGAGCCACCTGGTTCAGATTCCCTGGGGCTTTTCTTTGGGGGATGTCATTACCGCTCAGATGGACATGTTCGTGGGTGAAAACCCCTACGCCGCCACCCTGCACCATAACTACGGGAACATCCCCCTGGACCCGGTCCCCCAGGCGGATATCCACTTTCCCCGGCGGGCCTATATGAGCACCGGATTCAACCTTGGCGAGGCCTCAGGTTTCAACTTTGCCCTGGGCCTGGGGGACAACTTTTTCGGCCGGACCCATACGGGGAGCATCATTCTGTCGGAGCACCTGGAAAGGACCATCTACGCCCAGGCGGTGCTGTTTTCCCCCGCCTTTAGGTACACCGCCGAGGTGCTCCAGTACGGGGTAAACAAGTACCAGTACATGCACTACTTTCAGATCCGGCCCCACCGGCGTTTTTCTATCTCCCTGGCCGAGGGGGTCATGGTGGCGGCCCCCCTGGAGTTACGCTTTCTTAACCCCTTTACGATTTTTCACAGCCACGAATCCTACAAGACCTACACGGACTACAACATCGATCAGGGCCGGAACCCCCAGTACTGGGAGACCCTGGAGGACCTCTGGGGCCCCGACTTCGATCGCACCTACGACCCCAACTACCATTCCCGGGTGGGTTCCTATTTGGGGATTAAGCTTGAGTTCCAGCCCCTGAACAATCTGCGGCTCTACGGCCTCTTTGCCATGAATCAGTTTAACCTCCCCATGAAGGAAGCCCACTGGATGGACACCCTCTTTCCCAATGGCGCGGGCTTCCAGGGGGGGCTGGAGTTTTCCATCCCCGTGGCGGCGGGCTACTGGGAGTTTGGCCTTGAGGGGGTCTATACCTATCCCTACCTCTATGTCCTCTGGGATAAAAGCTGGTCCTTTTATAAGGAGATCCCCGAACTGGACACTATGACCCTCCGCCATTGGACTGGGTCCCCCTTTGGGCCCGACACGGTGGCAGGGGCCCTCTGGGGGGGCTTCTGGTCCAACCAGCTCTGGTATGGAGGGCTTTCCTTTGTCTTTTCCGCCCAGGGCCCCCGGTCCAGCCCTGGGATCTTTGACATCGATACGGATATCAACAACACCTACCGTCCCCATAACCGGGTCTATGATGTAACATCTTCCCCCACCGGGATCCCGGTCTATACCTTTACCGCCCGCCTGAGGGGGACCTACCAGATCAACTCCTGGTCTTCTGTGAGCTTCCAGCCCGGCTACCGCCAGGTGATCAATACGGGTCATGAAGAGGGAGTGCGAAATCATTCCTTTGAAGCGGCCCTCTCTTTACGGCTCCAGTTCCCTTTTAATTAAGTTAATTATCTGTAATCGAAAGATGCTTAGCCCCGGTCCTTTTTTGCTCCCTTGAAAATAACTTAAAAATGGTCGATGCTGTTCCCATGACCCTGGAGGAGTTTGATTCCTGGTTTAAGGCCAGGTATAAACGAACAAGTTCTGCCCTGGCTGCCACCATGATGATCCTCAGTGACTTTGTGGGGGTCATGCTCTCCTTTGGGGCCGGCTTCTTCATCGTCAAGATCTATTACATTATCATGGACGACTGGGGGGGGATTAACTTTAAGTCCTTCACCAACTATTGGCCCTACCTGCCCATCTTTATCATGCTTTTCTGGATCATGGGCCTCTATCCGGGCATAGCTCTGGCCCCGGCGGAAGAAACCCGGGGCTTTACCATCGCCTCATTTTTGGCCCACGGGGCCATGATCATTTCCCGTTATATTCAATATGAGTCTGTTGATTCGGTCTTTGTGGCCCTGGCTTTTAGCTTTGTCTTTTCTTCCACCGCCATCATGGTATGCCGGGACATCATGCACTACAACATCTTCAAGCTTAAGATGAAGGGGATCCCGGCGGTGATCTTCGGCGCCGGAACCACCGGAAGGCTCATGGTGGATCGGATGCTTAAGGCTAAAAAAATCGGCTACGAACCGGTGCTGATCCTGGACGATAATCCCTGGAGCGGCGAATCCTACCGGGACATCCCCATCATCCATGACACCGGCCTGGGTCCCGAGATCGTTAGGCGCTATAACATCAAGATGGCCATCGTGGCATCTCCCAACCTGGAACAGGCCCAGATGTCCCATATCATTAACCACTCCGTTTCAGCCTTTCGTTACAACGTGTTTATCCCCGACTTTATGCACAGTAACAACATTTGGATGAGCGTCCGGGATTTTGACGGCATCCTGGGCCTGGCGGCCAGCCACAAGCTTAAGATGTTCTGGAACCTGGCGATAAAAAGATTTTTGGACCTCCTCTTTGTCAGCCTAGGGGGCCTTATTATCCTTCCCTTTCTTTTGCTCATTGCCCTGGCGGTCAAGTGCAGTTCCCCCGGGGGGGTCCTGTACGGCCATAGCCGCATAGGCTTAAACGGGAAACCCTTTAGGGCCTATAAGTTTCGTTCCATGGTAAAGGACGCCGACAAGAAGCTCGAAGAGGTCCTTAATGCGGATCCCAGTCTAAGGGAAGAATGGGAGGCTAGCCACAAGCTTAAGGAAGACCCCCGGATAACCAGGATAGGAAAATTTTTACGGAAGACCAGCTTTGATGAGTTCCCCCAGTTGTTAAATATAATCTCGGGCCAGATGAGCCTCGTGGGCCCCCGGCCGGTGACTGAACCGGAACTTGTAAAATACGGCGAAAACGCCGGCCGGGTCCTGTCGGTAAAACCGGGCCTTACGGGGCTCTGGCAGGTTTCAGGCCGGTCCGACACCGACTATGCGGATAGAATTTCCTATGACCTCTATTACCTGCAAAGCTGGTCCGTTTGGTTAGACCTCTGGATCATATACAGGACCCCCAATGCCATGTTCAAGGGCAAAGGGGCCTACTAATGGGCCGCCTTGCCCTCTGCCCCGGCGGTCCAAGGCTCCTCATCCTGCTCCTTGTGCTAAGTCTAACCCCCCGGGTCTTCCCCCAGGAGCGTTCATTCTACGATCTTTTCCCCAATCTTAACGAAGAACAGATTGCCCAGGTCTTAAGCGAAACGGGGCTCATGAACATCCTGGAACAAAACGAGGCCCTGGCCCTTATCCCCGCCTCTGGTGCCGGGATCGATCTGTACCAGCATATCATGGAGAGGAAACCTTCCTATGCCGCCGAGGCCCTCATCCTTATCCCCCAGGGCGAAAGCCCTTTTACCCGGGTGGATGCCTACAATGTCCTCTCCCAGGTGCGGCTCCTGGAGGGCCGCCTCTACCCCTCCCACAGTCGGGGTGAGGTCCCCCTCTTTAGCGAGGTTACCCGCATCGCAGGCCCCCAGGAGCGTTCCCAGGCCCTCCCGGACCCCCCGCGCTTAGCCCAGGTCCCCCAGGAAGAAACGGTCTACCTCCGGGTCCGGGATATTAACTTTGGCAACTCCTTCTTTCGGGGCCAGCTGACCCTGAGCCCCTACGGCATCATCTACGATTTAACTAACTTTCGAAACCTAAGCTACCTGATCTTCACCGTGGTCCGCCGGGAGGAGTTTTATGCCCTCCTGTACACCGAACCCCTGGCCGAGGGGATGCTCCTCTACATAGTGGCTGGCGCCGAGGTCTCTGGCCTGGTGGCGGCCCTCATCGATGTCCCTTCGGCCATAGGTAAGCGGGGCATGGTCTTTTTCAACTGGGTCAACGAGGGCCTCCGCACAATGGCCAACCCTTGAGGAGACTGAGGGCTTGATATTTTTGCGGTTTTTAAGATATCATTATGAGCCATGGAGTTTTTTGTATTTAAGTACAAAAAACTCCAGCTTTGGATTGACCACCGTCTAGGTGGTCAATCCAAAGCCCAGCGGCTGTCATATAATGGTTATTATCTCAGCCTTCCAAGCTGATGACGTCGGTTCGATTCCGATCAGCCGCTAAAAAAAATGCCCCCTCAGGGGCATTTTTTTTAGCGGCAGGGGGCTTCGCCCTCAGCCGCTTCAGCCGTTTACCTAATTCTGTACTTGCCTTGCTCCTCGGCGACCAGGAGATCGCGTCGGAGGGATTCGAGGGCCCGGTAGAAGACTTCCCGGTCGGGGTCCATGTCCATGGCATTCAGGAGTTCCTCGGGGCTTAGGGGGCCCCTGGTCTGATTGAAGGCCCGGATTAGGCTTCCGCGGACCTCCCGAAAGGAGCCCTTGAATTTACTCTGCACGCTATAATGAGCACTCTGCCGCTCCGGGTTTTGGATCTTCTTTAAACTATTACCGTAGTCCATCAAGGCCCAGTACCACATCTGGGGCTGGGTATAATCCAGGGTGGCCTTTATAAGGGGCAGGATCTCCTTGTCCCTTACCCCTTCCCGGCCGGGGAAATAAAAATGCAAAAACACCGAGCGGATATTGGTTTCGATAAACACCGAAGGATAATTATAGGCAAAACAGGCTACGGCTCCTGCGGTGTAGGGGCCTATGCCTGGGAGGTTTATAAGAATATGGGGATCGTGGGGAACTATACCGCGGTAGTCCTCGTAAATGACATCTGCACAGCTCTTTAAAAACCTGCATCTCCGGTTGTAGCCCAGGCCGCTCCATTCCCTTAGGGCCTCAGCCAGGCTTGCCTTGGCCAGGGCTTCGGGGCTGGGCCATTTTTCCATCCACCGGGTCCAGTAGCCTTCGACCCGGGAAACCTGGGTCTGCTGCAGCATCAGCTCCGAGACCAGGATCCCCCAAGGTTCAGTATTTTCCCGCCAGGGAAAGGTCCTTCCCGCTTCTTCGTAGGCCTGGTATACGGTACGGCGAAATTCATCTAAACGCAGATCCACCTTTCTTCTCCACTAAGAAAATTTTCGGTGCAGTTCCGCAATTATTTTTAAGGTGATATCCTTGGGACCCACCGTATCAGTTTCGATCACCATGTCAGCAAAGCTATAATCATCGTTGTCGATCTGGTAGATCTTCATGTAACGCTCATGGTCCTTCTGGTCCCGGCTTGCAGTAAAGGCAGCAATTTCGTCTAATGCCCCTCCTTCCCTTACCTGGATCCGCTTCGCCCTGGTCTCCGGCCTGGCAGAAAGGTAGACCTTTAGGTCCGCCTCGGGGAACATCCAAATTGAAAGGCGGGATCCCAGGACACAGCCCCCCTCCTGTTTGGCCAATTGAACCTGCCGGGAATCTACTTCCTTGTCCCAGGAGTCGTCCTTTTCGGCCATGGTAAGGATATCCCGGAGGTCCAGATCCCTCTCTTGCGCCAGGGTCCTAAAGGTAAAATTAATAAACCGCAGACCCAGGGTTTCGGCAAGCATGCGGCTAACGGTGGTGTTCCCGCAGCCGGACTTCCCCGATACGGCAATTTTTAAATCCTTAATGTTTTTGTTATTCGACATTTCGTAATTGCTCCCGGATATTCTCCAAAGCGTTCTTCATTTCGATCACCGCCCGGCTCACTTCAACCTGGGGTGTTTTAGATCCAATGGTGTTAATCTCCCGGTTAATTTCCTGGGAAAGAAAATCAAGCTTCTTTCCCGGCGAATCATTGGCGTCTAACTCCTTCCTAAAATCACCCAGATGGGAAGAAAGACGCGACAGTTCCTCGGATATGGAATTTTTTACCAGGATAACCGCAGTCTCTGACAGGATCCTGCCCTCGTCTATCCGGTCTCCCAGGAGTTCATTAAACCGTTCCCGTAAATTTTCTTTAATGGTGTTTTCCATTTCCGGAACGTGGCCTCGAATTTTTTCCAGGGCCCCATCGATGACACTTAAATTACCCAGGATGTCTTCCAGGGTATGGCGGCCTTCCCTCTTTCGTTCTTCATCAAACTGATCGGCCCCCTGGATTAAAAGGGGTTCTATCAGAACCCAGTAGGGTTCAGCATCCCGGGGGGTCTCGGTTTTTAAAACCCCCTCCCGGTTTAAGAGCAGTTCCAGGCTGGGTTTTTCATTGATCCCCATTTTTTTGGCCAGATCCTCCATGGCCCTGTAATAGGCCCAGGCGGTTTCTTCGTTCACCTCGATTTCCGGAACATTGTCCTTAATCCGGATGCCCACATCGATTTTGCCCCTAACGAAGCGGGAACCAAGGTATTCGCGGATCCTCATTTCTAATGAAGAAAGCCAAAAGGGAAGGTGGACCGTCAGGTCCAGAAACCGGTTATTGTAGCCCCTAAACTCCACCGACAGGGTGAGTCCCTGGGCTTGAGTCTCCCCGTAGGAGTAGGCGGTCATGCTTCTCATGTATCTCCCCCCAGGCCAGAAAAGTGTTCGTAGAGCATCTTAGACAATTTCCAGTTATCCCCGGCCCCCATGGAGATAAATAGATCCCCCTCCCTTAAAGTCTCCTTTAATTGCTCCGCCGCTTCCTCGGGCTCCTGATAAAAAAACACATCATCCCCCCTGCCCTCTTCTTTGCGAAGCTCCTTCACCCGCTCAAACAAGCTTTCTCCCCGTACCGAGCCCTGGTATTGCTCCCGGGCCGAGGCGTAAATTTTATGGAGGAAGACTATATCGGCATGCTCAAAGGAGGAGGCAAAGTCCTCAAAGAGGGAGGCGGTCCTACTATAGGTATGGGACATAAAACTAAGGAAGATACGGCGATGGGGGTAAAAGGCCGCCAGGCCCTCCAGGGTTGTTTTAATTTCTGTTGGGTGGTGGCCATAGTCGTCCATGAAGAGGATCCCCTTTGCTTCCCCTAAAATTTCTGACCTCCGTTTAGAGCCCCTAAAATCCTCCAGGGCTAAGCGAAGGCCCTCCCATTGCTCCTCCCCCCAATCCCCAACCTTGGTCATGATCGAAGCACAGAGGGCCACCGCAGCGGCGGCATTGAGGGCCGTATGCCTCCCCGGTACCCGGGCCTTTAATATGCCCGGAAAACCTTTCAGGCTAAACAGAAGCCGCTCATCTTTCACCTCGAAGGAGGTAATTTGAAACTCTCCGGGGGCACTAAAGCCATAGGGAATTAATTTAATATCGGGTCTTTCTTTACCTAAGGTAAGGGCTACCTCTTTGGCCCCCGGATCATCATGGCAGTAGATTAATTCCCCATTAGGGCTAAGGTTCCGCCCGTACTCCAAAAAGGCCTGACGGGAATCTTCGTAACTTTTAAAGTAATCGGGGTGATCCCATTCCACATTGCTCAGAATGATCCTCTGGGGATTAAACGAAAGAAAGTGGCGGCGGTATTCATCGGTCTCGGCCACAAAGAAGCGGCTCCCCATATTTAGGGTGGACCGGCCCCCAAAGCCCGGAACCGCAGAGCCCACCAGAACCTGAAACTTGGCCCCCACTCCTCGCAAAAGGGTCCCCGCCAGGGCCGTGGTGGTGGTCTTGCCGTGGGCTCCTGTGATGCCCGTGGAATCAAAAAAGTGGGAATAGGCTCCAAGAGCTTCATTGAATCTGATAACAGGAAGTCCCCGGTGAAAGGCTTCGATAAGTTCAGGGTTTGTCTCAATGGAATAGGCCGCAGAGTATATGACCGCTTCTGCCTGGCCCACATGGGCGGGATCAAAAGATTCATGGTAGGGGATCTCGAGTTCCTTCAGCACCTGGTCGGTATAAAAGACCTCGGCGGTATCGGAGCCGGTAATGATTACCCCCGCACCGAGCATTAGCTCCGCCAGGGCGCACATTCCTGTCCCCTTAATTCCTACAAAGTGAACCCTGGCCCCCGCTTTGTGGAGGATCCCAGCAAAGACCTCATCGATATCCATAAACAATGGTAGTCAAAAACCATGATTCCTTCAACTCCCCCCCATTGAATAAATGATCATTAAATGATAGAATCCCTTGAGAGCTGTTCGGAAACTTCAGTTTACGAACAGTTTCCGCATTCTACCCGAGGTTGCGCATGAAAATACTTGAGTTCAAAAACATCATACGAAAAGATGTTCCAATTTATTATCGCCGTTTATATTCTTGCATAGCTGTATTAGAGATGGTAAAAAACTCAATAGAAGTTGCGTTGGATTTCCAGATTGAACATAAACCCACCGGGCAAACCGAGATTAGCATCACCTCCCTGGGGGACATAGATTATCCCAAGGTACCCCTCCACAAGGAAATTAAAAGTTTTATCGAAATCCTTGAATCGAATGGAAAACTCCCCGTCTAGTCTCATCCCTTTTACAAGCAGCTCCCCCGAAGAAACGGAGGCCTTTGGTCGCTCCCTGGCCCAGACCCTAAGACCCGGTGACTGCCTGGCCCTTAAAGGGCCCCTGGGAGCCGGAAAGACCTGTCTAAGCAAGGCCCTGGCCGCCGCCCTGGGGGTCAAGGAAATCGTCAGGAGCCCCACTTATACCATCGTTTCTGAGTACCTGGGGTTTTTCCATGGAGAGGAAGTCCCGGTCCGCCACATCGATGCCTATAGGCTTTCGGGGGACGAAGAATTCGCCGCCCTTGGGGGGGAGGAACTCCTCAATGGCCCGGGGATAGCCATCATCGAATGGGCCGACCGCATCCCCCTCTCGATTCCTCCCGGTTCATTCTGGTTAGAAATTGCAATTAACGGGGATGATTCGCGGACCCTCAGCCTGGAGCGCCGATGAATATTCTAGCCATAGATACGGCCTGCCAGGTTTTTTCTGCCGCCCTCATCAGTCCCCAGGGTTGCTTTTATACTGAGGTAGATGCCCCATCCCGGCATTCGGAGCTCCTCATGGAATGTATAGACTCCCTCTGTGCCCATGCCTCCCTGGATGCTTCGGCAATCGACCTTGTCGCCTGCATGAAGGGCCCAGGATCTTTTACGGGCCTTAGAATAGGATATGCCGCTGCCAAGGGTTTGGCCCTTTCCTTGGGCATCCCCCTGGTGGTGGTCCCCACCCTGGATTGCATGGCCCATCCCTTTTCTGCCATACCGGCCCTGGTCCTGCCTCTTATCGATGCAAAGAAATCCCAGTTTTACGGGGCCCTCTATAGGGGGGGTGAAAGGCTTATCGATTATACCGATGGTGCGCCTGATTATTTCGTGAATGAATTAGACAGGCACCGGAGGCCTGGAGAAAATATAATCCTCACCGGCCCGGGGGCCCATCTTTTTTTATTGGTGCAGGAAAAATATAGCCCAGGGGAGGGCCTGTCTGTCGATCCTTTTTTTAACCGGGGGAAGGCGCTTGAGCTTTCTAAACTGGCGGAAAAAAATCACGAGCCCAATGGCCAGGATGCTAATAGGGGGCCCCTGTATCTCCGAAAGAGCGATGCAGAACTATCACAGGACCGAACCTAGGTCCGCTTCTATATGGAGGTCCGGTAATTTTCCTATGGAAGATGCGGCGGCCTTGTTCTCTGCCCTGATGGCATCAAAGACCTCCTGGCGGAATACCTTTACCGCCTTGGGGGCATCTATTCCTATCCTAACCTGATCACCCCGGATCTCAATAATGGAAATTGAGATATCCTCGCCTATCATTATCTTTTCGTTGATTTTCCTGGAAAGTATCAGCATAGGGACCTCACCGAGCCTTGGCGGCACTAAGCTCCGCCACGATGTCGTGTTTGGTTTTCCACCGCGAATCGGTTAAGACCGCCTGTATGCCCTGGTGATTTTCCCGGTTAATGATCAGGGGCCCCTGAAGGTTGGCAGTCATGGGGCTCCCGTCACCGGGGATGGTCACAATCGAAAAAATCAAAGCCTTGGCAGGATCGGTTATGCCTATGGGCACCACATCTTCGTTATGGATATCCATTTCGTAATCGGGCCTAAAGAGAAAGGGATTGATCAGCACAAAGGCAATAGCTTCCGAGTCCACCGATTGAAGCCAGAAGAAAGGCTGCTGTTCCGCATCCAGGATCACATACTCCTGGTAGTTTTCAAAGCCGAAGAGGCCCGAGGGGAAAACTACCTTCTGATGTTCATCCACATCAACTTGTCCGAATGCTTTTGTTTGTACCTTCACAATAATCTCCTCTAATTTTATGATCCCTTAAGTTAACGTAAGAAGTCCAGCAGGGTGGGAGGAATGATCCTCGCCGCGGTTTGCAATGTGGCCCGGTGGGCAAATTCCATCATCCCTAAATTGGTAATGGCTTCAGCCATATCCACCGCCGATTCCCGGACTATCATGGCATTCACGTTGGGAATCTCCTTGTTGAGGCGCTCCCAGGTCATGCTTACCCGCTCCTGGCGGCTCCCAATGTCTGCCATCCGGGCCCTAAGGTTATCCATCGCCAGGTCTACCCCACCAATGCCAAGGCCTCCGATAAAATCTTGATCCCCCCTAAAGAGGGCATCCCTTAGGCGGATGACCATATCAAAGAGGGAGCCCCCGGCCACCCTGGCAGTGGGAGCCCAGTTGGGGGCCGAAGGATCATTATTGGCCTGAATAATTCCCAGGTCAACCAGGGTGCTGGAACCCTGGGCATCTTCCATCCGGATCATGTGGGGATGGGTCCCGGTGATCACCAGTCCCTGGGTAAGGGGATCCACCGAGGCCCTAATGGCCGCACCGGATTCATTAATGCTGTGGACCACCGAAGGCAGGGTATCTCCGACCCGGACAAAAATTTCATGGCCGTTTATAAAGAATGAACCGTCCGAGTCGGCCCGCCACTCTCTGGCATCCACCTGGGAGAAGATCTGCATCCGCTCTGCCCAGAAGGCCTCTCCGCCCCCTATGTCCAGGTCCGCATAGGTCTGATTACTTATTTCGGTCCTTCTGGTAGGTCCGGTCCCCCGGTATTCGACGTTAACCACCAGGAGGTCCCCATGGCCGTCTATGGTCCCTTCCACGAGCCTAAAGGGCTCGGTAAAGGCCCGGTCTCCTGCAAAGAGGCGGTTCCCGTCGGGGCCATCGGCGTTGGAAATCGAAACCAGTTCTTTTATAAGCTCGTTTATTTCGATGGCCATGTTCCGGGTATCCTCCCTGTTGTAGATCCCGTTGGCCCCAGTGACCGCCAGATCCCGGACCCTATGCATCACGTCCATGGCCCTTTGCAAATTTATGTCGATCTGATCATAATGGTTCTTTGCGTATAACACATTGGTTTCGAAGCGTTCAAGCCGGGCCAGATAGGACTGGTACCTCACCGTACTGGCCGCCGCCAGGGGATCATCCCTGAGCATCTGCAGTCGGTTCCCGCTGGCAATCTGATTCATGAGGTTATGCTGAGCATCCTCCTGCCGCCTCATGTAAAACTGCATATCCGTATTAACCATGTCAGATGATATTCGATTCATTTAAGACTCCTTAGACGCCCATTCTGTTGATGATAGTATCCAGCATGGTGTTGACGGTGGTGATAAACCGGGCCGCCGCTGCGTAGCCATGCTGATACCTGATCATGTTCGATAATTCCTCATCTATGCTGACCCCCGATATGGACTGACGCATATCATGGAGCTGCTTCATCTGCTGGGCCTGGGTTTCCAGGGCGATCTCACTCTGTTCCCCCAGAAGAGCAATGCGCCCCACCGAAACAGCAAAGTAATCATCGAAGGTCCGGTACTGGCCCACCATCACTTCGGTGTTCCGGATGGAGGCAATCGCAATGGCCGCTTCGCCGTTCCCGGGATTGGCGGGCCTGCCGTTTTCACCAAACCCAGCGGCCACCGAAAGGGGATCCCTAAAGAGGGCCGGGTTGATGTCTATCCACCCCGAGGGATGGGCGATGGGAGAGGTCTCAAAGGAAGCCCCTGCCCGGAGGAGATCTACCGCATCGGCCTGGAGCCAGGTGTAAGCCCCGTCGGGACCCGAAGCATTAAGCAGCCCCGCATAGCCCTCCAGGAACCTGCCGGAATCTTCGATATGCCTAATGACAAAATCGGGGTTCCGCCAGTCTTCGGCAGGGGTGGCTGTCATGGTGAGCTGGCCCTCCCGGTTAAGCCGGGCCGTCACTTCCGACCCCGAATTATTTATGCGGCCTAAAATGTCGGCCACCGTGTCGGTGGGAAAGTAGGGAATCTGACGATGTTCATCCCCCGCCGAAAGGGTAATGATCCCCTCGAGTCCCACCTGAGCCCGCATATCCAGGGCGTTAACACCGGAAACCCTAAAGATGTAGGAGGAATCATCTTCCCCATCCCCTGACCTATCGTAGTTACCCCTTAGGTTTGTCACAAAGGGCTGCTCGCTGAAAAACTTCATCCCCGTGCTGCCGTTGAGCCCATAGGCAGATTCGTGGATCTCATTTACCAGGCTGACAAAATTCATGGTCATGTTATCCAGGGTTTGAATTTCACTCTGGATGGTATAATCCCTCAGGTCCAAAAGGGCCCCCAGCCTGCCTGAGCGATCTCCCTGGAGGACCTCCAGGTCCTTTCGAGTTTCGTTCCATACGATGTTGGAGTAGCCCGTGGCCGGGTTCAATTCCAGATCCAGCTGCCGCCCTATCCTTCCCTGAACCAGGATCTCCCCGTTGGTGTGGACCATGAACTCATTGGGATCCCGGCGGTCCACCGTGATGTTTACCAGGGTAGAGAGCCGGTCGACCAAAAGGTCCCGGCGGTCGTAGAGATCATTGGGATTATCACCCTGGGCCAGGACCCTTTGGATGGTGGTGCTTAGTTCTGCAATCTGACTTGACAGATCGTTAATCTGACTCACAGTCATGCGGATTTCTTCGTTGGCCCTTTCCTGCAGACCCTTAAGGGAAAAATACCTTTCGTGGATCCCCGCCATGAGGGTCCGGCCCCTTTCCAGGACCGCCATCCGGGGAGCCGTGTCGGCGGGATGGATATGCAGGTGCTGCCAGGAATCCCAGAAGTCATCCATCTTGGCCCGGATCGAGGTGCTCCCGGGCTCCATGTAGATCCTCTCCATGTCCTGGATATAGGGATCCCGGGCTTCCCAGTAGCCCATGCTCCCCCCCTGGGCCACGATGCGGCTGTCCAGAAGCTCGTCCCGGACCCGTTCAATCCGGCCCACGATGACCCCCTGGCCCATTTGGCCCGCCCGCTCTGCCCGGTTGAGGCCCGGCAGATAGATGGGTTCAAAGGCATGGAACTCCACCCTCTGGCGGGAGTAGCCTTCGGTAGCCAGGTTCGAAAGGTTATGCCCCAGTACATTGAGCCCCTGTTGATGGGCATTCACCGCCCGTTTTCCTATCTCTATCCCTGCAAAGGTCGAAGTCATATATCATCTACTCCTGTTTGTTAGAACTGGTTATTGATCACAATACTCTTTAAGTCATGGGCCGCCATACTCCCCTTTCGGGTGTAAAGCTTTCCACCCCTCTCGGGATGCAGTACCTCAAGAAAAGTGGTGGCCATAACCTTGGCCTCGTTAAGAAAAACCAGGAATGAATCGTTAAGGGCCTTCATTTTGAGGGTCTCCATCTTTAATTCCCGGTAGAGTCTGGATAATTCCCGGCTCTCATTGAGTGGAAGACCCATAAGGAGGGCGTAAAAAGGCTTCTCGGACCCTTCGCTAGACCCCTGGGAACCTTCGATTTCCCCCAGGGAAGCAAAGAGGACCTCCCGTTTTTCTTCCAGGAGGGAAAATTCTTCTCCAAACCGGTTCAGTTCAGCCAGCTTTTCATCAAAATCTGCCCACTCCCGCCCCATGACCGCCTGTCTTACCCGGTCTTGAAGGATAAAAATCTTCTTTACAATCTCGATTTCGGCAGATAATACCAGCACACAATGCTCATAGTTCCAAGGTTCGTTCATATCCACTCCTATAGAATGAGAAGTCTCCTCTTTAAATATCGGCCTTTGGAAGTTGACATTTAGGGGAATTAACTATATATTGTGGTAGTTTTTACGGTGGGTGTAGCTCAGGGGTAGAGCCCCAGATTGTGGATCTGGTTGTCGCGGGTTCAAAGCCCGTCATCCACCCGGAATAATTCTTTTAAATAGAGAGTTATTTAACACTTAGGGATTGGGCAATGAAGAGCAGCACCGGGCTTTGAAGGGTACAGCCCGCCGACCAAGTGGGAGGAAGAGGCGCCATGGATGGCGCCGAAAGGGCTGTACCCCGGCCCGTAAAGCCGAGACAGGAAGTCGAGGCTTGGAGGGCAAAGCCCGTCATCCACCCGAAAATAATTCTTCCAAAAAGGAGAATTATTTGGCACCTGTGGATTGAGCTATTATGAGCAACTACGGGCTTTGAAACTTTTTTGCGGCCTCGAAGACCCGAGCCGGCGCAGGGTCTGAGAGGTAAACCGGCATGGATGCCGGTTTAGCAAAAATGGCGGCCTGTAGGGAGGCAACAGGAGGTTGCCGACCGGAAGGCAAAGCCCGTCATCCACCCTTAAAATTCAACCGAAAGGAAGAGTTTTTAAACATTGGGTGTAGAGCAGAATAGAGCCGGACCGGGCTTTGAAGGGTACAGCCCGTCATCCACCCGGTGTTTTTTTATTAAAGAGCGTAGCATCTCTTTCCTTCAAAAATCGATCATTATTATAATTTCTTTCTTTTCCTCTTGACATGGTGTGTACTGCAGTTTACACTTGGAATGTGAAGAAAATTAAAAGATCGGACATTTTTATTAAATGGTTAAAAAAACTCCGTGACCATAAAGGCAAGGCTATTATTCATACTAGAATTGACCGCCTTGCTTCTGGCAATCCAGGAGATCATAAATTTTTAGGTGATATTTCAGAAATGCGTATCGATTTTGGACCAGGTTATAGAGTGTATTATGAAGAAACAAGCAATGAAATCATATTATTACTTAGTGGCGGAGATAAATCTACACAACAAAAAGATATAGAAAAGCCAGAAAAATAGCTAAGTTATACAAAGAGGAGTAAAATGGAAACTACAGAGAAAGAGAGAATTTCTTTTGCGGATTATGATCCAGCAGAAATTATCGAATCAAAAGAGGATGTTATTGCATTTATCGAAGTTGCCCTTGAGGAAAATGATCTTGATTTTATTTTGAGAACTTTTGGTCATATAGCACGTTCTAAGGGTATGACTCACATTGCTAAGGAATTAGGAGTAACTCGTAAGGGTTTATATAAATCACTCTCACCCGATGGAAACCCCTCTTTCAAAACTATTCTTAAATTGCTTGATATTTTGGGTTTAAGGGTACGGTTGGAAAAAAAACCCGCCTAACCTCTTAGACGGGCCCTGCACCGGCTCGGGTCTAAGATGCTTTGGTTTCGTATCGAGTCTTGCTTATAATGCCAATTGTATAACAATTAATTCTGCGCCTAGCAGGACTCGAACCTACCACCTCCAGATTCGAAGTCTGGCGCTCTATCCAGATGAGCTATAGGCGCAATTAGAAATTCACTAGTGATGAATAATCTAAAAGAAAGACCAAATGTACTGTAACATGGTCAGCATTTAGGGTCAATAAGCTACAATCTGGGATAGTATATGCCCCATACCTCAACCTAAATATTGAGCAAAAATTTCTTCTAGGGCAGAATTGATTTTTTTGCTTATATCTTTGGAAAGATAACTTACACTAATTGGAGATTTTGGATTACACCCAGGGGCCAAATGGTCGATTACTACCGGGTCCGAGTGTCTATCACCTTTAACCCTGCCCGCACCCAGGTTACTTTGAACGTTGAAGGTCAGGTACTGGAAAGAGGCACATGGGTACCTGGTTGGGACCGGGAAGTAACTGAAGATCTCCGAACCGAATTATTAATGGCAGTGGGAAATTAACCAGGGCCTCGAAAAGGCTGCTTTCATAGTTTACCCTGAGCCAATAATCCAGCTCACCCCATATCCATGGTTAGGATAAGCCGGTGAGCTGGTTATTTTTTACATACCTCCCATAAGCTGATGGTGCTGGACCCTAAGAAAACCTCACTTATTTCCTCAGGGGTTTTATTTTGGCAGTTTCCTGCAATATTAGCCTGGCCAGATCTTCTACCTTAGATAAGGCCTCCCTGGCTGCCAGTTCTATTATGCGCCGTTCATAGATAGCCTTCTCTTCGCCTCCCAGAAGATAGTTAGAGGTAACGCCCAGGGTGACCGCCATACGGTATACCACCGATATAGGCGGAATTAAATCTTTCTGGATCCATCGTTCCAGGGTTTTAAGGGGTACTTTAATAAGTTCTGCCAGTTGACGTTGGCTCATTTTATGGGACTTAAGCAGGGCCTTTAAACGGTCGCCAAAGCCAATGTCTTCAAAATCTATTATCTCCATAATATATTATTATAAAAATTTAATGATTTTGTCAATAGTTTAGAGTAATTTTAATAATTAGAATATACCCTCGCCTATGATCGTTTTTTATTTTGCTTTACCCTCATAGGCGAGGGTACCGTATAAAGATAGTATTGAATGATTTCCTGAATACCAAGCAGAGAATCAGTAAAATAATGGTGCCTACACTCTCCGGAATGAATCATATTGACTAGGTTTTTATGCTATGATAGGCTGGTTTCGCATGTTATAAGACTGATCATGGACCGCTAGCTCAGCTGGTAGAGCAGCAGACTCTTAATCTGCGGGTCGAAGGTTCGAACCCTTCGCGGTTCAAAAGGTAGATAATGGTGGGAGGTGACAATGACCCAAGTAACTATACCTGTTTCCGACAGTATATTAACTACTTTGAATATGGAAGTAGAGGAAATATCTCTTTCTATGCGAAAAGAATTCGCCCTAAAATCATTCCAAAATGGGAAACTAACTATTGCTCAGGCAGCCAGTTTTTGTGATTTGAATATATATGATTTTATCTCTTGCGTTTCCCAAGCTGGTATTCCGATCTTTGACTACACTATCGATGATGTAGATCAGGAATTGGCTGAGTTAAATACCACTCACCTAAGGTAAAGCCAGGGGAATAACCATTGCCTTCCCCCCAAATTCCCTCTATATTTAGCTCATGGCAAATCAAACCACGGACAAACAATGGGTTTACAATTTTTCCTAATACTTACAATGACTATTATTAGTTTTGATGTTTTTTTCATGCTCCGGCATATGAGAAAAAATGGCAAAGTATAACTCACTCCGTGTAGATTGAACCCAGTCCAGATATTAATAGGGCCCATATATTGACCCTATTGACACCCTGCCCCTCCCCTTGTTATTATGATTTTCTACGCGGGAATAGCTCAGTGGTAGAGCGCGACCTTGCCAAGGTCGATGTCGCGGGTCCGACTCCCGTTTCCCGCTTTAAATGCTATAACTTTTCCCCTTTAAATAAAAAGAGCATCAGGACAGTACTTTGGACACTTCGCTGGGAGACGGACCGTAAATCCATTCCTATCGACACCAGCCCGAAGGGCTGCTGTCGCGGGTCCGACTCCCGTTTCCCGCTTTAATTACTAGCCATTCCTATCGACACCAGCCCGAAGGGCTGCTGGCGCGGGTCCGACTCCCGTTTCCCGCTGAAAAATCAAGCTTTATTCCCCTATCCTATTAAAGCCCCACCTTGGCCTTCCTCCTGAGAGGACCTCATCTATGCCCATGGCGGCTCCGAGGGCCATGCGTACCAGGGCCTCTTTCGTGAGGGCGGCGCTGTGGGGGCTTAGGATCACATTGTCCAGGGTGAAAAAGGGGTGATCCTTCCCCGGGGGTTCCTTCTCGAAGACGTCCAGGGCGGCTCCGGCGATGCGCTTTTCCTTGAGGGCCTGGAAGAGGTCCCCTTCGTTGACCAGCTCCCCTCTGGCGGCGTTGATAAAAAATGCTCCCTTCTTCATGGCTTCAAAGTGGCTCTTTCCAAAGGCGCCCCTGGTTTCGGGGGTCACCGGCACATGGAGGCTCACAAAGTCGCTCTCCCTAAAAATTGTCAGCGGGTCCTCTGCATAGAGGGCCTCCGGGAGGCCGGGTATTTCCTTTACCTGGGGGTCGAAAAAGAGGACCTTCATGCCCAGACCCGCATGGGCCTTCTGGGCTACCCGGCTTCCTATCCGGCCAGCGCCGATGAGGCCCAGGGTCTTGCCTTCCAGGTCCATGGCAGACAGGCTGTTCCGGCCCTCCCAGTTTCCTTCCCGGGTGAGGGTGTGGGCCTGCAAAAAGCTGCGGCCCAGGGCTATGATCATCCCCAGGGTGTGCTCGGCCACCGAGGCAGCATTTGCTTCGGGGGTAAAGGTCACCCAGATCCCCCGCTCGGTGGCGGCCTCGACGTCGATGTTCTCGCATCCCACCCCGTGGCGGCCTATGACCTTCAGCTTTGCTCCCTCCAGAATAACTTCCCGGGGGATCTGGGCGGTCCGGGCCAGGATGGCTTCGCAGTCCCTCACATCCTCCTTGAGCTGTTCCACCGAGGTTCCCCTCCCCATCTTTATCTCGTATCCCCTCTCCAGTAAATAGGCCTTCCCCTCCTCTGCAATATCCTGGGGTATCAAAACCTTGGCCATCCTTGACCTCCTCATTTTATTAAAAGATACTTAATAGAATTATACAACGAAGGGGGAAGGTATGGCCCGGATAAAAGAGCGCTTAAAAAATGGAGAAACCCTGGTGGGGACCATGGTCACCCTGGTGGAGCATCCCGATATCGTCAAGGTCATCCAGGTGGCGGGTTTCGATTACCTGGTCATGGACAACGAACATGGAAGCTTCGACTATTCAACCCTGGCCCGAATCTGTTCGGTGGCCCGGGCCGTCGATTTTCCCCTGGTGATCCGCATCCCCGAGTGCCGCCGGGAAATAGTGTTAAAATACATGGAGATGGGGGCCCATGGGCTTCTGCTCCCCAATTGTGAAGATCCCGAAACCGCGAGGAGCCTGGTGGATTTTTCCAAGTACGCTCCCCTGGGAAACCGGGGGGTCTCCCTCCTGAGGGGGCACACGGGCTACCGGGCCCCGGCCTCGGCGACCCAATACATGGCCGAGTCCAACGAAGAAACCCTCATCATGTGCCAGATTGAATCCCAGAGGGCGGTAGAAAACGTCGAGGCCATCCTGGATGTGGAGGGGGTCGATGCCGCCTTCATAGGTCCCAACGATCTCTCCCAAAGTTTTGGACTCATGGGGCAGTTTACCCACCCCACCATCGAAGCAGCCATGGACAGGGTCCTTGGGGCCGCCAAGGCCAGGGGAAAGTACTCAGGGGTTCACTACACCGGGGGGGTAGAGATGCTCCAGCCCTGGATCGCCAAGGGGATGAGTCTAAACCTCTGGACCAACGATATCACCATGATGCTCAATAACGCCAAAGAGGGGCTGGGCAAACTACGGGCCCCCTAGAAAAGAAAGTTCTCCACCTTTCGGAGGATGCTGGGGAGGTCCCCAAAGCAGGTAAGGGTCTCGGGGAGGGAATCCAAAAAATACTGGCCGTACTGCATGCGCAAGAGCCTCCCATCCAGGACCACCACCACCCCATGATCGCTGGACTTCCGCATGAGCCGCCCAAAACCCTGTTTGAATTTCATCACCGCCTCGGGCAGGGAGAGTTCCATAAAGGCGCTCCCCCCCCGGGCCTTGATGGCATCGCTCCGGGCCTCAAAGACCGGGTCGCTGGGGCTCTTAAAAGGTAAGCGGCAGAGGATCACCAGCCGCAGGGTGTCCCCCGGGGCATCGACGCCTTCCCAAAAGGAATCGGTGGCAAAGAGGACTGAACTCTGGTCGGACAGAAAGGTTTGAAGGAGCCGGGTCCGGTCATCGTCCCCCTGCTTGAGGACCCGGATTCCCTGCTTCTGGAGAACCGGCAGGGCCGCCTCATGGGCACTCCGCAGGGCCTGGTAGGAGGTGAAGAGGACCAGGGCAGAACCGCAGGCCACTTCAGTCAGGGCCAGGGCGGCCTGGTCAACGAAAGGGCGGTATGACTGGTCGGTGGGAAGGGGGGCCTCCTGGACCGCCGCCAGAAGGACCTTGGACTGGTAGGGAAAGGGGGAAGGAAAGATCCCGCTGTATATTTCCCGTTCCTTTATAAGAGCCAGGCCCGATCTGGTCATCCAGTAATGAAAGGACCCGGAGGTGGTCAGGGTGGCCGAGAGGCAGACCACGGTCTTATGGGGATCAAAGAGGGCCTCCTTGAGGGGGGGCGCAATATTGATGGGGCTCACCGAAAAGACCGCCCAGGGGGCATCGCTGGACCTGCTCCCCGAGCGCCCCTCTATCCACATCACCTCTTCTTCGTTTTCCTGGTACTCCACAAAGGAAAGGCAGATACTGCCCACCGTATCGAGGCGCCGGAGTATCGAACGGATCTCCCAGATAACCGGGTCCTCACTGTCTTCATCGTGGAGATCCTCCAGGAGCTCTTTAATGAAAGAAGAGAGGGAGTTGAGTTCCCTCCGGAGGGATAAAAGTTCGGGCACCAGCCGGGCTTTGATATAGGGGTCCCGGGCTGGAATAAGCCGAAAGACCCCCTCGGCGGCGCAGAGTTCCAGGGCCCCCTCGTCAAGCTTATCCATGGCCTCCCGGATTCCCTCCAGGGCTTCTTCGATCTGGTCCCATCGTTTTTCGATTCCTTCCCCCGGGGGAAGGAAAGAGATGAGGCGCACCAATAGGCCGCTTCGGACGTTCCGCCGACGCCGGTAGAGCCTCCCAAGCTGGCGGTAGATGCCGAGGCGGCTAAACTCCCGGGAGAAAAAGGAGGTGGCCGATTCCTCCAGGGTATGGGCCTCGTCGAGGATGACCCGCTCGTAGGGAGGCAGCACCACCGCCCCGGTGTAGCCCGCCCCGTCCCGCCGGGCCGCCAGGTCCGCAAAGAGAAGGTGATGGTTTACCACCAGGATCCGGGCCTCCAGGGATTCCCGGCGGAGGAGCATTACAAAGCAGCTCTCCCGCAGGGGGCAGCGCATGTGCATGCAGGTGTCCGCCTCGGAGCAGACCCGGGACCAGACGGGCTCCAGGGGAAGGAAGCTCAAGTCCGAGCGGCTCCCGGTTTCGCAGGTCTCGGCCCAGAGGGCAATCTCGTTAATCTGGTTCTGCTCTTCCTCATCCAGGAAGGAATCGGACCGGGCATCGGCCATGCGGCGGCGGCATATATAGTTCCCCCGGCCCTTAATCAGCACCGCCTTAACCCGGCTCTTGAGGGCCCCCCTCACCAGGGGTATGTCCTTTTGGAAAAGCTGTTCCTGTAAATTGATAGTGGCGGTAGAAATGACGATCCGGGTATCGTTGGCCGTGGCATAGCTAATGGCCGGGATGAGGTAGGCCAGGGACTTGCCCACCCCGGTCCCCGCTTCGGCGGCCACCAGGGCATCCTCGTTAAAACCCTGGACTATCATGTCCATGAGGTCCAGCTGGGATTCCCGGATCTCGAAGGGATCAAGCCGGCGGCTCACTTCCCCCTGGGGCTCCAGGATCTTCCGGATGAGGGGGGCATCCAGGGCCTTAAGGGGCCGCCGTTTTACCGGCTCGGCCACCACATAGACCTCCTCAACCTGGTTGTCCACGATATAGGAGCCTATCCCCGATTCGGCCGCCCGGGATGAAATGATGAGGTCATTGTCGCTGGGAACCAGGTTCCCTGAAGGGTGGTTATGGATGAGCACATCGGCGTCCTCATTGTCCAGGGCCAAAACGGTGGATTCGTTCCCCCGGGCGCTCACCTGTACCCGGGTAATAAGCTTTTTATCGTCCAAAAAACCCAGGGCGAAGACCTCATTCCCCCCAGAATCCTGGATTTCTTGTTTTAGGTGAAGAATAGCCGCTTTAGAAAATCGTTTATGGGCCTGCATGAGGTTTTACTATACAATGCTTGCGCTGAATGATAAAAGGGATATATAATAGGGCAAAACCAAGGAGAGGTACATGAAGGCAGGTGTAAAAAACGCTATCATATTTGGAGCCGTTGTCGCAGCCATTGTTATTTTCATAGCCGTCCTCACCCCCTCAGGCAGCGGGGCCGGCGGCAATCCCTATCAACGCGAACGGACCAACATTCCATGAAGGACCGAAGCTGCCCGAAGTATCGGGTAACCCCTAACATCGGGTAGCTTCCCCTTACCCTGGACAGACTAGCTCATCTGGATAGAGCGCTACCCTCCGGAGGTAGAGGTGGTGGGTTCGAGTCCCGCGTCTGTCATGCTCAAAGAGATACCCTAACGGGTATCTCTTTGAGCTTAGGAGTTTCAGTGCAGAGCACTGAAACTCCACGTCGGGTTAACACGGGACTCGAAGGGTTCAGCCCGCCGACCAGGTGGGAGGAAGAGCCGCCAGGGATGGCGGCGGAAGGGCTGAACCCCGGCCCGGAAAGCCGAGACAGGATGTCGAGGCTTGGAGGGGAGTCCCGCGTCTGTCAGTGTTCACTATGTCGTATAAAGAAAACCTAGATTTGATCTCGCCACCTATAATAATTAACTCCAAAAGGGATGGGGGCCGCTTCGGTCTAGGAATATCTGGGGGTTCCCCGCCGAAGGAGACCGCAGGTAAAGCAGAATAGGATAATGAATTAATCTCCGGTACCCAGTATGTGCGAGGAAAGCTGAACGCAGCAATTAAAGACAGGAAACTGGGTGCCGGGGCTCCGTAGGCGGGTTCACCTCAATTCCTAGACCAGGGCGGCACCTACCCCCTTTGGAGTTGACCCTATTAGGTGACGAGATCAAACCTACCCCAGCATACCTTTCAACAACCCCACGGTCCCCTCCTTATTCCCCTCGGGCCCCACGCAGGAGGGGCAGCCCCGGCTGCAGGTACAGCCTTCAACGGCCAGTTTTACGTGGCCCAGGAGTTCCTTCACCTTGGCGGCCAGGCTTTCTGAGAGGCCCGTGCCCCCGGGGTACTTGTCGTAGATGTAGAGGGCCGATACTCCAAAGTGGGGGTCCCGGACCCTCTCGGCGATTCCCAGATCCCGGGGGTCGCAGAGGAGGTAGATGGGGGCGATAAGCTTGATCATGGACCCCAGGCCGGAAAGGGCCAGGGCTGCGGCGGCCTCATCCATCCCGGCCAGGACTTCGGCCCCCCTGGTCCCCTCGTTAAAGAGGAGCATGAGGGCCCGGGTCTGCATCTCCTCCTCGGGGAGAAAGATGTCCCCGTAGCCTATGTTCTCGTGGCTGTTAAACCGGATCTTCTTAAACTTGGCCACCTGGGACCGGACCAGGACATCCCCCAGGACCCCCCGGGCCATGTTTACCTCCCCTGTCCCATAGCTAAAAGATTCATCTTCGGTGAGGACCTGGATATCGGTCTTCACCAGGCCGTCGGTAAAATAGTTTACCTCCGCCTCCCTTACCAGGCACTTCCGGTTTTCTATGTCCAGGCTCTCCACCAGGTACTGCTCGCCCCGGTGCATGTAGACCGCATTTTCAAAGATCAGTTCCTTGGCGCTGGGCCGGTCCATCTCTCCTATGACGGTATTGCGGCCATCGGTGACATCGATGATCACCACGTTGTCGGCCCCGGCGGACCTAAGGCTAATCCCCTCGGCAGGGTAGGACCGGTCGGCCCAGTGCCACTTGCCCCCGGTGTGACGGACTATGCCCTCCTCCTCCAGGTATTCCAGGATGGGCTGGGCTCCATCGGCGGGGAAGGGATCCCTCCCCTCCTCGAGGTCCTGATCCACAAAGGGCAGCTCGAAGGCCCCGCAGCGCACATGGTCAGAGAGGATATAGGGGTTATCGGGATCGAGCCGGGCCTCCTCGGCTGTTCTATCGAAGAACCAGCTGGGGTCCTTCATAATGAACTGGTCCATGGGCGAGGCGGAGGCCACAAAGACCGAGACCGAATAGCCCCCCCGGCGGCCCGCCCTCCCCGACTGCTGCCAGAAGGAGTTAAAGGACCCCGGGAACCCGGCCACCACCGAGGCATCCAGGCCCCCTATGTCTATCCCCAGTTCCAGGGCGTTGGTGGAGACCACCCCCTGTATACTTCCCTCCCTCAGGCCCCGCTCTATCTCCCGCCTCTCGTTGGGAAGGAGCCCTCCCCTATAGGTTTCTACCTTGATCCGGGAGTTATCGGTATAGATGTTTTTTAGGTCCTCCCTCACATAGGAGGCGGCCACCTCGGTCCTCACCCGGGAATGGGCGAAAAGGATGGTCTTGATCCCCTCCTTAAGGAGGGCCAGCATCCAGCGGCGGCTCTCGGTGACCACCGAGCGGCGTATCCCCTGGACCGCATCCACCAGGGGGGGGTTGTAGAGGATCACCCGTTTTTCCCCCCGGGGAGCGCCGTTATTATCCACCAGGCTTACCTTTTCGCCGATCAGGGCCTCGGCCAGCTCGGCGGGGTTCCCTATGGTGGCGGAACAGAGGGTAAATTGAGGGGGGGAGCCGTAAAAGGCCGCTACCCCCTTTAA
>Ga0099364_10001375_pt1 | contig 40348 bp, 31 predicted proteins | sample TergutTh196P3_FD_73070 | JGI IMG/M metagenome (GOLD analysis project Ga0099364, IMG submission 73070) | Microcerotermes parvus P3 segment gut microbial communities from Pointe-Noire, Republic of the Congo - Th196 P3 | ecosystem: Host-associated > Arthropoda: Insects > Digestive system > Gut ...
TCTTTCGGGTTATGGGAGGCTGTCAGGATAATGCCGCTCTGGCATCCGAGTTTACGAATGGCGTAGGATACTTCTGGCGTGGGGCGAAGGTCATCAAAAAGATAGACTTTGATCCCATTGGCTGTAAAGACATTGGCCGATAACTGTGCAAACTCGCGGCTGTTGTGACGACAATCATAGCCGATAACAACCTTTTTCTCAGGCAGATCGGCAAATTCCTTGTTCAAATAATTTGATAATCCCTGTGTGGCGGCGCCAACAGTATACTTGTTCATCCGGTTTGTCCCGGCGCCCATGATGCCGCGCAGGCCTCCGGTCCCAAATTCGAGGTCTTTGTAAAATGATTCGATCAATTCGGTCGGGTCGGTATTATTCAACATTGTTTGAACCTGATTACGGGTGGCCTCGTCGTAATCCAAACTTAGCCAGATTTCCGCCTTTTTTCTGACGTCGTTTATTAATTTATTGTATTCCATATTGTTAGAGTAAAAAAAGTGCCTAAATATCAAAAAAAATACCCCCAAAGGTAGGAAAAAATTATGAATTATGAATTATATGTTACCGTGTGAAGTCAAAATGATACTCCGATTGATTGCCGCACCGATCGGTTACGGTCATTATCAAGTGGTGAGCGCCCGGATGAAGTCTCTCGTCATCAAAAGCATAAGTAAGCAGTGCATTCTTGCTGTCATACTCAAACAGCGCATATTTGCCGTCAATTTCGCCCTTATAGGATGAGATGCCGCTCAGGTCGTCGGATATACGGATGCTTATTTTCTTCTTGTTACGCCACCGGAGCGGGTCTATTGGTGTGATTTTCGGCGGATTGAGATCGCAGGCTACTGTATAAGCGCCGAGCTCGTTGATTTGTGCGTCAATCCAGCCGTCGCGATAAACGCCGCCAATCCATGTTCTTCTTCCGTCGTTCAGGTTAATACGGACAATGCCATATTGATTGGGTTTGATTGAAGGTAAAACGCTGTCTATAAATAGAGACAACTGCGCTGGATAATGCAACGAAACGGGCGAGGGGTGTAGCTGATGAATCGGGGAAGTCGGTGAAGATGGAGAAGTCGGTGAATTCGGGGAAACTCGATAATGCATATACAGGTTATTGTAAAGGCTGTTGCGGGGGAGCGTCATTCGGATGCCTTTTGCGCTGAATGTATTATAATCGTACCATCGGAGAAGTGTTGACCCAACAGTATCGGGCGGAGTAATTTCCTGTTTTTTCCCGGTAATTTTGATGTTCGCCTGACACGAATTGCCGTAAAGATCGGTTAAGGTGATGACGGCATTATAGATTCGTTCTTCGAGTATCGTTATTTTACCGGAATTACGGCTTGCAACAAAACGGGCTTTATTTCCCGCATCGGTAAAGGTTTTTATGTAAAATGAACGATTTTTCGACCATTCTTCATAATCGGTATGGCTGTTGATATATCTGGATTCGTCCGATGAAAAACGGTCTATATAGCTTCGGTATAGCTCAATACTATCGACCGTCAGCAGGATGTCTTTGATGCCATACGAAAAATTTGTTCCGTTCATTCGGTCTATAGCCCTTATTCCCAAACCTATTTCGCCCCATGCTTCGATTGTCTTTGTGATAACCGGATTACCGTTTTTGTCAAACCCGAACTCAATATTCTGCTTTTTATCGCTTCCATTGACCATCCCTTTGCCTTCCATCGGATAGATTCTTAGTGCGCGAATGATCGGTTTTTGTGTATCGGGTATTTGCGATTGGTAGAAGGGCAGCGGGTCAATCAACTCGTTTGTACGTAAATCGCGTACTTCGAAATGCAGGTGCGGCCCTCCCGAATTGCCCGTGTTACCGCTATAGCCTATTACATCCCCCTGATTCACAGGAATTACATCCGGTTGAAACGAAATATCGACGGAAAAACTTTCCTTCTCATATTGCTTTTCTTTCACAATATCGGCCATTGTAGGCGTAAACCGTTGAAGGTGACCATATACCGTTATAAGGCTATCGACTGGGTGGGTGACATATACAGCCAATCCATATCCGCCCGGACTAACAGTTACACGCGAAATATATCCGTCTAATACGGCAAGTAAGGGATGTCCTTCGCTGGATTGTGTACGGATGTCGATACCTGCATGGTAGTGGCCTGCGCGCAAATCGCCGAATCCGCCTGATAGTTGCAGTTGGATACCAAGCGGATTGGATAAACGTTGAGCAGCAGTCCTGATAGGCGATGTTACAAGCAGAAAAGCGATAATAACGAGTGTATACTTCTTCATGAAAACTGAAAACTGAAAACTGAAAACTGATAACTACTTAAAAGGTAATAAAAAGTCGGCGACAACAGGCAAATGGTCGCTATATCCTCCCCTGTAAATTCTGCCGGTATACACGCGAAGCGGGCTTTGTTCGCCGCGGTTGTTCTTTTTGGAAAGTAAAAAATCGGCCGCAAAAATACGGGGGCTTCCTTCCTGCAGGTACTTGTTCCAGTTAGCGCTTACCATGATTTGGTCTAATTGCGACCATTCGTTTTGAAAACGGTAGGTGCCGTGAAAATTTAATTTTCGGGGATCTCCGAAAAGGTTTATCAGGTTGTATTTCGCGGATGAACCTTTCAGGATTGTTTGAATGCTTTTGTCCGAAGGATTGTCGTTGAAATCGCCCATTACAAGGATGTTACTTGCCGGGTTGATGCGGTACAGGGAATCACAGAGGAAACGGAGAAACCTTGCCGCTTCGAGGCGGTTCGGTTCGGTTTCTTTTTCACCTCCGGAGCGGGATGGGAAATGACATACAAATACATCCAAACGTTCGCCGTTTATGACGTCGCCCCACACATGCAATATGTCGCGCGAGCGTCTGCGTGTATTTGAGAAAGGGATACGCTTCGACGAGTGGCCGAGGTATCTGAACTTGTCGCGCTGGTACATAAGGGCAACATTGATTCCGCGGACGTCGTTTCCGGTTGTGATGCAATAGTTGTAATGTTGTTCTCTAAGAGGAGTGCGGGTGAGCAGGTGTGTCATTACGGTGTCGTTTTCGACTTCGCACAATCCGCAGAGCGCCGGCGTTCCCCACTCGCCGATGGCGGTTATCACTTGCGCCGTCTTTCGTAAATGGTTGTAATAACGGTTATTAGTCCAGCGCATAGCGCCATTGGGGAGGAATTGGTTGTCGTTTGTATGCGGATCGTCGTAGGTGTCGAACAGGTTTTCAACGTTATAGAACATCACCCGAAACGCCTGAATGTCGCTATTTTGGTTAATAACGAGCGGTTTACCGTCCACATCGTTTCGCTGTCGGATATGGGAGTACCCGTACAGCAGCCAAAGGAAACAAATCAAGACCGCGAATTGAATGAATGAACGTTTATTTTTCTTCTTCATAAAACTGAAAACTGAAAACTGACAACTGACAACTGACAACTGAAAACTGAAAACTGAAAACTACTCCAATACATATTCGTAGGCGCCTATAGACGGTCCAAATTCGCTTGATAAGCGGTCTATACCATAACGGTCGGTCGGATACTGCGCTGCTATGCTTCGATCGGCTTTTCCGATACCCATCGATTCGTCTGCCAAGCGGAAATCGTAAATATAATCGTAATCATTATCTTCGTTATCGGGTTTGCTTTTAATATATTTCGTGTTCTCTACTCTTGGCTCTACAATAAATAGCACTTCGTTAAAACGTTCATTATCAATTTTTTTTGTCCGTATAACGCAGTGATTGAAGCGATAATTGAATTGTGCATCACCATCCATATAAGTTTCGTCGGTCAAAAATAAGAGTTCGCTGTCGATGTTACCGTCGATGATGCAGTTGTCGAAATAAGCTTGCTGCAAAGGGAAAGTAAGTCTTTCTTCCGTATCGTCTTCACTGACGATTTGGTCTGCCAGCGTAAGAGCCGGCGTAAACCGTGTTGAGTTATGGCTCATCATGACCGGTTGCATGTAATTAGCTATTGTACAATGCGTAAATTGGTATTTTCCTCCCGATACCATGATAAGATAATTAGTCGCATTACTAAATTCCGTATTGGACGCTTCGATATGGCAGTTGACGGCCCACAAAACGTTTCCGTCCATATTATTTATTTGTGAGTTACGGATGTCGATTTTCTTTCTTTCGGGCGTTGATTCTTCAAAAGTCAACCCCGATATGCCGTTTCGTATCAGCGTATAGTTCAGTTCGTTATCGAAGCTCGATGCACCGAAGTACAAACCGTCCCATTGAGCGGAGATGTTGTCGAACGAAAGGTAAGGAGTTAGTTTATTCAGCCGGTCGGCGCGAAACAGGACAGGCTCGTCTTGCGTGCCCTCTGTTATTATCGTACCGTCAATCAACCATTTCGCATCTTTGTGCATATAGAAAGAAGCGCCTTTTTCGATACGAACAGTCACGCCTTCAGGTATCTGGATGCTATCGTACACAAGATAAGGTCTTTCGGCAGTTAGCGTTGTGTCGACAGAAAAAGTATTACCGCCTTTTAAGAGATGCGTATTTTGTCCATAAGCTTCTAACAGTACATATTGGGTTCTGCCGTTTGTGACAAAGACGACCGAATCGTAGATGACAAAGGGCGAATTGTCGTCATTCGGGTTGACCGTCACCTCGACCGCGACATACAGACTGTCCTTTTTCCATATCGGTATATCGCTGAAAGTTTCGCCTTTGCGACCGTCAACATTGATTCGGAATCCGCTTCTCTCTCCGCCGGCAAGGCGGATCGTTTCGATTTTCAACGCGTCACTGTTCCGGTTATATATCATGAAATAACCTGTCGCAGAGCCAATTGTCGTAAATACAGTATCAAACGATAAAGTATCCGTCGAAAAGGAAAGCAGGTTGTTAGGGCTTACGGAATAATTATTAATATCATTACATCCTGTTAGACATAACAAAGATAACAAGAGGATAAAAATTATTTTCATTGTTAAGGCGATAAAGCCGGTATATTTTTCAAAATGTCAAGCAGATGCCGCCACCAGAGGTCGACGGTTTTGATTTCGATGCGTTCGTCGGGCGAATGAACGTTACGCAGGGTTGGGCCAAACGAGATCATATCCAACTGCGGATATTTTTCGAGGAACAATCCACATTCGAGGCCGGCATGAATGGCCTTTATTTTGGCTTCCTTGCCGAAAAGTCTCTGGTAACTTTCTTGTGCTACGGTCAATATTTTGGAATTAGGATTGGGCGCCCATCCGGGATATCCTTCGCGGTGCACTACTTTGGCGCCTGCCAAACGGAATACGGCGGCTACCTGGTCGGCAACCGCAATTTTTGCCGATTCGATTGAACTGCGCTGGCTTGTACCGATGACAATTTTTGTGTCGCCTTCCATTTTGATCGAAGCAAGATTAGTTGACGTCTCCACTAACCCTTCGATGTCATGGCTCATGCTTTTAACACCGTGCGGACAGGCGAGCAATGCGCGGACCAGCTTTTCTTTCAGCGTTCTCGGGAGGCATTTTTTCGGCGCATCCGCTGTCTCCATGATCAATTTCACATTCAGGTCCGCCCGTTTCAATTCATTTTCGATGTCGGCGGCGAAATGATTCAGCATGATACGTAGCGGTTCGGTATTTTTCGCAGCCGTACCGATGACGGCGTATGCTTCGCGGGCAATGGCGTTATGCAGGTTTCCGCCTTGAATCTCCGCCAGACAGAAAGGATATTTGTCCTGCAACTTATACAGGAACCGGGCAAGAATTTTGTTTGCATTCCCAAGCCCTTTGTGAATATCACTTCCCGAATGACCGCCGTTGAGACCTGCGACCATGATACGGAAATAACGGAAAGACTTCGGCGCAGGAACGGTTTTAAATGAAAAAGTGGCGATCGTCCCTTTTCCGCCGGCGCAACCGATAAAAATCTCTCCTTCATCTTCGCTGTCTAAATTGAGCAGGATGTCACCAGTGATAAAGCCCTTTTTCAGGGCGTTAGCGCCTGTCAACCCGGTTTCTTCATCGACTGTAAACAGACACTCGACCGGCCCGTGTTCTATTTCGTCGGATGTGACCACGGCCAATGCGGCGGCAATCCCGATACCATTGTCTGCGCCGAGCGTTGTCCCCTTCGCACGCAGCCATTCACCGTCCACTTCCGTTTGGATAGGGTCTTTCTCAAAATCAAACGTCACGTCATTGTTTTTCTCGCAGACCATATCCAAATGGGCTTGCAAAACGACTGTCGGAAGCGTTTCATAACCTTTACTGCCCGGTTTCGATAAGAGAAGGTTACCGACTTTATCCTTCCTGATTTCGATCTGATTTTTTGCTGCCACCTCTTCGATATATTGGATAATCAACCCTTCTTTTTTGGAAGGTCGTGGTACTCCTGTGATCTCATCGAAGTATTTCCATACCACTTTTGGTTCTAAATCTTTAATCGTCATAGTTATTGTTTTTTAAATATGGATGTTTAATTGTTAAATATACATAAAATATCTCGTTTTTATCAGAAAAATGAAAAAAATAGTAGATGTAGAATATCAAACTATCAATAAATCGCTTATCTTTGCGACCGCAAATATAAACAAAATGCTTGAAGTTTCAGTAAAAATTTTGATAAAAATATTATTATAATTGAATATGAGGGAAAAAATACATTATGCCATTGAAGCGGCGCTTGCAGTAGCCGTAATTATTCTGTTTGTTCTCCAATTTACAGGGAATAAAAAACCATCAGATACAAACGTAGCGTTTACAAATGAGGGAAGCGATACGGAAATCATGCCGATAGCCTTTGTTGATATTGATTCTCTCACTTTGTATTATAACTATATGATTGATTTGACTGAAGTTATAACGAAAGATTATGAAAATTCGCGTGCTAAATTAGCTGAGCAATATCGTAAACTTCAATCTGAATATGAAGATTTTCAACGTAAAGTAGAAACAGGTTCTTTCCTTTCGCGTGAGAGAGCGGAGGGTGAGGCGCAACGTTTAACTAAAAAACAGGAGGACTTGCAAAAATTAGAAGCCTCGTATACGCAGGAATTGGACGAAAAGCAATTTCGCCTGAGAGAAAAATTGCGTCAGACAATTAATGTGCAATTAATTGAATACAACAAAAGCAAAGGATTTCACTTTATTTACGGAAAATTTGGGGATAATATGCTATATTCCAATGAGATATATAATATAACCACCGATGTTTTAGATTATCTCAACCGGCAGTATGCAGCCGATGACACTTTAAAACCATCCGATTAGGTTCTAATCATCGTCCGCATATCCCTTTGAAGGGACAATACTCGCAATGTTTCACGATTGGCGTCAGGGTAAAAGGATTACTGACGTCGAACAGTTCATTTAAGCAAGCCCGCAGGCTGTCTTCAAATGCAGGATATTCATTGTTGAAACAATCGATCACAGTAATTTCTTTTTCGAGCGCCTGATATACAAAAGGATTAAAATCACTTTCTTTAAAAAGATTAATTGCATAATAGATAGCAGGTTGTATTTCACATATACCGGTTTCTGAAGCATAAATCCACGCATACAGGAATACCTGCATGATGGCTTTTTTGCGGTCTTTTTCCGTCTTGTCAAACAGACTTTCAATCGTAGTAAATGCAAGCGCATCCGGACGACCGCTTTTGTAATCGACGATGCGTACCGTACCGTCGACCGAATCAATCCGGTCGATAAAACCTTTGATGCGTACCTTACGCCCGCCGGTTATCTCTATCGTCCGATTGACCGGTTTCTCCGAACCGATGTATATAAAAGGAGTTAATGAACGGTCGTATTCTATTATCTTACCGGCATATTTGCGGATGGTCTCACCATAAAGATAAGCCTGTCCGGTGAGCGGACGCAGTACGTCCGTATGGTAATAATCTTTGGCGAAAGCTTTCCATATCAACTCCGTCATGTTTTTCTCCTGCGTCACGAGTTTCAACAAGTCGGCCGTAACCGTACTTCCGCAGAACGGTTTATAGGCCAATTCCATGACGCGGTGGAGCAGGGTGCCGAACAGGTCGTGCCGGAGTGTTTCACTGACGGCTTTTTCTTCGTCGATCCCTTTGATCATCATGAGATAAAATTTGAAAGGGCAGTCTAAATAAGTATTAATCGCGCTGGCCGACAGGCTTTTTTCCGTTTCATAGCGCGCCAAAGCACGCATCACTTCTTCGTCTTTATCGACTTTGAAAGGTTTAATAAAGGGTGAAGCAACGTTGTAAACAGATAATTTTTGTTTAACAGGCGTCTGGTAGTGGTATCTCAATTGATGCACAAAACGGCTCACCTCACCGCTTTGAAGTCCGTCGGTACGCGTATCGTAAAGCATAATGACACGTTTGGCGCGGTGAATCATACGATAAAAATGATAAGCCCATATACTTTCCTGATGTTCGGGCGTAGGCAATCCGAATCCGCGCCGTAAATGATAGGGGATAAAAGAGGCGGAAATGCTTTTAGCAGGGAAAATACCTTCATTGACCGACAGGATAATCAGATTCTCGAAATCAAGCACGCGCGTTTCGAGCGCTCCCATCACCTGTAATCCCGACAAGGGCTCACCATAAAAAGGTATTTTGATAAAATCCGTCATTTGTTTTAGCAGCCTGAAATAGGTGTCGGTCGACAGATCCGTTTGAATGGTCTGTAACAGGTCCTTCATTCGGTTTACAATCTTATAGAAGTGGTAAATAAATTCCCGCTCCAGCGCACGGGTATTGACGGCTGCCTCTTCCCCGATTTCCCCCGTTTCTCCGACGAATTCATTTTCCTTGACAAAGTCGCTTTCCCCCACTTTGATGAGTACATCGCGCAGGTAATCCGACAGTTCCATAACATTTGAAGGTGCGGAAAACAGCAGTTTCAATAACGGCGTTACCCATAGAACCGATTCGGATATGTAGACCTGATTACGCTCGTTGATATCCTGCATGATAGTGGCAGCTTCGGTGGGGCATGACGGCGATACATATTGATGTCGCAAGACGGCAATGACGTCGCTATGGTAAAACATCGTATCATGCTCCGTAATTCTGACATTCTTCTGTAGCGACTGAAGATAGTTCATCAGCGAGGCGACAGGTGTTCCAGATAGCGAAAAACCCAATGTTACGTTTATTCGTTCAATCTGTGGCGGAATGGAGTGAAGAACAGGCAATAACAATTGTTCGTCCGGCAATACAATGGCAGTTTTCAACGCTTCATCGGCGGATATTTTTTGGAGGGGCAAGAAGGAATTGGATGTTTGTAGCGTTTCGCCGGTGGATATTTTATTGAGACCGAATAAATTTTCGAGTATCGGATATATTTGTTTGGCCTGTCCGATACGTGAGGGTATGCCGATAAGCTCGAACTGTGTTTCAACAGGCTCTTCATCGGAAAAAATATTAGCCGACGAAAGCGGGCTAATGTTATCATCCGGAACGTTATAAGCCGAAGAAAACAAGTCATACATAAAGTTAGCATCCCGTTTGACCGGTTTTTTAGGTAAGGGAGGTGTGTTGAGGGTGGAAGCCCGGTTAGATAAGGTATAAGCAGAAGGAAACAAGCTGAGGTTATCTTTCATAAAGTAAGAAGCCCTGTTGTCAGGGTCTTTGACTTTTTCGGAGGCATAATCCCAATAAAAGTCGGCTATTCCCTGCTTCTTAAAGTGTTTCAGCAGTTCGCGCTCCGCGTTTGTCAAGGCGTTTAGTCCGACGAAAATTATTTTTTCATAAGGCAGTGATTTTGAAGTAGAAGTCATTTCAAGATTCTCAACGACCTCGCGGTAAATCATCCCTTCGTAGGCAAAGCCTTCGGCCGCCAGTGTTTCGCGCAATTCCACATATACGGGGTAGAGCAGTTCCCATACGCGAAGGAAGAATTGTTTGTTCGCGTCATTGCTCTCCGGGCTGAAAGTCGACCAGAATGAACGAATGGCCTGTACCTGTGAAGGATTCAGAAAAGAAAAATCTCTCTCAATACGATTCAAATCGGTCACATTCGTAAACAACTGTTTTGCGTCTAACAAATATTTATCAATGTCATCGAAATCGTTTAAGAGCATTTTACCCCAATGGACAAAATCGTCAAAAGTCTCCGGTGAATCACTCCGGCGTGAATAAATATCATAAAGCTGAAAAAGCAGTTTAACGGGGTCGGCCTGTTGTTTCGGATTCAACTTGTAGAATAAGTCCTTAATCGTCAGTATGGAAGGCGAGAATAAAGGCTTCGATGCCGCTTCCGACAGGAATTTACGAAAGAATATACCGGAACGTCTGTTCGGAAACACAAACGCCAAACGTTGAATTTCAGCGCCGTACTTATCATAGAAAAGCTTGGCTATTTGTTTTAAAAACGGAGTCATCTCATAAATTTTGTATGTCTGCGTGCCGTGCTTTTTTATGTTTCTTGCGTTTGGGGATGATGAGCCTTCGTTTGATGAGGAAGAGGGGCAGGTAGAAGAAGATGCCGGCCAGCGACATGACTAATCCGCCGATGGTGCCGGCGGCCAGCGGGAACCAGAACGATTCCTTTCCTAAGCCGATCATGAAAGGAATGAAACCGAGAATGGTTGATATAATGGTGAGGAATATGGGTATAATCTTGATATTCCACGATTTGATATACGCTTTGATAGGGTTCATCAACGGTTTGCGTTTGAGTATCCGGTTGTATTCGGTTATCAGGTAGATGCTTGCGTTGACAGTGATACCGCATAGCAATACAAACGAAGCAAAACCGCCCGTGTCGAAGTTCAGTTTGAAAAGATAGAATGTCAGGAACACCCCGATATACGAGACAGGTATGACAAAGATGATGGCAAACGGCTGTTTGAGCGAGTTGAACAGGATAGAGGTCATAAAGAAGATAATCAGTATGATGAGACCGAGGAAAAGATACTGTTTGTTGTCGCTCTTGCGCCAACCGAAGCCGCCGCTTTCTCTTTCTGCGGAGTAACCGAGTGGCAGGTTATTGTTTAACTCTTCCAATTTCTGTTCAAGAAGACGGTTGGCCTGTTGCGCTGCGCCTACATAATCGAACTGCGTATACAGGACATATTGCTGCTGTTCTTTGACAATTTTTTGTGGCGTTTGTCCTTTAGTGATAGTGGCTAATTCGCCTATCTTGTAATTCTTTCCGTACATTGAGCGGCTCATATTGGCGAGACTCCACAGATCATAGAGGCGGCTTTGTTTGGACGACATTTTTATATCTTCTATCGTTTCCACGCCCGTAATAGCGCCGAGGTTCTGGTTGCGCATGAAGACAGGGCTTAACGAGGCGTACAACTCATTCGGCCGAATGTTTTCGACGGCCATCCGTTGCTTGTCAAGGTCGAAAACATATTCCACATAATCGTCTTTAAAGTATGAATATTCAGAATTGATAATCACTTCCTTGATACGGCGATTGTTTAGTAAGGTATCGCGGAACACAAGGGTGTGGGCATAGAGGTCGTCGTAATTATAACCGTAGAATTTCACCCGCATGTTCCCTGCCGGATCGCTTACATTGTTGCTAAAACCTTGTTGTGGCAGCCCGTACACACTCCAACTTCCGCCGCCTAACTGCGTTGCTTTTGTAATGATATTGCTATTAAGCAGGTAAGGGAAGCCTGATTTTTCGGCCGCCTGTGTGAATAAAATCTGAATATTCGCCTGTCGCGGACTGTAAATATTGGTCTGAAACTGCCGTATTTCTTTATACTGACTGAGATAGCTTTCCATCTGGCGGATAAGGTAGTTCATCTGTTCCATGGTAGCGCCGTTGGGCATAGTCGCGGTGACGGTGAGACGCGTCTCGTCGTTTCGCGTGAAATAACTGCCTGTATAGACTTTCTGCACAAAAAGACGCAACGTGCCGCCGAGCGATTTTTCGATGACCGGACGAACCTTGTCCTTAAAATTTGTTGAGGTTACGATTTTGTTATAGCGTTCCGTCCATTTGTTTTTGCTGTCTAACTTGTCGGGAAGCATAAATATCGGGAGGCCGAAAACCAAGACAAGCAGGATAAGCGTTAAGGTACGGTAGCGGAGCAGGATTCGGATAATCAGGTAGTATAGCCTGATAAAATAGACGTCGATGCGTTTTGGAGAAAAGCGTATACGTTTAATATTAATATGTATATCTTTTCTTTTGATACCCATCTTTTCAATGGTTGCCGGCACAAACAGTAAAGCGACCGAAAGCGAAACAGTCAGGTTGATCATCACTACCGTCGCAAAATCTTGCAGGTTAAGCCGTATCCTTTCGTCTAAAAAGAAAATCATGGCGAGCGCCCCAACGGTGGTAAAGGTGGCGGCTAAGATAGATAGGATCACCTTCCGGTCACGATTACGCAGGTAATGGTCGGACATGATGATGGTGTTATCTATAATAAGGCTTAAAGAAATAGTGATACCCGCAAGCGAATAGAGTTGTATCTCAATACCGATGATATAGTACAAGATAAAAGCAATGGATATGTTGAAGAACAAACTCATGATGATAAGCAGCAGATACCGGGCATTGAAAGTAGTCAGGAAAACAAAAAACAGCAGGATAAGTATCGTGAGCGCCGTCCGTATATAGATTTTATTCAGTTCACTGTCAATTCGTTCCGAAGCATCATAATTGGTATGCACCTCATATCCTTTGGGCAGCAGCTGTTTGATACGCGCCATTTCATCCTTGACGGTCTTGCTGAGGCGCAACTGGTTGGCGTCTTCGGTGGCGGTTAGCCGCAAATAGATAGAGCTAAGTCCGTTGATACGGAAATAACTTTGTGGCGGTTGTTCACGGTAGGTTACTTTCACTAACCGGTCAAGTCGAACCATCTGTCCCTCACGGTCTGCGAGGTAAATATCTTCGGGGTGAAATCCTTTACTGTTTGATTCGTTTTCAGTCGTTATAGAAAGGCGCATGTATCGCTTGTCAATTTCTTCATTTTCAATCATTACCATACCCAACGACTGCTTTTGACTGTATGCCATCCGCACTGCTTCCGAGATATTGCCGACAGTGAGGCCCAACGCATCCAATTGAGTGATGTCGTACTCAAGCAACCATTCCATCGGCATAGCGCCGGATACGCTCACACTATATATGCCGGGAAGTTGCGCCAAGACAGGCTTAATGTTCTTTTCCACATATTGCTCAATGAGATTCGGCGAAACCATGGCGTTGATATTATAGATAAGGAATGGCCGCGCCGATTCTTCATCGGGACGGTTTACGTAAATGGTCGGGTAGGAGGTTGATGACGGAAGGCTTGGCCATGTCTGCCGGATGATAGTCGACGCTTCAAAGCGAGCTATGTCCATCGAAGCATGTTTGTCTAATTCCAACCTGATAGTCCCGCCGCCATTAAAGGAGGTAGAAGAGATATTGCGAACCCCGGCGATACGCGCCAGCATCGCTTCCAATTTCGACGTTACTTCCATTTCTACAATACGAGCCGAATTGTCGCGCATACTGAAGCTGATGGTCAAGCTGGGCAATGTGCGTGAGGGGAACAGCTTAACCGTCAAATAAGGGATGACTGCTAAGCCAACTAACGATATAGCCACAAATGCGACAATGATCGTAAAGGATGATAAAGCGGAACGGGTTTTCAAAGGGCAAAAAAGTTTCCTAATTCCTAATTATTAATTCTTAATTCAATCGCATTAGCGATTGGAGTGTTGTATTCGAAATCGAAGAGGGTGAGGCGACGAATCTTGAAATAGCTTGTCCAGTAGCTTTCGAGTGCAGAGATGTAGTTAATACGGGCTTGTTGTTGGCTTTGGCGTCTGAGTGTCAGCGTATTGATGTCAACACTGCCGATAAGGAAACGTTGCTGCGTCTTGGCGTAGGTGTCTTCGGCAATTAAAAGCGCTTCTTCGGCTGATGTAATCAGGTCTTTTTGAATATTGAAGTCGCTCACCGTCATGATCACATCTTCTTCGATTTTAATTTCTCCCTGTCGCGCTGATATTTCCGTTACATTGAGATTGTTTTTAGCCATGTTGTACCTCCCTTTGCGTACGCCCCAGTCGACAATAGGTATCGAAATGTTCAACGAAACGATGTCCTGACGTAACGGGTCGCGGTAGACGTTTGACAGTGATTGTGCCACCTGATTAAAGCCGACGCTGGCTACCACAGAAGCATTGAACATCGATTCTACTCGGGTGCGATCAACGTTTTGTTGGTTTGTAAGTATACTCTGTTTATATCCCAACAAGTCGGGATTGTTGATACGGGCTTCGTCTAAAGCCTTTTCGGTTGATATCTCCATTGACTTGGGGTAGTATGGGAGCACCACTCGTATGATTGTATTTTTATCCAAATTCAGAAAAGTGGTTAAAGCCGACATGTCGCGTTTGAGCCTTATTTCGGCGCTTTTTAACTGATTTATAGCATTGACGCGGTCTAATTTCAAGGTTGCCAAATCCGTTTCATTGATGGCGGCAATCTTGAAGCGTTCTTCGCCTCTCCGGTAGAGTGAATCTGTATTAAGTACATTTTGTTCGGCAAGGTTATATTCGTCCTGTGTCTTAGCTAAGCTAAAGAAATAATTGGCAGCGTACTGGGCAATGTTTTCAAAATCATAGATTAATTGCTTTTTTGCAATCTCATATTTCAGCGGCTCAATTTTTTTTTGCCACTTGAAAGCGTTATACCCGAATAAACTTTGCTGATAGCCTATTTGTACGGGGACAGATGAATATTGCGTATAGTTGTTTGCCCCGAAATTGCGCATATAGTCAAGGTTGGTATTCATGTAAAACGTGCCGCCAAGCAGATCGAAGTTTTGTACGATAGAAAGTCCGCCGGTAGAATAAAATGATTGCTGTTGGCGGAAAACATCCAAGTTTGATTCCGAATCGTACCGTTGGACAATCGAACGGTAATATCTTCCCGGTGTAAGGTTTAATGTGAAGCTTGGCAGACGTCCGGCTTTGAAGGTGCGGTACTCCCAATAACGCGACATGTACAGGTTCTTTGAACGGAACGCTTCGAGCGAACTGTCGGCTGCCATTGCTATGGTTTGGTCGAGCGTCAGGGTGATAGTCTGCTGCGCTTGAACGACTGAAAAGCCTGACACGAAAAGAATGAACAATGAACAATGAACAATGAACAATGATTTTTTTTTCATTATAGCTTGAATATGATGGAATTAAAACTGAAAACTAAAAACTAAAAACTGAAAACTGAAAACTACCTATTTATTCTCCAATAGACTAACGGGAGGATAAAAATACTGAAAAGCGTACCGAAAACCATGGACGAGATCATCGCTATGGCAAGCGGTTTTTGGATTTCTGATCCCAGATCGTATGAAAACAGCATCGGCACCATAGCAATGATGGTGGTAAGCGACGTCATGATGATAGCCCGGAGGCGACGATGTCCGGCGGTATGTATCGCCTCCATGAGCGGTATCCCTTCTTTGCGCAGTTCGTTGATCATGTCGATTTTTAAAATGGAATCGTTGACGATGATACCACACGTGACCACTATACCTATGGCGCTCATCAGATTCAGCGTATGACCGCACAGCCACAGGGTGATAAGCGCTATAGCCGCGTCGAAAGGTATCTCTATCAGTACGACTAACGGTTGCAGGAAACTCTCGAACTGCGCTGCCAGGATGAAATACATCAGCAAAACAGATATCAACAGGACGATAATCAACTCGCCGAGCATCTTTTGATTGGAGAAGTAACTGCCCGAAAATCCGACGTCCCACAATTTTGTAGTGCTTATTTCTTGTTTTGTTTTTTGCATCAACTCTTTTGCGTTATTCACATTCTGATAGTCAATAGGGATAAATTCGCCGTTTTTACCTGCTACAATTGTTTTGATTCCCTCGGAGGTCGTCACGGTGACGAAATTACTGAGAGGTATTTGTTGTTGCATGACCGAAGCGCCCGAATTAGTACGGACAAGCGTTTTGCCGATAACATCGTGGAACTTTTGTTCTTCGCCCGCAATGGTGATAGGTAGAAATTGCTGGTATGAACGTAAAGTAGCTACTTCGTTGTCGCGGAAGACCGTCCGCAGTAAACGGTTGATCTCGTTATAACTCACGTTGTAAAGCAACAATTTTTCGCGGTCGATATGAAGTAGCATCTCCCTGTCAAACGTCACCCCCTCGGAACGTTCGCCCGTCAGCTCGCCCAACCGCTGTTCTATGGCGCGTATCTCGGCCGCATTGGGTGCGTTTTGTCGGTTGCGCGGATATAGTTCGGTAACCAATTCCGATTCGCCGGTCACGAATATTTTCTCAAAGATCGTTTCAGGCGGTGTGAACATGGTTACCGCCGTCGGGTATTTGCTTTTTATCCAGGCATATACCTTTTTCTGTACCTGTTCGGCTTTCTTGGCGCTTTCGGCCTTGATATACAGTTCGGTTTCGGACGTCGGCATTTTTTTGTTGTTATCTAAGATGAACTGCTGGCGTCCGATATAGGCCGAATGTTCTAATGTCAATGGGTCGATTTCGCGGCAGAGGGCATCCATACGTTGACGGTTTTCATCTAAATGGATGTTTTCGCCCCAATCAATGTGCGTCAGCAACTCCACCTGGTCGACGGCAGGCATGCCCGACTTAGGGATGATATTAAACATCAGCACGCAAATGGGCGCTGTCATGATAACGAGCAGTGCGTATAGTGTTTTATGATTAAATGTAAAATCAATCTGGCGGTCGTACCAGCGGAAAATGCCCTTGTTGCTTCTCTCCTGATACCGGCGGATTATTCCCCCGAAACTGCGCTTTGTGAAAGTTCTTGAATAGAACAATTTATATAATACAGGCAATAAAAAGATGCTTGTACAATAGGCGACGAGCAGTCCGACCGACACCGAAAAGGCTTCGTCTACAAAGATTGCGCCCGCGATGCCACTGAGGAAGATAAGCGGCAGAAATACGGCTATGGTCGTCAGTGTCGAACTCAACATCGGCGTTATCACTTCCGTCGTGCCTTTGATACAGGCGTCTTCGAGCGAAAAACCCCGTTCGCGATACTGCGTAATATTATCGGTCATGATAATTGTATTGTCGATCATCATCCCAAGCGCTAATATAAGTCCCGACAAGGAAATGATATTGAACGATTTACCGAAGAAATAGAAGAATTGTACGCTGATGATTAACGAAACACTCAAACATATTTCCATGATGATGGGCGATTTAGCGTCGCCAAGAAAGATAAACGCCACGATAAAGATCAGTATAAACCCGATCAAAAAGTTCTGTTTCAGGTTAGAGATCGTATAATCCAACAGTTCTGTTTGGTTGCGATTGACCGTAAACTCAATTTCCGGATAAAGTTCGCGAAAATGGTTAATCGTCTCGTTCAGTGATTTCTTCAAGTTTTCCATGTTCTCTGCAGGCTGTTTGATGATAGCCAGCGTGACGGCGCGTTTGCCATTGACGATAGAAAATCCGCGTTCTTCCTGTGGCACCACTTTTACGGTGCAGAGGTCTTTCAGTTGGTAAATACGGTCGGCTTTACGGATATAAATATTTTCAATATCTTCGGCTGTGTGAAGCAATGACATAAACTTGACGTTGTACTCGTAATAACCGTCGCGTATAATCATGCTTCCCAATTCCACATTGTTGTTGCTTATGGCTGCCTGGATTTCCTCAATCGTGACGCCTGCAATTTCTATCTTGTTCATATCGGGCGACAACTGTACTTGGCTTGCGACGAGCCCGGTCGCATCGGCCATGCTCACTTCGGGCAGTTGCTCGATGCGCCGTTTGATGACCGCTTCGGCGAACTCGCTCATTTCCAAGAATCGCTCGGTACCGGTAGCGCTGTATCTCTCGTCATTTTTCAGCGTCAGGTTGAGATAGAAGACAGGGATGTCGGTGGCACTTGCCTTGATGACGCGCGGTCGTTCGACAGAACGTGGCATACTGTTCATGGAGGCGTCAATTTTTTCATTCACCTCAATAAATGCCAGGTTTATATTCGTTCCATAATCGAAACGCAGTTTTAACTGCCCGCTTCCATCGCGCGTCTCACTCCGTATGTCACGTAGCTTCGTCACCTGCGTCAATTGTCGGCGAAGCGGAGCGATGACAATCGTCTCCATCTCGCGCGCCGAACTGCCCGACATCGTGACCTGAACAGTAATGTCAGGAATCGGAATATCCGGCAGTAGCGATACCGGAAGCGTGAAATAGGTGATCAGCCCGATGATCATCAACCCCAAAAACGCCATTAATACGGCTATCGGCCGTTGTATTAGAAATTTAACCACTTTTTTTCAATATATGAATTATAAAACTGAAAACTGAAAACTACTCTTCATTCGTCATTAGCTTCACGTTTGTGCCGTCGGCTAAGTGTTCGTTTCCGTAAAAGATGATTCCGTCTCCCTCTTTTAGCGTTTCGCTCGTTATCACACAGTGTGTTGCATTTTCATCTCCTGTTTCTACATAGTGCCATGCCGCTTTCCCGTCTTTATATGCGAAAACCACTTTTTTATTGGTGCGCAGTACGACGGCCGATTTCGGCACGACCCAATGTTTGCCGAGTGAGCGGTACACGCTGATACGCATATTCATGCCGTTGAAAAGTCGGGGATGTGGCTGAACGAATGCTTTTATACGCACCATCCCTTCCCTGTCGACGCTTGGATTAATATCGACGATAGTTCCGGTCGTTTCGACATCGGACGAAGAGTATGCCTGTATCTTCACGCGGTCGCCCTTTTTTATCATCGACAACTCATTTTCGAGAATCTTAAAGTCGATTTCTGGCTTCTTCTCATTGATGACGATACAGAACGGCTCGGAATTGTCGATAGGGTTAAACGGTTTTGCAAACAGATTGGTAATCATCCCGGCGATAGGGGTACACAATACGGCATTATCCAAATGATATTTTGCAAGGTCAAATTGCGTTTTAGCATTATTATAACCGCTACGGATAGCGGCTAAGCGGAAAACCTCAGCCGGAATCGACGTCGAATCGGCAAGCGAATAACCTTGTCCGATCAACACATCCTGCAGGTCGAGATAGGCTTTTTGCAGACTTACCGATGCCTGTGAATAGCTGTTCGACAGCAGGAACGTATCGAGCATGGCAATTGCATCGCCCGCTGCAACGTATGCGCCGTTTTGTACAAATATTTTTATCGGGACGTTTCCTCCCGTATTGGAAGCAAACCGCAGTTCGGCTATATCCTGCGCCCCAAGCCGTCCGTTGCTTACCAATTCATCCATGAAATCAATGGTTTGCAACGTCTCCGTACGCACTACGACATCTTCGGTCGGCAGTAACGTTTCGATCGATTCTTCATCCTCTCCGCTTCTGTTGTTATCCTTCAGCCCGCACCCGAATAATCCCGTAATAATCAAACATAGTAAGAATAATTTTTTCATGTTAGAAATATTTAAAAAACAAACCGCAAATATACTACTTTTCAATAAAAGAACAAATTTATTTTTCAGCGCGAGGGCTGATAAACGACGTATAAAGGAACAACAGGGCGGTTATCAACAAAAAGACGACCCATTCCATTTTTCTACGAAACATAAATACCGATGATGTAATCAGCGATATGCCGGCTATGATGTTGATTCGATGCAGGCGACGCTGCCGGAAAGCGAGGTTCTGATAGGGTGCAGTCATAAAAGAAAGCGTTATGCCTGCTGCTCCAAACGCATAGAGATAAGACGAGTAAGACCAGTGTGTGATATATAACACAGCGCCGGTGAACACCATGATTCCTGAAACCATGAAAAAGTAATTACGAATCTGCGGATTCATTCATCAACGATAAAGATGTCCTCGCTTTCTTTTTTCATCAGGTACTCTTCGCGGGCAAACCGTTCCAACCCCTCTCTGTCTGTCTTGAGCTCCTGTATCTTCTGCTTGTTCTGCTCAATCTCCTTCTTTTGACGACTGATCTCGTTCTCTAAAAAATGGATTTTTTCGTCATATTTGTAACGATTATACAGGTTACTGTCTCCTACCAAGAAAGTTACTGCAAGAAACAGAATCGTGACCAACCAATATTTGTTGAGGCCTGCTAAATGTTTTTTATAAAAATCAACTATTTTCGACATATCATCCAAAATTTTTGCAAAGATAAGAATTTTATTTCTATTTTTTGTTTGTATTGTCAAAAATTGCACTATATTTGTAGCCGATTTGAAAAAAATGGAAGATTATATCGTATCGGCACGAAAATACAGGCCATTGACTTTTAAGAGCGTCGTAGGACAAAAGGCTTTGACTACGACCTTAAAAAACGCAATTCAGGGTGCTAAAATAGCGCACGCATACTTGTTTTGCGGCCCGCGCGGCGTCGGCAAGACGTCGTGTGCGCGTATCTTTGCAAAGACAATTAACTGCCTGAATCCGGCAGCCGACGGCGAATCGTGTAATGAATGTGAATCGTGCCGTTCGTTCAACGAGCAGCGTTCGTATAACATCCATGAGCTTGACGCCGCATCGAACAATTCGGTAGAGGATATTCGTTCGTTGTCCGACCAGGTGCGTATCCCGCCGCAATTAGGGAAATATAAAATATACATCATCGATGAGGTCCACATGCTTAGTGCGCAGGCTTTCAATGCGTTCCTCAAAACGCTGGAGGAACCGCCCCATTATGCTATCTTTGTGATGGCGACGACCGAAAAGCAAAAAATACTTCCTACTATCCTGTCGCGTTGTCAAATCTACGATTTCACCCGCATCACGGTGGAAGATATCGTAGAGCATTTACAATATGTGGCTGCATGTGAAAATATTACCGTCGAAACCGAAGCGCTGACTATCATTGCGCAAAAAGCCGAAGGCGGTCTGCGGGATGCTCTCTCAATTTTTGATCAGTTAGTTAGCTTTACCACCGGTCATGTCACCTATCAATCGGCATTAGACAACCTGAATGTGTTGGACTACGACTATTATTTCCGCTTCACCGATGCGGTACTACAGGGTAATGTTCGTTCTTGCCTGCTTATTCTGAATGAGATTCTTGGAAAAGGTTTCGACGGCCAGAATGTCATAACCGGTCTGGCGACGCATTTCCGAAATCTTCTTGTATGCATGGACGAAGCAACGCTTGTACTTTTCGAGGTAGGCGCTTCGCTACGCCAACGCTACAAACTAACGGCTAAACGATGTTCCGACAAGTTGCTATTCAAAGCGATAGCGCTTGCCAATCAGTGCGATTTAGACTATCGGCAAAGCCGCAACAAAAGGCTGTTATTAGAGTTGACACTCATTCAAATATGTCAGCTTACAGAAAGTCCCAGTGATGCGGACGAAAAAAAAAACTGATTAAACCAATCGTCTCCCCCGCAACAGGCGAAGATCGGAAAGAGTCTACTCCCCGCAGCCAAGTCGCTTCATCCGCTCATAACTCCCCCGGAATTGCATCTAAATCCCGTAGTGACAGGCCCTTAGTCGCCCAAAACTCCCCATCACCCTACCGCTCCACCTCATTAAAAGAGTTAGGTAAAGAAAAATCGCTAATGCCGACTACTTTATTTACGTCACAGTTGAAAGATGCGAATAGTGATTTCTCGCAGGACGATCTGGTGAAATATTGGATAGAATATGCAAATAGCCTGACCATAGAGAAAATCCATCTTAAAAATACGCTGAACAGTTGCAAACCTGTATTAAAAAACGATTTCATATTTGAAGTAGCTGTCTATAACCCCAGCCAGAAAGATGAAATATTCGACAGCAGCCCCTTACTGTTAGGTCATCTGTGTAAAAAACTAAACAATAACCGCATAAAAATGGATATTCGTATCGTTGAAAAAGACGAAATAGAAATGATATACACCGCGACGGAAAAATATGATTATCTTCTAAAAAAGAACCCCAATATCGAAAAGTTGAAAGAACTATTCAATTTGACAATGGAGTGAATTACTATTTCTCTCTGATAAAAACCTGAATGGGCGTGCCGCTGAAATCCCAGTTTGCACGTATCTGATTTTCAAGGAACCGCTTGTAGGGTTCTTTCACCCATTGGGGCAGGTTGCAGAAAAATATAAATGACGGGATCGGTTCGCCCGGAAGTTGCGTGATGTATTTTATTTTTATATACTTCCCTTTCCATGCAGGAGGGGGCGTATTGGCTATCACCTGCAACATCACTTCGTTCAACTTACCGGTAGGGATGCGTCTCCGTCGATTGTCGTACACTTCTTTTGTTTTCTCAAGAATTTTGAAAATGCGCTGCTTTGTCGATGCCGAGATAAATAAAACAGGGAAATCCGTAAATGGGGCGAACCTTTCCTGAATAGCCCGAATATATGTCTTGATGGCGATCTGAGATTTATCTTCTACCAGGTCCCATTTATTGACACAGACAAGAAGTCCTTTATTGTTTTTCTGAATAATAGAAAATATATTTAAATCCTGGCCTTCGACGCCGCGTGTAGCATCGAGCAACAGTACGCAGACATCCGAATTTTCAATCGCACGGATAGAACGGATCACCGAATAATATTCTATGTCTTCGTTCACCTTCCCTTTTTTTCGGATACCGGCCGTATCTACAAGGTAAAAATGCTGCCCGAACTTATTATATTCAGTGTAAATAGAATCGCGTGTGGTGCCTGCTATTTCGGTTACAATATGACGTTCTTCGCCAATAAAAGCATTGACTAACGAAGATTTGCCTACATTAGGACGCCCTACTATTGCGATACGCGGGAGGTCTGCTTCCAACCCGTAATCTTTCTTCTGCGGCAGTAATTCTACTATTTTATCTAATAAATCTCCTGTATAAGAGCCGTTTATAGCCGAGACGCAATAGGGGTCGCCCAGTCCGAGCCGGTAAAAATCGGCGGCCAGGGTATGCAGTTCGTAATTATCGGCTTTATTGACAACTAAAATTACTGATTTTTTGCTGCGACGAAGGATGCGCGTTACCTCGTCGTCCAAATCGGTCACACCGGTTAGGACATCGGTAACAAACAAGATAACATCCGCTTCTTCGATAGCAATCTGCACCTGTTTATTAATCTCGCTTTCAAATACATCGATGGAATTAACCACCCACCCACCTGTATCGATGAGTGAAAACTCGCGACCCGTCCATTCAACCTTCCCGTACTGGCGGTCGCGTGTCGTACCCGCTTCTTCATTGACGATAGCTTGCCGCGTCTGTGTGAAACGGTTGAATAAAGTCGATTTCCCTACATTAGGACGCCCTACGATTGCTACTACACTCATAATTGTTCATTGTTCATTGATTTCATTGTTCATTGATTTCATTGTTCATTGTTCATTGTTCATTGATCTTGTATCCGTACTTTTGTAAAATAACATCCCTGTTGCGCCAGTCTTCTTCTACTTTTACGTACATTTCGAGGTATATTTTCTTATCGAAAAATTTCTCCAAGTCTTTACGGGACATCATGCCGACTTTTTTCAAGGCCTGTCCGCGGTGTCCGATGATGATTCCCTTCTGCGATGCCCGCTCTACGATAATCAGCGATTTGATTTGAATAAGGGCTTCCGATTCAGTAAATTGTTCTACTGCTACTTCTACGGAATAAGGTATTTCCTTCTGATAATAAAGGAGTATCTTTTCGCGTATAATCTCCGTAACAAAAAAACGGGCCGGACGGTCTGTCAGCGCGTCTTTATCAAAATAAGGAGGCGAAGGCGGTATGAGTTCTTCAATACGTTTACGTACGACATCCACATTAAAACCGGATTGCGCCGCCATCGGATAAATTTCGGCTTTAGGTAACAGATCGTGCCATGTCAATACTAATTTTTCAAGCGCTTGTTGGTTGGTAAGGTCTATTTTGTTGATTAGCAGTAAAATGGGACAGTCGGCCTTTTGTACGCGTTGCAGGAATGATTCATTCTTATCGATTTTTTCGACCGTATCCGTCATATAAAGTAGCACATCCGCATCGCCCAAAGCTGATTCCGAATAATCCAGCATCGTTTGCTGGAGCTTATAATTAGGTCTCAACACACCAGGCGTATCGGAATAGACTATCTGCATCGTTTCGGTATTGACAATACCCATGATACGATGTCTTGTCGTCTGCGCTTTCGATGTGATAATCGAAATCCGCTCCCCGACTAACCGGTTCATCAATGTCGACTTGCCGACATTAGGATTCCCCACAATATTAACAAACCCGGATCTGTGCATCATATAAGCTGAAAACTGAAAACTGATTACTGAAAACTGAAAACTGATTACTAATTACTGAAAACTGAAAACTGAAAACTGAAAACTGATTACTAATTACTGAAAACTGAAAACTGAAAACTAATACCCCCATTTCAAATAGGTGGCGCCCCAGGTAAATCCTGCGCCAAAAGAGGCTAATATCAGATTATCCCCTTTTTTCAGTTTCGGTTCCCATTCCCATAGACAGAGCGGTATACTGCCCGCACTTGTGTTTCCGTAGCGCTCGATGTTTACCATCATCTTTTCAAGGGGAATCTCTAATCGTTGCATGGCTGCATCTAATATACGTATATTGGCCTGGTGGGGAACGACCCAGTCGATATCGGCTTTTGTAAGTCGGTTACGTTCTACAATTTCGTTTGCGACACACGCCATTTCGACGACTGCGCGTTTGAACACGACCTGTCCTTCCTGATAAACCGTATGTTCGTTATTAGCGACTGTTTCGTGCGAAGGCCTGCGTAACGAGCCGCCCGCTTTCATGTGCAGATGCGGCAGACCGCTGCCATCGGTACGCAGGATTGAATCGATGACGCCGATTGGTTCGGTCGTCGGCTCTACGAGTACTGCACCGCAGCCGTCACCAAATAAGGGACATGTCGCCCTATCCGCATAATTTGTAATAGAGGTCATCATATCGCCCGCTACGACGATAATACGATTGTAACGTCCTGAACGTATATAGTTTGCCGCTGTTTCAAGCCCGAAAATAAAGCCCGAACATGCGGCCTGCAGGTCATAGGCAAAAGCATTCTTACACCCTGTCTGCCAGGTGATAATAGAAGCGGCAGTAGGAAAGTAATAATCGCTGGTTGTAGTAGCGCAGATAATACCCTCTACTGATTCGCGGTCGATACCGGTCTTTTCGATGAGTTCATTTACGGCCTGTATAGCCATGAATGACATCGCTTTTCCATTTTTAAGAATACGACGTTCCTTGATACCCACGCGTGACATTATCCATTCGTCGTTGGTATCAACTACTTTTGCCAGGTCTTCATTTGTGATTTTATCTTCAGGGACATAACCTCCTATCCCTGTAATAACAGCATTTATCATATTAATAATAATACTACTTAAAAAAAGCGGTCAGATCGCCGCCTTTTTTTCGATTGCGAGTTTACCTCTGTAATAACCACATTCGCTGCATACAGTGTGGTAAACGTGCCATGCGCCACAATTCGGGCATAAGGCCATGGTAGGAAGCTTAGCTTTATCGTGAGACCTGCGTTTGGCCGTTCTCGTACTTCCCTGTCTTCTTTTAGGATGTGCCATAATGTTCTATTTTTAAATTAATTATCTTTTATCAAATCACGAAGAATGTCCCAACGCGGATCAACAGTACGACTGCCGTCTTCCGATTCGACAACTTCATCCGCTTCCTTTTTCTCCTCAACGCTATACTCTCGCAGTTTTGAGGCCATTACTTCATTGCATCCGCCGGGAGCATGAATATGCTTCATAGGAATAGCCAATGCAATAAATTCGTACAAATACCAGGCGACATTGATAAACCCTTCTTCTTCCGAAACGATGATCCGTTCATCGCTTGTCTCAGCATACATTTCTCCAAACGTAACGATTAATCGGTTTATTGTCTCAACCGGGATTTCCAAATCTTCCAAACAGCGGTCGCAATCAACCGTGATAACGCCGTTTATCCGGAAATCAAACTCAAAGACCGACGATACCCGCACGACGGAAAGGGTGACATTCACTTTGCCCTTCCTGACCTCAGGCCCGTCAATTCGTTCAAAAAAATCATTATCCAGCAAATAGTCAAACTTGTAAGTCGTTGCAGGAGAAAGACTTTTCAACTCTATCTGAAACATTCTCAACATGGCTAAATGTCAATACCTATTAATAAAACCACGCAAAGATACGGATTTTTTTTCTATTGAAAAAAAATTTTAAATTTTAAATTTTAAATTTAAGATTATTCTTTTCGTTAATGCTTGGTAGTGAAAGGATTGCTATATTCGCATCCGCAATACGATTGATTATAAAAATTATACAAACGAACGAGTTCATTCCGGCGTTCACTCAATCCTCCCTTACGCCAGTTAAACCCCCAGAAAACAAGGCTTGGAAACATAGCGGCGACCGATTCGCCTGCCTCTATTATCTGCGCTAAATTTTTCCATCGTGAGGATGCCAGTGTAGTAGCAAAAACTTTATATCCGTTTTCGACCGCATACAAGGCCGTAACGGTAAGGCGTAATTTAAAGCACTGCAAACAACGCCTCCCCCGTTCCGGTTCACCCTCTAATCCCTTCACGTCCGCGAGCCATTGGGCATGGTCATAATCGGCGTCTACAAAATGAAGTCCCATCATCTGAGTAAAACGAATACACTCCGCCTTACGCTTCAGATATTCATCGTCGGGAAAAATATTCGGATTGTAATAGAATAGGGTAGGACGCACTCCATTAGCTAAGAGACATTCCACTATCGCTGATGAACAGGGTGCACAACACGCATGAAGCAGTATTTCCTTTTCACCCCCCGGAACCTCTATTTTCGACTTAAGTTGCATCATTTAGTAATTCAATTTTTTTTAAAAATCCCTTCACCCCTTCACCCCTTCGCCCCTTCGCCCCTTCGCCCCTTCACTCCTTCACTCCTTCGCCCCTTCGCCCCTTCCCCCCTTCACCCCTTCACCCCTTCACCCCTTCGCGCTTTCGCGCTTTCGCCCCTACTTCCCCACCAACTTATATCCTACCCCTTTAATCGTTACAATTTGCACGGACGGTTCTTTTTTCAGATGCTTCCGCAATGCGGTAATATAAGTATCTAAGCTGCGGGAGTAAATAATTCCCGTACTCCCCCAGTATTCATTTAACAAGACATCGCGTTCGACAACATTGCCATAATGCGTACAAAGTTTAGACAGGATTAAGTTTTCTTTTTTATTTAGTTGAATAGTCTCTCCTAATCCCTGTAACTCGTTTTTTGCAGGGTCAAAGCTATATTGACCGATAGCGTAGGGGTGACCGGGACTTTTCCCGTGTAATGAAGCGGAATTATCGGCTTTTGAAATAGCGGCTGGATACCTGTTTTTGGCATATAGGAAACATAGGCAAGCAATAGTGGTGATTGTCAGGAATATAGCTAAAATAATCGTGCCTGTCATACGTCGGAAAATCACAGCGGATGATATTTCCAACAGGGCGCGCAGCGATTCTTTTTCGGAGATATCCATAACAAACGTTGTCTCTGGTTTAACTTTCGGTTGTTTTTTGTCAGGGAGCAGGGATGAATCGATAATATCTCCGGTGGAAGTGTTAAAACGTTCAATAACAAAGTGTGCCGGAATGTCTTTCTCAAACAACATCCCTGAATACAAATCGGCTAAGCAAAAAATGTTTATAGGGGTAATCTGTTCGCGTAAATCAACAAATACGTGATTAATAAAACTTTCAATCGAAAGACCGGACAAGTTATTGTAAAAAATCGTATCCGGTTCGGGGCAATACCGTATGATTTGCACTTCTTCCGTACCGCAACTTTCAATGGTTACCGCTCCCGAATTGACGATATTGACAAAAGGGACGCGATAAGTCTGTTCTTTCTGATAGGCCGGTGCAAAGGCTTCTTTCGCTTCAACCATCAATTGCCGGGCGGTAAAACGGTACGTATTATGTAGCCAGATAGCCTGTGATAGCAGTACGCAAACAATGCCGGTCAGGGTTAAAAACAGTAGTCGAATATTACTTTTTAATGAAAACATATCCTCGTTAGCTTTAAAAAAACATCACAAAGTTACGTGAAAATTTTCGATTTCCGCACAGACGAATAAATTTTTTAAATTTTTCCCCTTCATTCCCCTACAATGAAAACTGAAAACTGAAAACTGAAAACTAAACAATAATTTGACATAAACAATACAATCATTTGATAGAAGAATCTTTCACGGTAAAATATTTTATTTCACCTTTGCGGCGTTTTTAATTATTAAATGATAATCGATATGAAAAAAATTATTTTTTTAGCAGTAATGTGTGTCGTATGCGGTTTAGGCTACGCACAAGAGAACAAAACAAGCGCTCCGGATGGCAAGGCGAATCCGGGTGCCCCGAAAGAAACCGCTGTATTCGATAAAACCGAACATGATTTCGGCGCTATTCCCGAAAACGGAGGCAATGTTGAGTGTGAGTTTACAGTCAAGAACAACGGCGACACTCCCTTAACCATTTTACAAGCAAAACCATCTTGCGGATGTACTGTTGCAGACTTCACCCAAGAACCGATAGCGCCGGGGAAGTCGGGATCAATTAAAGCCTCATTTAATCCGAAAGGAAACAAAAATGAGTTTGGGAAGCAAATTACCGTATTTACTGACGGGAATCCTGCAAGAACAGTTCTCACAATCAAAGGGAAAATCAAACAATAATTCTGAAACCTGAAATTTTTTTCAAGAAAAATTTCAGGTTTCAGAATTATTCCTACCTTTGCAGTGGTTTTTAAACTCGCTTAACTTTCTGAAAAAGTTAAGCGAGTTTAAGAATTGGATTGAAAGCTAATTATAAAAATTATTTATTATGAATTATTTGAGAAGTATTACAATTGCCACAATTGCCTCATTATTAATGTTTTCGAGTCCATTTTATTGCACTGCTGAGGATATTGTATGGGACGAGGGGAATAAAGAAGACGCCTTCAGGATGGCGAGAGAACAAGACCGGTTTGTTCTGGTATTATTAGGAACGTATTCGTGCGGATGGTGTAATCAATTAAAGAATTGGTTAAACGGCTCCCTCAGAAAAATTGTTGACGATAATTATTACCCCTGGTTTGTCTTTCAAGATTCGGAAATCCATCAATCCATTAGTAACTACACGGCCGAATATGATGCACTCCTGGCAGTGATAGGCAAATCACGACCTATTATTCTGATAATCAATCCGAACGAAACAGACGACGACTTTATCATTTTCTGGCCGCCTGAATCAAGGAATGAACAAACTGTACGTCAAAAGATTACACCTCCGAGTTTGTTTTCCTATTCGGATTTAAACTGGTATGAGACCCGAAACGAAGCTATAAAATCAGCAAAAGAACAAGGCAAATATATCTTTAAATTAGTCGGCAGAGCCACATCCCCTAACAGTAAAAAAGTTATAACACAGCTTAATGAAAGCCCCTTGAAAGAAATGCTGGAAAACAACTATGTCTTATGGCAAAGCTCGGATATATGGGATGCTAATTTAGACGACGAATCGTCGGAAGGGGAAGAGGTTGCAAAAACGCTTCCTTATATTACTATTATGAACCCCGACGAGCCGGATATTATACTTGAAGAGAATTGGGGTGCTCCGACGGCGGCAACGTTGGAAGGGATGCTTAAAAAGTATACGGTATCAAATGACAATATCCTGACGAAAAATAAAGCGTTCATTTCGGGTAATGTTTTGCATATATCAAATCAAACAACGAACGAACTGATTCGAATCTATTCATTGGACGGACAAAACATCACTACCGTTCACAAAAACGATTATGCCATCAGTATTGACGCCTCACAATTACCGAAAGGCGTATTTATCATTCATAGTACGGCCGGTTGGAGCGCTAAAGCTCTAAAACAATAAATAAAAATAATCAACTAAAATTCACTAATTATGAATTATTCAAGAAAACTTACAGTATTAATAATTAGCGCCTTGTCATTATTATCCGCACCATTTTTCAGCATTGCGCAAGATTATGAGACATGGGTTATGGACAATTGGAGTCAAGATAAAGAAGAAGTCTTTAAAGCGGCAAAAGAGCAGGATAAGTTTGTCTTACTGTTCGTAGGAAGACCCACTTGTCCGAAATGTAAGGAAACATCGGAATTATTTTGTAATCCTGAAAATGCTATTAAAACGTTTATTGAAGAAAATTTCGTTACTTTATATAAATGTTATGATGTAGAAGATGATAGAGCTGATGTTTATGAATATATCCAAGAGTATCATGAAGAACGTGAAGCAGGCTTGACACGTCAGATACCCTGGCTTTATATTATCAATCCTGAAAGGGAAGGAGAAATCGTTACTTCCATGTATAGACCCTATCCGGACTGGAGCCCGGATGAGGAGACTATGCTGAAATTTCTCTCTATCGACTTGTTAGAAGGTCATGATTTGGATTGGTATTCAGATGAATACAAGGCTTATGAATTGGCTCGGGCGCAAAATAAATTAATTTTCAAATTTGTTGGAAGCGGCACTTCCCCTAACAGTCAAATAATGATGAAACAGCTTCATGAAGAACCGCTTAGACAAATCTTGGATGAAAACTTCATCTTATGGTATGTCAGTGAAGATGATGATTGCGGTTGTGGTGATGATATTTTATCTGATGAAATTGAATTAAATGATGGAGAAGATAATAATTCGCTTCCCCATATCTCTATTATTAACCCCGCTTCTCCTTATTATGATGTGCTCGAAGAATTATGGGGCGTCCAGGATGAGGCGACGTTGGAAGAGATCCTTAAAAAGTACTCGGTATCAAACGATAGAATCCTGAACAAAAATAGAGTCTTCGTCTCGGATAACATGCTGTTTATTTCAAACCAAACGGGTAACGAACAGATTCGGATTTATTCATTGACCGGAAAAAGCCTCGCTACTGTTCATAAAATTGAATCTAACATTTGTATTGACGCCACTCATTTCCCGAAAGGCGTATTAATAATTCATAGTTCGGCCGGATGGAACGCCAAAATTGTGAAATACTGACGACAAACAGGGTAAGCGTACTTCCCGTCCGCTTACCCTGTTTGAAACAGTCATGTTATTTTAATCACACCCAAGCGTTTATGAAAAAAATCAGTTATTCAATTTTCGTATGAAACAGTCATGTAATCTCTCACATCCAAGCAATAATGAAAATTACCCATTAATCATTAATCATTAATCATTAATCATTAAATTTTTTTCGTATGAAAAAATGGGTTTTATTGATTTCCGTCTTTTTGTTCTATGGCGCTTTTTTTAGCAGGGCGCAAGACTATTCGGAATGGGTTTATAGCCATTGGAACAGCGATAAAGAAAAGGTATTCAAGTTGGCAAAAGAACAAGACAGGTATATCTTTTTATTTTTTGGTCGTAGATATTGCCCCTACAGTGGGAGGACATCCACAATTTTTGGGATACCCGACAGCCAGCTTCGTCCCATCATTGACGCTGATTATATACCCTGGGCATTTCAAAATCCAACTTCCAACCTTTTAGCTATTAGCGATGATTATATCAAAGAATTTGCACTTGATGTTTTTGAAAAAGGCGCCTCAAAATTTCCCTTTCTTTTCGTGATTAATCCGGATTATCCGGATAGTTATGTTAAATGGTTATCAGGAGAAAGTTTGACGAATTCACCGAACACTATCGAAAGATTAAAGAATTTACTTGCTGTCGATTTGCTGTCTAACAGCACCTTAACGTGGTATAAAAATAAAGACCAGGTTTTCAAATTGGCTAAGGAACAGAACAAATACATTTTTAAGTTTGTTGGAAAAGGTACGTCTCCTAACAGTCAAAAAGTGATTAAACAGCTTAATTTAAGCGTCTTAAAAGATGTCTTAGTGAAAAATTACATCTTATGGTATAGCTCGGATGTTTCGGAAACGATGGAGGTTATGTCTGTCGAAAAAGACGCAAAAACACTTCCTTATATAACTATCATCTTTCCCGAAGAGCCTGACTACACGCTAGAACAGCTATGGGGGTATCAGGAGGATGAAACAGCGCTGGAAGGGATACTTAAAAAATATACAGTATCCAATGAAAAATTTTTATCGGTGAATAAAGTATCCGTTTCAGGAAAAGCGCTGCTCATATCAAACCAAACGAATAACGAGCGAATCCAGGTCTATTCATTGTCAGGACAAAATATCGCCAACTTTCATAAAAACGATTTTTCCGTCCACATTGATGCCTCCGATTTCCCGAAAGGCGTACTTGTGATTCACAGTTCAGCCGGCTGGAGTGCGAAAGTTTTGCTGCAATAGAATCTTAGCCTTCATGGACGAAAACTTACAATATTATTTAGAAAATACTATCGTGACTAAATCTGCCATAGAGAGCAGATTGACGCATCCAATCACTAAACTCCGGTATCCGACACGTTTAGTCTATGACCTTTTAAAGAAATATGCAAGTGATTTTTATAAAACCGGATATGAGCCAAGGTTTGTTAGTTTAGCCGGTCTTAGAGGGGTAGGGAAGACCACCCTGTTATGGCAGACAGCAAATCATATTTATCAGAATCAACACAAAGACGTCTATTTCTTCAATGTCAACACACTGAAAAACTTAGGCATTGACTTGCATATTGCATTGGAAGAGTTTCAAAGACATATCCTTAAAAAGAGATTTAACGAACTCTCCGAACCCATAACGCTGCTTTTTGATGAAGTACATGATGATGATAAATGGAGCAAGACGTTGAAAATTCTATATGATGAGGCCAGAACAGCCTTTATTCTTTGTACGGGTTCTTCAGCATTGTTACTGAACCAGACGGCTGACTTAGTAAGAAGGATGCGGATAGAAAGAATATACCCCTTTAATTTCAGTGAGTTTGTGACGGCCAAAACCTGTATGGAAGATACAAAAAAAACAGTTTATCCCGAAAAAGATTTATCTAATGAACTAAATGAAGCTCTTTTTTACAGTGAAACGCCACAAGAGGTGTTTCAAAAAATTAAGTCGGTTGAGTACAAAGTAGACAGATACTTTAGTAAAATAGATTCGGTAAATAGTTTACAGCTAAAAGAACTTTGGCAGGAATATATTAATTACCAAAACATACCGAATTTTCTTTTCTTTAAAGACAGGAATATTATCAATGATAGTGTTCTTGACTTGTTTAAGCGCGTCATCTTTGAAGATGTACCAAAACTCAAGCCCACATTTGCCGATTTTGCGAAGATTGAACGTCTTTTATTAAGACTTGCAGGTTCCGACGAAATCAATCCCGAAAAATTGTCGGGTATTATTGGTGTAAAACAAAATGAAATCAATGAGTTAATTGATATTTTAACCAAAGCGGAACTTTTGAATGTGCTCCTTCCCTACGGTGGTTTGGATACTAAAATTGCAAAGAACAAAAAGGCGTTTTTCATGTCGCCCTCTTTGCGCAGGGCGTTACTATCTACATTGTACGGACAAAACCTGCCGGAACAATTCAGGAGTAAACTTATCGAAGACATTATTGTAATGTATCTTAGGAGTGTCCTGACAGATGATGTCATTTCATTCCTGACAGGCAGCAAGGAAGCAAATCCTGATTTTGTAATAGAAACAAGAGAGAAACCTGTTTTGCTTGAGATTGGAACAGGCAAGACAACTACGAAACAAATAAAGCAATCGAATGTAAATTGTCGGTATGGATTACTTGTTTCAAATGGCATAATATCCCCAAGTCTCAAGGGTGATTGTATCCAAATGCCATTAAGCTGGTTTTTACTGCTTTAGTTTTTCTCCCGTACGGCCTTAAACTCAATACCTTCGTTCCACTTAGGGTAGTAACCGTCGTTTGCAAGGCGCAGACCTATGCCGTAGAAGAGGTAAATATCTTCGAGCGTACCCGATAAATTCCACCATTCGTGATATTCATCCGAAGGCTGATGATAAGTGTTCCGGCCTTCATGGTACTTTTTTCTATATGCCTGGGCTGCTTCAGGGTCTAAGTAGTTGGTTCCGCCATTGGCTAAGACAACAGGGACTCCCGATTTAGCGAAGTTGAAATGGTCGGAACGAAAGTACCAACCGGTCGCATTATCATAGGACAATGTCACGGTTCGCCCTTGGGTCGCCGCTGCGTCAATGACATAACGGTCTGTCTCCGAATGGCCGGGCGCTGAGAGTATCACATCCGAAGTGCGCATCCTGTCGCCATAGCTTTCCAGGTTGAGGCAAACAGCTGTTTTCTCCAAAGGGAAAAGTGGATTTTCGACGTAATATTGGGAGCCCAGCAGATTCGATTCCTCGGCAGTAACCGCAAGGAAGACAATGGAGCGCTTGGGACGTTCGGGTAACTCGTTGAATCGTCGTCCTAACAGTACTAAGCCGGCGACGCCTGTGGCATTATCAACAGCGCCGTTGTAAATACTGTCGCCGTCCACCGGCTGACCGATTCCCAAGTGGTCCCAATGTGCAGAGTAGATGATATACTCGTCTTTGAGCGTGGTGCCGGGAAGAATAGCCACTACATTGGCCGATTCGCCTATCTCTATGTCATTAGTCGATTCGATAGTGGTACGTAGTTTTAGCGGAAAGCTTTTAAATCCCTTCTTTTTAGCTGCCGCCAATGATTCGTCTAAGGATATCCCCGCGGCATCAAACAATTTTTGGGCTGATTCGCCTGTCACCCAACCCTGAAAAGGAATCAAGGCTTTGTTTCCTGTTTCCGAATAGAGGGCAAGACTGGAACTGGCGCGCGAGTTTTGAACAACGCTCCATCCGTAGGAGGCCGGCGCAGTATCGTGGATAATCAACGCCGCTGCTGCACCACGCCTTCCTGCTTCTTCGAACTTATAGACCCACCTGCCGTAGTAGGTCATGTTCTTGCCCCGAAAGAGGTTGTCATCGTAAAATCCGGGGTCGTTCACTAACATAACCACCACCTTTCCTTTCACATCGATGCCTGCATAGTCGTCCCACCCATACTCAGGCGCATGAATCCCAAAACCCACAAACACAAAATCGGCCTTATTGACCTTCAATTGCTTTTCAGCACGCAATGTCCATATAACGACATCGTCCCAATAGCGCAGTCTGACCGTTCCCTTCGCTCCGTTCACAACGATTGTATTGTTTTTCAGGTGGGTTTGTACGCCTATTAACGGTACTTTTTGCAGATAACCGCCGCCTGCAGCAGGCTCCAATCCCACTTCCTTGAACCGGGCGGCGATATATTCCAAAGTCGGCGCTTCATAAGAAGTGAGCGGCTTTCTGCCTCCAAATGAATCGCCCGCCAGTTCGCGGGTGACAGTCCGAAACAGCGTCTCGTCATTCATTCCCTGCAAAGGAAGGGCTGTTTGCGTAATAGCCGGCAAAGATACCGCCAATAAAACCGTTATAATTAAATTAATTTTTTTCATGCGAAAAAAATGATTAATGATTAATGATTAATGGGTAAATTTTCATTATTGCTTGGGTGTGATTAGAATAACATGTTTTGGATTGCTTCGTGCTGGGTACCGTCCGCGTACCCAGTACGAAGCAATCCGGAGACATGAAAAGAGATTCAGGATTTCTCAACATTCAGAATCCGTTTCCGCTTCTTTCGGCTTTTCTTCTACTGTTTTTACGTCGCCTAAATATTTTGGCAACTGCATGCCGGCGAGATTAAAGAGGTCGTTCAGCGGCGGGACCGATTTCATCAGGCCCGACAGGAAATTAGCGGTTGCCGTCTTTCCATTGGCGGCGCTGCCGTTTTGTCCGTCCCAAACAGTTATCTTGTCAATCTTGATATTCTTAATGGCTTCGACCTGCGTCTTCACTAATTCGGGCAGTTTGTCGGAAATCATCATCAACACAGCCTTTTCGGCTTCGTTATTAGCTGCTTTCACTATCTCGCTGAAACCGTCTGCCTGCTTGATTAGTATCTCGTTGATACCGCGCGCCTGCGCTTCCATCTTGGCAAAGATAGCATCTGCTTCGCCTTTGGCAATGCGACGCACTGTTTCGGCTTCGGCCTCGGCGTTGATGATCAACTTTTGTTTTTCAATTTCGGCGGTAACCACAATGTTAGCGGTTTGGGCGGCGCGTTCACGTTCGGCACGCACTAATTCTGCCTGCCTTTCAGCTTCATACGCCTCTTCAAGAGCTTTTGCGTTTTGCACTTTTTCGGCAGCGATAGCACGACGCATGGCTTCGGCTTCTTTTTCACGACGTTCGGCGTCGGAGTTGGCGATAGAGACCTTGGCAATGTTTTCGCCTTGTACAGCAGTAGCGTTGGCATCGGCTGTACGCACACGGGTATCGCGCATCGTTTCGGCTATACGGATATCTTTATCCCTGTCGGCCTCCGCCTTACCGATTTCTCCGAAGCGGTTTTGTTCGGCGACGCTCTTTTTTGCTTCGTTGATAGCTTTTGCAGCCGCCTCTTTACCCAGCGCTTCGATATAGCCCGATTCGTCGCGGATATCGGTAACGTTTACATTAATCAACTTCAACCCGATTTTACGCAATTCCAATTCGACGTTTTGGCTTACATTGATGAGGAATTTATCACGGTCGGCATTGATTTCTTCAATATCCATGGTAGCGATAACCAAACGCAACTGTCCGAAAAGGATGTCTTTGGCAAGGTCCTGAATATTCGTAATGGACAACCCCAGCAAACGTTCCGCTGCATTAATCATATTGTCGGGGTCGGTAGAGATACCCACAGTGAAGCGACAAGGCACATCGACGCGGATATTTTGCTTACTCAATGCATTGGTAAGGTTACATTCAATAGGAATAGGGATTAAGTTCAAAAAAGAGAAGCTTTGAAACACCGGCCAGATAAAAGCAGCGCCGCCGTGAATACATTTAGCTGAATTAATTCCACCTTCCTTGTTCTTGCCGGTTTTACCGTACACCACTAAAATACGGTCGGAAGGACAACGTTTGTACCGTGACAGTACAGATACAAAAGCGACAAAAATCACTACTGCAAAGACCACAAAAAGAGCAATTTGTTCCATTTTATTTAAATTAAGAATTAAGAATTAAGAAGGTTGAAAAGGTTTACCCTTTTTCGACAAGCAGCGTATGGGCGTCGATAACGCTTTTTATACGTACCATGCTGCCGGTGCGGATTTGTTCGTCCGATTCGGTGACGGCGTCATATTCGCGTATGGCTTGCTGGATGCTCATCTGAACTTTTCCGGAGCCTTTTCCGGCGGCAGGAATGGTATAATATACGGTAGCCGGACGACCTACTGCATTATTTATATCAATATTACCGCTTTGGGCAGTCTTGCTGAGTGCATACAAAAGCGCCATGACAATAGCTACTAAAAGCAGTCCGAAAAAGACGCATAACAGGGTAAGCCACGCCCTGTTTTGAATCGCATTATTAAGCGAGATACCCGCCCATGAGAAGCCAAGAAAGAAATTCACTAAATTACGAAGGGTAAAAAACTGAAAGGGCATCTGCGTATCGGTATCGACGTCCGCATCACCGGAGATTTCGCCGTGGTCGCCCATACCGAGAAAAGTCATAATCATCTGAATAATAAAGAAGAGGCTAAAGGGAATAGCTATTCCCCACATTATTTTCAGGTATAAATCCAAAGAGTTCCACCAAAGTTCCATAAGGCATTAAATTTTAAATAATCCACAAAATTACAAAAATATTTATTACTTCCAAGCGTTTTGAAGGAAATATTGAAATTTATAGGTTCAAACATAAAAAATTCCATACTTGAAAATGGAAACATATTGCAAAATCAAATTGTATGAATGAATAATTATATGTTACTTTGCAAAAATTTTTACCTGATGAAGACATTATATGAAAGACTTACCGAAGATGTTCGCTTTCAGGAGGGTATGAAAGCCTGCATCAATTGCGGCACCTGCACGGCAATATGTCCGGCGGCGGAGTTTTACGATTACGACCCTCGTAGTATTGTGGACTTGGTGCAGAGCAAGAATGAAGAAGAGATAGAACGCTTGTTGCGCAGTAATACGATTTGGTATTGCGGCGAGTGTATGTCGTGCGTCACACGTTGCCCCCGTACAAATGCACCGGGGCTGATTATCATGGCATTGCGCTCACTCTCACAGGACTTGGGATACTTCACCGATTCAGAAAAAGGACGACAACAGATTGTCCTTAAACGCGCTATCGGCGAGACAATCCTGAATACGGGATATTGTCTGTATGCTCGTAACATCACTTATGCTGCCCACCCAGAAGCCGGCCCGATTTGGAAATGGAGCCTCGACCATGTTGAGGCGGTGCACAAAAGATTAGGCAGTAACTTGGACGGCGAGGGCACAGGCGTTCTCCGCAAGATACCACAGGAAGACCTGGACGAGATAAAACGAATTTTTGAAGTGACAGGCGGAATGGAACGGTACGAGAAAATCGAAGCTTGTTCCGCCAAAAAAGCGGAAGAGATGGGACTTTCCATGGACGAATATGTCGCACAGGCCTTTACAGGAGGATAGTTTTCAGTTTTCAGTTTTCAGTTTTCAGTTTTTCAGTTTTTCATTAACCATTAATCATTAATCATTAATCATTAATCATTAATCAAAGAGATATTTTATGCAGAAAGAAGGTAAAGAACAGATTTGGAGAGAGTACCAAAAAGAGATGCCCGACAACGATTTTTTCTATGTGAGAAGTTGTGTCAGGCAGAATTTTTTCCCAGCAGCGGAGGTCATCATCCTAAAGATTTTAAGGGAAGACTTGGGAAGAAATGTTTACGAGACGCCACACCACACCACCTGCGGTGGTATCGGTTATCACTCCGATGTCGTTCCGCTCGAAACGGCTATGACGATACATGCGCGGCAATTTGCGTTGATGAGCGAGGCAGGTCTTGAAAACTACCTCTGCTCGTGTATCACCTCGTTTGGATTCTATACCGAAGTGTTGGAAACGTGGCATCATTTCCCGGAAATCCAGGACAAAATACGCAAAAAGTTGAAAGAAGCCACCGGCAGGGAGTTTAAAACCCCCAGACATCTGATACATGTCAGCGATTTGGTTTACAAGTTGCGTTTTGAAATCGCCGAAAAGGCGAAATATAAACTCATCAATATCCACACTGGTAGACCGTTGAAGGTGGTGGAACACATCGGATGCCATTATGCCAAGATGTTCCCGCATAAGGGCATAGGCGGCGCCGAATATCCATACGTACTTGCCGGGATGATAGAGGCATGGGGTGGCGAAGTAATTGATTATCCCGAGCGTCGCCACTGCTGCGGGTTTGGTTTCCGGCAATATTTAGTACAGGCGAATCGCGGTTATTCGTTGGCTAATACCCACAAAAAATTTGAATCGATGGAGCCGTACAAACCCGATATGATAATCACCAATTGCCCAGGTTGTCCATATTTCTTAGACCGTTGGCAATATGTGATAGCTGAAACGGAAGGTAAATGCTACGGCGAAAGGGGGGAAGGTATTCCTGTATTTACGTATGAAGAAGTAGCCGGATTAGTGATGGGGTACGACCCGTGGAATATCGGTTTACAGGTACATCAGATTGCGGTAGAACCACTTTTAGATAAAATTGGTATTCCCTATAACCCGGAAACAAAATACAGCGGTTTAAACGGTGAAGACCTCGGGAAACCTGAATTACCAAATAATATTCGATGTTGTTAGTGACATAGTTTTCAGTTTTCTGAAGAGAGAAAAAATTAATTACTCATAACTCATAAATGTAATTTCGTATGAAACAAACATGTAATCCCTTATACCCAAGCATTGATGAAAAAATATTTTCTTAAATCTTAAATTTTAAATCTTAAATTATTCTCGTATGAAATCAATAGCCATTATCGGGGCTGGAATTGCTGGAATTGAAGCGGCGTCAAGACTGACAAAGTTTGGTCACAAAGTGTATCTGATTGAAAAAGATACTGAAATTGGCGGACATGTTGAAAAATGGGACCGTCTGTTCCCTTCGCAAACAAGCGCTTACACGGTGTTGGACGACTTGCTTAAAGGGTTAAACAACCGGGCGGAAGTGTTGACCCAAGTCACTGTTCAGCATTGTGAGGAAAAAAATAATCAATTTGAAATCATCTTAACCGACAATAAACAATTGTTAGTCGACGCCATCTTAGTTGCAACCGGTTTCGACATGTTCCGAGCAAAACGCAAGGAAGAGTACGGATATGGCATTTATGAGAATGTGATTACGTCACTTGAACTGGAGCAGATGTTCAAAAATCACAGAGTGGTCTGTAAAAACGGTGATGTGCCAAAGCGAATGGCGTTTGTTCATTGTGTAGGCTCACGCGATGAAAAAGTCGATAATCGCCATTGCTCGAAGGTCTGTTGTGCAACAGCCGTGAAGCAGGCAAGCGAAATCAAAGAATTATATCCTAACTGTGAGGTGTTTAATCTCTACATTGATTTGCGTGTGTTCGACAGGTATTTCGAAGATGTCTATCACACGGCTCAATCTAAATATCATGTCAATTTCATTCGTGGGCGATTGTCGGAAGCAAGTGAGAACAAAGAAGGTCAGGTCGTCTTGAAAGCCGAAGATACATTGGCA
>Ga0099364_10001376_pt1 | contig 40300 bp, 32 predicted proteins | sample TergutTh196P3_FD_73070 | JGI IMG/M metagenome (GOLD analysis project Ga0099364, IMG submission 73070) | Microcerotermes parvus P3 segment gut microbial communities from Pointe-Noire, Republic of the Congo - Th196 P3 | ecosystem: Host-associated > Arthropoda: Insects > Digestive system > Gut ...
AAAAACTATTTGTAAAGCAAATAAGCAAAAATATATTACGACATTTTTTAAAAAACACGATTTTAAAAAATAATTCGAGCCTCTTTTGTTTTTTTAGAGGTTCCCTTTAACGCCATACAGTAATTCTGTGAAGGTTTATGACGCCCCTCGGACGATATGTGATTGCCTGCGGAACGTGGATAAGCTGGACAAGGACTTGATATTGACCGCGCTCAAACGATATATGAAAGACCCGTCCGGAGACAAGGCAAAGTTGCTGGAGTATGCTGCCATGTTCAAAATTCGTGACATGGTGCTGAGATATATGGAGGTGCTGTCGTAATGTTCATAAGCGCGATGCAGTTGAAAAGCTGGATAAAAAACAAATCAAAACAGACCGGTACTCACGCAAACGAGCTTTTGCAAAACTATATGCTGGAACGATTTTTAGAACGGGTGTCACTCTCGCCTTACCGTGAGAACTTGATTCTCAAAGGCGGGTTTCTGATTGCGGCTATGGTGGGCGTTGATCGGCGCAGCACAATGGATATGGACACTACGGTCAAGGGGCTGTCTGTCAGCCGTGAGGGGATCAAGAGTATTCTGTACGAAATTATCACCATTGATGTTGGCGATGGGGTATCTTTTGAGATTAAGGATGTCAAAAACATTCACGACGTCAGCGAATATGACGATTATCGCATCGGCTTATTAGCGGTGTTTCAAACGCTTCGCGTCAATATGAGCATTGATATAACGACCGGAGACGCCATCATCCAGACGCGAGATAGAATATCACTACAAGCTGATGTTTGAGGATATCTTCCGCAGCCGCGGGATGTACCAGTCTAATCAGGAATCGAATATCGCCACCGCTGAAAGAAGAGGGGAGATCAGAGGGGAACAAAAGAAAGCATCAGCTATAGCTCGAAATTTTTTAGGAATGAATGTGCACTTGACCAAATTGTTACAGCAACTGGTCTGACCCGTGAAGAAGTAGAGAACCTGAGCGTTTAACCTTGCTACTCCTAATCCCTACATGTCGTTACAGCGTTATACAGACGATACCCACCGCTCAGGTTGTACACATCGAATCCGTTTTGCGATAAGATCCGGGCGGCGACATAGCTGCGCATGCCGCTGTGGCAGATGGTGTACACAGGCTTGCCGCGTTCCAATTCCTCGATGCGTTCCCGCAAAGAGTCCAACGGGATGTTGATAAATCCGTCCATATAGCCCTGCGCGGCTTCCTGCGAGCTGCGGACATCAAGCAGGTTCACACTGCCGTCGCGCGGCAGGGCATCAACGTCATGCCAATGGAAATTCTTTGCCTTTCTGGTCAGCACGTTTTCTATCATATAGCCCGCCATGTTCACCGGGTCTTTTGCCGAAGAATACGGCGGCGCATAGCACAATTCCAACCTGGTAAGGTCAAAAGCGGTCATCTCCGCGCGGATCGCCGCAGCCAACACGTCGCATCGTTTGTCCACTCCGTCGAAGCCAACTATCTGCCCCCCAAGGATTTTACCGCTCCCTTTTTCAAAAATCACTTTTATGGACATGAATTTTGAGCCGGGATAGTAGCCCGCGTAGCCTGAATTCCAAGAGAAAACCTTATCATAATTCAAATTGAGCCGCTTGGCGGTCTTTTCATTAACGCCAGTCGCCGCCGCCGTCATGTCAAAAATCTTGATAACCGCCGACCCCTGTGTCCCTGCATATTCGGAAGGGATGCCGCAGATGTTGTCGGCGGCGATCCGCGCCTGCTTGTTCGCCGGGCCAGCCAGCGGTATCATGACAGGCTGCCCCGTAACAAAATCGGTAACTTCTACCGCGTCGCCAACGGCATAAATATTGGGGTCGGAGGTGCGCATATGCCTGTCCACTATAACGCCGCCCCGCGTGTTTATGCTCAGCCCGGCGTCCTTCGCTAGCTGGCTTTCAGGCTTCACGCCGATTGCCAATATCACCATGCTCGTTTCAAGCGTGCCGTTCGACAATTCCACAGTTAAGCTGCGTCGCTCCGTGATGGATTTCAGCCCATTATTCAAATACAGCGAAACCCCTTTTTGACGCAGATGGTGGTGAACATCACAGGCCATATCCATATCCAGCGGCGCGAGCAACTGATCCGACAGTTCGATGATACTCACGTCCAACCCGGCTTCTTGAAGGTTCTCAGCCATTTCGATCCCGATAAAACCGCCGCCGATAACCGCCGCGCTTTGGGGATGATTACTTTTGATGTATGCCTTGATGAGGTCCATGTCTGCTATATTGCGTAAGGTGAACACGCGCTCTGAGTCGATCCCGTCCACCGGCGGTCTGACCGGCGCGCCTCCGGGTGACAGAACCAGCTTGTCATAGCCTTCGGTATAGATGGTTTGCTTGTTTTTAACAGAAACCTCTTTCGTTTCACGGTCAATCGACAGCACTTCGCTTTGTATCCTCACATCAATATTAAAGCGCCGACTGAAGCTCTCAGGAGTCTGTAAAAGTAATTTCTCGCGGTCCGGGATCATTCCTCCTATATGGTAGGGCAAGCCGCAGTTGGCAAAGGAAATATGCTCCCCGCGTTCAAACATGATTATTTCAGCGCGTTCATCCAACCGCCGCAAGCGGGCGGCTGCCGTAGCCCCCCCGGCGACCCCGCCTATAATGATTATCCTGCTCACCGGCAGCGCCCTACATATTCCTGTTCTGCTTTACGGCAGGTCACACGCCGCTCAGTTTGCTGTTGTTCGGGAATGGATTGACGAAGGTCCTCGCGGCAAGTTCGTTGTCAAGGGAAAGCAACAACCCAGTGTCGCTGCCGATCATTTCAATCCTGCTTAAAATATCCGAGGCATTGGCTTCTTCTTCTACCTGCTCATTAACATACCACATGATGAATTGATAGCAGGCATGGTCATTTTCCTGCACGGCAAGGCTTGCTATCGCGTTGATGAGCCCGGTGACTTTTTGCTCGTGTTCAAGGGTCGCTTCAAAGATTTCCTTAATGCCGGCAAATGAGACCGGAGGTTGTTGAATGGCGGAAAGAACCGGGACCGCGCCCCGATCAAGAATGTACTGATACATATTTACACCGTGAGCCATTTCCTCTTTCGCCTGCGCAAACAGCCAGTTGGCGGCGCCCTTCAGGGCAGCGCGTTCCATGCATGCGGACATGGAGTGATACAGATATGCCGAATAATATTCCGCATTTACCTGTTCGTTTAAAGCCTTAACCAATTTTTCGCTGATCATTTCTTTACCCTCCCAATAATAAAATAATGAACTGTTCCGGCTTTAGCAGAGATTTTTAATGACGGGACCTTCAAGATATTTCTTTGCTCAATGCCCTCATTTTACCATAGCTTTGCCCGCATGGGCATACCGAGAATTGGGTCGAATAATGGGCCGATAATAGTGCGGACAGAATGTTGAGCGATTGATTCCACCCAAGTTTTCCTCTATTCATGTATGGAGTTTATTAAAGCAATTTGATAAAACCTGGGAACGCGGGCGTCCTTGTGCCCTTTATAGTCCCGCCCGCTTTATTTATAGCGCCTCTCAAAATCATGCACAAAGTTCATGCACATAAAACACTGTAAAAACTAAATTTAGTATTGAAAAGTTTGTACAGAAAAGAGCCAACGGCTCTAATCCGCGTTTCCAGTAATTTGCGCCATACTTCACAGCGCAGTTTCCAGCCAAGGCGGGTTTCGGTGTACAGCACCATCGCTTCGATTGCCCCCGCGCCTCCCATTCTCTCCTTGCCCGCTTCGGACATGCGCCGGTAAAGTTCTTTATCTCCTAAAACGGTTTTTACCGCTTCCGCCAAATTTTCCGGAGTCGGGGGAACGAGCAGCTCAGAGTCCCCCAATAATTTTTTTTGCACAAACTTGCCCTTTTCCTCTATTGAAATGACTGGAACCCCATAGCCCGCGCAAACCTGATTCGCCGTTCCTCCAAGCCCAAGCGCTATGTCCGCCATTTGAGCGGCTCTCGCTATCGGCATGGCCGATAACTCTATTTCAGGGCAATCATCGCTTATACATGAGGATATTCTCGCCTCGTCAAGCGTCGGGGCTATTATCATTATGAAACGGTATTCCGGCCCTAATATCTTTACGGCGTCAAGCAGAAGCTTCACATCGTTATAGGCCCGCTCCCGGCTTCCGGGCAGCAGCAACACTGTTGCCGCCGAAGGTGGCATTAAATCGGCTTCGCTTATTAAACCGGCTTCGCCTGCTAAACCGGCTTCACCGGCGCTGGCGCCCATGCTCAGGTCCATTATTGGATTTCCCTCAAATTTTGCGTTTACCCCGCTTTCGAGCAATTCTTCGGCGGTCTTCGCGTCGCGCGTCCACGTCATCCTGCTCCGGTGACGGAGTATAAAACGTTCGGTGCGCCAGTGCCCGCTGAGGTATACGGTCTTTGCGGTCGCCATAAACAGCGGGCTTTTCCCCTGCCCCAACAGAGTATTGATGAGAAGGTAAACATCGCCGACACAAAGCGGAGTCCTTATTTTTCCGCGCAATGTCCCCCATGATACTATCTGTGATTGTATGTGCCTGAGTAATCCCGACCGTATATCCTTCCAAAGGTCTCGCAGATGATATTTTATGACCCCGCCGGAAGGCGTCACGGACGGCTCCGGATATATACTGAACCCTGCCTGCTTATAAGCTTCCCCTTTTCCCACGAGCGGGAAGATGGATATATCGGATTCCGGGTATTTTTCCCGGACACGCTGCGCTAAAAGCGTACCGACAGCGTCCTCTCCATATCCGTTTGACGCGATGACGATATGCGGTTTCAGGCATGATGAAAGCTTACTGTAGAACCTCTCAGGCTCGTCGATTTCGGTCAAAACTATGGGTACCCATAACGGAATGGGAGGAACCCATTTATCCGGAAGGTTATATATGTCCTTTTCCGTGCAGACCAATTCGGCTTCACAGCTTTTTGCGATTTTAACCATCGAGTTCATTTCGGATTTTGAATAACGGTGATGGTCCCTGAAGATCTGCGCCCTGCCCTTCAGCGCGTTTACGTTTTCCGATTCAAGGGTACGATGGAAGCTTTCAGGATTGCCTATGGCCGAGAACGGCAGAAGTTTTTTTGATTTTGGGCGCTCAACTTCGGTAAATTTTGACCCGTCCCACTGACTCCAGCGTTTGGTTGTTATCCTTGACGTGAAAATTTTTTCAGGAGAGACAAAAGCCGCAAGTTTTTTACGTAGCTTCTCCAATTCATTTGCCGGTATCTGGTCGCTCTTTGTTATGACCACTATATGAGCGCGCTTAAGAGATGACAGCGGCTCCCTTAAAATTCCGGACGGAAGGAGCGTCCCATTCCCAAATGGGCATACCGCGTCAATTAAAACTATATCAACATCCCTGCCAAGCCTGCGATGCTGAAACGCGTCATCCGCGACGACGATTTCAATCCCCAAAGGCGAAAGGCTTTTGATGGAATTGAGCCTGTCATGAGATACGGCAATAGGCACATCGGGCAGCCTTGAAGAAAGAAGCAGCGGCTCGTCTCCCACTATCAGCCGTTTCCCCTTTCCGTTGGTTATTATCACGGGTGAATCGGCTTCACCGGAAGATTTATACCGCCTTCGGCGGCCGCCGTATCCGCGGCTTATTATCCCGACTTTGAGCGATTGCCCAAGCGTTCTGCACAGCATTTCAACGAACGGAGTCTTGTTTGTCCCCCCGATCGATATGTTTCCCACGCTTATGACCGGGATCTCCGGCTCCATGCTTTTTGTCAGTCCATGATCGAACCAGAAGTTACGCATAGCGATCCCTACGGAAAAGAAAGTTCCCAAAGGCATGAACAGCCAATAAGGGCTTAATTTACTTTCTCCACGGGCGAACGCCATGGCATGCGAAAATATTTTTTGTTTTATCTTTGATATAAAAAACACTTTTTATTTGCCTTCAAATTGCAGTTTGTACAGATTCGCATAAAGCTTCCCCTGGCGCATAAGTGTTTCATGTTTTCCTTCCTCGATTATTCTCCCCTCATCAAGCACTATTATCCTGTCGGAATTATGAACCGTAGTCAGCCGATGAGCTATCACTATCGAAGTGCGCCCTTTCATCGCGGCGTTCATGGCTTCCTGGACCTGGCGCTCAACATTCAGGTCCAAAGATGAGGTCGCCTCGTCGAGTATTAAAATGCGGGGGTCTCTGATCACAGCGCGCGCGATAGCTATACGCTGGCGTTGTCCGCCCGACAGCGTCACTCCCCTTTCCCCCACATGGGAATCATATTTTTCCGGCAACGTCTGTATAAATTCATGTATACCGGCTATTTTAGCCGCTTCTTCAATTTTTGAGCTCAATTCGTCCGTTTCGTGCCCCACAAGGCCGTACGCTATGTTTGTGCCGAGGGTGCCCTTCATCAGAACGGGGTCTTGCGGGACTACTCCTATCTGCTTTCTGAAAGCATGGATGGAAAGCGTCCTCAGGTCATACCCGTCAATGGATACGGAGCCTTCCGTCGGGTCGTAAAAACGCAGTATAAGCTCCGCTATCGTGGATTTTCCGGAACCCGTGGGGCCTACTATGGCTAATTTTTCGCCCGGATATATGCTGAGGTTGATATTATTTAATACCTGCAAATCCGGTCTGTAAGAGAAACATACATTTTTAAATGAAACCGCTCCATTAAGTTTTTTTATTGGCACAGGGCTTTGGGGGTCGGTTATATCGATCCCTATGGCTAAAGTTTCAAATATTCTTTCCGCCGCCGCAAACCCGGTTTGAATCCCACTAAGACTGCCCATAAATACACGTATGGGCTGGACTAAAAAGCCTAAATAGCCAAGAAAAGCTACAAGTTCTCCCGGAGTCAGCCCGCCGTCTATAACTGATCTGCCGCCAAACCATACTACAAGCGCCAATGCCGTTATTAACAGAACTTCAACGACTCCTGCCAGAGCCGATTGTATCTTTACCCCTCTCATGAGCGCCGCAAAATTTTCGGTGTTTCCTGTGCGGAAACGCTCAAGTTCCTGATCTTCAGTCGCAAAAGCGCGGACTATTTTTATCGCGGAAAAAGCTTCCTGCACTATAGCGGTCAGGTTGGCTATCCTATCCTGCACGATATGCCCCGTTTGCCTGAGTTTTTTTGAGGCGAACAGTAAAAGCCACGCAACCGGAGGCAGCATCAGTATCGTCGTCACCGATAATTTCCAGTTCAGCCAGAATATGGCGCACAACATTCCAACGAACGTAACTCCGTTCACTATCAGGTTTACTATTGTGCTTGTCATAAGAGACTGAAGAATCCCCACGTCATTTGTTATCCGGGACATCATCTCCCCGATCCTTGAGCCATGAATGGAGCGCAGCGACATTCTCTGGGTATGGTCATAGAGGGTTATCCTCAAATCCATTATGACATGTTGCCCTACCCAGTTTATCAGTATTTGATGGGCATACGACGCCAGGCCTTTAAATATGAATATCAGCACGGCGGCCACGCATACGGCGGTCAGAGCGGCTCTGTTCCTGTTGAGAAGGACGTCGTCTATTATTGTTTTAAAAAGCCACGCCGGCAGGACATTTAAAAGAGACGCTGTCATCATAAACAACAGCGCGACAGCGAGCTTTTTTTTGTACGGCAATATCCAGGGTAAAAGCTCGGATATCAGTTTTTTTGAAGTTTTAAAGTTATTCATCCGATTCCTCATCCGGTTTTTCCTTGCCTCTTTTCTTATCCTGACGAAGTTCCTCCGACCGGAAAAGATGTTTTACGGCTTTTATGAGAGTTTCCCCTATCGAAACGGTGGATTTTGCCAACTGGTGCGGACGCCCTTCCACTTCAAGCAAAGCTGAAAGGGAGGTCAAAAATTCATCTCTTTCCTTCGCAAACGAATCGCCGGCCGGCGCGCAAAGCCTAAAAAAGAAATCCCTTAAAAGCATCCTGTCCTCTACTTGCAGCCAATTTTGAAAACTTGCAGCCAAATTTTCCGAGTCAACCGCCTGATGCTCGAATATTTGCATGAGCACATCCATCCTGTCCAATTCTTCTTTTGCAAGCTTAAAATGTAAAGTTAAGCGTTCGAGAATATCTTTAAGTTTTCTTCTTCGTTCAGTTGGCCTGCGGCTGAATAACCTGCGTTCGGTTATGTCTATCGCGCCCTCTGTAAAAGATGACGCAAATTCAAAGAGTATCGCCGCGGTACGGTAGGCGTCCGAAACACGATCTCCGATTTCTATCCATACGGGTGCAACCAAATCCTCCCAGCGATATTTTTTCCCTGCTATTCCAAGATCAGGTATCAAAAGCCTTCCTCCTGTTCTTGTGATTTCCGATATCCCTCTTCTTTGCGAGCCTGTAGGACGCTCTCCAACTTCAAGTTCTATAATCTCCGACAGCTCCAGCAACGAAATTATAAGCGGTTCCTGCTGAGCTTCAAGTTTTTCCTGTACAAATGAATCAAGGTCGGAACGCATTTGCTGGTCGAGCGTTACTGGAACATCTTCAGACTCATTATCTTTAACTTCTCCGTTTGCCAAATCTGCATTTTCGTTTTCCTTCTTTTCCGCAAGTTTATGCTTTTTCCTTGGCTGGGGGGTTGGATTTTGAAGTTGTACGCCACGTACGTAATCCCAAATTTGAGTCAAAATTGAAAATTGGGAAGGGTCCTTGAAAAAATCGGGAGCCTCTATGTTAGTGAGCGGTTTGGAGCCTGATAATGTAGGGTTCGTCGGAAAATATGACACATAAGCGATTGATTTGGGGCGTGTAAGGGCAATTCCCATATCGGTATTTTCCATATATGCCGCGGCAAATATGGAAAGCTGCTCGTCGTTGTGCATAATATGCGAACCGCCGGAGTAAGCGTTCCGCATCACAGTGTAAGCTATAAGCGGGGGCAAACGCATTTCCGATCCCGCATAAGGCGCGAGAAGGACGTTAAGTATATCCGCGGGCATGTTTGTTATATGACGTAAATCAAGAGCCAATCTTTCCGGCGGATATTTCATCATTATAGCGACACATGTCATGAACCTCAGTATAACGGGCAGCGATGGGTTTTCGAGCAGCGACGGCAGCCGTGATGAAATTTCTCCAAGACAAAGAGCCGCGTCTTTTTTTTCACTCATTGCCCGCCTTTCCATGCCAAAAAACCATAACCTGAAATAAGAAGGGCTCGCAGCCCCCATCCTTCCTCTGGATAGCCACCGAAGGTACGAGCCTCTCTGTTCAGGGCTCATAGCCTCATAAGAGCTTGGGATTTCAGGTTGCCCGGAATTTTCGTCTATTTTGACCGGCAAAGTTATATCTACACATGAAGGTTCCCTTATTTTTGTTCCTCCATTGGACCAATACACCATGGGACCCGGAAGGGTAATGCCTTTTACCTCTATCCTGCTTCCCCTCCCTGCCCATATCAGGTCCGCAGTTCCGCTTTGCCTTTGTTGCGGCTCCTGCGACTCTTTTTCCGCCGTAAAGCTTTCTTTTTCTGCCAGTTCTTTGTCTTCGTCCCGGGCGGAGTAATTTCCTCCCTCAACATTTTGAGAGTCGCTTATATAAGCCCCATGTTGATTTCCATCGTCGGTGATATGCACGGAGTCCTTAACTTTTCCGGCAGCTTTGAGCGCAGGGTCCGCCGTGCCGCCTTTGTTCATCATCGTTACGGCAACGACAAATGCCACTCCAACTCCGATTATTATATAGTAACCCATATCCTCTCACCTTTCTTGGATATTTACAGAAAATGGAATATACGGTTTGAGCCGTTTCCTTAAATTGGGGTGATCATGATAAGGAAATAGTGTATCACACTGGGGCAAAATAATGGAAGAATCAAAAATGGGAGCTGAAGATATTTGGGCAGAGTTAAAAAGAGAGAAAGAGAAAAGAAAAATGTCATGCTTCAAAAAATGAAAAATAAAATTTACGAGAATTTAAGCTGTAATATCGTTATATAATATTACGAATAACAGGGTCAGCAGGATTTTTAAAATTGCCAATCAGGGAGGGGCATATTATGAATGTTTTCAGCAAATGCAAAATCGGCGGCGTGGAGCTTTCCAACCGTTTGGTCCGCTCTGCGACATGGGAAGGTATGGCGACGGAAAAAGGGGAAGTTACGGATAAACTTGTTTCATATACCGGAACTCTTGCAAAAGGCGGCGTGGGATTGATAATATCGAGCCACATGTATATTGAAAGGACCGGACAGGCCTCTCCGTGGCAAATTGGAATTTACGACGATTCACTTATTCCGGGATTAACAAGATTGACTGAAATTGCCCATAAATCCAAAGCGAAAATTTTTGCGCAATTAAACCACGGGGGGTGCCATGCGCCCCTGGAGCTTACCGGTATGCCGCCGTTTGGAGTTTCCGCGATAAATACGCCGCGCGGGGGACAAGCCCTTGCCATGAGCAGCACGGCGGTTAAAAATAGGATAATGCTGTTTGCAAACGCCGCCGCCAGAGCTATTGAGGCTGGATTTGACGGGATACAGCTGCATTGCGCTCATGGTTACCTTATAAGCCAGTTTTTATCTCCTTTTTACAACAAACGCGAGGATGAATGGGGAGGCCAGTTTGAAGACCGCATACATTTCCTACTTGAAACGATCCGCGCTGTCAGGATTCGTACAGGAGCTCACCCTTTGACCATAAAATTAAACACTTCCGATTTTATAGACGGAGGACTAACGCCTGAACAAATGCTTGAAGTTGTAAAATTACTGGAGGGTTCGGGAATAGACGCTATCGAACTGAGCGGCGGCACCGTCAATCCCGATGGGAAATATACAAGCACCCGTACTTACGACCCTTCCTCCCCAGAAGAAGAGGGATATTATATTGAAGAAGCAAAAAAATATAAGGAAATTTCAAAAATCCCGCTGATGCTCGTCGGAGGGTTCCGCTCCCTTGAACGCATATCTCAAATTTTGAGCGACGGGATCGCTGACTTTGTTTCATTAGGACGCCCGCTCATACGCGAACCGGGCCTGCCCAAGCGCTGGAAATCCAAAAAAACCGATAATAAACACAGAGCTGAATGTATATCCTGCAACGGGTGCAGAGCCACTGCGGCATCGGGAGAAGGGATAAAGTGCGTCGTAAAATAGTGACAGAAAGGGGAATATTGAGATGGACAAAAATGCTAAAATTGCTGAATCTATGAGGATTCGCCTTGATTTTCCAAACGGACTGCCGGAGCATCCGGGCTTTTTGCCCGGATACAGACGCGCCCCCGACAGGGTTTACTCTTTGTCAAAAAATGAAACGGTTTTGGCTCTGAAAAACGCGCTTCGATACATTCCCGAAGAATTTCACAAGACGATGGCTCCCGAATTTCTTGAGGAACTCCGTACCACCGGAAGGATATACGGATACCGTTTCCGCCCGGCGGGGGCCATTCACGGAAAACCGATATATGAATATGAAAGCAAGTGCCTCGAAGGCAAAGCTTTTCAGGTAATGATCGATAACAATCTGTCCTTTGATATAGCTCTTTATCCTTATGAGCTTGTGACTTACGGGGAGACGGGACAGGTATTTCAAAATTGGATGCAATATTTGCTTGTAAAAAAATATTTGGAGGAGCTAACTCACGATCTGACCCTTGTAATAGAATCCGGGCATCCGCTCGGATTTTTCCGCTCGCGCCCCGATGCTCCCCGCGTGATAATAACCAACGCAATGATGGTGGGATTATTTGATAATCCGGAAGAATGGCACAGAGCGATGCAGCTTGGTGTCGCAAACTACGGACAGATGACCGCCGGCGGATGGATGTATATTGGCCCGCAAGGGATAGTCCATGGCACGTACAATACCGTACTTAACGCCGGAAGGATGAAACTCGGCGCTGCCGGCGACGATATGCTTGCCGGCAGCCTGTTTGTCACTTCAGGCCTGGGAGGAATGAGCGGCGCTCAGCCTAAAGCGGCTAAAATAGCGCGCGCGACCTCGATAACCGCCGAGGTGGATCTTTCCCGCATCGAAACGCGCCATTCCCAGGGCTGGGTCGATAAAATAACCGCGGATCTGAAAGAGGCCTTTGAATTGGCGGACGCGTCCATCAAAGCCAAGGACCCGGTTTCTATAGCTTATCACGGCAATATTGTCGATTTGCTCGAACACGCGGTAAAACACAATTTAAAAATAGAGCTTCTGTCTGATCAGACGTCATGCCATGCTCAGTACGAAGGCGGATACTGCCCCCAGGGATTGACGTTCGAGGAGAGAACGAGGATGTTGAACGAAAATCCGGCGGGGTTCCGTAAAAAAGTGGATGAATCATTGAAAAAACATTTTAATTTAATAAAAACTCTTTGCGAACGCGGCACATATTTCTTTGATTATGGAAACGCATTTTTAAGGGCGGTATACGATGCCGGCTGCAAAGAAGTGGCCAAAAACGGTGAAAATACGCACGACGGGTTCATATTTCCCTCTTATGTGGAGGATATACTTGGCCCTATTTGTTTTGACTTTGGTTACGGCCCGTTCCGCTGGGTATGTTTATCCGGGAAACCGGAGGACCTTCGCAAAACGGACCGCGCCGCGATGGAATGTATAGACCCCGGCCGCCGTTTTCAAGATAAGGATAATTGGGTGTGGATCAGGGACGCGGAGAAAAATGGCCTCGTGGTTGGGACTCAGGCGCGCATACTTTATCAGGATGCCGAAGGGCGCGTGAGGATAGCCCTAAAATTCAATGAAATGGTGAGAAAAGGAGAAATAGGTCCCGTAATGCTTGGACGGGACCATCATGACGTTTCAGGCACGGATTCCCCCTACAGGGAAACTTCCAACATAAAGGACGGAAGCAACGTCATGGCGGACATGGCCATTCAATGTTTCGCGGGCAACGCCGCGCGCGGGATGAGCCTGGTCGCGCTGCACAACGGCGGCGGCGTGGGAATAGGAAAAGCCATAAACGGCGGATTCGGAATGGTGTTGGACGGCAGTTACCGCGCTGATGAGATAATCAAATCGGCGATGAGCTGGGACGTGATGGGCGGAGTCGCAAGAAGAGCCTGGGCGCGCAATGAAAACGCTTTGGGCGTCGGCATGGAATTCAATGAAAATAAAGCCGGCATCGGAGAGCATATAACTTTGCCGTATATCGCCGACGAGGACTATTTAACGCAACTGGTGAAGAAATTATTTTAATAACAGGAGAGTGAGTGAATAATATGTATGCAAGAAGAATAATATTTGGCTTGGCGCTTTTATCCGTATTATGCTTTGGCGCGTCGGCAGCCGCTTCGGAAGTGGCTATTATGTCCGTCGGGCAAAGCCCCGATGCTATGATGGTGCGGGTCCTCCTGAGAAGGATGAAGGTCGAGCCCCTTTACGAAGCCATGCTTAAAGCAGATGACCTGGCGGATCAAAAAGTGCTTATCGCCGTTATCGGCGGCAGCTCCAAAGGGCTCGGCGCGGCAGGCATCGATAAGGAAGAGGAAATGTCCCGCGCTGAAAGCGTCTTTGACGCCGCTAAAAGCAAAGGGATCAACATTCTCGTCATGCACGTCGGAGGAGAAGGCCGCCGAGGGGATCTTTCCGACTTCTTCGTGAACGGCGCCGTTCCTTACGGCGAGAGAATAATCGTCGTAAAGGGCGGCAACGATGACGGGCTGTTCGACAAACTCAAGGGCGCCGACGCTCCCCTCGTCACGGTGGATAAAATACAGGAGGCTCAGGAACCGCTCGCGGCCAACCTGAGGGAATGGGGCGTTACGTTTTAAAATTATAAGGAGGTACGACGGGCATGACGCTTGATTGGTTTCTGCCGGAAGGAATCTACGCCTTGGTGATGATCACGGCATTCGCGCTGGGAGCTTTCGCGCTCTCGCTTCCCATCGCGATTGCAATGTCCGGGGCGGCTGTTTTAGGAGCTTTGCTCGCGGGATACGGATTTCCCGTCCGCCATTTGGTGGAAGGGATGTTTGGATATATTGACACAATCCTGATCATTGCCACAGCCATGATCTTCATGAAATCGGTGCAGGCCGTGGGGCTCCTCGAAGCAATCGCGGCCTGGTGTATTCGTAAATTTCGTCACCAGCCGCTGCTGCTTTCCATAGGAGTGACACTGCTGATAATGTTTCCGGGCATGCTGACGGGGTCTTCCACCGCCTGCTGCCTCACGACGGGCGCGCTGATCGCCCCAATCCTGATGCAGCTTGGAGTTTCCCGCGTCAAAACGGGTGCGCTGATCGCCGTTGCTGCTCTCCTCGGCATGATCGCTCCCCCTATAAACATCCCGGTCATGATAATCGGCGGCGGTATTGACATGCCATACGTCGGCTTCACTATTCCGCTTTTGGCCGCCACCATTCCTCCGGCTATTTTCGCCGCCATGCTGCTGGCCTGGCCCAGCCTGAGAGTAAAAGAAGGCCGCGACGAAGCGGCTCTTGAAAAAGAGCTTGCCCGGATGAGCGCCGTTCCGCTCACGCCGCGCCTCTGCACTCCTTTCATCGTGCTGGTGATATTGATGGTAGGGGAACAGCTCTTCCCGCAAATATTCCCGTCCCTTGGAATGCCGCTGCAGTTCCTGATCGCTTCGGCCTCAGCGTTCCTCACAGGGCAGCGCCTGAATTTTCTTGATTCCGCCACGGAAGCCATCCGCGACGCGCTGCCGGTCTTGGGCATTCTAATGGGCGTCGGTATGTTTATACAAGTCATGACGCTTAATGGAGTAAGAGGGTTCGTAGTGTTGAGCGCGCTTTCTATTCCCGAATGGGCGCTTTACCTGAGTATTGCCGTTTCCATCCCGCTTTTCGGCGCGATTTCCTCGTTCGGGGCGGCTTCCGTGTTGGGAGTGCCTTTCATGTTTGCCCTGCTAGCGAAGGACCAGATCATCGTGGCTGCAGCGCTTTCCCTCATTGCGTCTCTCGGAGATTTGGTGCCGCCCACGGCGCTTGCAGGAATATTCGCGGGACAGGTCGTCGGCGAACAGAATTATTTCAAAATACTGAAACTCTGTTTGATCCCCTCGCTGGTTATCGTTTCGTGGGGAATTTTCTTCATCGCTTACGCGGGGCCTTTGGCCTCTCTGCTGCGATTTTAAGGAGGCGGTCTTCATGCAGATAATTTACCGGATCATCATCGCGCTGGTACTGTTTCTCGCAGTGCGCTGCACATATCGGGAGAAAGAATTTTGGAAACAGGCGACTGCGGCGCTTGTCATCATTCCCCTCGTGCTGCGGATACTTTTGATCAAGTAAAGGGGAAGAACGATGGACGAGAAAATTAAAAAAAGGTCAGGCAACGCTCTGACCGCAACGTTGCTCCTCGCCGCCGCTCTCCTTATTTCCTGGCTGGCCGCGCGGGATTTTATGAAAATGTGGAAAGAGGATGTAGTCGTCCCAACCTCCGATTTCAAACAGGTCATGCTCTCGGACTATTTACCGAAAATCAGCGGCACACTGCTCGACACCGCCGTCTACATTCAGGACAGCGGAGTACCGGGAAGCACCGTTTTCATTTTGGGAGGGACTCATCCCAATGAACCTTCGGGATGGCTCACAGCAATTTTATATTTGGAGAACGCGAAGGTCAATGAAGGCCGGCTTATCGTCATACCTTTCGGAATGAGCTCCGGTTTCCGCCACAACTCCCCGCAGGAAGCCTCCCCGTCATTTATTCATATTCCGGTCGCGGGGGGCGGAAACCGTGTTTTTCGCTACGGCTCCCGCGATATGCAGCACACCATCATGTGGCCCACGCCGGATGTCTATGTCCACAGACCCTCCGGGCAGGAACTCGCGGGCAATGAAAGCAAGAATCTGAACCGCGCCTACCCGGGAGACCCGGACGGTTCCCCTGCGGAGCAGCTTGCTTTCGCAATCATGGAGATGATCCGCAAAGAAAAAGTTGACTTGGCCTTCGACTTGCATGAAGCTTCGCCTGAGTACCCCGTCATTGACGCCATTGTCGCGCACGAGCGCAGTATGGAGCTGGCGGCGGCGGCAACGATGGAACTCAAAGGCATGGATATAGAGTTTCGTCTGGAACCTTCCCCGCCGAGGCTGCGCGGGCTCTCGCACCGCGAATGGGGGGACCATACGGAAACCATGCCCATCCTTCTGGAGACGGGGAACCCCTCTCAGGGACGGCTGCGCGGGCGCACCGACGAGGCGCTTGTCCTCACGGGAAAAGATAAGGCATATGCTATAGCCCGTGACTTAAAGCTTCTATTTATTCCCTACGCCGACGGAGACCAACCAATTTCTCTGCGTGTAGCGCGGCATGTCGCGGCCATCCAGGCGTTCATTGAAATGCTGGAATTCTATTACGACGACAAAGCCTTCGCCATAGAACAAATCCCCGGATACTATGATATTTTAGAAAACGGAATAGGGGCGTATTTGAAGCCTGTTCCAAGTCAATAGATTTAGGGAATATTCCTTATGGACAAATAAGAAAGGTGAATTATAATACATTAATTAGGAGGAATTACTTATAATATTGTTATTTGCGGCAATATTGGTGTGATCCAAGTAAGTTCTGATTTTTAATTTTAAGGGAGGATATATGATATGGGTAATCAGAAAAAAACAGGTAAACAGTGTCTGGGTATTTTTGTTGCGTTTCCTATTGCACTCATATGTGTCATTTTTGCTTTGTGCAGCTTTGCACAAAAAGCCGAAAGCGCTAATGAGCCTGATTTTAGAATTGGACCTGACGAACTTATTTCCGAATATGCAAATAATTCTCTTGCTGCGGACAATAAATTTAAGAACAAAACTGTAAGGCTAACAGGATATGTTGAAGATATTGGCAGAAACGAAAATATAAGGCAGCTTTACGTGCAATTTGATAGTGGGTATACAGATGCGCGCGTAGTCTGTTTTTTTGATAGATCATATGAAAATCAACTTATTAAATTATCCAGAACAAGTAGGGTGACTATTCAGGGGGTTGTAGTTGGAATGGAAATTATATATTTTAATAATATGAATATGGGTTTAATACAACTGATAAATTCCCAAATTATTAATTGAGTTAAGGGGACGCCGGCGGCGTCCCCTTAAAATATAACTTTGCCCTGTCAGGCAACGGTCTATATCGTTTAATACCCCACAGCAACGCCGTTACGACGAGAATCAGCGCCTCCTACAAACTCTCCGTCCTTGAGCATAATGCCTTGAGCGCCGCCGAAATATAGTCCTTTCGGTCGCGGGTCAAGGTCATGCCCACGAGCCTGCAGGAAGTCCAGCGCGCTCTGGGCAACGCCGGCTTCGATCATCAGCCTGCCGGCATTATTGCCGCTTATGGTGTTGAAAAGGCGCGGCGCCTCAATTGCCTCATCCATGCTCATTCCGAAATCAACAGTGTTCATTATTATCTGGGCTACGGCAAGTATTATGCGGGTTGCCCCAGGCGATCCAAGCGCCATAAAAGGGCCTCCGTTCGGGTCTAATACGAGGGTCGGGGTCATGGAAGAAAGCGGCCTCTTGCCCGGTTCCGGAGCGTTCACGCTTTCGGGGTTGGCAGAGAAGTCGTCCATTTCGTCGTTGAGCATGAAGCCGAACTCCGGCACATACACTCCCGATCCGAAGAAATTGTTGATTGTCCAGGTCCACGCTACTATGTTGCCTTCGTTGTCCATAACCGAAAAATGCGTCGTTGAGTGATGGTCATTATGCTCGCCTGCCGGCACATAGGAAGCTTGAGGAGCATCATCGAACGGCCACGGATCGCCGGCTTCGACGGTCTTCATGGCTTCGCTTCCTATACGCGCCGCCTGAGCTTCGGCGTACTCCTTCGATATCAGCCCTTTGATCGGAACTTTGGCGAAGGCGGTATCCGCCATGTACCTGGCACGGTCGGCAAACATCATCTTGCTGGTCTCCGCCAGCGTGTGAAGGAAATGTTCGCTGTTGTGCCCCCATGACACGACGGGAAATCTTTCCATTATGTTCAGTATCTCAATTACATGCACGCCGCCGCTGGACGCCGGAGGAGGCGCAATCACAGTGTAACCGCGGTACGTGCCGGTGACGGGTTCGCGCTGTTCTATTTTGTAGGCGGGCAGGTCCTCTTTTGCCATGATGCCGCCCGCCTTAACCACCGCCGCGACGACCGCGTCGCCTATCTCTCCTCCGTAAAAAGTATTGGGGCCCAAATCAGCCATAAGTCTAAAAGCTTTGGCAAGCATTGGGTTTTTCAGCGTACTTCCGGCTGGTGCGGGAAGCCCATCCGGAGTGTAGGGAGTGCCTTCCGGGTTGTATTTGCTGATCCTATCGAAGTTGTCCACAATAATTGAGGCCAGCAGCGCATCTACCTCGAATCCTTCCTCGGCCAGCTTGATTGCCGGCTCCGCCACATCCGCGAAGGAAAGCGTTCCATATCTGTCCAAAAGGGTAAAAATTCCCATTACTGACCCGGGGACCGCGACGGCCTTGCCTCCCTCGGTTGACCAGTTTTCATTGTTTGCCTGTTCAGACGCGAATAAGTCCTTTGTCGAGGCAAGCGGAGCCATCTCACGGAAGTCCCAGCATACTATTCTGCCGTCCGCCAGCCGAACAGTGGCAAACCCGCCGCCGCCAAGGCCGGAGGCATTTGGCTCCACCACGTTCAGAGCCAACGCTGTAGCCACTGCCGCATCAATAGCGTTGCCGCCCTTCTTCAGTATCTCCACGCCCACATTGGAAGCTATTCCGTTTGCTGCCGCCACCATGCCGTTCTTCGCTTTGACATCCTCAAACTCAATGGGATCGTTTGCCGCCAAAGCCCCCGATGCACAAAGAACAAATGCCGCAAGTACCAAAACCGTTATCGCACTACGCAACTTCATTACAAAACCACCTCTCCTTATTTATTTAGATTGCCGGAACGAAATTCCGGCATAAACACATTTGGATTTTCTCACGTTTCAACCCGCGCGTCTGCGCAAAGATACGATGATTATAACATATCTTGAGGGTAGGAATAAAATGTTTCAACCCATGCCTGAACCATTTAGAAAGAATTTCATACAATGTGCATAAGCGAAATTTGTTTTGGTTTGCTCGTTATTGTTTTTTCAAGGTTCTATTACACATTTTCATGTGCGAGGTTTGAGCTAAAATACAACACAAGTGTCAAACTCAGGAGCAATGCAGAAAACGGGCGGCAAGTAAGCATAAAAAAAACAGGAGCGCCGTAGTTGCACCCCCATTCTGATACATCATATTGTTTGTCGAATTTTTCACTAATCCCGTCTTTTGTTTTTATTGTACTGCGTTCATTGTTGGTTCTATGATGGCGTATATCTTCCTTATATAAGGTTGCATAAGATATAGGAAACACTAAATTTGACGCGCAATTTTCCGCAGTACGGAAATAAGAATTTCCCATATGGCGGAAATGGATCTTAACTCCACTTTCTCATTATAAGTATGAGCGTTAAATATATTCGGTCCAAACGATATAAGCTCGCAGTTCCGCAATTTTTCCGCAAAGTATCCGCATTCAAGCCCCGCGTGAATGGCGGTGAACTCCGCTTTCCTGCCTAAACATTCCTCGTAGCTTTCCGCGCAGAGCTCTCTGAGGCGCTCGCTTTCGCTGTATTCCCACTCCGGATAATTGTTAATAAACTCCACTGAACAACCGGGAAGAAGCCGGCAAATTATTTCAAGCTGGTTCATCCAATAATTTTTCTCAATACCGGATAGGCTTCGCAAAGAGCCTAAAACATACAGCCCGTTTTCTAAATGTTCCATCGAGCCCCAGTTGCACGAAGTCTGAACAATGCCCGGTACGGCGAGACTCATTGTTAGAACGCCGTTTGGAATAATATTTAACGCGTCGCATATCCTTTCGCTGCTTGCCGGGCTGTAAGTTTTTGCTGCAACTTCATTTTCTGAGCAGGTTATACGAAAGATTAAATCGTCGGTAAACCGGAATTCGGATTTTAAATTTTCTTCAACAGAGCCAAGAACTGATTTTAGTTCCGTTAAAGCATTAGCGGGACAGATGAGGCTTATTTCCGCATTCTTGGCTATGACGTTAGCCCTGCCTTCGCATTCAAGTTTCTCTATGCTTACGGCTTCAGGCAATTCGTGGATAATACGCCCCGCAAGCTTAATTGCGTTGGCGTGCTGTTTATGGATTTCAAGCCCTGAATGACCGGAGCTAAGCCCATCAATACTCACGGTAACGCGGATGCCTGTTTTTTCCTCAAATTCTACGGGAATGGTTATCCCGCACCTTACCCCGCCCGCGCATGAGGTAATAAATACGCCTTCTTCCTCAGAATCAAGATTTATGAAATATTTGCCTTTGAGAGACGAGGCGTCAAACACCTGCGCGCCTTTCAGCCCGACTTCCTCTTCTGCCGTAACAACAAACTCCAGAGAGGGAAGGGGAGTATTCCGTTCCTTCATTAAGGCTGCCATGTAGGCAACAGCAATTCCGTTGTCCGCGCCGAGGGACGTCATCGAAGCCGAACGAAGAAAGCCCGCGTCTTCGATTATATCTATTCCGTCAGCATACGAATGGGTAGAATCATTAGCTTTCACATAAACCATATCCATATGGCCCTGTAAAATAACGGTTTCGCCGGTATATCCGCTGATAGTCGAAGGTTTTCTGATAATAACGTTGTTGGCTTCGTCCCGGTGTGCCGAAAGCCCGCAGTCTTCGGCATACTTCATAAGAAAATCGCTTATTTTGGCTTCATCGCCGCTTTGCCGTGGTATTTTGCTTATTTCTTTGAAAACATCCATTATATCTTGCACACTATTACCTCCTTAGTCCGAAATATCACCCATGTCGCAGCCGGCGGGTATATTCCATTTTGTAATTTGTAAAGATAGTATATTACAATAAAAACAATAAATCTATTTATATACGGCAAGAAAGGAAAGATTTTCTGAAATGAAAATTCCATAATCAATCTTGCTCGCTTACCTCCATCACCCTGTTCTTTATCGCAGGCAAATTATAAGGTACAATCGGCAATCCACGCGAGATATTCCGGCAGGCCATCTGTAACGGGAATTTGTATGATTTCAGGGACTTCGTATGCGTGGTTTTCCTTAATGGCCGCTGAGATTTTGCTGAACAGCGCAGTCTTTGACTTTATGAACAGCGCTGTTTCATTATCTTCGCAAATTTTACCCTGCCAGAAGTATACGCTCTCAATCGGAAACATCTGAACACAGGCAGCCAACTGTTTCTCCACAAGCAGCCTGGCGATTGACTTTGCCGATTCTCTATCGGCGGCAGTTGCGATAATCATTGAATACTCGGTTTCCTTAATTAACAATTCTTTCATCATAATATAGTCCTCGTTATTTGCATGATCTGTTTTTTCTCCCGTGATTTTATATCCAAGCCGTCTGTAAACTTCAACTGATCAATGAAATTTTTGTCGCTCACTAAAGTTCTTGCCCCATTCCGCCCGGGATCAACAAAACTCCCGACGATTCCACCTCGCCAAAAGGCAAAGCATCCGCCGAAACCTGCTGACTGCTTTTGATGATTCCACCGTCTAATGAATGCCGCCTCAAATAGCGCTTCTCTCGGAGTTGCCCGATGACTTCTGCGGGTCCGAAAGCATCAAGGGTTTCAAAGCCATCAGAGAGAATTATGTTAAAACTTGTCATTGCGACCTCCTTTATTATTTTACTTGATTATTTTTTGAAATTACAAAACGTTTTCATTATGAGGCAAACTTCCAAGAGCAACCAGCACAGCCGGTAAAGGCACGGGGTCTTTCCCGGAAAATTGTAAACATCCTTTTATGAACTCCACGCTTGCACGTGGCAATAACGTAGCGGGCAGCTCTCTGGCGCCGGCGGGCGGAGTTTGTGATACGGTTTTCCAGAATTACAAAAGTTCTGGCATGGATTGGACAGGATCGTTTTCGTGATTTATAATCATGATAAAGCGCCTCTTTTAATAGTTTTATGTTTATTAGATAAACATATTATCCAATAATTGAAGTGCTTTTTAAAGTGTAAAACCAGTTTCTCATCAATGTTTTATCGTTGCGAAAGTTGAGCTGTAGTTAATGAAAAACTTTCCTTTGTTGTTGGGTTGCGTTGCTGATGATTTTACCGGCGCAAGCGACGCGGCCTCTTTTCTGGTCAATCAGGGAATCTCCGCCATGCTGTACAACGGCATGCCTCAAAACGCAGACGCCTTTAAGGACTGCGCGGCTGTTGTCATTGCGCTGAAAACCCGGAGCGCGCCGGTGGACGAAGCAGTGAGCGACACTCTTCAGGCATTTGATTTTCTGGAAAAGTGCGGGGCAAAGCAGTTTTATCTCAAATATTGCTCCACCTTCGACTCCACGCCAAAAGGCAATATCGGCCCCGCAACCGACGCGGTGATGGATAAATACGATATACCCTACACGCTGCTGTGTCCCGCCCTGCCTGTCAACAATCGGGTGGTCAGGGACGGATGTCTGTACGCGGACGGAATTCCTCTCAGCGAAGGGCACATGCGGCGCCATCCACTGAACCCCATGTGGGACAGTGATTTGGTTAAGCTTATGGAGCCTCAGGGTAAATACCCTTGCCTTGTACTGAACACGAAGGCAATGCAACGCCCGGCGGAGGAACTTTTGACTCTTGCTTTGGAAAAAGCCGCCGACAGGGGGCGGCTGTATGTAATTCCCGATTATACCGACGATGCCAGCGGACAGCGGATTGTCGAAGTATTTGGCGGGCTGCGCTTTATTACCGGCGGCTCGGGACTGCTGGCTCATCTGGCCAATCGCTGCAAAGCGGAGTATGACCTTGCTGGGGTAGAGATTCCGGGCAGCAAATGCCCCGGAAAAGGGGTAGCGCTTTCTGGGAGTTGTTCCAGCGCCACAAAGGGACAAATCAGGGAATACCGCGACAACGGAGGCGCCGTTCTTGCAGTGGACGCAGGCAAACTGCTCAATGGCAGCCAGACTATCCAAGACCTTTGGAGTTTTGTGCAGCAAAACCATGAACCGCTTATATACAGCATCGGGGCGGACCCGGACAGTGCGCCGCGTTCGAAGGAAAATCCCGAAAAAGGTTCTAAAGCGTTGGAAGACGCTTTTTCGGAAATAGGGCGGCGCGCATTTGAAAGCGGATACACCCGCATTATTGTCGCAGGCGGCGAAACATCCGGCGCGGTGTGTCTTACGCTTGGCTTCGACTCGTTCCGCATAGGAGAAAGCATAGCGTTCGGCGTGCCCGTCATGGTTCCGGCAAAACACCGCGATATCCGGATTATACTCAAATCCGGCAATTTTGGGCAGGCGGACTTTTTCCGCCGCGCCTTTGACCGGACAAGGTGGTAGCGGCAATCAAGAGTTATCCTGCCCTTGCGTCAGTCCTGAATGGGGCGTCGCATTTTCCAGTAAAGGGGAAGCCAGTAAAAAACCTCAAGGAGCACGAGAGCGCCGCCCGCCGCTAAAGAAATCGTAATGAACGTCCCGGACGTGCCGAAATGGGGCAAAAAGTAGCCGACGATGAGCGGCGTCATGAAAAATCCAAAGTCGTAGAGGAAAAGCGCCGTCGCGGTGCCCTTCGGGAGCAGCGCCGGGTCGAGAAGGTCGCCGACAAGCGAGTGGTACATCGGCCACCCCGCTCCTATCCCTACGCCGAATAAGATGCCGCACGTGACGAAAACGCTGTTAACCGGGAAGAGCGACACTGTGAACATGGCACAGGACATAAGGATGCCGCACGGGGCGAGCAGCGCGACGCGCGGAAGCACATTCAGGAGCGGCGAACCAGCCAGGCGCACTACTACTGCGGTTATGGAAAGGCTTGCGAGAAAATACGACACCACGAGCCCATTTTCGATGGCGAGTAAAGAAAGACTGATAATAAGCGCGTCCACAAGCGCGATGATCGTACCTGTCAAGACTAAAAACAGAAAAGAGCGCGATGAAAAAAGCCCTCTGTACGTTCCCCAGGATTTTTCGCCGCCACCGCTCGTTTCTACTGTTGCCGCCACCTTCACTCTTCCTCCGAGGAAACAGCACATAACGCTTAAAGCGGGGCCGACTGCCAGATAGAGCGTGTCCCGCGAGCCGAGCAGGAGCCACTCTCCGAGCGGCGTCACGGTACACATGGGCAGGATCCCGCCAACCACTAAGAGTGAGAACATCGCGCCGCGCATCTTTTCGGACACGCAAAGCGCCTGGTGAGAAAAAAGCCCCGTGGTGTAGACACCGAAGCCGGCGCCGCTTATGGCCCTTCCGATGAAAAGCAGCTCCGCCGATTGTTCAAAAAAGAAAAGCGAGCACCCGATGAAGCTAAGAATTCCGCTCCAAACGAGCGTCCTGCGGATACCAAAGTTTTCAAGCAGCCATCCGCCTAACGGACGTATAAGCATCGCGGCTAAAAAATAAACGCCGAGGATCCATCCCGTCGCCTCATGCGAAAGTTTGTAGCTTTGAAGCAGGTTTCCATATGTAAGATATATCTGTTGGACACAATGGATGAGGAAAAAAGGCAAAAAAAGATTTACAAGGAGTTTGGCGTCTTGCGACATTTTTGCGAACATGGCGGCCCTTTCTATTTCTTGATTTTCGTTTCTTATGATATAAGCATTCAATTTTTAAGTAAAGCATGAAAGATCAAAGCCGTCAATCTTAAAAATAAGAGAAAAATACTAAACGACCCTTTAAAAAAATAAACCGCCGAGGCGGTTTGTTTTTTTTTGCTTGCGGACATTTTAATTCCTGAACGCCTCCCCGCGCTTTCCCTCTCATGGCGAATGTTGGGGGCAGAATCGGCGGAGCCGGTTTCAGAAGCAGTGGGAGTTTCTTACTCTATCTCGGCTTCAGGTTCGTCGGCGGAGCCGGTTTCAACAGGAACATTGTCCTCAACGGGCTCGCCGTCGGAAACTATCGCTCCTTCCGGAACATCGGCATCCGTTTCGCCGCTTGTCGTTTCAGGAGCGCCGACGGTTTCAAGGACAACAGGCGTTTCTTCCTCTATCTCGGCTTCGGGTTCTCCGGCGGAGCCGGTTTCAGGAGCATCGTTCTCTACAGGCTCGCTCTCCCCTTCTAAGCCCGGTTCTTCCGGAGCATCAGCGGTTGCAGGATCGGGGAAAAGCGAATGGTCATATATTTCCACTACAGCCCTTGATATCATGTCATTTCTGAACTCCTCGAATGCGCTCCTCTGCTGCTGCTGCTCAAGCATCATCCGAATATCCCCGCTGACTTCCTCGAACGGCGCAACCGACGCTTCCCTGTCCCCGCGTTTTATTGCTACCAGATAATCGTTGCTGCCCACTTCAGTTACATGTCCCACTTCCCCTATGTCAAGGGTGATCATATAGGACAGGTTTTTATCCTCGCTGAGAGCAAATTCCGATAAAAACAACGGTTCGGGCGATCTCCTGACGACGTCGGATGAACGGGGGTGTTCCGAAATTATCTCCTCCCATTTTTCGCTGTCATCCGCTATTTTTGCCCGCAGATCCTCAGCGGTCACGTCGTTGCTCAACTCTATGAGGTCGAACAGGAAACCTTTCGGCCTGCTGAAAAGCAATGCCTGCATCACGTCGTAAAACTCAAACAAAGCTTCATCGCTTATCGTTTGGTCTCCTAAAGCATTTGCGATGGTTTTTTCCGTCTTTATCTGGAGTCTTATGTCCTCTCGCAGGTCTTCCATTTTCACCCCTCTGCGCTCTATTGAGTGAAAGAACGCTTCGCGCGTGGGGAAACGGTCAGCCATAACGTTTACCTGAAAGGTTATTTCATCTTCGCTCACATCTAAATTTCGGGAATCAACCTCTTTATTAAGTTCCATATTAAAAACCGCGCTGTCAAGCGTTGCCTGATAAAGATAAGGAATATCCTCTGATGTCAGCTCGCGTATATTTAACTGCTGAATGTAATTGCGGATCATCATCTCAAGCTCCGAACGCATCAGCTCGCGCCCGTTTATGGAGGCCACCACATAATCCTGAAGGCTGCCGTCGGGATTATAAGAAGGCTCCCTCCTACTGCTCCCTCTATCATACATTAAAAACGTGGACAACAAAAAAGCAATCACGATTGCTATCATTATCCAGCGCATATGGGTTCTTAAATGTTTTAACAAAGCAAAATTTCCTCCTTGAAATTTTATATATGCCGGATGATTTTATCATACAATTCCCGCGCTAATTAAATAAAATTTGATATAGTATTAATATTTCGTGAATCACAGAAAAAACGGGAAAATAAAATTCAAGGGGCAAAATTTGGCTGATATAACAGGAATCCCAAGTCAAAATATAGGACAACAGCACGGACAGCTCGGCAGGCTTGACGGTTCGCAGCTTTCGCGCGTCACCGGCCATGAATTCAGGAACGGCTCATTAGTTACGGGGCTGGTGCTTGGAATGAATAAAGACGGAGGATACCTCGTGCAGATACAGGACGCTTCCGGGCTTTCTCAAAAACTTAACGCGAGGGCAACTTTACCTTTGATCATCGGGCAAAATTTTCGCGCCATATGGGACAATTCAGGAGACACTCCGATCCTGAGGCTTTCTGAAAACGACTTTGCCCTGCTTTCAAAGTTTGGGGAGGGGATGGAAAGAGAAATCGCGACAGCGTTACTGGCCCGCGGAATGCCTGTCACATCGGAGATGATAAGCTGGGTTCGCTCGGCATGGAGAGTAGCGGGGGATAAATCCGACGCCCTGAGCTCGGTGCTTGAACTGTGGGCGCGCGACCTGCCGCTGACTCCCGCCAACATACAGATAATTTCATGGTACCTCGCGCTTGACAGGAAGGGAATATCCCGAAAATGGAACGAAGTGCGGCAAGCCTTCAAAGAACGCGTAAGTAAAGGAGAATCTCCTGTAAGCGCGCTGAAAAACCTTATCGAAGGCGAAGATGACGCGGGCACGTTTTTAAAAGGCCATTCGATGCTGTCCAAATCATTAAAACCCGGGCTCGACTCCTCCGCGATGGCGGCTGCCGCATGGATCGCGGGAGGTGATGAAGACCCGCTCCTTGCCAGGATACGGATTTCTTCCGACCGGTCTTCTCATAACGAAGGAGCCCGCGCATGGTGGCAGGTAGGCTTTGATATAGAAGGGGAAGCCCTTGGCGCCGTTTCAGGAGAAGTCGAGAGCGACTCGTTATCTTACGTGGTCGGGCTGAGAGCTGAAGATGAAAACACTTATCAGACGCTGCGCTTCAGCCGGGACGCGCTTCGCAGGGAACTTGAGGATGTCCCGATGTCCCTTCAGTATATAGGTATAAATCACGGAAAACGGACTTCGCGAACCGCGAGCCGCAGTCTTGACATAAAGGTGTGATAAAAATGCAGTTGAAAACTTATTTTTGCGAGACCGATATTGGAGGAATAGCAATGTCGGAGTTTGGAGGGGAAATCAAAACTCTCCGTTTTTCCCCCCGCCTCCCTGAATTTGAAGTTCGGCTTGAAAAAAGCGCGGTGCTAAAAGAGGCTTTTGCCCAACTGAAAGCTTATCTTAAAGGGAAATTGCGCGAATTTTCGCTGCCCCTCGCCCCCGACGGAACTGAATTTCAGGAAAACGTGTGGAAAGCGTTATGCGGTATTCCATATGGCAAAACAGCGAGCTATAAAGAAATAGCCGCGGCGGTGAATAACCCGAAAGCATGCCGCGCGGTAGGTAACGCAAACAACAAAAACCCCATTGCAATTTTCATCCCATGCCACAGAGTAATAGCTTCGGACGGCAAATTAGCCGGCTACGGCGGAGGGATCTCCATCAAGGAAAAACTTCTGAGGATTGAAGGCGTAAAAATATAATAAACGGGGGGGTACTGTCATGTATTTGTCAAAGTATGACGGCGATTTGAGCAGGGCGGATTTTCTTAATCTTTTGATGATCGATATCGGCGGTAATATTCGTGTCGTCACTCTTCCAAAAGGGTTTGTCAGTGAAAAGACCCTTGAGGAGGGAATAGGTTTTGACGCCTCAAATTACGGATATGCCAAGGTGAGCAATTCTGACATGGTTGCCGTTCCCGAGATGTCAACCGCTTTCATTGAGGAGCGCAACGGATTTAAGCATGTTCACGTTTTCTGCGACGTTGTATCGGCAGATGACGACCGCGCCGCTTTTGCCCAATATCCGCGCAACGTTGCGCGCGCCGCTCGTGAATATCTCAAAAGCAAAGGCATTGCCGACGATGCCAAAATGCTTGTGGAGCTTGAGTTTTACGCTTTCGACTCCGTTCAGTATTCAACGGACTGCAACCATTCCTATTACAGCGTTGACAGTTGTGAAGGGATTGGCGAGCGTTCAAACGCTTCGCCGCGCTTTGGGCTGCTGAAAGGTTATCATCGCCTTTCTCCGGAAGATAAACTTCGCGATTTTCGTGACCGCAGCGTGGCTCTCATGGAAACTGCCGGAATACCCGTAAAATATCATCACCACGAAGTAGCGGCAGCCCAGCTTGAAGTCGAGCTTGACTTTATAAGCGTTGCCGAAGCGGGGGACAAAACCTGCCTCGCAAAGTGGATAATCAAAACAGTGGCCGAAGAAATGGGCCTTACGGTCACATTTATGCCCAAGCCCCTTTATAACGTATCCGGCAGCGGCCTGCACGTGCACCAATTCCTTGAAAAGAGCGGAAAATTAATATTCCCGGGTGACGGGATGTTCAACCTTTCCAAGGAAGCGCTTTCCTATATTTCCGGATTGCTTGAGCACAGCCTTAAGGGAAGCCTGCTGGCATTTACCAACCCAAGCACAAATAGCTACCGCCGTTTGGTCCCGGAGTTCGAGGCGCCCATAAGCGCGACTTTTGCCAAGGGTTCCCGTTGCGCCGCCGTTCGTATCCCAAGTTATGTGAAAAAAGGCGAAACCCGCATCGAATACCGCACGGGCGACGCGACCGCCAATATCTATTACATGCTCGCGGCAATGGTGATGGCGGGAGCGGATGGTATAATGCGTTCAGCCGACCCTGTCGCTCAGGGGTTCAACAGCCCTGAGATACTTGAGGATAAAATTTTTCCGCTTAACCTCAACACCGTGCTTGACAGCCTTTTAGATGATAACGCGTACCTTTCGTCCGTATTTCCGAAGGAACTTATAGACCTGTGGGTCAAAATCAAACGCGCCGAAGCCGCGTATGTCTACAACGCGCCGACGCCGCAGGAATACGAGCTGTATTATTAATAGCAAGGGGGGCAATATAAATGCCACAGTGTGTTGTAATCGCGGACGACTTAACGGGAGCGAACGCTGTCGGAGTATTGGTCGCAAAGGAAAATCTGAGAACATATGCGGTTATGAGCGAAGAAATGCTCAATCTCAGCGCCCTTAATGACTGCGACTGCCTCGTATATCCCACCGACAGCCGCAGCGCGGATCCGGAAATAGCCTACAGCCGGGTATTCAATGCGGTCCGCGCTTTGAAATCCCCTGATGTCAAAATGTATTCAAAACGTGTAGACTCTACCTTACGAGGAAACCTCGGCTGTGAGACGGACGCTGTCCTTGACGCGCTTGATAACGGGGTCGTCGCCATTGTCGTCCCTTGTTTTCCTGAATCCAAGCGCGTGACCATCGGAGGGCTCTTGATTGTAAACGGGTTGCCGCTGCACAAAACGGAAGCGGCAGTCGATCCCAAGAACCCAATATCTACCCCGTTATGCGCCGATTTGTTCCGGCAGCAGTCAAAATACCCGGTGGATTCAATTTGTCTGGGCGAACAGATGAAAGGGCCGGGCTATGTCGCGGGGCGCATCAGAGAATTAGCCGCCCGGGGCGTCAGGATCGTCATATTTGACGCGGTAACGCAGGAAGATATCGAGCTTATCGCCGACGCGGTCATTCAAAGCGGCGTCGCATTTATAGCGGTGGATCCCGGCGTTTTTACCGCTGTAATATCCCGCAAGCTGATAACGCCGCGTCACACACTGGAAAAAAAACGTATCCTTTTGGTGTTGGGCAGCGTTAAAACGGTAACGGGAGTTCAGGCTGAATTTTTGCTCGCTTCCCATGACATCCTGAATATTTACATGGCCCCGTCCGAATTTTTGGAAAGCGAACAAAGACGCAGCGCCGAAATTGAACGCGTCGCAACCGGGATCATTGAAGGCTGCGAAGATTATGAGTTATGCAGCGTCATCGGCAAAGGCATATTCCCCGAGCACAGAATAAATTTTGAGTCGTATTCCAAACATGGCTCATTTGAAGAACTTTCAACCCGGATAAACGACGCGGTCGCGGAAATCACTTACAGGATAATTTCTTCCGGCAAGGGGTTCGAGGGGCTTTATACATGCGGCGGGGATATTACCACCGCCATATGCCGCCGCATGAAAAACACGGGTTTGAAGCTGCTTGACGAGGTACTTCCGTTAGCGGCTTACGGGGAGTTTGTCGGAGGGCCCCACGAAGGGCTTAAAGTTGTGACAAAAGGGGGATTGGTAGGCGAAACGGACTCCTTAGTAAGATGCGTCAAATATCTCAGGGAAAAAATAACAACTTAATCTAAATAAGGATGTGAATTTATGAACCCGGTTATCGCTGTACCGATCGGAGACCCTGCCGGCATCGGCCCGGAGATCGTCGTCAAGTCGCTTGCGAACGAGCAGGTAAAACAAATCGCGCGCTGTGTTGCTGTCGGCAGCCGGGGCGTGGTGGAAAACACATGCGCCGTCACAGGGATAAACTTAAAGCTCAACGTGATAGAGGACCCCGCCGATTACGCCGAAGGGGCGCTCAATTTGATTGACACAGGCGATGTGGATATGGGCAGGCTTGAGATGGGGAAAATCAGCGGGATGTGCGGCAAGGCCGCGTACGATTATATTTGTAAAAGCATAGAACTGGCAATGTCGGGAAAGGCGGACGCGGTTTCGACGGCGCCTATAAACAAGGAATCCCTTAAAGCCGGAGGTATTGATTTTATCGGCCATACCGAAATTTTTGGCGCGCTGACGGGCGCGCCCGACCCGCTGACGATGTTCGAGGTGCGCGGGATGAGAGTGTTTTTCCTGACGCGGCATGTGCCGCTGCGCGAAGCCTGTGGGATGGTGACAAAGGAGCGTATTGTGGATTATGTTCGCCGCTGTATTGGCGTATTGGAAAAGCTTGGCGCCGCAAAAGGCGTAATGGCTGTCGCGGGGCTGAACCCGCACAGCGGTGAGAATGGTCTGTTCGGGGACGAAGAGATGGACGCGGTTATTCCGGCTGTGGAACAGCTCAAAGCCGAAGGTTACAATGTGGAAGGGCCTGTCGGGGCGGACTCCGTGTTCCACTTTGCGCTTAACGGACGTTACAGCAGTGTCCTGTCCCTGTATCACGATCAGGGACATATCGCAACCAAGACTCTTGATTTTGAGCGCACCATCGCTGTCACTGGGGGGATGCCGATACTGCGCACGTCCGTGGATCACGGTACGGCCATGGACATAGCGGGCAAAAATATTGCCAGCGCCGTCAGCATGATCGAAGCAATTTTAGTCGCGGCAAAGTATTCTCCTAACTTTGTACCGGAATAAAAAATAGGGGTAAACAAATACAGGGTTCAGGTACGGTTGCGATGGTCGCCGCGGAGGGCGTTACCGCCCCGATAGCGCAGGCAGGGGGCGGAAATATGTTTTATAGTTTATTTACCGTATTTGCTTTTTCAATTCTGCGAGCGCTCCGGCTGCGGACTCAAAACCATAATCTTCTTAATCTGACGCGCAAGTTCTTCCCCCCGGACAGCGCGGATATCGTCGAGCAGGTTCACGCATTCGGGGTTTATATTTTCCAGCATAGGCTCATAAGTTTCACTTTTTGAAATTCTATCACTAATTATGAAATATGAGCCCCATTAATTAATACCATTCGCATTGGAAATTTTGGGGCTTAGAGTCTTGACTTAAATTCGTATTCACGATAAATTATTGAAAGAGCGTTTTGGAGAAAACCAGCAGAAACGCTAAATATCAGGAGAGAGGTGTGTGTGTATGGAAGCAGATTTTAGTTCATTGATTGTTATGATTGTAAGCCTTTTAGTATTGGTTGTTTCAATCATAGTATTCAAGGTCCACTGTGTATTTGCACTGATAACGGTCGGTATAGGCAGCGCTATTGCTTTTGGACTCCCTATGGCTGATGTTGTCAACACAGTCACAGGAGGGTTCGGCTCCACAATCGGCAGTATAGGTATCGTCATTATAATGGGCTGTACTATCGGCGCCATCCTGGAAGACACGGGCGGCGCTTTTGTTCTTGCAAACACAATATTGAAATTTGTCGGCAAGAAACGTACCGCGCTCGCTATGGCCATCTCCGGCTATATCGTATCTATTCCCGTATTTAGTGATTCCGCGATCGTTATTCTTTCTCCCGTCGCAAGATCGCTCTCCGCGCGCGCAGGCGTGCCACTGGTCGTTTTAGCCGGAGCATTGAATGCCGGCATCATGGCGACTCACACGATGGTCCCCCCTACCCCGGGCCCTCTTGCGGCGGCGAGTACTTTGGGCGCGGACGTTGGCCTTGTTATCGCGCTTGGACTTATTCCGGCAGCGTTCTATACTTGGGCTGGCACCATTTGGTGCAAGGGCAGGTTCGTCGCGGGAAAATATCCCGAGCCCGCCGTCATGGGAAATATTGATGAGATCGTCGGCGACGACTTTACCATCAAAACAGACAGGAAACTTCCCAGCGCAGGTTTGACTTTTGCCTGTATCCTGTTTCCCGTTTTCCTCATCTGTTTGAACTCCTTTGCAAGGATAATGCTTCCGGCGACTCATGCGTCCCTTGTTCCCCTCGGTTTTATCGGACATCCGGTAATCGCTCTTGGAATAGGCGTCATACTTTGTCTTTTCCTTGATACAAGCCGTTTCAACAAGGACCAGGTCTACACATGGTTTACAACTTCCGTTGAAGGCTCCGGCTTCATTATCCTGGCCACAGGCGCCGCAGGCGCTTATGGTTTTGTCCTGAGAGCTTCGGGCGTCGGCACATACCTTGGCAACTTGATCGCGGGAACCCCGCTTCCGGCGGTGTTTGTGCCGTTCTTAGTGGCAGTGCTGCTTTCCGTTTCCAATGGATCGGCAACGGTTTCTTTGGTTACCGGTTCAGCCATAATCCTTCCTTTGCTTCCGTCGCTTGGCCTTCATCCTGTTGTCGCGGTTCTTGCGATTGCGGCAGGCTCCTCGTTCTTCTACCACGCAAATGCCAGCCACTACTGGGTCGTCGTTCGCTCCAACAAAATCACGGAGCAAGCGGGCTTTGCCCTTTGCTCATTCGGCACTGCGATTGGTTCTTTAGCGGCGATTGTGCCAATCTGGGTTTTGTCCTTAATTATGTAAATTTAAAAAAGATCAAAAAAAACCGCCGTAAGGCGGTTTTTTTGATTTTTTCTTTATTTATTCTTCCACGAGGCCGGCTTGTAACACTCCAAGCCCTTTGCCAAGCTCAACTTTCACTCCGCACTTGACGCAGGCGCGCTCGACCGCGGCGAGCGCCCCAACCAGGATGTGCTTGTCGATATTGCCCATGTGCCCCATGCGTAAGCCCTTGCCCGCGAACTCGCCGAGGCACGGCGCGACTTGGGCGCCCTCTTCGCCTATTTTCGAGCGGAACGCCGCGTCGTCAACTCCGGCGCCTTCGGGGTATAAAAAGACCGACAGCGTGGGCGCGCGGTCCTTCGCTGCAGCCGCTGTTTTGAAGCCCAGCGCCTCCATGGCGGCGACGAAATACTTTGCCTGCCGGAGATGGCGGGCGTAGCGCTCCTCCAGCCCTTCTTCCCTGATGATGCGCGCGGCCTCCTTCAAGGCCCAGATCATGTTGACTGCGGGGGTGCCCCAGTATTTGGAAGGATCGTTCATGATGGGGATCCATTTCTCGAAGTCGAAGTACGACTCTGGAATCGTGCCCATGGCCTTGCGCTTTTCCACGGCCCGTTTGCTTGCCCAGAGCATGGCGAGGCCGGGAGCGACGCCAAAGGCTTTCTGTGTGCAGGTAAAGAGTACATCAATGCCCCAGTCCATCCAGGATTCCGCGCCGCCCGCAGCCGCTACGGCGTCAACGATCAGAAGAACGTCGGGATGCTTTGCCTTCAGCATGTCGCAGACCGCTTTGAGCGGGGCGGCTGCGCCCGTTGACGTATCCACATGCGTCACGGTGAGGGCGGCGTATTTCTTTTTGGAAAGCTCGGCGTCCACCTGTTCAGGGGTATATGCAGTCCCCCACGGCGCTTTCAGCACGTCAACGCCCAGCCCTTTGCGCGAGCAGATGTCAATGAAACGGTCTCCGAAAAATCCGTGAGAGCAGATCAGAATGTTCTCGCCGCTTTTGGTGACATTGGCAACGGCCATTTCCATCGCCATGGTCCCGGTGCCTGCAACGACGAACACTTCGCCGTCGCAGCGCCACATTTCCTTGAGGTCGGCAACGAGCCCCTTAAAATCGGCGACGAATCCGGGGTCCCCGAACGCCACCGTCTCGCGCCCCATTTGATCCTGAATGGAGCGGACAACCGGCGTGGGGCCGGGAATCATTACAAGCTTTGGTGTCTTAATCATTCAAAATTTCCTCCTTAATTAATAATGAGCATATTATTAAAATATTATCCACAATCGCATGGTAATTTTGAATCCATGGCATATTAACCTGGCAAATTCTCCTCATTGCTATTCAGTGTTAAACTTCTTTCTGTTTGGTGTAAAGAATTATTGCAATGTACTCCAAAGCGCCTTCCCCGACATTTTTGATGGAATGAGATTGTCCGTCCGGGCAGATGTTGCAGTCGCCGGGCTCTAAAACAACATCGCTGCCGTTATCGCATACGAGCGCCTTGCCTTTCAGGATGTAATAGGCCTCCATATCACCCTCGTGCGTATGGACTCCGATCGAATTACCGGGTTCGAGAACTCCTTTTATAAACAGCCTGCCCGCCCCTTTTGCCTCCTGTTCTGTCAGGAAATGAAACATTATAACGTCGCCGACGCCATCCTTGAAGTTGGTGAGTACCTTGCCTTCAATTTCCGCTTTTCTTTTGATCATGAGCACAACCCCTCCTGTTTATAATTTGGTAGCCAACTCTGATTTGGGCGGCTGTCTTAAATGTATTTTACCTTATTTCGGAAAGTTTTGACGATTCTATGAAAAAAAATGACGATTTTAGTTTATAATATATGTTTAGCAGGATAATAGATCAACTATCAATAACGAAAGGGGTTCAACACAAACATGACGATCATCAAATGTAAGATGTGCGGCGGCGATATGATGAATACAAAAAAAACGCATGGGACGTGCGAGCATTGCGGGTCAACCATGACGCTGCCCAGGATACCGGACGAACGGCGAGCCAACCTGTTCAACCGCGCCAATCATTTCAGGCGTCAGAATGAATTTGATAAGGCAATACAGGCATACGAAAACATTTTGAACGAGGATGACACCGACGCTGAGGCGCACTGGGGCGTTATGCTTTCCCGTTACGGGATCGAATATGTGGATGAGGCGCGTAAAAGAGTGCCCGTCTGTCACCGTGTTCATCACGAGTCGATCCTTGCCGACGCAGATTATCTTGCGGCGCTGAAACATGCCCCTGACGTTTACACGCGGTCGTTGTACGAACAGGAAGCCAAAGCCATCGGAGAGATACAAAATGGCATCCTCGCGATTTCAAGCAAAGAGGAGCCGTTCGACGTTTTTATATGCTACAAGGAAGCGGACGGCGGAGTCCGGACAAAAGACAGCGCCATAGCGCAGGATATTTATCATCAACTGACAAAAGAGGGCTATAGAGTGTTCTTTCCCAAAATCACGCTGGAGAACAAGCCCGGGCGGCAATACGAGCCGTATATATTCAGCGCGCTCAACAGCGCGAGAGTAATGCTCATTATTTGCACAAACAAAGAATATGCTGGATCGGTATGGGTGAAAAATGAGTGGAGCCGGTTTTACGCGCTGGCAAAAAAGGACTCTTCGCGCTTGCTGATACCATGTTACAGAGATATCGACCCTTATGATGATTTGCCGGGCGATTTATCCACGATTCAGGGTTATGACATGTCAAAAGCCAGGTTTATGCATGATTTAACGCATGGGATCAAAACGGTTTTGGACAGGGCGAAAGAAAGCGCGTCACAGGTTCCGCCAGCCCAGGCGGCACCCCCCGGCATTGATTCATTGATGAAGCGCGGGCACTTGTTTTTGGAGGATTCGAACTGGAAACAGGCGAATGAATATTTTGACAAAATATTGGATATAGACCCGGAATACGCTCCGGCGTATGCGGGCAAGCTGTGCGTGGAATTGCGATCCCAGCGGGAAGAACTGCTGGCGCGTAATAAAGAACTGCTTACTCTTTCGCTTGACGAGCGCGGATATTTTCAGAAAGCGGTACGGTTCGCCGACGCGAACTATCGCGCTAAATTGGAAGGATACAACGAGGAAGCGAAGCGAAGAAAACAGGAACTTATCGCGTCAATTAAAATAGGCGATGTTATCCCGTTTGGCAAATATCTCTGGCGGGTGCTGGATATACAAAACGGCAGGGCGCTGCTGTTGAGCGATAGAATAACAGAAATAAGAAAGTTTAATGATTCAAATGTCAATGTCACATGGGAAACCTGCGCGCTGCGCCGATATCTGAACGAGGAGTTTTATAACAGCTTCAGCGCGTCTGAAAATTCGCGGATAGTGGAAACAAGGATAATAAACGACGACAACCCGTGGTATCGCACAAAAGGAGGCAGCGCCACAAACGATAAGATATTTTTGTTAAGCCTTGAAGATATTGTCAGATACTTCGGCGACAGCGGGCAACTGAGAAATAGACCCGGGAAAGGCTTCTTTGGCGGCAGAGGGGCTTACTTTATAAACGACCAGTATAATTCCGCGCGAATAGCTGTGGATGATAAAGGCGCGGCTGTTTGGTGGTGGCTTCGGTCGCCCGGCATCTATGGCGATGATGCCGCCCGTGTCCGCAATGACGGCAATGTCTACGTCCATGGCGACCCTGTCATCGACAACAGCAGCGGCGTCCGCCCTGCTTTGCGGCTGAGTCTGTGATCTGAAATTATTATATCCGCCTCGCATTTTAAGGAGCTGCCTTTTGCGGGCTGATTGCTTTGTATACCGATAGAGGCGTCCTGAAAGGACGCCTCGGCTTATACCCTCCGGCGCCAGCCGGAGGCCGCGTCAACCACAAAATGCTATTATGTTCCGAACGGATTCCTGCTGTAAAAATTTGAAAAAAATTTTAGAGGAGGACTTTTCATGTATGCGCTGCTGGCAGTTTTTCCTATAATTTTAGCGCTCCTGCTTATGGTGAGCTTTAACGTAAAGTCCGGTTTATCCCTGCTTATCGCGTGGATAGTGGGATGCGGCATCGCTTTCGGGGTGTGGCGGATGGATTTGCCGTATATCATAGGTTTTTCGGTTTCCGGTTTCATTCGCGCGGCAGACGTTATACTCATCATCTTCGGCGCGGTTTTCCTGCTCAACACCCTGAGCAGGGAGGGAATCATTGATTCGATCGGCAGAGGATTCAGCAGGATCTCGCAGGACAGGCGCATCCAGATTCTTATAATCGGCTGGATGTTCGGCGCCTTCATCGAGGGCGCGGCGGGGTTCGGAACTCCCGCGGCACTGGCCGCTCCATTGCTGGTGGGCATCGGCATCCCTCCTTTTGCCGCAGCCTTGGCGTGCCTTATAGCAAATAGCACTCCTGTGTGCTTCGGCGTGATCGGCGTGCCTTCTATGACCGGCTTCGCTACGATCCTGCCTGCTGTGGAACAGCTTGCCGACGTGGACCCCGCGGCATATGCCGCTCAGCTCTATGGCATGGTCGGCTTAATAAATATGCTTACCGGCACATTTATACCTTTCGTTATCATCATGATGATGATCGTCTTTTTCTTCGGAAAGACAAGGTCATTCAAGGACGGGCTGGCTGTTTTCCCGCTTTGCCTTTACGCCGGGGCTTCCTTCACCGTTCCGTACTATTTGCTCGCCGCGTTTGTCGGCCCGGAACTTCCCACTTTGCTTGGCTCCATAATCGGTTTCGTTCTGCTGATCGGCGGGGTGAAAGCCGGCTTGTTCGTTCCCAAAACCGTATGGCGTTTTCCGGGAGACGCGCCGATCGTCGAAAACGATAATCAAAAAGAGGATATCTCCATTGTAAAAGCATGGGCTCCTTATGCGATAATCGCAACGTTCCTGATTCTCACCAGGGCACCTTGGCTTCCTTTCAAGGATATTGTCAGAAACACCTTCATTTCTTTTACCAATATCATGGGCATCCAGGGCGTAAATTACAACTGGGCCATTTTTAACAATCCCGGGATCTTCCCGTTCATCATCATCACAGTTCTTCTCCTGTTTTTCTACGGCCTGAGCGCAAACGATTCCAAGCAGATTATCGCGAAGACCTTGAAGCAGATTACCAACGCCGCCGTTGCGCTTTCAGGCGGCGTAGCGCTCGTGCAGATAATGACCAACACGCATTTCAATACATCGGGCATGGAAAACATGACCACCGTTGTCGCGAAAACCCTCGCTGAGGTATTCGGCGGAATGTATCCGATGGTCGCGCCGCTGGTCGGCGCCTTTGGCGCCTTTGTGGCCGGATCCAATACGGTATCCAATGTCATGTTCGCAAGGCTTCAGTTTGACACTGCGCTCATGGTCAACCTGCCCACCATTCTCATCTGCGCGCAGCAGTTTGTCGGAGGAGCGGTCGGCAGCATGATCTGCGTGAACAGCGTTGTCGCCGTCGCCGCCACTACAGGCGCTCACGGCAAAGAGGGGCAGCTTATCATGGCCGGCATGGTTCCGTGTGCCCTGTACATCTTCGCTGTTTCGGCGGTTGCTTTTATCCTGCTGGCGATGAATTATAACTTTATTGGTTGAGAGATTTTATAATGATAAAAATACAGGGAAAATTCAACTCCGCCGTCTGTTATTGCGACGAACTGGAGGAAAGCGCGGCGGCGCAGATCCAAACCGTTTGCGACCTGCCGGTGTTTGCGGGCAGCAAAATCCGCATCATGCCGGACGTTCACTTTGGGAAAGGCTGTACCATCGGCGCCACCATGACCATAACCGATAAAGCCGTTCCCGGCATGGTGGGCGTTGATATTGGCTGCGGCATGGAAACGGCGGAAATAGCCGAGTGCGAAATCGATTTTGAAAAGCTCGACAATGTAATCCGCCGCGGCATCCCTTCCGGCCGAAATGTGCGAAAGGACTGCCATGCGCTGAACAATGAGATTGACTTGACCAAACTCCGCTGTGCCGCCCGTGTGAAACTTGACCGAGCGCGGCACAGCATTGGTACGTTGGGAGGCGGAAACCATTTTATCGAAGTCGGGCGCGCGGATGACGGCAGGTTCTTTGTGGTCATCCACTCCGGCAGCCGCCACCTCGGGACAGAGGTAGCGGAATACTATCAAAACGAGGCCTGGAGTAATTTAAGCAACAATTCCAAATCGCAGGCCAACGAAATAATTGCGCGGCTCAAAGCGGAAGGGCGCAGGAAAGAGATCCGGGAAGCCCTGAAGAGCCTTAAACGCGACAACGCGCCCGAAGGCATAACGAAGGATTTGGCTTACGCGGAAGGCAGCCTGTTTGACGACTATATCCACGACATGAAAATAATACAGCGGTTCGCCGTGCTCAACCGCCAGGCGATGATGGATATAATCCTGCGGGGAATGGATCTCAGCAAGGTAAGCGGGTTTACCACCATTCACAACTACATCGACACTGACGCCATGATCCTGCGCAAGGGGGCGGTATCCGCAAAGAGGGGGGAAAAACTGCTCATTCCGATCAATATGCGGGACGGCAGCTTCATCTGCGTAGGCCGGGGCAACGCGGACTGGAACTATTCCGCGCCGCACGGCGCGGGGCGCGTTATGAGCAGGAACACCGCATTTCGATCGCTCTCGATGGAGGAATACAAAGCCGGGATGCGGGGAATCTTTACCACCTGCATGAACAAGAACACGCTGGACGAGTCGCCGATGGCGTACAAGAGCATGAGTTCCATCCTCGGGCAAATTACGCCGACCGCCGAGGTTATAACGCAAATTAGACCGGTCTATAATTTTAAGGCGGAGGAATGAAGCAACGCAGGGCACTTTCCATGGCTGCCGTTTATATGCTTGATACAGACGCTTGCAGCTATTTTATCAAGCAGAATCCTGCTTCTATAGGGTAACCGTTTTAGGAGCATAAAAACGATGAAATCCGCATCAGTTCCGTAACTTAAAGGGGACAAGCGATTTTATTAAGTAAAAAAATGGTCCATACGTGATTGACTATATAGAGGGAACCTCTAAAATTGCTATTAGGCAATATTCCAATAATCAGGTATAATGTAGGTGTTGGCAAAGATTTATCAAATTTAGAGGGTGATATAAGTGATTCAACCAGGTCTTTTCGATTTATTTTCG
>Ga0099364_10001377_pt1 | contig 40289 bp, 33 predicted proteins | sample TergutTh196P3_FD_73070 | JGI IMG/M metagenome (GOLD analysis project Ga0099364, IMG submission 73070) | Microcerotermes parvus P3 segment gut microbial communities from Pointe-Noire, Republic of the Congo - Th196 P3 | ecosystem: Host-associated > Arthropoda: Insects > Digestive system > Gut ...
AAAGAAAATCACCATGACCGCTCCGGCGAACACGACCTTGTACTACACCACCAACGGAACAACGCCGAAAAGAGCAAGCAAAACCTATGTAAAACCGGGCAAGACAAAGCCAATCAGCATAAGCAAGAAAACAACGCTGAAAGTCATGGCTGTGAAGAATGGCTGCAGCAGAAGCGATGTGGTGACGAGGGTGTATGGGGTGAAGTAAATATTGAAACTGTTGTAGATGACAAGTTTTCAAGCCTAGGCTATAAGAATCACAATAACGTTAATACGTCCGCCATGTGCAACGTTCTAACATTGTTCGCGAACCTCTTGGTTTTGCCCAATAGATACTGTGCAATATATGAAACCTTAGAAAACAAAATTACAGATAAAAAAACAACCCACTTTTCGCACAACGCAAAAAGCGGGTTGTTTTAATGAATTACCATACTATTGAATTTTTCTCGGATCTACCTCACGATATGTCCTAATGACAAAGGGGTTTATCGTGATACTGGCATTTTATAGCACTAGCTAAAGCTAGCCCTGCCAAACTATTCAGTTCAGCCGCCCAAACCGCCAAGTCCGCCAAAGAGGGAGTCAAAAGGAATTTCGCGGAGTTTTCCCAAGATACTCACAGCGTCAAGCTCGACTTTTGGCAGCTTGAGTGTGCCAAAGGATATGCCGATTATTGGGAATAGGAAACGGCTGAGATTCTCAAGGAAGTTGGCGATGAAGTTGGAAAATCCACTAGTTTCCGGGTCAAAACTCAAGCCTGCACCAGAGTAGGTAATTTGTGATGCTCTCACAAGCCTGTCTGTTGCGTTTATTATCTGTTGCGCGTCGTTAACTGCCCCCGAAGTCGTGCCGGTTGAAAGGCTGCCGTCCAAGAGAAGGTTTGTGGCGACATCAAAGGCGTGACGCAAATTTGCCCACGTTTGAGGTGAGTAACGATTTTCGCGGAACATGGATGCGGCAATCATAGCCTCAAGGAGTTCCTCTTTATAGTCGAGGGGAAGGCGCGGGTATAGAGTAAACAGCTGCGAATACTCCGTACTGGTTGTACTGCCGAGTGTCACAACAACGGAGATAGTGAAGTCTGTCGGCTCTGTGATGAGTTGGGGAGGCTCAAAGCCGAAATAGTTCTTGCTTGTGTCGTTAAAACACAGGTGCGTTATGTCCGTACCGCTTTCGTTTCTAACACTCCACTCATAGACTGCCATAGGGTCGAGCCATGTCGCTTTAAAGCGGTAGTAGTTGTTATTAATGAACGGGATAAGCTCCTGGGTACGCTCAATAGTCACGGTAAACGGACCGCTCGCCGTCGCGCCAAAAGCAAACACAGACACAAGCATTACCGCCGCCAGGACGATGCTCAATACTCGTTTTTTCATGCCTTACTCCTTATCCGAACATACTACCGAGCAGGGCATCTCTCAACTCCGCGAAAATATCGCCGATTGTCCTGTCGCGGTTTACGTTCATAATGAATTGGAAAATCTCCAGTATGAGGGAGAAAAAGCTTGCGGGCGTTACAGGGATAGTATCATTGAGCACCACAAGTGCATCATACGCCGCCTGCAAATCGGTAATCATTGCAGCAATTTCGGTGGGACCGGAGAAATAATTCGCAACCATATCCTTAGCGGCATCCAACGTATCTGCAAAGGTAATCCATGTAGGCTCGGTAGTGTCATATTGATGGGAGCGGTTGCGCAAAACCATTGCCTTAGTGACAAGGGCGTTCAAATCCGCCCTATTTACAGCAGGCAGAGGAATCGGGAATAACTGAGGTGGAAAGTTGCGTGATACGGGTATGCCGCCGATGTCTTGATAGTACATGGAGACGAAATAGTAACCGGGATAGAGGTTGCGCGTGAAGGAGTTGAGTTCCTGCACCATGCTGCCGCCAGGGTTAGGTACCTGTTGACCGCTGTCGTAATAGATAACGCCGTTGAACAGAACGGCGGCTACGCCATTGTTGTGATAATCCGCCAAAGTTTTGCCGGTTTCGCCGGGCAAAGCCTTTGTGAAATTCCAGTCCCACTGGGCAGTCTGGGTTAAGAACTCCGTGGGGACAACCGCCTCAAAGCGAAAGCGACCATGGGTAACCTCGCCAGTTGGCGGCGAAGTGAGGGGCTCACCGATGCCAATTAATCGAATTTCGTAAATAAGGGAAGGGGAATTTGCTGTAGCGGCAACGCCGAATGTGCCGAGGAGAAAAATCAGCGCGAGCAGCAAACTGAGGGACTTTTGTAACCTTTTCATGGGGTTTTTACCTCCTAAAATTATACTGGAATTATCGGAATACGGAAGTATCCTATTCCTTCCCTGTAATTATATCAAATGCGCGGAAAAATTGCAAGAGGTTTCGAGAATTTTTACAAAATGTTTTTATTTGACAGTAAAAATTTTGAATGGGCATGAATTTTAGAGGGAGAAAATTTGCAGTTTTTCCTAATTTGTGATATAATTGTGTGTCGAAAGCGGAAAATTGCAAAAAAGAGGAAAATGTAAATTTGAAAAAGTCAAAAAAGTCAAAAACTTTGCGTCACTTTGAAAAGGTAGTAATTGTAAACTTCCTCGCTTTCTATCCAGACAGTAAAACGAAATGAGAATGCCCATGAAACGACTCCCTATCCTCAAATCCCACAGCAATAAACACCTATGGATAATATTCTTCGTCGTGCTGCCATTGACGGTTGCGGCTCGTTTTCACCACATCAAAAACCTCCTTGAGCCGGCTTTCGGCTTCTATGCTTCACGGGACTGGACAGTTACTGCTCTAGGCGTGCTTTTAACGTTGACGAGCGGCTTTTACCTGTGCTACAGTTTCATCAACCGTAAGAGCGAAACGGGCGCCCTGATATACAAAAAAGGCAAGGTAAAAAGCCGCGTGACGGTCGTTCTTTCATTCTTTTTAGCACTGATGTTACTGTCGGACGTCTACGCCTGCTACCAAATCATCATGGACAATTTCCAAGATTTTCAATACTCCATGCGCCTTTCCGATGACACAGGAATTTTCGCTGAGGGAATGTTCACAAACCTGATGAAAACAGGGATTTTCCCCGCACTTATGGAGGGGCTGTTTGCCGTCCCATCGGCGGTTTTCGCAGTTGTATTCGGCGTACAGCACATGAAAAAAACATCACACAAGCCCATGCGGCTTTTGGCAATATTTCCCTCGCTGTGGCTTGTCATGCGTACTATCTACCACTTCACCAACACCTTGAGTTTCATGCGGGTTTCTGAACTATTTTACGAGCTTGCGGCGATGGCGTTCACCCTGATTTTCCTCATAAATTTCGCACAGGCTTACAGCTCCATCAACGAAAACCGCGACGACTGGGCGTTGACCGGCGTGGGTTTCCCCGCCGCTCTGTTCGCCCTGATGGGCTTCCTCTCCCGCCTGTTGATTTTCGTCACAGGCAACAGCGAAAATCTTACGGCGCAAGCCCCCTTGGATTTCATGGAGCTTGCTTTGGCGTTGTTTATCCTCAGCGTTTTGCGCGTGCGCGTGCGCGAAAAGAAAGGTTTTCTTACATGAAAAGTCCGTACAGCAAAAAGGAATTTATTCCCATGACCGAGTACGAAAATTCCGGCAGTGAGGTCAAGGCGCGTTACGATGAGCAGATTGAAACTCACGGGAGAATCACAAACATGAAGCGTACCATGCTTCACGCGCCGAAAGTTTTTGATGTGTATATGGAGTGGTACGCCCTACGGGATATGTTGGCGGAGTTTTTGAGCGACCGCGCTGTGAGTCTGTTCGCTTACGCTATCTCCAACGGTACAAATTGCCTGGTTTGCGGTACGTTTTTCCGCAAAATCCTTATCGACAACGGCGAGAACCCCGATAATCCTGAGCTTTCTGAAACCGAGCGTTTCCTCATGTCCTTTGGGCAGGAGTTGGCGAAAAGCCCTCACAACATCCCCCAAAATCTCTACCAATACCTGGAAAACCACTTCACCCGCGAGCAGCAGGTTTTACTCATAGGCTTTGCGGGGCAAATGGTCGCTACGAATTTGTTCAATACAGTGGCTAAGGTGCCGTTGGATGAAGTGCTATATTCCTATAAAAAATAGAGGGCGGTGTACGCACCATCCCCCTATAGAATTTCACTACGCTACTGCCCAAGTTTATTCATCGCCTCAAGGGGGTCAACAATCTTGCCGTTGACACGAATTTCTAGGTGAAGGTGGGGAGTGTCCATCGCCTCGGCGGGGATTTTCCCCAGTTTACCGATGATATCCTCCCGTTTGACGCTCTTGCCCTCCTTGATGATGCCGTCCTTTGCAAGTCCGCAATATCGGGCGGCAAGACCGTTGCCGTGATCAATCTCCACAACATAACCCCACAGGTCGTCCTCAACGACGCTGACGACTTTTCCTGCCTGTACGGCAATAACCTCATTGCTGATCGCCCCTGCGAAATCCACGCCGTCATGACTGCGCCAGTCGTCCAGTGTGGGGACATAAACCAATTCACCATTTGAAAAATCCCGCAGAATTTCCGTGCCAAAGGGCAGGGTATACTCCCCGGTGAAAGGCGTGTTGGGGTTCTGGGTGGTGCTTTCGGTTGGTTTCGTTGTGGTACTTTTCTCGTCGGTTCGCTCGTCGGGAACGTCCGTGGCGGGCAGGTTCACCTGGGTGTCTTCGGTGTTGGGTACCTGCCAGTTGATGGTTGGCGTCTGTGTGGGGGGCTGTGTGAGCGGCGGATCGGTATTGGTCTGTTGAGCAGCAAAAACTCCTGTGCCAACTGCCACAAGGCACAGTCCCGCAATGGCGTAAAAGCCCTTATTTTTCAGCAAACCTCTGATACCCCGCTTCTCCGGCTCATGATATACCATATATATACCCTCTTTCCTAAATAGTTGCTCACATAGTTTGGACAACATTGGAGGATATTATACAGTTGGAAGGGGAAACGGGAGTGAAGATATGGCACTTAATATGTTGTAACATTACGTACGAAAGATAAAAAAGAAATCTTGCGGCGCAAGTGTCCTAACTGCGGCAGAGTAGAAAATCAGATTTTAGTTGGGAAAAATCGCTCGGGATCTATGCAGCGCTTTTGCGCGATATGCAAAAAATACTACACTCTTGCCCCGAAAACGCGAGAAATTCCTGACGAAATCAAATAGCAAGCCACCAAAGTGTACTTTGAAGGGCTGAGCGTCCGAGCTGTGGGGCGACTTTTCGCGCCGAGACGCCCGCTAATATAGGTTTTAATGGCGTTATTGCGTATCTCCTCTGAATACGCTTTTGTTTTTGAACTTGGCGTGTACTTTTTGCCGCATTTGTGGCATTTGCACCGTTGTGACCCTGAGCGATTTAAGCCCTGTTTTGTTTGACATTTCATCTGTCCACAATGCGCACAACGTTTCTCTTCGCTGATTGTTTGTTTTCTCATACTTATTATTATATCATTAACTCTGCTGCTTGTCCACTCCCCCTTTGTAAAAGGGTTGAATTTTTGTATATTTTGTGGTAGAATGATATCTGTACAACTGTATCTTGAAACTATAGAATCAATCAGAGGTATTTATGAAGATGAAATATTACCTAAAACGTTGTGGAAATCAAGAACTCGGCAGCATGAGAAATGGCGTTCCTCAAAGAGGGCGGTATCTGCTCACCTCTATGAAGACACTGGATTTCTTCCCGCCGCTTTCAAAATCACAACTTAACGATTCGGCGTTATTGCCGATAATACCTCTATATTCCGGTAACAAGGTTTACTGCTCCTATGTCTACTATAATGATAAATTTCACGGTTCAACAGCGACGCATCCGAGAAATGAATACCGAATTTACTTAAATAAACAAATAGAAAATAATAGATACCTGTTCGAAACCGATGATATTGTTATCATACGGACAGAAATAATCACCCATAATGATGAGAAACAGACGGTTTTTTTTCTGGACCTTGTTCAAGATAAACAATCTGCTCTTTATCGTGAGCTTAACGCTATGATTAATTCTTCTTCTATAGGCGGCGCATACGCTGTTTATGAGGGTGTTATTTCCGAGTTTGAACAAAAAGTCAACACCTTGAAAACGAAGCCTGAAGTCCCCGTTGTAATCGACCATACCATAATGGAACGCATAGAAAAGACCGATGAAAACGCAATCGCAGGCTTGTTTAATTCCGCTTCATTCAGAGATTTCGTTATGGTTGGTTACGAAGGTCTTTGTGCCATTACAGGAACAGTTATACGTTACGAGAATTATTCCAACCTTGAAGCCGCTCATATTAAGCCTAAGAGCCATGGTGGATTATTCCTGCCCAATAACGGTATGGCGTTGAGCCGTGATATGCACTGGGCTTTTGACAAAGGTTTTATTACATTAAATGCGCATTACAATGTCGTTGTACACCCTAAAACAACAAGCGAATGGTTACTATCCTTTGATAAAAAGCCTATTGCGATTCCAAAAGATCCTTTTTTCCGTCCTGCATTCGAAAATATAGAGTATCACAGTAAAAATGTCTATGGGCTCTTCTTAACTTCGGGGAGGTTATAGCGGCTTATGGGGAAATTATGTGCTATTGATTTATTTGCAGGGTGCGGTGGACTTTCAAAGGGACTTATGGATGCAGGGTATGAAATCCTTGTAGGTATTGATAACGACAAAGCCTCTTTAGATACTTTTGCGTTAAACCATAATGGCGCAGTTGCTTTGAACGCAGACCTATTTGACCGTGAGACTTTCAAAGTTGTTGATAAAATCGTTGGCGAACGGACTATTGATGTTGTTATAGCCGGACCGCCTTGTCAAGGGTTTTCACTTACCGGTCCGAGAAACTTCGATGATGAGCGTAACAAGTTATATTTAGCGGTTTTTGAAACGGTTAAAAAGTATAAACCCAAGGCGGTAATTATAGAAAATGTCCCCGGCATGGCCGCTTTATATAAAGGCGAAATTCAAGCGGAAATAATTAAACGATTTAATAAACTCGGTTATAACATAGAAAGCAACGTGCTTTGCGCCGCTGATTATGGCGTACCGCAGATGCGTAAGCGCTTGATATTTATGGGAATTCGCAAAGATGTTGGCAAACCGTCTATTCCTAAATCAACAAATGCTTCGAAAAACTATGTGACGTGCAGACAAGCTATCGGCGATTTGCCCCCGCGAATAAACGAAATCGGTATAGGTGAGGACATTTATACAACAGAGCCGTTTACTGAATATCAAAGAAAAATGCGCGGCGATTGCAACATCTTATATAATCACGTAGCGACGCAGCATAAACAATTTGTCATAGATGTCATTTCACAAGTGCCGGAGGGTTGTAATTATAAATCACTCCCTAAGGGTGTCGGCGAAAGTCGCAAGTTTAACGAGGCGTGGACACGTTATCATGGCGATAAACCCTCGAAAACCATTGATACAGGGCATAGAAATCACTTTCATTATGAATATAACCGTGTTCCGACGATAAGAGAAAATGCAAGATTGCAGTCTTTCCCCGATGATTTTGTTTTTTGCGGAAACAAAACACAGCAAAATAGGCAGGTCGGAAACGCCGTTCCGCCCTTGCTTGGCTACCATTTAGGCAAACATATTCAAAAAATCTTATTGAAAAGTGGTGAAAAAGGCGATGGTTAACACTATTGACCTATTCGCAGGGTGCGGAGGTCTTACAGAGGGGTTCAAGCAAAACGGCAATTATAATACCATTGCTTGTGTTGAGTGGGATAAGTTGGCGTGTGATGCCCTTCGCCACAGATTCAAGACCAAATACGGTTATTCTGATGTTGAAAAATATGTTATGCGTTTCGATATTCAACGTGTTTCGGAGTTGTTGAATGGTTGGAGCGATAACGAGTATGGACAATCCGAGGGGTTGGATGCGCTTGTAAAAGAAAATGGCGGAACAGTCGATTTGATTATCGGCGGTCCACCTTGTCAAGCATATTCTGTCGCAGGTAGAATCCGTGACGAAAACGGTATGCGTAACGATTATCGCAATTACCTTTTTGAAAAATATATAGAAGTGATTACGCATTATAAGCCTAAAGCATTTGTATTCGAGAATGTTCCCGGCATATTAAGTGCGGCTCCAGGTGATGGTAGCGAAAAAATTATTGATGTTATACGTCGCCAGGTTTCCGAAGCGGGCTATATATTACTCGAAAATTTAGAAGATACCATAATTGATTTCACCGAGTATGGAGTTCCGCAAACCCGCAAGAGAATAATCCTTTTAGGGTTGAGCCGTGAAGTATACGGCAAAAAAGGCGCAGAGATTTTGAAGCGGTTTTACAGCGAATTGTTACCAAAGCATAAAATAAAACAGAAAAAGACGGTCAGAGAGGCTATCGGGGATTTACCGAAACTCTATCCCCTAAATGAACCTTTTAAGGTCGGTGGCAAAAAATACGCTCACTCATTCCACGATGATCCGACCGTACTAAATCACAAAGCGAGATATAACAGCGAACGTGAAATAAAGACTTTTCGCTTACTTACAGAAGATATAGCAAGCGGACGTAACGAATATACCTCAACACAAAAATTAAAAGAGTTATATACCTCGCTCACAGGACGGCAGTCAAATGTCCATAAGTATTATGTTCTGCGTTGGGACAATCCAAGTAATACCATTCCTGCACACCTTTATAAGGACGGCTTACGGCATATCCACCCTGACCCTGAACAGGCGCGGACAATAACTGTTCGTGAAGCGGCGAGATTGCAGACATTTCCGGATGATTATGAGTTTATTTCAAATACTGCTATGGATTTTAAGATTATAGGCAATGCTGTGCCGCCACTTTTTTCAGAGGTTTTGGCGAAAACGCTTCTCCATGTGTTATGTTACGGCAAAAATAAGCCGCAGACACAACATACTAAAATACATAAGGAGTTCACGTAAGATGTATAGTCGATTAACTTGAAAATCGGCTGAGGATTTGGGAAAATTTTACACGCGTTCCGTTCACACCTCATTCATAATTAATTCACGAGGGCCTCCCTAATAATCCCAATTCAAAGGAATTTTCTGTTAATTATGAAAAATTTCTAAAAAGGGCTTGACATTTGGGTGAAAAAAGTGTTTAATATAGGGGAGACTTTGCGCCGTATAAAAAATGGCGTGAATCGATTAAATTAACCTAAGGAGAAACCGTATGAAAAAGCTTCTTTCCGTACTACTGGTGTTGGCGCTGATTGTCCTGCCGCTAGCTGCAGTGGTCACCTCAGCCTCGGCGGTCATTGCCGCCACAACTGTGTTGCGAATGAGCAGCGAATCAAACCCAGCACCGCCTGTCGGTCCCGCAACCCAACCACCTTCAGGAGAGACCACAACCGAACCGCCCTCAGGAGAGACCACAACCGAACCGCCTATCGAGAATCCCGTAAGCGAAGTGCCTTCAGAAAGTGACCCAACTGATGACTCAACTGTTGCGCCAACTCCTCCTCCATCCCCCACTCCATCCTCACCTGGCGGCACCACTCCTACCCAACCCACGACAAAGGCGTCAGCAACAACCGCCAAAACCGACCCCACCAAAGCAGGCGCGCTCAACGACACTGCGTCTATCGTCAAGGCTTACAACGATGCTGTTGACAAGATGCTCGCTAGCAACAAGCAAATCTCAAAGACCCAGGTAACCAACATGCAGCCATTTGACGGCGATGCCGACATGATTAAGCTCACCTCTATGAACTTTGATCGCATCGTTCCTGGTTTAGGCACTGTGGGTGACATCGTTAAGACTTTCTTAGGCAATGGTACACAGGAGTTTGGTCCTGGTCCCGCGAAAGACCACCTCAATAAATCCACGCTTACTGCCGCTGACGTGAAAAGCGCGACAGCTACTGCAAAGGGCGGCGGAAACAGCCTTACAATCAACATCGTCAACAAGGTCAACCCAACCCCAGGCACTGGCGCAATCGGTAACGTAACTCGCGACTTCCCCTATGAGGCTGATGTGCGCGACCAAATCGCCGTTGCCGTTAAGGATGAGCTGAAGGGTTTGGCGAACGTTAATATCGCTACAATGCGCTTTGAAGCCTCCAATGTTGTTCTCAAAGCAGACATCAGCGCGGGTGGCGACCTCACCGCTCTGTCACTCTCTTTCGACTTTGCGGGTCGTCTTGAGGACGTTAACATCAAAATCCTTAACGTGGTTCCCCTCGGCAAGGGTGCATGGGGAGAAACCACTGGTAAGCGGACACTTACTTACAAGTTCTAATTTTAGACCGTTTCTGTTCATAAGAACTTCCTTTGGGCAAAAAACCGCTCCTTTTTGTGGCGGTTTTTTGCTTTTTTGAGGGTTTGGGATTCCAAGTCAAACTTGAAAAGAAAAGAAAATATATACAAAAGGATAAAAAAATAAAAAGAAAAATAAAATCTTTGTAAACTGGAGTAAAAACGCTTGACATTTGAAACAATGATGTGGTAGAATAGTGTCACGTAGGTCAGAGAGCTTGTAAAAAGCGATAAAAGCCCCGGCGTCATGGAAATAAGTGGTAGACGGCAGAGGGAAGAGAAACGGAAAAAACTGAGAAAGGAAACAAAAGATTTACCCCACGAAGAAAGCGAAAGGTAAGCGGCTTGCTATGAAAACACTAGAACAATTGCAGGAAGAATTTACCTTTATGGCTGAACCCGAAGCGCAAGAGGTCTCAAAAGGCATTTTAAACCGAGCGGTCGCGTACTATAAGAGATGTGCGATTCTCAGAGTATTACTCACGGTTTTGTTTTGCGCTTTACCCGTTGTCGTTGCGTTTTTCTTTCTACCAAGAGATCTGTGTTGGTTCAACGTAAGCGGCGAAAGTATGCAACGGGAAATCCCGAAAGGTTCGCTGATTTTTGTAAAAAAAATCGAGGCAGAAAAGATACAAATTGGCGACACCATAACCTTTCACCACAGCTCAGGCGACGTCGTAACCCACAAGGTCGTCGATATCGAGGACAACTATGCCAACGACGGCTCGAAAGGCTTTCGTACCCAAGGCAGTGAAAGCTTGGAGGTTGACGAGGAAGTTGTCTTGAGCCACAGGGTCATCGGAGTGGTGGTAAAGCACTTCCCGAAGATCGGCAAAGCGTTTGCCTTTTTGGGCAAATTGGTTCCTGTGTTGCTAGTTACTGTCTATTTGGTCTTTTCTATATGCTTCAAAATGAAGGGTCACCTAAGGTCAATTAGAAAATACAAGCTAGTAAAGGAGAACGCATGAGAGAACACGAAAAAATGATGGTGTTAGCTCAGTTAAGAAAGAGGTGATGAGAGATACAATTAAATGTGACGACCGATTATGCGATAAGAATTGTGTTACACCTTGCAGCCAAAAAAGATTATGCGAACAGCAACGAGATTTCCAAAGAAATGGGAATACCGCGTACGTACATTCTGAAACAGACCAAGGTACTAAAGGAGGCAGGCATCATAGACGAAAAGCGCGGAGTTAATGGCGGATTCATATTGAAAGCAGACCCTAATAAGTTGACCCTGCTTGATGTTTCGCTCAAATTTGAAAAGACAATGATAATCAACAGATGCCTTGAGGAAGATCAGCATTGCAGCAGACACGCCGCCTCTTATTGTAAAGTGAGAAAGCTGTTGGGAAAAGCTCAAAGTGAATTGAGTACCCTGTTAAGCGTAAAAATTTCAGAATTCCTGTGAGTTTGTTTTTTCAGGACGATATATATCAAACAAAGTCAGGAATTATTAAGACAAAGAACGGATGATATTGCAGACCGTAGGCGAGTACCGCGAAAAATACCTACCTAGGAAAGGTTTTGATAAACGCAGCGACAGCGTTCAATAAAAAGAATTTCAAGAAGGAGGAAAACACGATGAACTTTAACATTGCAGGCAGCGCATACGGCAAAACGCAAGCGGATGATTATGTTGAGCGCATTTGCGAAGCATATAAAAAGACGCACGAAAACTACAATCAATTAGAAAATACAAGCTAAATAAAGGAGAGCGTATGATAGAACACGATGAGCTTCTAGAAAACTTTTTGGATCTCGATTTTTCCACTGATGCCGCAGGCACTACCAATTCTAGCGCACAAAATATTGTTCCAGAACCTGCCGGCATCCCACCCGTGTTCGACATCTTCGAATCATTTGATATCCAGTTGGAACCCCAGGCACCGCCCTCTGCGGTCTCCCCGTCTGCCCCCGCCGCTCCGATACCTGCGCCGCCGTCTATTCCCCAGGACAACAGCTTTGGCGGCATTGATGATTTCCTGAACTTGGATTTTGATTTCACAGTACCCCCCTCACAAGAACCCGGACAACTTGATCTTGGCTTAGAGCCACTAGAACCCACGCTAGTTTCTTTTCCTCAGGAAGAATCCTTGGAGGATGAAGAAATAGAATATAAGAAACCGAACAAATTGGTTGAGCTCATAATGGATATAGTTACGTACGGTTTCGCAATAACTATACTCCTGGGAGCCGTTGTCTTTAACTTCAACAACAGTCAAGACAAACACATTTTCGGCTTCCGATTCTACAACATCCTGTCGCCGTCAATGCAGCCCGTCTACGATCCGGGAGACATGGTCATCGTAAAGATAGCCACCTTGGACGAGGTTGAGGCGCGGGACGAAGAAAACGGAATAGAAGGCGATGTTGTAACCTTTGTTCCCGGCAACAACCCAAACACGTTTTTGACCCACAGACTCATCATGAAAGGCGATTGGGAAACAGCGGGGCAGACAATGCGGCGCTTCGTGACCCAAGGTGACAACAACAACGCGCCGGATCCCTCAATTTCCGAGGAACAACTGATAGGAAAAGTTGTTTTCCACATCCCCAAGTTAGGCATGGCTATCAACTTAGTTCGTCAAAACCTGATAGTTATGTGCATATGCTTTGCCGCTGTTTTCGTGTTAATCATAGTTCTGCGCTCGATGTTTACGAAACCTCAGCCCATAGAACAAAAAAGCGGCAAAATTGAAGAAAAGAGCGAGAAAAACAAGCGCAAGAAATCCTGAACCCGCCGTTTTTCCCCTCCCGCCTCCAAAGAGGCGCAGCCGTGTCCCAACCACACCGTTTCCAACGCGGACACCTACATTTCAGAGTGCATAAGCTAGTTAATGTATGTCATAGCTATGTGTACTCAACACTTTGCTTAATAAATGTCCGCAGCATGATAGGCAAAGTGTCCCTGTTTTGGTAAAGCCTAGAAATAGACTTTATAAATTTTGAGAAGGGAGTTTTTATTAATGAAAACTCGCAAAATGAGCCGTAAGGCATCGGTCGTGATCGCTCTTCTCCTTGCAGTAGTGATTGCGGCATCCGCAACCTGGGCGTGGAATACGTCCAAACAAAACCTCATCAACCCTGTTGATAACAAGGGTTATGATGTAAGTGATGGCATAAGTGTCATCGAAAAGTTCAACCCACCAGATGATGAAGACGGCGGATTCACCTACAACACAACAGTGGAAAAAGAGGTTGGAGTTCTGAATGCCGCTAACGGAGCTGTATTTGTCCGCGTCACCTTTGAGGAATACCTCAACCTGACAGCGCCGGGTACACCTGACCCGACAAAAGCGACAATTTGGGCACCGGTAGACGCTCCCCCAACACCAGCAGGCGATTATGTTGAATCCAGAACAAAAATCGACATCTACGATTCTACCTGGACAGCAGTTGCTCTTTCTGACTTCGAACTTGAGAATTGTGTCGCTAGCGACTTTGCAGGGATGACAATCTACCGTAAGAACGGAACTGACCTTTTCCGTGCTTTCAAAACCGTTAACCCCGGCACTGATCAGTTCTATCAAGCTTCAAGAATCAGCGTAGCTATCACCAAGGATGCCGACGGCGATGATCTGGAACTTACCTTGACCGGAAAACCTGACCTCGGTTGGATGAAGTGGAAAGCTCGCGATGCCGCGGAAAGCGCATGGAACAACACCCTGTTCAAGTCTTGGAACGGCAAAAACAATGTTGATGCCGCGAATCCTGGTCGTAACGTTGTTACCGGCGAGTTGGAGGATTGGTCCGATCTCTACACAGCAACAGGCACCGCTCCTTTCAATGCTGACTTCACCAAATCCTACATTGCTCCTGATGACATCACCTTTAGGTATGGTCCTGCCGTGAGCGCCACTATAACCGCAGACGAGTGGTTCTACAATTCCGCTGACGGCTACTTCTACTACATTGGCGTTCTTGCAGGCGGTGCTAGCACACCTCAACTGTTTAGCGCATATCACCTAGAAGCAAACGCAAGAGTTGCGCTGTTCGATAAGAACGAGTACGCTCTGGCAGTTTCTGCCGAAGCGATCCAAGCTACAGCAGAAGCTCTAAGCGATGCCGCTGGTTGGAATCTCTCTGAAGGCGCTTTGCTGACCGCACTGCTAGCCGCTCTCTAAGCAAAACTTAAGGGGCTATGGTTCATAGCCTCCAAGGCAAAACAACTGTGGGGAGCCGAGGGCTTCCCACAGTTGGCAACTCAAAAAATTACCCATGAATAAGGAGGGGAGTGCGCGTGACGTTGATTCGCAGAATTTGTGGTATCCTGCTTGCGCTGACTTTATTTGCTTGTCTGTTTTTGACAGCGTTCGCGGAGGTTAGCCGTCTCCCTGAGGGCTTTTTGATCGGTGACGCCGGCGGACTTAATGTCAGCGATGAGGGCAAAGTCTTCATTTCCGCAGACTCCGTTAAGCCCGGCGATATTATCACAAAGACGTTGTCCATGGCAAACTACCAGGACGATGGTACATACCACCTCTATTTGCAGACGACCGACATAGAAAAAGAGGGTCTTATTGACTGGTCCGCCGAATGTTTCCTGAAGCTTTGGCTTGATGATGAACTGATTTATCAGGGACGCTTCAGCGGAGACGGCGGGGACACCGCGAAATATAACGGCGACGGTCAGGAGTTTGACCAGACGCCCTTGTATTTGGGCAGCTATGTTCCGGGACAGCAGCGCCGCTTGGACGCGGAACTGACTGTTGACGGCAGCAAATTGGATTATTGGACCCTTGCGGAGGTGAGCAAGGCGATAGTGACATGGGAGTTCACAGCGACGCAAGAACCCCCGCAGACAACAACTACCACGACGACAACCACCACGACCACCACCACTACCACAACAACAGGCAGCGACACCACAACCACCACAACAACTAAGGTGCCGACAACGACGACAACAACAACCGAGACGCCGACAACAACAACGACGACGACACTGCCTGGAGGCAAACCAGGTCCTAGTACCGGCGGACCTCTGCGCACAGGTCTGTACATTTTTTTAGGCGTCATATTTGGGTTGATAGTTTTTCTCCTAATCTATAAACGCAAACTTAAGGATGAGGAAGAAGAAGCTGCCAACAAAGCCCAGAGTTAACAATAGAGTTCCAACTTAAGCTGAAGAGCGCTCGTTTGAGTAAATCGAGTACGGAGAGGCAGAACTATGATTGATAAGCTAAAATATTACCTGTTTCACAGATATACTGCTTTGGCGATAGTGTTCCTTTATGCTGTACTTTCAATAGTAAGCACAACATTTTCATGGTCCACCGCAAAAGATGCTTTAATTAACCCCGTCGACGGCGAAGGCTATTTCCATGTGGAGATAGCGGAGAACTTTGCGCCCGTGACGGCTTGGGAGCTTGGGACAGATGTTGAAAATGAGATAAGAGCGGTAAACGAAGGCTCATTTGACGCCCTTGTGCGGATTTCTTTTGAGGAAGTTTCAAGCTATATTACAGGAGCGCCCCATCTGGAGTCAACGGACGACCTGACAGGCTTTGTTCCCGAGCTCATTGACATGAGCCGCTACACAACAGCCAACGGTTGGTATCCTCCCGACCACTTTTCGTCGGATTCCCCCGCGCTGAGTACTGTGACATTGCCCGCCGGAACGCCGTCAACGGTGTTTGTCCTCGCGCGCAAATCAACAGGCGCGCCCTTGGGATACAACTTCGTTTTTTATAACAGACTGAACAGAAATATGATGCAGCGCGTCGCGGTAAACGACAGCGACCTGAGCCTTTCGGGAGGAACTCTCACTGTGAACGCGTTGAAGTATTCCGTCTATGGCGGAGCTTCCATCGATGTCCATCGCGCCGCTTGGGGTAAGATTGTCAATTCCGGCGCCGCAACTGTCACACCGCCGCTGTCAGCGGATATAGACAAGCTAATCACCAATCCTAGCGGCGAAATCACCTTGAACTATGCGAGCGCAAATGTGATCACTGCCTTGGATCCAGTCCATGCCAACAACGAGGGCAAATGGTATTACGAAAACGGTTGGTTCTATTATATCGGCTTGCTTCCGGCGAATGAAATATCGCCGGTGCTGCTTAAATCCTTTAGCCTTGACGCCGCCGCTCCGCCTGAGTTTTCCGGGATGGAGCTTCGGTTCATCATGTACCTTGAGGGACAAATTAACGAGGCTGAAGCGCTGACCTCAAGATGGGGTATCCCAAACACAGACCCGCTTTACGATGCCCTCAGCGGATATTGTCAATAGCCCCCCGCCCCCCGCGTGCCCAGTTCTCGAGCGGATCCAATAAAAAATTAAGCTGACATAAATGGAGGTAGCGCCCAATGGAAAAAATGAAAAAAACAAGCAAAAAGACGTTGATTATCGCAGTTTCCACGTTTTTGGTTTTGGTGATTGCGTTTGTTGGCGCGATGGGAAGTTCCTCCGCGTTTTTGGAAGGAACGGACATCAAAGAGCATCTGATGCGGGTCAAGGCATTTTTCTTCCAACATCTGATTGTGGAGAATTTTCCAACGCCGATAGCGCCGTCTCCGGGCGGAACATACGAAAAAGAGCCTTGGGTGGAGAACGAATCCGTAACGCCCGCCTTTGTGCGTGTTATGGTGCTGCCGGTGCTTTCATACGAAAAGGTGCACGTTCAGACGACCCTTGGAGATCAGGTTCAGCTTGTGGGCTTCAACTCCGCCGATTGGATTGACGGCGGCGACGGTTATTTTTACTACAACAAGATTTTGCCCGGAAAAAGCGGCGGAGTGAACGGAGCTACCTCCTCGCTGTTCACCGACGTGGAGCTTAGCGAGGATTTTGGCGGCGAATACCGCGGCGCGAATCTGACAATAAAGCTAATAAGCGAGGTTGTTGACACGAACAAGTGGAACTACCGCATGGCGTGGTGGAATACCTACAACTCATCGGGACTCAGCGGCGCCATTGCCACCGTCGACGCGGCTCTTGCCGCCCTTGCGACGGGCTGAACACGGACTTGTTGAAAATCTATCTCTCATTTTTATTACCGGATAGCTTTTCAACATCGCCGACATAAAACGAAAAACTGAAAGGAACGCGCGGAAGAAAAGTTGTGAAAGTTGGGCATTCGCCTATGTCCATACGCTAAATTTCGCGCATGGGTGAGACAAGATGGAAAAGATTAGAGGCAGAAAAACAATTAAGGTGGCGTTGCTTTCCCTTGCCGCCTTGGCTTTTATTGTATGTGCGGCGTTGGTTTTCAACACAGGGGTTACCGAAGCCTTGCCCGATCCCCTTGATCCTTTGGCGTACGACGACGGCTTGCCGGGTTCCGGCTATTCATATAACCAGAAAATCGACTTTGACGGCAACTATGTGTTCGACAGCTCGAGCAACCCCGTTATGGAACACGTTTGGTACGTCAGTAACTGGGCGGAATTTGTTGCCGCTTGGAATATCAACACCCCCGCCAACGACCCCCAGGGACTGGGCAGGGGCTGCGACAAGATAGTGATGCTCAACCATTGTATCCAGAGCGGCAACGCCGACCCTTACCACTTCACCACGTCTTTCAGCGGCGGCAGCGGGTCAACCGGACTTACAACGCGTACACGCTCTATCGAAATAAACGGTCAGGGTTATGTCTTGAATTTGGGTCAGCGTTGGCTGAGGCTTCGCGGCGGCGGCTCGTCGGCAGGAAGCAACAGAGCGCAGCATATAGCTAATTTGCTCGCGGATATGGGGCTTTCAAGTCCCAGTGACTACAACGATTGTTTTGTTCGTGATGTAATCCTGATACAGCACGGCTCACAAGCCCCGGGAACTCTCCTCGGCACAGAGACGATGTTCATCGAAGGGAACGCCACTGGCGGACACCACAGTATAGGTCCTGCGGATAATGGCACTGGAGGCACTGATAATACTGATGTAAGCCGGGCATCAGACTTGCACGGCAAATGGAATTATACCTTTAAAAATATAACCATTCCCCCAATCAATAACCTCGGCGCAGGCAGGCATTTGATCAAAGCAAACAACTCTAATGTGGACTTTATGGGGATGAACGATATCACTCTCGTCGAAGAGGTTGGACACGTCGGCTCAATCCGTTTCAGGACAGGTTCTTCTTCAATCTTTAAGCGCCGCGCCAACACGAACGTAAGTATGTTTTGGATGACAAGCGCCGGCCGTCTGTCGGTTCAAACAACAAACATTAACAATAGCAGCTATACAACGCAGGGTACCTCTTTGAATATCGGGGCACATGGGGTCACAGTTGAGGATGGAGCGGATTGCGTAATCTATTTTGACCCGACTACCGGCAGTGGTGCGTCCTCATTCCCCGCTTTCTATCAAGAACCAAAGTTCGTTAAAGTCGGCGACGACGCCAGGTTAGCCGTTACGATGCGCGGAAACGCTGTGCGCTTCCAAAACAACTTTGCGTATTTGGAGGTGGGTGAAAACTCGGTGTTCTCTGCTACTAGCACCACCACAGGTAGCGCCGCCGTGAATTTTTCAAACGCCCACGGATGCAGGATTGAAGGGAAGCCGGGCAGTGAGTTTTATATCGTAGGTCGACTTTCCGACGTTAGCGGTGGCTATACAACTACGGGCTTGGTTGACTTTCACTCAGGCACAGGCGCTCAAGGGGGCGTTACACCGTCGGCAACGGTTAGGCAGCAGTTTATCATGGATAGCCCCAAGGCTTTCGACTTGCGCCACGCCGTCAGTAACAGCAGCGGCGCTAGACTAGTATTCACAGGCTTTAATAACTTTACCGATGTAATAATTAAAAACAGCGATATTGACTTTTGGAACACAACTAATATTAGCAGTCAAGCCACTTTTTCCTTCCCGGAGGTAGGTATCTATCAACTCACAGGAGCTCCCGGAACTGGCACTAGCACTTCTCAAATCCAACCCAATACAGATCCGGATTTGATAATAGTGGGAACACGCAGCAACAACTATAGACGCATCGTGGGCTTTTCCCAGACCCCGGAGGTTATGTGGTTGGACGAAACAGACCCCGACAGCTTGTTGCGTCCCGTTACAGATGCCGACAAGCACTTAGTTTGCCGCGTAATCCGCGGTTGGGTTGCCGACGAAGTGGGCGTTGATGAGTACGGCAACTTGGGCTATTTGCCTGTATATGCCACCCTCAACCCCAATCAGCCAATGACAGTGACCTTCTTCAACGAGGACGGCACGGTTTTGGAAAACGGCGGCGTGCAGGGGCTTAACGTACCGATGAACGCAAACGGATACGTGTATTTCCCAACGGGCTACAACCACAGCGTACCCTCCTCCTACCTGCCCGAGTTCTGGGTGGCGGGCAGCAGCATTACAGCCGTCGCCAGTCAGGGGGCGCGCTCAGGGGAAGGAATCGCAACCGTTGTACTGGACAGGCGGCCGCCGGAGCCCGCAACACCCGTAGGCGGCATAATCGCCGAAGACACCACAGCGAACTTCATAAACTGTGAACGGGGCGCGACAGTAACCGCCACACTGAACGGTCAGCCAATCACAACCGACGGCACAACGCCGTGGACAGCCACAGTGGATAACGTGGGTGAGTTCCAGTTGGAATTGCCGGCATACTACGAAAATCTGCCTAGCAGTAACCCATTTTACAGACCCCAAGGCTTCAATATGGGGGATGTGGTTCAGATCTTCTTAGAGGACGCTGCATCGAACAAAAATCCCGCGGCGACCCAGACATTCCTGACGACCGCTGAGGGTTGGTTAACGGATTACCGTCCCAATCCCGAGGGTACAAAGCTCATAGTAAGCGACTATGCAGCCAAGTTTAAGCTGCGCCAAATTGTGCTGAATCCAGGCGACAGCACACTCCCGGAGGCGGGCTATGCCACAGCCACCCTACAGGACGACTGGTTGGTGAACTCTCCCGCGCCTATAGGCGACATCAACTCCGTATTCGCCTCAGGCTTGGACGACAGCACTGCTTGGACCGACGTTTGGCTCGCCCCAAATCCGGACGCTCTCAGCGTCAAGCTGCAGCCAATAATCCCGCAATATTTTGAGTATGTGGGGTACAAGGTGAGCTCCACGCCTGCTGCGAATGAAGCGGCGTCTCTGACCGCCGCGCCCGCGATTTTTCAGCAAAACAGCTCCTCTGCAGAGCTTTGCATAACGATCTATATCCAACCCACAGACCGTTTTACAAACCTGCACGCACGTGATTGGAAAGACAACGAATTCGGTCCTGTCAGGCGTCCGATTCCGCTGTCAGTACGCGCTTCTGAAACCGCTGTCCCCGCTAGCCAAGCGGATCCCGATTTTGAAATAGACGAATTTTTCAACGGCGAGGTACGGCAGTTCACAACATCGGCAAGCCCCCGTACAATCACGATTTACTCAAAAGTAGCCGGCGACGGCAGCTCCACAAACGACTGCACATGGACAGTCACAGGCAACAACTGGAGCTCAGGCGGCTCAAGCAATAACCAGGTGGCGTCTAGCTACACGATTACCATACCCGCAAACGCGACGACGGGCAGCATCCGCCTTACGGCGACCACTCTTGACATCGTTGACGGCAAGCGCGCTGCGATAACCGTGACGATTTCGGTGACCTCAGTGGTGGTGCGCCATGACGGCGCCCGCATTCCAAACAACGTCGTCATAACCAAGAAGCGCGATACCGCAATGGATCAAATCTTGTCGTTCACCAGTGAGGGCGACCCCGCGATGACTTGGAACATTTACCTCCAAACAGGTCGCGGCGCAAGCTTTACACCCTCAACAGGAAACAGCGCAAATCTCCTTATCCCGAAAAACTACGTCGGTACAATTTACGTCCGCGTAAGGCTCGGCAATGTCGAATTGATTCGCTTCAGAGTTAATGTTGTGAGGTAAGGGGGGTGAAAAGACCGCCACGCTTCCATGGATAAATTTTCACAAAAAGTCCGTTATAATTAAAAAAACAAGTCGCTTTGCAATTGCTAAAAGCGGCTTGTTTGTTTTTTATTGCGTATCCCCTCCCAAATACAATTTGTGTTTCTCAAATAAATGTGCTATAATTTCCTTAGTAAATAAAAACAAGGGGCAAACAAATGTCATTCATCAGCGACTTTTTACAGCGCAAAATCGTCACCAAGGATACGGGGGAGGAAACCTACCTGACGTGGAAGGAAACTCTGGGATACGGCATGGGAAGAGGAGCCCAGGGGATGTCCACCAGTATCATGAACGGCGGACCTGCCAACTTTTTTATCACCAATGTCTTTGGCATTGAGCCTGGAACGGCGGCGAAAATCAAGCTCTTTACAGGGTTTTGGGACGCTTTAAACGACCCGATTCTCGGCTCAATTGTCGACCGCACACGCACAAAATATGGTAAAATGCGTCCATATATCAAGTGGGCACCTTTCATCTCCGCGTTCTTTACATCACTGTATTTTTCAGGACAAGCCGATTGGGATGCCGCTTTCAAAGCGCTGTTCATGGTCGTCGCATTCGTTGGTTGGGATATGTCCTACACCGCCGTAGACGTACCCATGGGTGCGTTGGCTTTTTCAATCACCCCTAACGGCATCGAGCGGGTTAAGCTCTTTGGGATATCCAACATTATGCGGATGATTTTAGGCTCAATCGCAGGGGGTATCGTCAGTGTGGCTGTCCTTTTTGAACGCTTCAAAGGGAACCCTGCACCTGCCTATTTCTTGGCGGCAATCGTCGCTAGCGCGGGGATGATACTCCTCACACGCCCCGCTTTTTACTGGACTCGAGAGCGGGCAAAATACTCCGACGACACGCCAAAGCTCTTGGAGCAACTCTCATTGCTTTTCCAAAATAAACCGCTTTTTATGTTGGTAATCTCAAACATTTTGTTTATTTTCGTCACATTACCCTCTGCAATGCAGATGTATTTCGCCGTGGATATGATGGGTGACGGCAAATTTACCGTGCCGTTGACCATGGCGACTGCCCCCGCAGGCTTTTTGTCGGGCATTATCTTCCCCATGATTGCCGAGCGTATGGGTAAGCGCATGGATTTCCGCAAGTTTTATATGCTGTGCTGCGCCGCTGCGGCTGGGGCGCATCTCACCCTCCTCATCACCTCATACAACCCCATAATGAAAAACACTGGCGTGGTAAGTTGGGGTGTGGCTATCTTGGTGTGTTTCCAAATTATGCTCACGGTGATACCTCTGGAATTCAAAAATATTTGCGCCAAACAGATGGAGGCGATGACCGTTGATTACATTGAACGCAAGACAACACAGCGGGCAGAGGGCGTCATGCTTTCAGTGATGTCATTTACAGGCAAACTCCAGAACTCTGCGGCATCAGCTGTGGTACTTTGGCTGCTTGAATTGTCAAATTACGTCACCCACACGGACACCGTGCGCACCGAGCAGCCCGAAAGTGCGCGGCTTGCCCTCTTTGCTATGTACACCGTCATCCCTGCCGCCGCCTGGCTGTTGATGATGATCCCCATTTGGTTTTTTAACGTGGATAACGACAAGGAAAAATCGGATAAAAACCTTCAAGCAGTGGTGTGAGATCGGCGGAATACGCAGGTTTTAAACATAAAAACCTGCATTCATTAGCTTGAAACGGTCACTTTTTGCCTCGTTTGGCAAATAAATCGCTCAAAAATTGTCTGTTTAATCTACTGAATACAGGTTCTAAAAAATCAAGCACTTGGAGTCAATTATGTATCGTGTACTTTACCGCCAATACCGCCCCGTCACCTTTAGCGAGGTCGCCGGACAAAACCATGTGACCGATGCCCTCAGCGCGGAGCTGACAGGGGGGCGCTTGGGTCACGCCTACCTGTTCACGGGCAGCCGGGGCACGGGGAAAACCACCTGCGCCAAAATCCTCTCCCGCGCCGTTAATTGCGAAAATCCTGCCCAAAACGGCGACCCCTGCAACCAATGCGCCATCTGCAAGGGCATTTTGGACGGAACTATCCTCGACGTCGCCGAAATCGATGCCGCCAGTAACAACAGCGTGGACAACATCCGCGAACTGAAAGACGAGGCGGATTTTCCCCCTGTGAGAGCGAAATACCGCGTCTATATCATCGATGAAGTTCATATGCTCTCTATCGGCGCTTTCAACGCCCTGCTTAAAGTACTGGAAGAACCGCCCGCCCACGTCATCTTCATCCTTGCCACCACTGAAGTCCACAAAATCCCCGCCACTATTTTGTCCCGCTGTCAACGATTCGATTTCCGGCGCATATTGCCCGAGGAAATTGCCGCGCGGCTCACTGAAGTCGCCCGGGCGGAGGAGGTCTCAATCACCCCTGAAGCGGCGTTGCTCATCGCCCGTATCGCCGATGGCGCGTTGCGCGATGCCCTCTCTCTATTGGACAGCGCAATCGCAATCTCCACCGAAGTCACTGAGAAAACGGTGAGCGACGCAGCGGGAGTCGCCGACAAATCCTATCTTTTTGCGCTCACCGACGCCATTGCCAGGCGGGACACTGCTGCTGCCCTGCGCTTGCTCCACACCCTCTATTCGGGAGCCTGTGATATGGAGAGGCTTTGCTCCGAGCTACTCTACCACTTCCGCCACCTCATGTTGGCGGGGGCGTTGAAAGGCTCGCGGGACTTGATTGTCTGTACCGACGGCGAGTACGAGGAAATTGTGCGCCAGAGCAGCGCATTCGGGCTTGCAGACTGCATCCGCGCTATTCGCCAGTTGGAGCAGACCCTGGGCGGGATGAAATTCGACAGCGGAAAACGCCTGCTCATGGAGCTTGCCGTCATTAAGCTTTGCATGGACGATGATGCCTCTGCCCCGCGCAAGAGCACTCCGCCGCCATCCGCACCGGCGGTGCAGGCTCCGCCGGTACAGACGCCTCAAACACAGTCTGTGTATGACACGCCGCCGGAGCCCCCCTCTAGCCCCGCACCTGAGCCGGTACTCTGTGCAAATCCTACCGATAGCGAGATAAATCCCGCCTTTTGGGAACGGACTATCGAGATACTCAATCAGAAAAATCCTGCTCTAATACTCTCCCTCAAAGATTCTCGAGCGGAGATTGTTGGGAATATCTGCCAAATCACTCCTGGCAATCACAATTTCGAGGTAGTCGCGAAAATACCCATCAATGCCATGGGGCTTGAGTCCGCCTTGGAGGAAGCCTGCGGACGGGCGGTGAAGTTTTCAGTTTTACCCGCAGTGGTAACACACAGCGGAAAAAAACTCCCTGAAATGCCCCCGGCAACAACCCCAAACCCCGAGCTTGATGAGCTTGAGGCGGGATTATTTGGTTAATCCACTGAATACAGGTTCTAAAACTTACAAACTTCCCGATCGAAAGTCAGCAAACCGTTCGTTTCATCCTCAACGTCAGAAACCTGCGTATAGACCGCCGCGCTCATTCCCGCGTCAATCATGGGCTTGAGTTGCTCATCCATCAGTTCGCGATAGGCTTTTTGGAACTCCTCCAAGGCGGCAAATTTCTTGTAGCCAAAGACCCGTCCCGGATTATAAACATGACCGGGCGTGTGGTAAGAATATCCGCCGTATTCGGAAAGCACCATAGCGCGGGGCTTTTGTGGCGGCAACATGGCTTTGCTCACTGCCCACTTCATGGTTTTCGAATCCCATTTCGGGAGCGGTAACTTGACAAAATAGACGTGTATGCTCTCCATATCCCCGCCGCCTTGGTCATACCAACCGCTAGCGTGGTCAATAGAGCGGGAAGTGTCTCGGTCGGCAATAAATTTCGCCGCCTTGTTGGCATCAAACTGCCCCCACGCCTCGTTGAAAGGCACCCAGACATTCAGTGAAACACAGGGTTGCAGGTGCTTGAGCATCGCCTCTAGCTCCTCATAATACTCTTTGCGTCCCTCGGCATCCTGCCGCCCCAAACGCTTGTAATATTTCTCCCCGTCATTGTGTATTCTTCCGATAAACGGCAATATCGCCACCACAGAGGGCTTGTAAACCCGCCCGCCATTCACTGCGTCCTGCCAAACCAACATACCCAGTCTATCGCAGTGATAATACCACCGCAGCGGCTCGATTTTGATGTGCTTGCGCAACATATTAAAGCCCAGTTCTTTCATCTTCACGATGTCGTAAATAAGTGCCTCATCGCTAGGCGCTGTGAGCAAGCCGTCGGACCAGTATCCTTGGTCAAGCAGACCGTTTTGGAAGTATGGCTTGTTGTTCAAAAACAGGCGAGGAACGCCGTTTTCGTCCTGTGTCATATTAAATTTGCGCATACCAAAATAGCTCTTCACCTTGTCGTCACCTGCCGTGATACACAAATCATAGAGGAAAGGCGACTCGGGACTCCAGAGTTTGGCATCAGGTATGGCAAGCTCTCCCTGTACTCCCGACTGGAGTGAAACGGCGGCGATTTCCCTGTCGCCGTCCAATGCGGCAACGTTCACGCCGCAGCCAACTGAACAGTCCACGCGCAGTTTCAAAACACCCCTATCGATGTCAGGCTCAAGCCAGAGATACTGTACGTGCGCCGTGGGGACACTCTCCAACCATACTGTTTGCCAGATGCCCGATTGGGGTGTGTACCAGATGCCCCCCGCCTTGCGGGATTGCTTGCCGCGACTGATGTAAGAGCTGTCTGTGGGATCGGTAACGCGGACACAAAGCTCGTTTTCGTCGGTACGCACTGCTCCTGTGATATCTAGCGTGAATGGCAAAAAGCCGCCCCTGTGACTGCCCACCTCAACACCGTTTAAGGTCACAGTACATTCATAATCCACCGCGCCGAAATGAAGATATGTAACGTCCTTGATGAATTTTTTGTCGATGTAAAACTTACGTTTGTAGTAGAGTGTTTCATCGGGCTGCAGCACCTTTTCCACACCTGAGAGCAGACATTCAGGGCTGAACGGCACCACGATTTCCCCCTGCATTTCCACACTGGGCGTGAAGTCCGTCGTTTTGCAGATGGCGTAGTCCCACACGCCGTTGAGATTCTGCCAACACCTGCGCTCCATCTGTGGGCGGGGGTATTCGGGCAGCGGATCCTCCCTGTCCAAAACCTTACCCCATCGGGTGTAGAGCTTGGCGTTGGGGATTTTCTTCAGCTTGCGTTTGTTGATTAGTTCAGTGAAATTCATCTTTCGTCACCGTGTGCGGGAGAATTCGCTTACAAAATGTTTGTGAAAATTTCTGTGCCGACTTCTCGCGCCCTTTCTTTTTCGCCTTTATGCAATTTATTTTGTAACATCCTAAGTATAGCACAAATGCGACAGAAGTGCAAATGCCAGACGTTTTTCAGAAAACTCCATAATAGTTCTTCAACAGCTCACTGACCTCCACCCCTAAAATCTCACCGAAAGACGCAAGCTCATAGTCGGTGACAATGCGTTTGTTACGCTCAATTCGGCTAATCATCTGTTGGTCGATGTTGACATTGAGCAACTGCATTTTAGACGCCAACTCCCCTTGGGTCAAGCGCGCTTTTTTCCTTGCCAGACGAAAAATGTTCTCGCAAATGCTAAGCCGATTTTCAAGTTAATCGACTATATTTCAGAAGTTAAATATTTCAATTAGATTTTTGATGAGCATTAGAGTGAAAACTTAGCCATAACATGATTTTACACGCTCAGTTAAGCGCAAATTATTTTTCCAAAAGTGAAACTAAATTTTCGTGTCCTCCTCCACCCCCCAATTCACCGCCGGCGCCTTGCAACCAAAAATAATCGCAGCAACTGCGCCACAGAAACCGCCAAAGCGGCAACATAAGTCAACGCCGCTGAAGCCAATACCTTTTTGCAGGCGGGCAGTTCCTCTTTGCGCAAAAAGCCGTGTTCGTCCAGAACGCTGACAGCGCGATGTGATGCGTTGAACTCAACGGGTAAAGTCACCAACTGAAATAGGGCAACGGTCGCAAAAAGGACCAACCCGATAGTTATAAGTCCCATCATATCCATGAAAAAACCTAGAATTATCAAGGGCATAGAGAGCATTGAGCCGAATTTACTCACGTGAATTATCGCTGCGCGGAGTTTGATAGGGGCGTAGTTTCGCGCATACTGAATTGCGTGACCTGCCTCGTGTGCTGCAACGCCAACCGCCGCCACCGTCGGCGCGTCATAGACGCTTTGAGATAGGCGGATGGTGTTGGAACGCGGATCAAAGTGGTCGGTCAAACTGCCGCTTACCCTCTCAATTCGAACGCCGCTAACCCCTTGACGGCGAAGAACCTCCGCTGCCGCCTGGGCTCCTGTCATGCCGTTGAGAGTACGTTGCTTTGAGTATTTCTTGAAGCTGTGTTTTACCATAAATTGGGCGATTAGCGATAGCACAAAAGCCGGCAATACCAGATAAATATAGAGTGCGTCGAATGGCATATACAAAAAATTCATATCAATCTCCTTAAGGTAAACAAGGCACAGACGGCGTCCGCACCTTGTGTTATTTTCCCCGTGTTGTTTGCGGTTATTTACGGCACAATGTTGGACTCTTTCTAGGGGCTGTCTAAACTGAATGCCTTACCGTTATTATAACATATTTTTTCACTTTTTACTTTCTGAATTAGAAAAATGTAACTTAATAATTTTTTGCTAGAGCAGAATTTCTCATCTACAAAAAAGTGTGTGGACAATCGGCTCAGCTTTTCAGATTTCGATAAAATCAAAAATGAGCAACCCAAATCTTTATAGTGATGCAGATGCTTGTTCTCGTTTTCAGAACGGCGCTGAGTCGGTCTGCGATACTCCATCTTGTATTCACCGAATTTGTTGTAAGCATCGACGAAAATGTCCGTTTATCTGTTTCATTCAGAACTAGTATTTTCTCCCACTGCATTGGCGGCTCGATTTGCCATGAATATTGGCTTGCCTACTCGCCAGAGTAGGCGGACAATTAGTAATAACAGCTCGCCAATAACGCGGATAGGACGCAACGATACCGTGACGTAGAGATCCGCGCGGGTACTTTGGGCGAGGTAGTCTGCACTCAAATCCACGTTGTATTTTACAGTGCGGACACTGGTGATGATGGCGTTGACGGCGGGATAAATTACGCCGCAGAGCTTGCCGTAGTTTACGGCGGTTTGCGCCGCGTCGCCATCGCTATAGACCACATAGATTTCCAACCGATGTATGAGCAAACCCCGCTTAAGTCCCAAAAGGAAACCGCCAATGGCGTTAAGAGCATCCTGCAACAGGTAAATAATCCCGCTTACCCCTTCTTTTTCATAATACGAGGCGAGAATATTGGGCTTTTCCTCTTGTTTTTTTTTGCCCTGTTTCTCCCCTTTTTTGGGGTTTATTTTCTTCGATTTATCGGGCTTACCCTCTTTTTGGGGATAGAGAGTGAAGCACAAAAACAGCCATTTCAGATGAATATGGCGCAGATTTTCCTCATAAACCACCTTCAAACACACACGAACACACAGCGGCAAAACGATTGCCGCCAAAATTCCCACGATGATGTAAAGTGCCGTCATGTGCCGTCCTCCGCTGACAAAACTGCGTTGTATATGTTTAGTCTGCGCCTATTATAATACCATATTTTACGGAAAAAATCAAACGGAAGTGATGAATGATCCTGTCCTAAAAGACCTAAGAAGTTGACAAATCCCTCCAAATACTGTAAAATATCCATACTGGAACAAGCAAAACCTATTGCTTGTATCGCTGAAAATACAAAAGCCAGGAATTTCTCAAGCTCCCGGAGCCAAAAATGCAAACAATAACAATCAAAACTCCTAGCAAAACCTACCCTGTCCATATCGGCATGGGGATTTTTTCGCGGCTGAGTGAGTTTGTTCCTCATGTCAGGCGGGGAATGTTGGTCACCGACAGTAATGTGGATAGGCTCTACGGGGATGAGGTTTTAACGCAGTTGCGCGCGGCAGGGATTGACTGCGCAAAATTCGTGTTCCCCGCAGGGGAAAACAGCAAGAACATTGGGGTCTATTCCCAACTTTTAGATGCGCTTGCCACAGCGCAAATTACCCGTGCCGACGCCCTTTTTGCCCTAGGCGGCGGCGTGACAGGGGATCTGGCAGGCTTTGCCGCCGCGAGCTTTTTGCGGGGTATCAGCTTCGTGCAAATTCCCACCACACTCCTTGCCATGGTGGACTCCTCCGTGGGCGGAAAGACAGGGGTGAACCTCAGCACAGGGAAAAATCTGGCGGGGGCGTTTTGGCAGCCCGAGGCGGTAATCTGCGACACGGACACCTTGAAATCCCTCCCCGGCGAGAGGCTCGCCGACGGGCTCAGCGAGATGCTCAAGCACGGTATGATTGCCGACAACACAATGTTTCACGAGCTTTGTCAGACGGAAACACTGGCGCAAATCGCCGCGCTGATACCGCGAAATGTGGAGATTAAAGCGGAGATTGTGGCTTCAGACGAACGTGAGCAGGGAAAACGCGCATTGTTGAATTTCGGGCATACTCTCGCTCACGCCATCGAAAAACGCAGCGGCTACACCATCACCCACGGTCACGCGGTTGGGCTAGGAATGCTTGCCGTCACCCGCGCCGCCGAAAGCCGAAACCTTTGCCAACCCTGCTGCGCTATCCTAGAAAAAGCACTGAAAAGACACAATTTGCCCGTAATCCTTCCCTACCCAATGGACGAACTGATGCCATATGTCCTCTCGGACAAAAAACGGGCGTCGGATTTTATTACACTGGTTTTGCCAAAAAAAATTGGCGAATGTGTACTCCATAAAATGCCGATTAGTGAGATTACGGCTTTCTTTGAGGGCAGCCTATGACTATGAGTGTACCAAATATTCCTATAAACAGAACCATAGCCGTTCCGTCCTCGAAATCAGATATTCACCGCAAGTTAATTTGCGCATTCGTCACAAAAACCACGTGTGATATCACCTACACAGGGGAATTGGGGCAGGACATCCGCGCCACAATTGACTGCCTGAGAGCCTTGGGGGCGGTGATTGACAATGTGGGTGAAACCCTGAGTTTACGTGATTTTCAGTCCCCTGCCGACAGTCCCGTTCTGGACTGCCGCGAGAGCGGTTCCACCCTGCGCTTCCTGTTGCCCGTTGCGGCGGCGGTCTGCGAGGAGTTCACAATCACCGGTGCGGGACGCTTGCCCGAGCGTCCTATAGACACTGCGCTGACCATCTTGCGCGAACACGGCTGTGTCGTTGATGGCGACAAATTACCGCTGTGCATAAAGGGCAAAATGGTCGGCGAAAATTTCTCTTTGGCGGGCGACGTGTCTTCACAGTATCTAAGCGGGCTGCTCTTCGCCCTGCCTCTCTTGGGCGGCGGAGAAATCACCTTGACCACGCCGTTGGAGTCACGCGCATACGTGGACATGACCATGGCGGCACTGGCGCAATTCGGCGTACAATATGTAGTAGAGGGAAGCAGGTACATCCTCTCCAAAATATCGCCGTCTAACATTCAGCGCATCACCGCTGACGGGGACTGGAGCAATGGAGCGTTTTTGCTCTGCGCAGGGGTACATCCCAAAGCCCAGGCGGCGGTCACAGGGCTCTCCATGTCCTCCCTGCAAGGAGACAAGGAAATAGTGAATATCTTAGAAAAAATGGGAGCAAATTTAGAAATAACGCGTGATACTGTCACAGTGAGCGGCGGAAACCTTCGGGCAATCACCCTAGACGTGCGGGAAATCCCTGACCTTGTTCCTCCCGTGGCGATAGTGATGAGCGTGGCGCGTGGGCAGTCACGAATTGTGGGAGGCGAGCGTCTGCGCCTGAAAGAAAGTGATCGCATCGCGGCGATGGCGCGGACAATCAACTCCTTGGGGGGCACAGCGCGCGAAACTTCCGATGGCTTGATTATCGACGGCGTAAGCTCCCTAAAGTCATGTACAGCGGACAGCTTCAACGACCACCGTGTCGCCATGGCGCTAGCAATTGCCGCCCCCTGGTGCGACGGTGCGGTGACCATCACCGACGCTGGCGCGGTGGAGAAATCCTATCCGGGTTTTTATGAGGATATTGGTATTTTTGAGGAGCAATGATTTAGGGGACTATAGATACAAAAATGTAGGGGTCGGATACCGTCCCCTACAGAAAAACCGTAAATTATCTAAAAACTAGCAGATATAGTCGACTAACTTGAAAATGGGCTCAGGATTTGGGAGAATATTTTTCGTCTGACTTCGTCAAAAATGCCTTACCGGCGTGGCGGTGCTGTTCCAACCGCTCATTGTCCAACTGACAGAGTAGTCGCCGGTGACGCGGGAGCCGACGTTCTCGATACTGGCGATGGCGCTTGTGACGCTCATGTAGCCCTCACTGCCGCTGCCAAGAGGAACTGAAATTCGCACGGAAGCGGGGTAACCGTCGGCATTCAGTACCATATCGAGTTTGGGGCTTTGCCAGTTGAGCTGCAATTTGTTAAAGTTCATGGTGACCTTGATGATGTCGTTGAAAACGAATGGGTTGTTGCGCATTGCCGCAGAATCAGGGAGAATAACGCCCTTGCGTTGTGCCGCGGCGGTGAGTGTGAGGGAGATGTTCGCCGAGCCGTCGGTGTTTTTGGTGTAGCTGTATGCCGTCACCTCGCTGTCGCTGAAGGAGGCGGGGGGCAAGAAGCTCGCAGGGGGAGAGGTACTCGCCATCTTTATGATGTCCCCTTGGCGTATGCGCGCCGTCAAGTCCGCGTTGGTTAAGTTTGACGCGCTGCGCGGGGAGAGTCTCCAGTATTTGCTGTCGCTGTAGGAAACGGAGTCGCCCCCGCCGAACTCCATATAGCGCAAGACTTCTGTGCTGTTGGGATCCAACGCCTTTTGCGCCTCACGCTGTGTAGTCAAAGCCCAGTAACCGCCGCCGTAGTTATAGGTGCTGTTACGGGGTGTCGCCACAAAATTGTGAAAGAACTCGTCCAAATTCAGGTCAACCTTAACGATGAAGTTGACGTTCATGACCTCGCCTGTATGGACATTCATGTTGGCATTTTCTACCTTTTTGGCGGTAAAACTGTTGGCGGATTTCGCCTTTGCCATGGCGTTTTTATACAGGTCAACCGCCTGAGCCTTTGATGCCGCAGCGGGAAGCCCCGTCGCTTGAGCTGTAGGCTGTGTAGCCGTTGGCGCGGCGGTAGGGTTGGTGGAAGGCGTATTGTTAGGGGCTGTCTGGGACGGAGCTGCAGCGCCGGGTGCTGTCGTGGTGTTTTCCGTGTTTCCCTGTTGGTCATTGCTGTCCTGTGAATATGTGTCGGGAGGGTTAAGTTGGGTGGGTACTGTGACGAAACTGTCGTCGGGAGTGATAGGCGGTCCAATGACAGTGGGGTTTTCGATAGGCTGAAAGTCGTAGGGACGCTCGGCGGGTTCGTCGAGAGGGGCGTTGCCCACTGCCGCCCATGTCAAAACCACCACCAACGCGGCGGCTAATATATACTGTAAGACTTTTTTAGATAGTGAATCCATCATTTTTCCCTTTCGAGAACTGAATATAAACTAAGTTTTAGCTACAAAGACTGCCCCGCTTACGCGGGACTTTTGCCAAAAAACGGCATATGTGCCAATTACTCAATTATATCAAACTTTCACGATGTTATTATATCCTAAAAAAGCCCTTGTGTCAATGAATGGTTAGTAAAAGATTTTAGTGAATTTGTTAACAATTATGTGTTTCATTGCGTGAAAATTGGGAGTTTTCGCTTAAATGGAGGATTGACAGCTGAAAAGCTGTTTGCTTTTTCCTCTGCCTCACCAAGGCAACCACCAAGGCGAATCGTTTGCCGAGGTTGTGTCGTCGGTTGGAATATCGTCGTAAACGTCTGTGTCTTCGGTTGTATCATCACTTGGCTCCTCAGGCTCGGTGGGGGCAGGACCGTAAACATGGAGGAAAATCGTTGTGCCGCGAGGGTAGCGCTCCCCCTCGGTCAGCGAGCCTGTGCCTATTACACCCTCAAGTTTCTCGCCGTTGTTGCGCTCTTCAATGACACTGACCACAAAGCCGTCCTCCTCCAAAATCGGCTGAATATCACTGAGCAAATAGCCCACATACTCCCGCACCACAATTTTCTCAACGCCTAGGCTCACCGTCAAAAGTATGGGCGTTCCTTGAGGCACAACCCGTCCGCTAGGCGGGTCTTGGGCGATGATATATCCCTCTGGCACATCCGCGCTGTAATCGTTTTTTGCATCAAATGTGAACTGCTGACTCCACACCGCGTTGCTGATAATATCGCTGTAACTCCTGCTGATACTGACAAAATCCGGGACTTCATAATTGCCGCTGAGAGGCAAAGTGGTGGTTTGGAGAATTTGAGGATCTGTGTTGCCATGGGGCTTGAAGAAAATATCTTTTCCCAAAGTAAGCATCAAAACGATGCCCGCAAGGATACAGAAAATCAGCGTCATTCCCGCAGTTTTGAAGATGATGCGCCGGGTTTCGTTCTTGTTTACGGGTGTTTCGGCGGGGACTTCCTCAGGGGGCGCGGTTTCCACTCCCGCCCACACAGCGTCGGGGGCGGCGTTCAACTCCGCCTTGAAAATCTCCACACTTTCGGTACGTTTTTGTGAGTCAATTTCCAACGCATTGGTGAGTGCGTTCACAACATAGGCTGGGATGCTCTCGGCGAGCTTTCCAGGTATCATCAGGCGGTCATTGCGTACTCGCAAGCTTGCCTCTATGGGGTCAGAGCCCACCAAAACGCGGTAATACAGACCCGCCACGGCATAAATATCCGTCCAGGGACCCTGGCGTTCGCTTAGGGTATATTGTTCCGGCGCGGCATAGCCTGGATATAGCTCACTGCGCAGCCCGCCCCCGGCTGTGCGTGCCTGCCATACGGAAAATCCAGTGAGAAAAGCCTTTTTCTCCGAGGTAACAATAACACTGGAGGGAGAAATTCCCAAGTGCAGCGTTCCCGTGCTGTGCAGTGCGGAAAGTGCGGGAAGGATAGGGGCGAGGAGCCGTTGGGCTTGGTCGGCGTCCAGTGAGCCTGTGACGGAGCTTAGCAGGAGGTATTCCCGCAGTGTTGAGCCGTCGATTGCCTCCAGTATGGCGTAAACGGTGTTGTTTTCCTCGAATACACTGAGGACGGGGTGCAGACCAGACAAGCCGCGCATCTGCTCAAGTTTGCTCCACAAAGCGCGGAAAGAGTCCAGGCTTGCGCTAAAAGCTAGGTTGAAGCCCGAAATTGGCTCAACAGCGTTAATGCGGCGGCGGGCAAGGGCATCCGGGAAAAATTCCCGCACGCGCACGGGTTTTCCGCGCTCAAGATCATAGGCGATGTAGGTGATGCCGTCGCCGCCCATCTCCATCGTCCTGCCTGTGACGTATCGGTTTTGGAGCAGGGTGCGCGGGGGTAGCGCCAGTGGTTCACCAACAATCTCGCCGTCAAAACCGCAGTTGCGGCACAGCGAGCCCTCGATTATGCTCATGCACTCATAACAAAGATTAGGTATCATCTTGGCAAAAATCCTTTATAATATATCCACATAGTCATGCTTTCGTGAGAAAAACATAACTCAATAAAGAGGATACGCATATCCTCCTTGGAATATGATAACAAATTTTAGCTGAAATGTCAAGTTTTGTTGTTGAATTCAGGGTATCAGGATTGGGGAGAGCGGAATCAGACCTAACTTCGCACCAACTCATAATCAACACAGCTTTGCAACTCACCCAACTGATTTTCCCAGCAATTTTTACGCACACCAAGCTTGCGGAATCCCACTTTTTCATAGACGTGCTGCGCCCGGGTGTTGTTGAGGTTGGTGTCCAGGACAATTTTTTTGTAGCCCATATTCCCGAAAAGCTCGCCGATTAACATATGCAAAAACCTTGTGCCAAGCCCCTTTTCTCGCAGGTCAGCGCGGCAAATCTTAATCCCGATATTCACAGTACCATCGCCGCGATTGTCAAAATTCATCTCGCCGATTGGTATGCGATCCAACTCGATTATTAAGCGGCGGCGGGTTTCATCGCTGTCCATTGCAAGGCTTGCGGCGATTTCCTCGTCAGTCACCGCCAAGCCATTGGGGAAGCCCGCGTGTGCCATGATTGCGCCGTCGCGCCACCACCCGCCCAGAAGCGCGGCGTCTTTGGGGCTTGCGTTGCGGATGGTTAGGTTGTTTTCGCTTACATTCATAGATTTCCTTACATGGCTATGGGATATTTGGGGTGTGTTACTCGTATATTCTTGCCGAAAAGCCTTTTTGCGTTTACGGCACAGCAGACATTCGATATCCGTCTTGCGTTTACTGTTTTTTACTACATTTTCACTGCTATAATACCATGCATTTTATCTCCTGCTTTACCATAATATCAGCCCTCAGGATGATTATACTCTATTTCTCTATCTCTTGTCAATTGTTTTTGGGAGTGAGCAAAATGCAAAAGCCCTTGCTTTTTTGCTAATTTTGGTGTATAATTGTTACAGAAGTTAACATACTTCACCTATCCATGCACAAAAAATTACAAAAAAGGCTTGAAAACTCATGAAAAAAACAATGAATGTCCTTCTGTCATGCGACAATCGTATTGCAAAGTATGTCCCAACATTGCAGGTGTCGCTCTACGAAAATCACCCTGACATTGATGTGCATATATATTTTATGTACGCACGAGTCGATGAAAACACGGTCACGGTGATTGAGGATTTTGCGGGACAACATGGAATGTCCTTCACAAAAATTAAAGTTGACAACAGGGACTTTGAGTTTTTTGGCAAAGCCGACCCAAAACGACTGCATATGTTTCCTTATGAGGCGTATTATCATATGCTTGCGCATGAGTATTTACCTGAAGATTTAGATAGAATTGTGTACCTAGACGTTGACACCCTTTGTGTCGGCGACTTGTTTGAGTGGTATAGCAATGATTTTCAAGATCATTTTTACATCGCTGCTAACAGGTATGGAAGGCATGACTTTCGTGCGTTCAACGCTGGCTGTTTTTTGATAAACTTGAATAAGATGTGTGCTGAAAACATTGATCTTGATTTTTACGCTAAAAAAGTCGAACAAATAGTGTCGTTAAAGTTAAATATCACAGGCGACCAAGAAACAGTGGGTTTTTCATTTCGCCAATATAACAATAATGGTTTTTTAGTCCTCCCGAAAGAAGAGAAACAACCAACTGGGGGCATCAATTTTATGCCACGCCGAAACAGGAATTGCTTATTTGGAGAACGGCAGTTTCCAGACTTGCGCATCATACATTATACCTATCATAAGCCCTGGAAGTATGTTTTGGAAAATTCGCAAAAAGATAACCTCCTTCCATTGTGTATTCGTGATGGTGTCCCTGCCACTGTTGATTTTGACTACAGCGTCGCTACTGATTCATTTCTCAAATTATTCAATATGTACTGGGATTACGCTAGTAAAGCGCCTTTTTATGATGAAAACTATAAAGAAGCACAAGTACGTACCCAGGAGTTAACAAGATTGATTCCTGAAACAATTCGCTCAAAAAAAATGGAATTGATGCAAAAAGCTAAGGAAGCTTTAAATAAGTCAAATCTTTTATGCTTAGATGCAACTTACAACGACTGTAACTTTGTTGTGGAGAAAACAGATGATTATATGGAATTCAGATGCAAATATTATATTAAGGAGCAATGGATTGTTTTTCCTTTGACGAAAAATCTCTCTTCAGGTGACAATGTAAGCGTTAATTTTAAGTGTGCCTATAAAACGGATGCGAAAATATGCCTGTTCCTAGTGGATTCGGATTTGAAAACACAACACTTTCCAGTAATTAATGAAAGTAATTATCAAGCCAGTATCACAATAGATAACAAGTCCCAATTGGGCTATTCCTACCTTTGTTTATCATCCAATAGTTTCCCTAAAAAAGGCGATTATATTAGGATTTATGATGGGGAGTTAAAAATAAATAGTAAAAAGTAGTTGTTAAATAAGGCGTTTGGCATGAAAAAATGATTTGACATTCTGCTTTGCCTTGGGTTTTTGTGACAAAAAAATAACTGACCATCTGAAAAGTTACTCCATAACGGATTGTCGGTTTGTTTTTTCTTGTCTGCATCAAGACACATAAGGCAATTCGAAAAGAACAGTCCACTGGACTGTTCTTTAATAAAGCGCGGAACACACAAAGCATTCCGCGCTAATACGCTTTGAAATGAGAATAATCATTTCAAAGCGTATTACTAGAATTATTTCTCTTTAGTCGCCTTTTCCAAAATCAAGTCAAAAACCTTCTCAATAACCACATTTTGCGCCAAGTAGGCAACACCATATTCTGTCTGTTCCTGGGAATTTTCACCAAACAAGCTGTTGACATCGTCCTGAGTGACGTTGATGCCGTGAACCTCCGCAAAAGCCTGAATTGCAAGGTAGAACCTGGCACTCTGCTCGAGGTGGCTTGCGTTTTCCTCAAGGAATGCCGCAGCACTCTCAACGCCGTAATTTTGTTGAACGAAAGCATCCAACTCCATGCCAGATTGAGCCGCCTGTTTGTTGTCACTGAAAAGCGCCGACTTTTTTTGATATTCAAGAATCTGCGGCGGCACAGAGCTGATGTTCGCCTCGGTGCTAAGATAGGTCTGCACAAAACCGTCCAAAGCCATTTGGGAGATGTTGCCGCCGAGATAGTCTCGCACTTCCTTGACGGTGTGCATCTCGTATTCGCTTAGTTTCTCCTCCACCCATTTGTCTGTGAGAGTATACTCCTCAATGTAGTTGATTTTCGTGACGAAAAGGGCATCCTTACCGGAAAGATCAGTGTTGCTTTGATATGGGTCAGGAAAAGTGACGTGCACGTCGATGGTATCGCCGGGAACCGCGCCAATAATCTGAGTCAGAAAGTCGTCGATATAGTTGGTGTCGCCAGCGACCACATCAGTACCCTCGCCATCGGTGCTGCCCCTTTCAAACTCAACGCCGTCAACACTGCCCACATAGTCGATATTCACGTTATCGCCTTTAAAAACTGGGCGGTTTTTCACTTTGCGGGTCTTTAGCCCTTCAGCGCCAAGATTGCGTACAGCAACGCTGATTTCCGCGCTGATTTGCCCGTCATCAATGGCGTGAACGCTCTTTGGGATAATGATTGTTGAGATATCCTCGGGTACTTCCACAAAGTCCTTGGCGGTGACGCCCTCGAAGAAGCCGTTTTCCGCAAGCCCCGTACTCATAGTGAAGTCGCTCAGGTCGATTTTTTCAGCCTCGCCCTTACAGGCGGCAAAGACGCTCAGCGCCATGCCGACGACGATGAATACGGATAGAATTGTTTTGAATTTTTGCATGGTATTTCTCCTAAACTTTAAATGATGCTTTAGAGTTTACTACATTTCACACAAGAAGTCAAGGGGTTGTTCTTTCAAGTTCGCCATTTCAAAAGAAATTCAATTGAGAAGAAGGTAAAGCTTTGACAATAAAGGACTCAAATTCAAATGAGCATCGCCTTAGAAGCTCAAAAAAAGCCGTCAGCAATAGCATAGCACCGAAAATAATCTTTATCTACAGCGCATATCCCTCGGACAGGCAACATACACATATGAATATATAGTTGATGTTCATGTTAGGTGACGATAGATTTGACCTTAGACGGGGGATACAATGCGCCGAAAAATTGGCAGAAACTTCAATATAACGCCCTATGTGTTGGAAACACTCCATGGAGTGAGGGCTAACCGCCGACTGCTGTTGCTGTGGGTGCTTTTCGCCGTGGGTATGGCGGCGGGAGCGAGATTTTGCGCTGTCGGCAACGGCTTTTTAGGCGAACAAATAGACGTGATTTTCAGTTCTTGGTATGCAAGAAGCACAGGCGACGCCTTTTGGGTCGTCCTGCGCTCGTCACTGCTCACCAACACCATTTTTGCCGCGGCGGCAATTCTCATGGGACTCTCCGCCACAGGGTTCGTGCTTATCGGTTGTCTGCCGCTGCTGCGGGGTATGGGACTTGGGATACTCAGCGGACAACTCTATTCTGAATACGCCCTCCAGGGCTTATGGAACAACCTTTTGCTACTTGTCCCGGGGGCATTTTTTTCCGTGTTCGGGCTGTTATTGCTGTGTAAAGAAAACATGGAAAGTTCACAGGCTTTCGGCATTGCCGCGAAAAGGGGTGCGTTCCCCGAAGAGTGGCAAAGCACTCAGCAACACCTGAAACGCTGTGGAGTACTGATAGCTTTTGCCATTCTGGGCGCCTTGTTGGATGCAGGCATAGCGGCAATGCATTAGCGGGAAAGTCTAGTATAGATTTTCCGCCGCCCTATAACCCTACGCAAACTTGAGCCAAATAATCCTCAGGGTTTTTCACACAAAGCTCATCATATAAATACGTCACATAAACAGCGCCTTTCGGAACGATGGAATTCTCCAGAGCGTAAGTCTTCATATCCTCGGGCAAGGAGTCAAATTCGCCGTAATCGCCGAAGTTAAAGCCCATAAGATAATCGCCTTTCTTGCGGCGGTTATTGCCCGAGGGGTCGATTGTAAAAAAATGAAAGGGCTGTTGCGGATGTTCGAGAAAGTCCTCAAAGGAGTCATAATATCCGCCGATAGGAAAACTTAAATTCATGCGCAGATCCTTGGCGGACTTCACCAGTGATGGCAGGAGATGCATAAAATTCTCGCCTTTTTTATATATGTTGCGCGGTCCGAGTAAAATCGGCTTGTCCTCCATGTGCCTGACAGAAACGCGGGGATAGTTCTGCACCGCTTGCCCGTGATTGATTAGCTCACGCCGGGCGTGAATGATGGCGTAGCACATACGCAGACGACTGAGTTCATTATTGAGCAGTTGCTCTTGGGCGCTGATTAGGCGCAAAAACTCCTCGGGATTGCGGTCGTTGTCCAATGCGGCGATGGTTTTCAAAGGGAATTTCAGCTCACTGAGTGCGGTGACAAAATAGAGGGTGATGAGCTGTTTTTTCGTGTAATAGCGGTAATTGTTTTCCTCGCTGCGATGGGCGGGACTGAAGACGCCGATCTCATCCCAATAGCGCAAAGTAGTGCTGTCCACGCCGGAAAGCTTGGAAAACTCCTTGATGGTCATGTGTATGTCCACGTTTTTTACTCCTCCTGGGTTGTTTTAGAAAATTATACTATATAAATGTGAAAAAAACAAGCGCGGATACATTTGCGCAGTTTTTAGTTTTATAGTCGCCTAACTTGAAAATCAACTTGTCTTTGCGGTGCATTTTCCATCTGACTTCGTCAAAAATGCTCGCAATACGAAAGTATTACTGCGCTTTTTTCCTTGCCAGACGAAAAA